>WLWD01005995.1_pt1 | contig 119705 bp, 72 predicted proteins | sample 6712731 | NCBI WGS metagenome assembly WLWD01 (sample SAMN12718690, study PRJNA576275) | sponge metagenome | isolation source: marine sponge | host: Mycale hentscheli | place: New Zealand: South Island, Marlborough, Capsize Point | collected 2014-11-01
CATCGTCATTGACAATGTTTTGATAACTCTTTACCAACCTAGCTCGGCTGATAAATTATTCATGAATTATACACATACAAAGTTATAAGCGTTGATTTAAGAGAACAAAATATATTAATTATGTGAAATGTCAGCAGACGACCCCCCAAAAATGCATACACCATTGTTGTTACTGACAGACAAGCGTAATACAAAAAGAGAAAACTACTTGGCAGGAATGACTGAAATCTCTGAGGTAATTGAAGAATTTTTTGAGACTTTCAAAATATAAATTACAGAATTCAAATAATTCAGTCTCCATTGTGGTTTCAGTACTCTATATTCAGCTCATGTAAGTCTGTATGTGGACCAACTGGAAATTCAACAACCTTATCTGTTCTGGAACAATGAGTGGATCAAAACCTTTACGAATAAGCCAAAGAATGCTTTCTACAAATAGTAGAATTTCTTCTGATACATTAAGTAGCAATAGGTCATATGGGTCTTTCAAATGATTATATTCCTACAAGTATAATCTAGTTGTGGCTTCAGATCTTTAGCGACAATAGAGTCACCGAATTTAAAATATGAACCAATTAAATTTTAATTGATGGGAATTAATTCTTTACATATGAATATATAGGTCCATATAAATATATATGGTAAATCTTTTAATATCTGATTTAGTATACAGTAATACATGTGCCATTTGGAACTAATACTTTACAATCATGTCCTAAATGTAGAGGTACGTGTACTTTTAAGACACCATTGTGAGTGTATGTATGTACCTTTGTTCCATTCCAGACCAGTATGCAGCATCTCATAGTTCTCTGCCAGTTTTGATCCCTGGAATTCTTCCAGCTACTAATATTCCAGCAGATGACGGGAAGTTTTGTAGATTAGGAGTCCTGAGTCCTACAATTGTAAGTGAGGGGTGTGGTCTATTGGGGTATCCTGAAGTTATTCGTTACTTATATAGCTATATTTACAAAGTCAGAAAATGAGACTCATAAGCACAAATCCAATGCTTATACTTAATTTCAAATAGTGCACATCTTATAGTTCAGCTTGAGTGGGCTTTTTTCCCCCATATTTTAAAGGACATAATAAGATTATGTAATCAAAATCTCTGGAAAGTTTTAGGGCTCCAAGAGGTTTTACAAGAACTGGAAAGTTCTGTGCTCTTTGGAATCATTTTTAAACTAGCTACATCATAGCTATTATTTGCTGTGTACTATAGCGACAGCTTTTTTCAAGACCTAGATTACGAAATAGGCTAAAACGGGCATAACCAAGAGAGTTGTGGAATTATTTGTCAAATTCAAGCAGAATGATAAAAAAAATCATGTTGTAATTTTCCTGCTACTGTCACTATTTGTGTTATTAGATTGTTTGAGTAATTATGTTGGTTATTTCTTGAAAAGAAATTGATGCTTGGAGGAAGGGGGAAGGGTATCCTGATTCTCCCCTTCCCCCCACCCTTCCCCTCCCTTCCACTCTGTGAAACCCTGGATTCATAATCCAAACCCTCATGATAGAGTGAACATTAAAGATAATGATATTCTGTATACTGTAAGTGTATTTCATGCATGCTTTTTAACTGTAACGTTTGATTTGATTTTTTTTTTTTTTTTTTTTTTTTTGGTTTTGTTTTGTTTTGGTGCTCAGTGGTTGCTGTCAATTCAAATTAATGCTTACTTATGGTAAATGTCTGTTGCTCTTCATAAATTTTTTCACTGGTTCATGGTTGATTAAAAAAAAAATCAGCTTATTTAAGGGTGCTCGCACATAGCAACGCCTGGGCGCCTTTAGTAGCGCACTCCAGCTGAATAGTAGCGCGTTATCTACCACTAATTTGTTGCGCTCTGTAACAAATTAGCGCCCATGAAATGCAGCTGTGCCTCACTCACCACTATGCGGGTACTGATAGGGCGGGGCGGAGTCAACTTACAATACTACGCGGGTACTGATAGGGTGGGGCGGAGTCAACTTACAATAAAAAATTCTCGCGCTCTAAAGTAATGGATCCAGAATCTTCTCTTGCGTACTGCTCAGGAATGGACTAACTGCTATGGTTCAAATTTTGCCAGAGTTTAGGGCCACAAGGGGTTGACCCTATAACGTTGAGATATTTTTAATATACGGAATTTCACGGAAATAATCGACAATAGTTCACGTGGTAAGGTGAGTAAATAGAAAAGTAAAATAAAATTCAACAAAAACTCAACGTTATGGCATGCACGCAAGCGTAAGAAAATGATATACAAAAAATCGGCTTCTAAACTACGGCGGTAGCCGTGCAGTACTGCCAGGAAGTCCAAAATGGTGATGGGGGTATTTCTTGAGATGCGATCGACTTCCAGTCTTCATTCTTGGTAGGTGCTTTCTCCTAGCAGTACTTGCTGGCCTGCATAAATAAAATAATTCGGGTAAAGCAGAAGTAAGTTTAGCACGCCCTAGCAACCGTGGCCTATTTGGCGGGTTTTTTCGCGCTCAAAGAGTGTGCCAGCACCCTTAACCAAGGCTAAACTTTGAGATACACCTCTTGGCATAATTTATCAGTTCTCACCTCTGAAATTTAGTGGCACACTGAAGTCAAAGTGCACTTGCCATTTAAATGTACCACAATTAATATTTTTTCAGCTGCTCTTGCCTATAGTCCACTATGCTTTGTTAAGCTGTATAAGTTGAAATGGTCCATATGTACTCGCATGTATAGCGCTACAATAGTAGTGCAGCCATACAGTGGGTCTCGTAGTCACTATACACTCTTTGAAGTAAAATTCAAGTGCAGAAATAACTACTAGTACATGTATATCCTAGATATTCCCCATGCAGAGCAGGGAAAAGCTTTACCTAACTTACGCAAGTAGAGGTACAGGTGAAAATTGGAGTTGCACATACTATAATAAATAAGCAAACATGTAAATAAATATCGTAAAATCTCCATTCCATTGCCTATAAAAATGTTTCACTTGCTTTGCTCACTTGCCAATAATAATAATAATAACTAGTGATGTGCCTGAGCACAAATGGCAAGCAAGCCTAAAACTACACTATTGTTAAATGATTGATTTTAACTTCTAACACTCAAGCTACTAAAAAAATAGTCGAGACATGTAATGCAGTGAAGGGGGTTTCAATGCCATAGCAACCACTCAACACAACTGTTTGAATTTAAAAAAATGAAACAAATCACGTTATTCTAATGTTTTCTTTGTTAAGTTCTTTAGTTAGGTAGTAGCTCTAATGCACAACACTTTCACACCACTGGACATACCTACACAAGACTTAGCTACCTTTGTGGTTAGTCTAAGGCAAAATAATTTTCATACTGTTACGTAGGGCTTATTACTATAACAAATAGCGCATTTAAGTTTTAACTGCACCCGCAGAACATTGAATTTCTAGGATGATACGGGTAATGATCGATAAACCAGAAAATTCCATTTAGTGCAGTTTGGGGCGGGGTCGACCACCAAACTAACACAAAAATTCCAGGGTCAAAGTACAAAAATGGCATACGTACGCCCAAACATATATAACTAGTGGTGTGCTTGAGCACAAATGGCGAGCGAGCCTGATAGTTAGGTAGCATAAAATGTTACTATTTTTAGCTTACCTCATGCAAACACTACAGTTATGACATTTTATTTCAGCAAACAAATACAAATTCACTCTCTTACCTTATTAATGGTAACTTTTGTAGTATCAAACATATGCCATTCTGATAATCTCACTCACCATTAACTCTTGAACAAGCTCTTCCCTACGATACAAAATAAACCGGGGGTTATTATTTGTATTTTTAGCCAACAAATATGGAATTAACTACTTACCTCATTCTTGAGTATTGATAACTTCTGTAGATTCAATTGAAGTTACATGACCATCTGAATTACCCGTTTGAATTCTTGCAACAAGCTCCTCACCTACAAAAACAAAAGACAATCAATTTTAGCACACAAATACAAACTTACTTTCTTACCTCATTTTCTTGAGCAGTGGTAACTTTTGTAGTACCAAATTTGAGCCAATCTGACTATTTGAATTTACCAGTCACTGTTGATTAGCTCTTAGCTACAAAAAAGAAAGGCCAGAGTTAATTTTGCATATTTAGCTAACAAATATGGAATTGCGTACTTATCTCAGCTTCCCTCGAGAAGTGGTAGCTTCCATAGCATTAATACTACGGCATTCTGACTACCAACGGCTCTTGACAACCAACAACCGGCACTCCGTATCCCCCCATCAGTTTTGAAATTAAGTCTGGAAAAGGGTCTTCAATGCCATAGTAACCTGTCGAATTAACTTTTTGTGTCTTGAAAACAAGCGTTTTAGCAGGAATTTTCTCATACTTTGGAGATAAGGTTTGCTTAATGCTGTAGTTTCAGAATAAACTGGAGTCAAGCCTAAATAGCCGTGTTTTTAGGAGAAAAAAGTTCCCCGCGCGCGCGTTTAAAGAGCATACGTACCATCCATACATACATACATATATATATATAACATATACCTGATTTTGCATTATCCACCCCTAATACTGTCTCGCTCGCTTCGCTCGCTCGCCAATTATATATAAACAAACATCCCATATTTTCAATTGTGTTACCCCCTGTGAATGTCTCACTCGCTATGCTCGCTCGCCAATAATAATAATAGTAATAATGACATCATTTATTTTAAAGCTAATAACTGTCAAGACATGGGTTAGCACAATGCAGAATGGCTGCAATATTTCTTTGTTGATTTCCTTATTTTTTATTTTCCTTCATTTTATACTATCTTTTATGTGATTTGGCTGATAGGATTTATCAGAATTAAAGTTGTTGGTGTAATGATTGTTGTGGGACCATCTCCTAGCAACCACACCTAAAATAACAATAAACAAACATATTCTCCTGATGTTCGTTTGTATGTGTGTATCTATGTCAGTGTTCCACTTTTGTGCACTTTTAATCTGAGTATGACCGGGCGTGTCACACACACTCATTGCATATTTTCTAATTGTGTTTCACCCGTGGGAGGCGAATGTATAAAAATGAGCCACCCATGGTTTCATACAGATCCAATTAAACCTGATGTACATTAAGCAAACCTGCAGTGTGACTTACTCTGTCTGAGGGTCTAGTTATAGCTTGTGAGCAGTGTGCAGTACAGTGTAGGTAACTAAGGATCCTGGTGGCAGTACTACTAACTTGGGTGTGGATAGCTTAACCCCTTCAGCATCCATCCCCACAATTGTGATACTTAAGTTTCTTTGTTTGCTATCAAACTCTTGTTTTCACAGAATTAGAATGATAGTTTTATTTATTATTTTTTCTTTCATCTAACAGAAATTTGAGAGGCCGGCACATTATGTAGCAGAATAAGAGAAGTAAAGGACTTTGATGAAGAGTGTAACGTCCAACAGAATCCAGAGATTGGGTGAAAGACAGCACATCAAGCATTGTCATTTACTAAACTTGTCAGAACTGATTTATATTTTATTCAAGTTTTTGTGACAATTATGAATGAACAATTTCAATGTTTCTACTCAGTTTTTACTCTGAGATACATGACATGTGCTATTACGCATCATCACTTAGCCTATGGTTGTAGCTAGCTACCTAGCCTTCAGTCATGGAATGACTGTGCCTTGGTGGTCTGGTTGTTTACATGTCTTGGATACAACCTGCCTGGACACCAATACAACTTCCAACAGGAGCTGGCTGTGTGGCACCACATGTGAATGTGTGAGACATAATATGTAGCTGTGCACCAACTAATGATATACAGATGGTAGCTATACTTCTGGAACTTTATCTAGAATAGACCAATGTACATGCGCCATCTGTAGCTATGGACCATTATATAGGAGTAGCTACATTGTGTGCATTACACTAGTGCGATATATTTAGTGTAATGACAAACGTAAATAAAATGCTTTCCATGCATCAAGCAAAAACAAAACATCTAAACTGACCACAAAAAAGACAAGCATTGCTTTGAATGATAAATGTTCGGAACCAATAATAGGCATTTTAAGTACAGAGTTCCACCATAGGCATTCTCATGAGCTGCAATGAATAGATTCCACATACTGACACTCCCTTTTCATCACTTCCTTGTGGCATTACAGACCCACTATTATTATACACAACTCAAAATATTATAACCTCCCAGATTAGCATAGAATCTAAAACTAAGAGGAAGTGATTAGCATTGTACACCAATTCTGCTGTAAAAGCTCATGCACGTAGTCCATCTGAACATTTTGTGTGGCAATCAATAGCTATTTTTAAAACCAATGTGTTAATGTGTTCAACACTAAGTTAAGATTTTTCCAGTCCAATCAGCTACTAACACACTTAGCCTCACCATTATGATATCATCACTATTCACATTTTTTATGCACAGGGACTGGGACCCAGTGAATACTAGTTTACATGCAGGACTTACCTCATCAGTAATACATCATGTTTTATCAACTGAAAGTTTTATTAATTATTTTATTCACATTGTGTTGTTGTTATTATTATTATCATTGTATACTATTATGATGATGATAATTTTTTAATTTGACTAATACATTCATAACTATGTACTAGCTAATAAAATACCACCTTGCCTTCTGAGGTAAACAACTGTATGAACACAAGCACCTCAGCAGTTTGGTTATTCCAACCCTTATTTGTTCAGATTCCTATGTCACTTTCAAGATACAACTGGAGTCAAGCTACTACTGCGAGTTTACTGACTGCACATTGCAGAGAAGTGATTGTGAGAAACATGCTCATAGCGCCTAAAGTTTTCTAGCCTGTGGCAATAGAAACTATAGGAATAATAGGCCTAAGCTCCCTCTCATTCTGGAGAGCTCCATGGAGTCGTCTGGATCATGAATGAAACCATACATACATAGTAGGAATAACTAAAGATATACACAATGGTATACTCAGGAACTCTATCTAATGTACAACAGTGTATATCCAAGTGACTTTTACACTCCAAATGTATAATTCTTGTGTATAACCTGGGGTTTCATGAATGTTCAGCTTCACCCTCACAAGAGTTGAGCTCTCCCTCTGCTGTGTTGTGTGTGTTGAGTGTATGTTTGACAGTCCCCACTTATCTTGAACATTGTTGTATTCCACTATCACCCTCATTCCTGTAGCTATATAACTGTGGTGTGCATTCAAAGTATTATTATTGAAAAAGAAAAGTGTAGAGAGTTCTGTTGGGTCTGTGGTAGCTAACAACCTGGACTTGACAAGTCGCAACTGAACCAACCCCGAAACAATGAATGTAATTTGAAGTTGTTTACTTGGCATAAAAAATACAATAAATAAGTTCTGATGATCTATTGAAGTTTGGGTTAAGACAATGCTTGATGTGTTCTCCGTCGCCATCGGACCTCTGGCTCCCGTCACATCTACACTCTTTATCCAAGTCCTGTTTACTTCTGTATACTTCCACATAATGTGCTGGTCTCTCAAGTTTCTGGGGATAATTTTTTTTACAAAAATAAAATATGAAAATAAAAATCTAGCTGCAAATGCAAACATAAAACCAAAAACAAAAAAAACTGGTAAATCATTAACACAATAAATATTGTAAATAGATTACACTGGAATAAGTTAGTTTTGTTTTTTGTTTTCTTTTCTTTCGTAGTGAGTGAGACCTACGGGCTAGAGACCATCTTTTCCAGCATCTCTCAGTGGCTGTGCAGCGAGTAAACTGTGGCCCTGTCCTGGGAGCTAATCCTTAGTATTTATTTATTTATCTATTATTAATTTATTTGTTTTGTTCGACAATTTTATTATTATTATTGAGGTCATTATTTATTTCTACTACTTCACAACGACAGAGTGGATGGAGCTTTCAAAGTTCAGAAAAGCTTTCAACTTTAACAAATGCAGTTGTTCAACTCTGTAAAAGTCATTGACATGGCGCATTTTTACTTCATACTTACTCGTTCATTTGGTTGTCAGCTTTTTGTTTACCCATTGATTTTTACAAGTTAATTTTTTCCTATAAGTTAATTTTAACAGTTCAATATTTCAGTTCTCTCATTCAGTTCATTTGTCAGTGTTAATGCTGGAAGCAAAACCAAACAATGAGAAAAGCTGGTACTAATTAGAATTATGCATAATGAGCCATTAGGTGGCGTATATTTAGAAAGATACTATTTAACAGTTGTTATGGCTTCTGATGCAGTCGCTCTAAGTATTTCAACTAAAAGAAATCTCTTGGCATAAAGTTAGCAGTTTAGGTACTGGAACCGGATGCACCAAAAAAAAATATAAAAGAAACATACAAAAAAAAACCAAAAAAAAAAAACCACAAAAAATAAATTAAAAATGATAAAAACTGTATTTCACACTCCTGAAAAATCCAAAGTCATTCATTTATATGTAGAGTTTGTGTAAAAACAAACAAACAAACAAAAAAACAAAAAAAAGAAGAATAAGGCACAATGTCACGTAAGTAATAAAAAGTTATGAGCACCATAACAAAAGGGAGAAAAAATCATAACAAAAAAAAAAGGGATATAAAGAGAGGAAAAAGGAGAGTTTTGTTTGCTGAATTCAACTGCATGATATCACAGCGTACTGTGTTGGAGTACTGCTAGATACTACTGAGGGGTCATCTTCAATCAACACATACTGTGGTGGTACACACACACACACACACACACACACACTGCAGTAATAGGAGTAGACTGATTCTACTATGTATACTACTCATAAAAATAAAAAATAGTGAGCAATTCTCTTTGCACAGCTACTTTTTTGAATTTGAAAACAAGGAGCTAGAGGTCAAAGGGCATGCCGGGGACTCTCCCTTAATACTTGGAACTTCAGAAGGAGTTCAGAAAGTGGTAAACAAGGCTACAGAGTTCATGTATGGAGAATTGCATTGAATTATAAATGGCTACAACAATAACATTATGGTTGTACAGTTACCACAATTTCAGGAAAAAAAGTTAAAAAAAATTGGTTGAGTAGGTAATAAACAGATTTTTTTAAACAACCATGAACCTGTAAAAAAATTCATGATAAGTGATAAACATTCACCATCAGTAAACAGTAATTTGAATTGATAGCCATCATTGCATGCCAAAACAGAATCAAACAAACAAACACAAACACAATAAACAAAGAAAAAAAAAAAGAAGTCTAATATGTAAAAGCCATTAACATGCTGGAAATACACTTACTGGGTATCAAACATCTTTTTACAAAGTTCACTCAATCTTACCCCATGCAAAGTCTCCTTCCCAAAGAATAGCCATTTAAAATAAAGCACCAAAGGTGCGAACTCTCAGCGCTACTTAAAATAGCTAGGTGTTACAAAAAATAATCTCAGACCAAAAGAATAATTTTATTGACTATTAATCAAGCATCAATATAGCTCGAGCAATGAAAACGGTACATGTAAATGCAATCTTCATAAGAGACAACTTCGCGAGCTTCCAAGCAGAATAAAGTAGCTACTGCTGGCCATAATAAATTAATTGCTCACGTGACACAATGATAGGGAGCATTACCCACAAAAGTTAGTACCTATGTAGCTACATGGAGCTGAAAGCTTCACATTTTCTCAAAAATCAGCTTGAAATAAAAAAAAAAAGTGTCACAATGAGAGGTTTAAATAGTCGTTCTGAGTAAGTTCACACCTAAATTAATGATTAATTGTCAGTAATTTCCAATCAGAGTGTGACAGACAGACAGGACGACTACTATATAACCCTCACTGTCATGCACGCTGAGGGATGATAGCATACTGACAATTGCAGTAACATTAAAGCATAATCTTGTGAATTATTCTTCAAGCCTGACCAAATAATAAAATCTTACATGAAACCCTAGTTCAACTAAAGCTATGCTAATGGTGTGCAATATTTGGAACCTAGTATTTTGTGTCCAAATACTAGGTTCCAAATATTGTTTCTACATACAATATACTATTCCAAAAATGTCGCGAGATCCTGAAGCTCAACCAGTAGCACACTATTCATAAAAGCCTTACTCTGGGTTTTCTACACTGTACTCTTTTTCTTTATTACTTCTAATCACTAACAAACTGTCTCACCAAAGCCGTCCCTCTAAATGTTTCACGATGCTGTTTTAGTTTTTCGTGTGCTAATTGAAAAATCATGGTAAATTCCAGGTGATTTGGTATACAATCAATGAAACTTCTAGTGTGTGTGTGTGTGTGTGTGTGTGTGTGTATGTGTGTGTGTGTGTGTGTGTGTTTGTTCCACCCTACATATCTTCACAATGATATTTTTAGGTTTATTTCACCTGTATTGCCGAGCACATTACCCTTGAAGTTATAGCAACCGGTCAAGTTCAACACTTTTTGGGTTTTACAGCTACCTACCAGAGACGTTCGCAGTTAGATTTACAAACTTAGCAGAGTTAATTTTTTAGTGGTGGTGGTAAAATATCTTTGTTCATGCACCGTTTTCCACAGCTATGTGTCTTATGTAACAGATTTGTTCTTGAAAATTCACTGCCAAGTAGTCCAGTCACTCAGAGAATACAATGTAATGCTATAACTACTAGAGCTCTGGTACAATAGAGCATTTTGAATGGAGCTGGAAATGTGGTTAGCTTAAATAAAATCCTTTGGTTTAGCAATTCTTACCCATATCATCCTAGGAATCTTGATTGCTTACCCCTTGAAAATCTTTTGTCAAGTAGCGAAGAGAATACAATGTAAGCTTGTGCTGGTATATATACCCAGTGAACAAATATGTATGTGTGTATAAAAGTATGGCAGTTGCTAAAGAATAGCACAAATTAATAATCTAAACAAAAACAACAACAACAGTTAACTAACAAATGAATATGAGAATCTAGCATTCATTCCAGCAAGACCAGCTCGCTTGCCATTTGTGCTGAGCACATCATTAGTATATTCAATAACTTAACCCAACATTCTGACTACAAAGACTACTAAAGTCAAAATCTCCGTCTTGATTTTATTGTATACATACACACAAACATAAACAGCAAGATAATTAGTGGCACATGCTTATTGTGTAAATCCTGCATGACAACTTGGACAGACAGCCAGCAAACTGAAGCTCTAAACTGATGTCTTCACTAAACCTGAGGTTTTCTGGTTTTATTGGGACATGTAAAGCTTTCTTATATTGGGATATATTAAACGGTGAGCATGTGCCACCAGGTATCTTTTTATTTATTGATAGAGAGCTCGACAGTGAGAATTTCAAAAGTAGGTATGATTACTGTACCCATTCCAATTACAGCATCGCTCTCATGATAGAACCATATTTCAGTGATGGAATTTTCTTCCTTGTTCTATTTATATAATGTTCCATATAATATTTATATATCTTTTTGTGGTGCTCAGTTAAATAGAATGAGCATGTTGACCCTTGACCTTATCAGACTGTTCGGCCATGGTGAACAGCAGTATGACTTACCACTTCCAGACATAAACAATTAACCGTAAATTTTTTCTACACGTTAGCTAAACAACAGCAAATGGGATATTCAGCAAGATGTAAAGGAGGAGGAATCATATTCTAAGCTAACCTCAGAACTGCTGGGATCACTCTCTGCACTGCTATGGCTGCTAGAAGCACTCTCAGTAATCCATAGTCCAGCCAATGTGGGTAGACAGGAAACCTTTTCCTCGTCATCGCGAGGCCACGCCCACAACAGGAAGTGAAACTTAATGAACCAAAATAGCTGAAAATAAAGGTGCTATTTTGAAGCATCCACTCAGTTTTGGGTCAAATGGTTTTGGGCCATGTTTTAGCATGATATAAGAGTAATATTTATGATGTTTACAGAATTTTTTTTTCTTTTCACCGCAGTTACCCTTTAATTGTACACCAGTCTGATTTTGTTAGTTCCACCCAATTATTTTAAAGAACTGTTGAAGGTCAGAAAATATTTCCATTTCCTGATTTGAATTTATTTTTGGTGCTGTACATGGAATAATATTGTATTGACTATAACATACATACCATTTCCTATCCACAACTGGCCCAACATTGGTCAATGACTGAATGCTTCCAGGTGGTGGACTCCTCCAATAGACTTGTTTCAATCATCTCTAGTGCCTATCGGAAGACTCCTGTACTCTTCTGGCTGGACCCTAGAAGCGCAAACCAATGACTAGCAACGACTATTAGGCAGGTATTATTTAGAAAAAGAAAATGAGCCGCTATATGGTGGGGCATTATGTAGAAATGGCAATAGTTTTTAGTTTTAACAGTTGCTATGGTTTCCAGCTCAGTAGGGGAAAAGTACCTGAACCGGGTGGAAATATCGGGTGAAACTGGAATCTTTCCTGGCCATGCGCGTCAACTCCCCCCCCCCCCCCCCCCAAAAGTGCCTAGCCACACCTCCGACCTTGTCCTTTCCACCCACGCAGTGAGCTCCATTTTGCTTTCTGAGCGTTACAGAGCGTGGGTCTTGAGCTGTTATAGCTGCGAAGCTTCCGACGTCGCTGGACAGGTTAGGGAAAGCATTTAGTGTGTTGCTCAGACTTCCCTTTTAAATGCTCTATTTGGAGCTGGGGTGACTGGTGTTTCAGTAAAGCATAGGCATGTCAGCTTGTGTTGGAAGTAGCTGCTGATGATACTGGCTTAACTATGCAACAAGAATTAGTAAGTTATGAATATATGGCTTAGTATAGAATGGCTATATTATTTATTTGGTTTAGAATTGTGTGAAGGAGAAATAGTAGAAGATAAAGCATTCCAGAAACACTGAATCAGTGAAGACTTTTCAAGATGCCTTTGACGTCCTGGCAGAATTTTCAACAGGAATAGACAAAATCAAATGGTTAGATTAATTGATATTTAATAATGCAATCTAAGTTTGCAATAACTGTGATGTAAAATAGTTAAACCACAGCAACTTTCGGAATTATTGCTAGATAACCAACCTCTCCCTAGGGCTTCCTCCTCAGGATCAGGGTTTGATAATTCCTCATACATAGTAAATAAATATAATAGTTAAACCATTGGTTTGAAAAATTATCGCTCCATCCTGGAAAGGGCATTTATCCCGAATTGTCATAGTCTAACTAATCACATCTAAGAATGCCAATATTAGCTTTGTTAACACCTCTGTTACCAGCAGCTGCAAGCATGTGACTGCACAGCTGCATCAGTATGAGTGTTGAATCAGCAGTTCAGTAAACCAGTTGATATGTTTTGAGCATTCTCAGTCAATCACAACGGACTTCTCCAAGACTGTACACACTACGCCGAGGGGTAGGTCGTGGCGCGGGTTATACCATTTCATACTGTGTAAACGACCTAATATTAATAGCAGGTTTTGACGGGATAATTTGGTCCAACATTAACAATTACTAGCAAGTACCCCACCACACATTGGCGCTTGATGTATTGCAGAGTAAATGCAGGTAGCATAATTTATTTTTATTCATTATCATCCTCTACCACTTGGTTAAGGTTACATCAGTTTTTCTCTCCTGCTCTACTTTTTCATGAACTATCTCGGCTTTTCTTATCCCCTCGTTTCCTCTCTTCAGTTAGTCATGGAGTCCCTTCTCCTTAGTCTCTCTCTCCTGCTTCTGAGTCTTTCTGTCCTTCTATCATGATTGTGGACTTGGTTTTGCGAATCTTTTGCTTCTTTACCAAACTGTTTAAGCTCATGAATTATTCATGAATACGCACCGTCGTTGTTACTGACACACAAGTGTATTATTATAGATAGCGCTGAGCCAGTTTACTCTATACTGGAAAGTAGAGAGTAAACTGACAAGTGTTGTTGTGATCATGTCAGTATATATGACTGTCCACAGGAGATCAGTCATAATACAGCAATCATGATTATAAGGAAGAGATCGTAGAATGTATACATATGTGACATGCACAGATCACACTACTTGCATAACTAGCATTGCATCCCAACATGAAGAGGAAAATACTCATGCACGGTCAACGTCTGATGAGTCAGGTCGTAAAGGCTGGCCTCTTGGTTGTTATCTGAGACTTTCACTCATAGTGATTAGACAGCGATTGTTTATTGGAATTGGTTCCCTGCATTGGACTCCCTCTAACTATGTAGCTAGGGACTAGTTATGCTATTTTAGCTGTGGTTTGATGAGTATGGATAACAATGAGAAGTTAGAAATGATGCAATGAGCAACAGAAGGTGATGTGTGAATATGCATGTAAAATGAAGGAAGAATTGTGCGTGCCAGCTAATGTGGAGTGATGGTGAAATGATAACTAGTGGAATGTTCAGCTTTGTTTTTTGTCTTCAACACAACACAATATATTTACAGAGAGCATTTGAATTTGCAATTGAAACAATACAAATTTTGAGGTGTGTATGGGAAACTTAACACACACACATACAGACTCACACGTATGCACGCCGCAAGCAGGGCTTCATTTAAGGGGGGGGGGCATTGGGCCCCCCCTTAGCCCCCTTAGCTGAGCTTGAATTCCCCTTACCCTCTGACTTGTAAAGTCATTAACCTTACTAGAACATTTGACACTTTTTTCATGCAGCATATTGCTTGAAGACTGTGTGTGTGTGTGACTCATCATCCTCACTGCTTTAGGTACTTTGAACACAAGCTACAAAAAAAAAAGCATTTTCAAAAATTTAATTTTTGTCCATAGATCAATAGGCTAAATAGCATAATTTTTTGTTCCTAACCTTTAGATTCTTAAGCGCAATGATGCTGATATGATAGTGCAGTCTTACGATAAGTCTTATAGTCGACTATGTGTTGTTGATCGACAAAGTAAACTAAATTTCAAGTCCTCACGTCTACCCCAAGGATAGCCATCTTTTATTATAGACACAAACATTAATTCATTAGAATTCTTAAGACGCTCATGCAAGAATTAAAGGCAGCTGAATTCACTCGCTTCACTTGCTTACCAATTATTGTGGCTATTATTATTATTATTGTATTCTACGGGGTAGGCACCCACTATCACGAAAGCGCCCACTCTGTTTATTTCTCTGATAAATATTAACACCCAGGTTTTAAATTGCATACACGAACAAGTATTCCTTGTCAATTATGTGGCCAGCAATAGAAGTTGTTCCTATTTCAAGCAAATTGACGGTAGTGAATAGAATATCAATGGTGACTGTCCAGAAAGCCTTAAAATGCTGTGTATGTAAATTTTGTGTATGTGCAAATTCTCGCATGTACAAATAATGGGTGAGTGCCCACTCGGCCAATTTTTGTAAGTGAATGGTTAAGCGCTTAGAGGCAAGTAAGGAAACGACATGTGTACCTAAGGAAAGGGAAGGCAAAGTCCACAATCATGTATTGAAGTACATAGACACTGAGAACCAGGAAGAGGTACAGACAAAGGAGCAGAAGGAATCCATTAACTCAAGAAGAACGAGGGAAGGGTTCAGGAAGAAAGAGAGCAGGAGAGGACAAATGATGTAACTAAACCAAGTGGTAGAAAATTAAGAGATTAAGGGTGTTGCGACATAGCAACGCGCGCGCAGATTTTATCTCATATCCGCCGTCAATTTACCACAAAAATGTGTCATTCTTTCGAGGGGACGGTTGAGCTGCGAATTGCGCGATTCAAATTCATATTGGTATACGGGCGGTCTCAATGTTTGGATACTCTGTGTGGGCTTGATAAGCCCACATAGTGGTTTTGGATACCGCACGAGTTTACCATAATAGTGAACTGTTTCGTGTTTGGGGCATGCCAAAAAAATTGTCTGCAAGGAGGAAGCTCCAATTGGCTGAAGCCACCAAAAGGAGGAAAATGCTTCAATCCTCCTATTCAGGTATATGCAGTATGCAAATATTTTTATTGTTTAATGAAATTATTGAGTATAGCTAGCTATGCCTCACAAACAGAAATTTCCTCAAGTAGTTAATGTTGACACAAAAAAATGTATAAAATATATGCAACAACAACAATAATGATTATTATAGTAGTGGGGCCTGACTTGGAACCCGAGATTATGGCTGCCGATGCTGCTAACGTACAACTAGTCCCCCTCTGAGACTAGCATTGATGAAGCAGACGTTCCTGCAAATACCATAGACACTCCTGAAATTCTTAGTTCTACACCGATCAGGTGGAGTTGTCCAGCCCAGCTCATCAGGAGTTTTCCCTTAAGTGTGATAAATTTGGCCTGTAATATCTCCCGCTGCTGCCGGCTCCAGCTTTTCATTTTTGGTATGTATCTTCTTTAGAAGTAGCTAGTAGGTTCCATGTGTCTAGGACCTAAAGTGGACAGAACAAAAAAGCTTTTTCCCTAGCAACCCGCGATTAATTAATCGTGTGGGCGTTGTCGCAGCACCCTTGAAGTACCTTATGCTATAGCGCCACTGTATGGCAGAGTACTTGCTACTTATTATTATTATTGCTATTATTATTGTCATTTTTACTATTATTATTGTTTTTGTTGCTATGATATTCAGCACGAGTAGTGCTATTTCAATAGCTTTACGAGTGCTATTGATCCCTAATAGCACAGGTTACCCATGCTATTACTCACTAATAGTAGGCCAACTTTTTAAAAAGTCATTTGCAATTGTAGCTACACTGTATCGTTCACTCAATTTCAGGATTAGTTTTCTCTGGAACTTCGTTTTCAACATATGGCTCCTCCTAATCTGTTTAAACATTCCGTCTGATATGGGTAGAGCTTCTGTCGTAAAGAATGACATTGTCTCCAACTAGAAACTACTCGAACTGTATGTTTCCAAGGTTAATGCTCCACGCGTGTGCACTTACCCGTAATATTTCACTTAGCTACCGTGGTATTTCACTTAGTTTCCACTTAGTTATCGAGGTATTTCAAAATTATTTACGCACTATTTCACTCTACCTGTGCAATTTCAATTGAACAGTGACTTTTCCTATACATTTTTTAATGGGAAACTTGCGTGCCGTACTATTATTATTATTATTATTATTATTATTATTATTATTAGTTGAGAGTACCTAGTATCAGATTCTTATTGACTGGTTTTGATATGTTCCTCTCATCTCCTTCACCACACTCACTAAAGCACTGGCCAGGGAGAGGCGAGTGGTATGTGGCAGAGTTCGGTCAAATACATTGTAATTATATTTAATTGCAATTAAATATATATTTTTTGCAGTAATTTCAATGTAATTGTATTTGAGTGAATCTGAGTTTTATGTATTTGCAATGTATTGAAATACTAGCAAAATTAAAGTTTGAAATACGTGCATTGCTAATATAAAACAGAAATGAAAAAAGGCGAGAGAAAACATGAACAAGTCCCTCAAAAATTCCTGGGGAAAAGGAAAGTGGAAATACCATTTGGATATTTCATTGGAGGTCACTGTGTGTGTGCATGCACATGTGTATGTACATGTGTGTGTATGTACATGTGTGTGTATGTATGTACATGTGCATATGTGTGTGCGCACGCATGTGTATGTACATGTGTGTGTATGTGCATGTATATATGTGTGTGTGACAGCAGATAACGTATGTGACGTACACATGACACTGTCGTATTTTCTATTCTAATTAAATACAATTCTGAAGTCAAGTATTTGTATTTGCAAATTGTATTTGAAGAGAGCAGTATTTTCAATTGCAATTAAATAATTTTGAGTATTTACCCCAACTCTGGTGTGTTGTTGAAAGGGTAAATTCTAATAGACAGCAAATAAAGTCAGACAAGTGCAAATTTTGAATTGACTTTTGTTACTTTCACTGCCGAGTTTATGATGGCCATTTTGGTAACATGAAAATGTAATAATGTTGTTTTTTTGTTTTTTGTTGTTTTTTTTGCTGCACAGACATTCAAGAGAAATATTTTAAAAGCAAGTCGACTGTTTACTATGATGAAAAAAAAGTCTATTAGTCCGCACAAAGAATAGCTAAAACTTTAGACTTACCGTTACCAACGGTACTAACTGAAACTCAATTATTGATGACCTCAGAGCTGCTATGGAGTTCAGACAGAGTACACGGCTTATTCGTCTTCTATTTGATGGATTCTGGGCTTCTCAACCTTGTACTATAAAATATTTCGGCTTTTAATGGTAAAAAACAACAACAACTAAACACCTGTGCTATCATTTCGATTTTTTTTAATTACAGGAAGTACTATGTCAGAGCAACATAATACAGTAGACCCTCAGTTATCCGAACTCTCACTAATCCGAACACCACTTTTTGGAATTATAATGATATTCATTGGAATTTTGCTGTGAATTAAATAGATAAGAGATAAGACCCCATTCAAAATGACTTATTTCGAATATCCGAACATTTCAAATATCCGAACAACCCTCGGTCCTGAGGTGTTCGGATAATTGAGGGTCTACTGTATCCAATGTTGTATTGGATTATCAATTTTTTTAATACGGAGAACCGCTGATGAAATTCAAAACACCATAATGGCATCTACGGCAGTGAAAGGATTAATGTTTTTTATTATTGTTTTTGTGTTGTTGTTGTTTTTTGTTGTTGTTGTTGTTTTTTGTTTGTTTTTTACATTGTATTTATTATTTTTGTTTGTTTTTTATTTTAGAGAAAACACTACCGTCAGCTGAGATTTGTCTAATTATTGATAGGTCGCACCAGAACAGTGGCAGCATCTGGGATCACTCCAGTACAGCGGCAACCAGTTACGTGTGGGATCACTGCAGGATGTGTGTGCTGTTGAGTGGGAAATTCTGGATAACTGATTTAGGGTTCTTCATGCAGGACTATATTTTTGTAAACAAGCAAAGACCATTATGGTGTAAATTTAAAAGATTGCAGTTGTCATCTATATTTGGCTCATATTGAATGATGTTGTAGAAATGACACAAACATTGTTATTCATAAAGGTCAATAATCAGTGGGAGCAAACTCAGCATGGCACAGTTTATGAGTATTGTAGGAGGTGATTGCCCAACTGATGTTGGGGTTATTAGATGAAATCACGAGAACTCTCTGACATGTGCAAAAATTGATACAGTAGAACCTCCGAACTGAGAACAATTTGGGACCAGGTTCGTAATTCACAAATCATTTTGTTTGCCTTTGGAGGTTGTTTATAATTTGCCTCCAAATATCATGATTGCATTAGTTATTAGTACAGAAAAATTGGTGTTTGTTTTAAGGAGGGGGAGATATGCCATACTTTTTCTATAGGAATGGGTAGAGGGCAAAGGGAAGTTCACTGAACAAAGGGAATCTACTTTAGAGAGTTTACTATCAGAGGTTTCACATGCTCGCTTGGTGCTGCTAACTGCTGCATGGTAGTCCTCAAATGGTGTATGGGACGATAGCTCGTACATAGTTCACCGGTGTTACAAATACTAGTATTGGCCACTTTATACAAACTAATGTATATTATTATAACTGTACCAGGTTAACTATACCAGGTATTACACATCAAACTATTCCATAAATGCATTTACAGTGGAACATTTAACAGTGAACTCTGTAATGAGCAACACAATGCAATGGAAAGACACCAGTGCATAAAGTCATACTTTTGTTATACACGTGGCATACCAGTGTGTATATTTCGTAAGACTGCATTACCTTACACCAGGTGTACACCATACTACGTGTACTAGATATGTTGCTGGATTATACCCTATGTATTCTTGACAATGTCTTACCACAGCATGCAGTGTATAGATACTAAATATACTGAATGTATTCCAAATGTTTTCTTAATTGACGTGATATTTAGAATTCTTTGACAGTAATACTGATTATTATATAAATTTCTGAGTTAGCTATGTGGTTTAAAAAATTAATAATAATAATAAAAATTCTAAAATTGTTATGAAGAGTTTGATGAATCCACTAGATCCAGGGCCACGCTTGATGTGCTGTCTGTCACCATCCCGAGCTACTCTGGTTTCTGTCATAGCTGCAGTCCTCATCAAAGCCCCACTTATCACCTTCTGCCCACAATGAGCCAATTGGTTTCTGAGGATAATAAAAAAATTGGCTGTAAACAATACCCATTAAAAGAAATGAACTGGTAAAGAACAACACATTAAAAATTAAAAATGTTTCTCTGTGTAAATTACACTTGCATGAAGTATATTGGGAGAATAACATGAGATAACTTTGTAAAGTGCCAATCGACGAACAAAGACACTCAACTATCACAATCATTCCGCCATACACAACTTCAATTCTGACAATCATACGAGTCTAATCACCACGAGATAAGGAAAAGATGAGAGCACAAAAATTAGCAAAAACAATAGGAGATTAAAGCAATTTAAATACTACTAATAATCATTTGATGCAATTTTAAACAGAAAATAGAAGAGCGAAAGACTATAGGGAAAAAAAGAAAAACAAAAGAAAAAGAAAAAAGAAAAAGAAAAAAAAAAAGAAAAGAAAAAAGAAAAAGAAAAAAAGAAAAACAAACAAAAAAAACGTTTTTATGAAGAATAGCACACATGCAACGATATAAACTTGAAGTGATGACGAAGTACACTACACACACAACAAATAAACAGTAACAGCAACAAAAAAAACAAACAAACAAACAAAATAGTGTTATATACAGCAAGTCCCTGTAACTCTTACATTCCGGTTCTATTATCAACCGGCACAGTCTTTGGACATCATGGAAAATTAAATTTATCAACTGGCATAGCGTACAGACATTCACAAAAACACCCAAATAGTAATACTGAGTTATGTAATACTTGTTATTATTTTTTTGTTTGTTTGTCTTGTGCTAGGAAGGAGTGGCTACACTGTGCTTGTGGTGGGTACTAAACACTGCCAGGAAGTTTTTTTTGGATGATCAAGGTCAAGAGCAATTAGTCCACATGATTACAATGATTTTTTTCATATTATAAATTATAATAACGTGATAATACCACAAAATAGCAAATATGGTTATGATTAGTTCTGAATCGATACCAATTCCTAAACAAAACTTGGTTAGTGGTCGATAATAAAGCAATGCAATTTGAAAGTAAAATCACAACAGGTAATGGTCGTCGACAGACTTCGAGAGAGTCCACATATCTCCGGGATTTATCTACTTTTGCGAAGAGTTGCGCCACTTAAATGAAGGTTCAAACTCCAGGGCTTCTTTTGATGGAAATTTTGTCGCAGGAAGGAAGAATAGTATGTGTGTGTGTGTGATGTGTGCACGATGTGTGTGATGTGTGTGTATGATGTGCGCGTGTAGTGTGTGCGTGTGATGTGTAGGATGTGTGTGTGTGCATGTGTGTGGTTTCAATGGCGGCCTGTACGATAATGCAGTAAACTACGACCGATACCTATGATTTTAACAAAATGTATACAGCGTCTGTTTATTGACCACTATGATCACTATATCATTTGGAGTGTGGCCAATGATCTTAAGCTGTACTATAAGATGTGCATTATTTGGAATATCAATCCTAAAACGCATCCTACAAACTAGTCCTAACCAAACACACACGACAGAACCACATTATGAATTTGTATTAGCATAGCTTCAGTCATTACATAAAAAAAAAAGAAAAAAGAAAAAAAAGAAGACGAATTTGGTACGTACTCCAGTCAGATAAGTTGACTTAGTAACTAAAGACTTTTGAAAGACATTCAATGAAACAGTGTGCTGTGTGTTAATCATTGAAACCACAATGAATCTGAATTCTTATCATAATGTCTCAACTTCATGCCGCCACAAGGATCTAGATAACTTTGGTGGTGACTATATATAATATAACTGGTAACATTCTTGGTGACTTGCATGTAGCATATATAGCCAGTACTCCAGCAATCCCTTTAAACAAGAATTCAAGCACTCGGTTAACTTTCAGCACATAAAGCAAATCTACTGCATATGCAAGAAATTAATTAGCTCATGTGATTACAACGTGACAAAAGGAGGCATTACTCACTAAAGCTAGTACACATGGTTCGTGTTGTCTAAAAAAATCAGCCCAAATTTAAAAGTAGGACAATAAAAGATCTTAAATCTTTGTTCTGAGTAAGTTACCTAATCAACCATTAATTGTCAGTCATCTCTAAAGTTACAGTATTACAGATATACAGACACACAAACAGACAGGACGACTCACTAGGACCCTCTAGCGCATACAGTGAATAAATGACTGACTACACCCATTTACAGTCCTTCCACATTTAAAAGAAAGTTCATGGAAGCTACTGTAACACTATTATAAAAACAATACATATCTACTATATTATGATTAAATAGTTGACTTTTACCTTTCAGCTCACAGTCCACTTCTTCTGATTAAGTTCCATCCCTCCCAAGCCCTTACTGTAAATTTGAGGAACTCCTATAAAAGTAAAACATCACTTGTCAATATTTAGCTAGTTATCATTTCACCATCATTCCACATTTAGCTAGCATGCACAATACTTCCGTATTTGTACAAGCACATTATATAACTATAACTAACGCATTTATTACTCGTTGCATCATTTCAAACTCCTCATTTACACATACGTCAGTATCGTATGTATCAAACAATCTAATATACTACCACACACACACACACACACACACACACACACACACACACACACACACACACACACACAAGTTCACTGGATATACCAACACAAGATTTATATCGTATTCTATTCATGATTTGACTATTGGACAAAAAATTTTCAAGGGGTAATCAAATAAATTTCCTAGGATAACACAGTAAGGATTGGTAGACCAATGGATTATGTATAAGCTAAGCCGTGTTTCCAAAACCTTGAAAATGCTCTATTGTACCAGAGCTCTAGTTGATAAAGCATTTTAGATTCTCGACTATTGGACAATGGATTTTCAAGTAGTGATTACGTAAGGCATATAGCCAAGATAACTTTCCACTACCACCGCCAATAGAATAGAAATGAACTCTGCTAAGCTTAAGACCTCACTGCAAACTTCTCTCCTCTCCTGTCACCGTAGCTCTTTGCCATTAATTTTTCCTGATTATTAACTAAGTCTTTCCCCCCGAATTTCTTGTGCCTGTGCCAATGTTCATGTTTTTAAGTAGCTTCCGTGGGTGGAATGCATTGACCATGGACATGTGTGGAACGCTGCCATATATATATTATATATATATACCAAAATCTCAATTGAGACTTGTAAATGAGGGTCTTGCTTCGCTCACACGATGCTACTTAGTGGGAGCCCAATGCAGGGAACCAATTCCAACGAACAATCTCTGTCTATATTACTATTAGTGGAAGTCTCAGACAACAACCGAGAGGCCAGCCTTTACGACCTGACTCATCAGACGTTGACCGTGCACAAGTATTACTCTCTTCATGTTGGGATGCAATGTTAGTTATGCAAGTAGTGTGATCTGTGCATGTCACATATGTATACATTCTACGATCTCTTCCTTATAATCATGATTGCTGTATTATGCTGATCTCCTGTGGACAGTCATATTACATTGACATGATCACAACAACACTTGTCAGTTTACTCTAAACTTTCCAGTACATGGTACACTTCTTATAGTCAGTATTACAGAGGGACCCTCACTGCTACAATTTGTAATGTTGGACCATTTTTCCTGTCAAAACCTGCTATCTAGGTCGACAAATAGCTAACACAAAAAGTGAGGGTCAAAGTACAACATGACATATATACGTGTACACACAAACTAGTATGAGCTACAGGCCTTGGCATAATTCAAAGACGAAGAAAAAAATATAGTGCTTCTGGGTCTGCTATGCTTTTATAAACTAGTGATGTGCCTGAGTACAAATGGCGAGCGAGCCTAAAGCTATACTATCGTTAAACGATTGATTTACACTCATGCTATTAAAAAAAATCGAGTTTTGAATTACGTATATCAGGTAAAGGGGATTCAAAGCCATAGTAACCACACCCCGCAACTGTTTGAATTGAAAAAAAAAAAAAAAAAAAAGCAACAAAAACAAGTCACGTTATTTAAGTGTTTTCTTTTTTATATTCATTAGCTAAGTAGTAGGACAATACTTTCACACTTAACTGAACATACCTGTGCAAGGCTTACCTTTGTGGTTAGTCTAGTGGACAATAAATTTTCAAGTTAATACTGTTGCGTAGGGCTTATAATTATGACAAATAGCTATTAACTTACCACCGCCACTAACTCGAATAGAAATGGAACTCCCGAAAGGTTTTGAGTTCTAACTGTACTCGCAAAATAATTCAAAGTGGTAAACAATTCAATTTCTAGGATGATACGGGTAAACCAGAGGAATCTGTTTAGTGAAGTTTGGGACGAGGTCGAATGCTGAGTTAACACAAAAATACGAGAGGTTCAAAGTACAAATGACATACGTATGTCCAAACATATATATTAACAAACAAACATCCCCAATTTTCAATTGTGTTACCCCTGAGAGTGTCTCGCTCACTTCATTCACTCGCCAATAAAACAAAAAGTTCATGTGTTTAGGTCTGCTCCAATTAGCTTGGACCCACCACTCACTGTTTGGCAGATCCAATTCTTTATTTTGTCAAGACGATTTACCAACTTATGTAACTGGTGGCGTGGGCAAAAATAGGGGTCGCATGTTCCATATTAATAAGTAAAAAAATAGTAAATAAATAAATAAACAAGAGCTAGTTTTCTCGTTCTAACAGCCAATATTATGTTAATTAAAACTAGTTTTAATTAAGATAATATTGGCTGTTAGAACGATTATAACTTAAGTTTTAATTAATATAATATTGGCTGTTAGAACGAGAACATTTCCTATTATTATAATTGTTTCAGCCGAGAATGACTGAATCATCATTAATACACCACGGAATCTTGATTGTGTAACCCCTGTAAGTGTCTGGTCACTCACCAATTACATACAAGCTAAATCATGCGTTTGAGGAATTATCACAGATAACCAACTCGATCGTGAGGAGGAAGTCCTAGGGAGAGGGCGGCTATCTAGCTTAATATAAAACTCTAGTGGAGCCCTAGATCATACCACCCTGCCCCTTCTTGCGCAAAGACTAAATAAATGAATAAATAAAACAGAGACATAGGTTTAGAGCTTCCAGGATGCTGGCTGTCCATGCTGTGTGCAAATCACCCTCCAAGGTATAATAAACAGTAAGCGTGCCCTCCAGAAATATTGCTGTTTACATCGTGCTATTATATCACTATGGAGAGTTCGACCTCTGTTGACCCCTGAAGAGGACTTAGGCAAGAAGTCAAAACATCGGGTCAAGTTTTAATTAACAATATTTTCTATTGAGCAAGAAAAAATTGCTATTATCATTATTTCAGCCGAGAATGGCTGAATCATTAAAGAAAACCTTAGATTGTACTATTAAATGTCAATTCATCTAACCATTAAATGCTTTCCCTAACCAGTCCAGCGACGTCGGAAGCTCGATCACACTACAACAGCTCAAGGCCCACGCTCTGTAAGGATGGCTTTCCAGAAAGCAAAATGGAGCTCACTGCGTGGGTGGAAAGGACAAGGTCGGAGAGAGGTGTGGCTATAATAGGACTTTTTGGGGGGGAGGTGACGACCCGTCTACGCGCAGGAAAGATTCCAATATTTCCCATCCAAGTTCCAGGAATCTTCGATACGTACGTTCTATCGCAAAATATTCCTGAACCCGGTGCATAGGTCTGGTATCGTCAAAGTGCGCGTGTGGCCAATGAAATATATCACATGATCAATTAGTATGGGTGTCTTTTATATTGCATTTGACCCGCCCATTAACTGGAAAAGATCGCAAGTTTGACGGACACCGTTGTCGTCATATTCTGCTGTTTACATTCCAATTCCATGCGCTTAGAACCAACCTCTGCAATTTTGTTGGAACCAACTGTAAAATATACGCCCAATTTTGTCGAGTAAACGGGTCTTCATAACTTTACCTGCTGGGGGAGATGCGGACACGGTAGAATATAGAAATGTCACCTCCAAAGTTGATTTACTTACTAGCGGTGTGTTACTTGGCATTCTGGGTAGATGGAAATTCAGATTTTAATCTACAGCCTGTTATTACTTCGTCTTCACTAACTAACAGTACCTTGCAGGTGGACTCTGGGGGAAGAACTTATGTTATTGCAGGAAGTCTACTTCTCAGATTAAATAGAGATTTGCAATTAGAACAGAATGTGTCTCTCCCAGCCAGTGCTGCTACATTTTCCCTGAGTCCAGATGAGCAGAGATTATTTGTGTGTGTGAATGGCATGACAGACAGGTCCTGTTACTTGTATAGCCCCAGTAATCTCACAGTTCCTCCTGTAGCTACTGGAGTGAGCATAGTGGGTAGTGGTGGAGCTACTGCCGCATCATTTGCTACTGAGGGAAGCTTCTATGTGGGGAGCTATGAAGTTAATGTAGTCAGCAGTTTTGTAGGACAGATGAAACTCAGTCAGTATATATATGGAGATGGTACAGGTATACCTGTGATTCGAACTAGAGAGGACTATCGTGCTACTGAGAGTCAATTTAATAGGAGAATGCTATATGGATTTGTGCGAGGAGATTATGCATACTATGTCACTGTTGATGGAGGCAATGTTGCTAACTATAGAATATTGAGAGTCTGTCATGCTACTAGTTGTCCTGGGAACACCTCACCTTGCACTTTCACTGCTCTTTATGAACAAGCCATACAATGTGGAAGTAGATTCGGCGGTGGAGGTGGAGAGGATTTATGTGGACTATCTTTAGTAGAAGACTTCAGCGGTGTATCTGGTCCCAGTGTGATAGTGTCGCGGTGTCGCTTAGACAGAACCTCAGATAATACTGTGTGCTCATATAACCTAACAGCTATTGACTCTAACATGGATGCAAGATATGATCGCTGCAGTATGAATATTGGAGCATCAAGATTATCATGGACAGATGCTATTAGCTGCCGATCATCAGCTGTAAGTTTAATTATTTTTTGAGGCATTAGTTTAATATGTGATGCATTATCATCTAAACTACCAAGTTACAATATTGAAATATTAATTCAAAAATGTTTTCCTTCATTCTTTTATTACTGGTTGAAGTTTAGTTATTCCCTGTAGCTATACTCTTCACTTTGAATTACTCACTAAGCATAATATGAAGTTAATTTAATTACTTAAATTGACTCTTCGGAAAAAACAACTGAGCACCTATTTATTTTTATGAGACAATATAATGTTTGTTCCACTTTCGCTTTTAATAAATAATTCTGGTCTTTACTCAATGTGCTAATGATACTAAAGAGGTTATGCACACAAACTAATTTTTGTGTATTTTATAAATCCAATTTTTTGTGCATTTCATATACTTCAGCTTTTTCTACTTCTTACCCAAGAATTTATAATTATGTATAATACTAGTTTATACATTTCTATTTATAAAAACTAATGTAATGTTTCCTAAATACGTAGTGACTGTACAAAAAATATGATTTCAAATTATTTTCTGTTTTATTTTTAGATTAGATTGCCCCAATTTTTAATTATACAGTTTTTCCCTCATTAATTATTATATTGTTGTTCTTTTATAGAACATTTACAGTCTAAAGTGGTCAATGGAAATAATTGCTTCCTTATACCTGAATGATAAACTTAGTTGAAGAAAGTCTTGAAATTGTATCAAAATTGTATCTATGATCATAATATTGGCCTTTATCCATTATTTACCTGATTCCCTGACTGCTGTAGGTTTCAAGCACACTATCGTTAAGTTATCGAAAGCAAATATTTAATTTTTTTCACTTTGTACAGTTTCAGACAATTCAATAATTTAGCTTTGAACATACATGTAACAAAACTTCTGTAACCCACAACCCATGAAATAGTCTAAGCAGTATTATTAATATTGTTATTATTATTATTATTATTAATAATAATAATAATAATTATTATTATTATTATTATTAGTTTACAGATAGATGCAATTTTGACTTTCCTTTGGATGATATATCAAACTCTCAGACTGGAACACTACCAATAGTATTCGGTACTATAGTAGTTGGTAATGTAGTGACAAATGGAGACTATATCACGGCATCTCTAGCTATCGAAGTTGATGGTCTCTCTATAATAGTGATAGCCTACAGCAACAGCACAAGGACTTCTCACTTCATTGCATTTGTAAGCGGCTCAAATTTGTTTTAATTTCTTACTTTTCTTTACCACTTTAGTTTCAGAAAGAGAATGACATGACACTTGGAGTAAGTGACAGTTTCAAAGTGAATTCTGTGTCGTCTGCAGTTGGGACTCTCCAGTGGCACTTTGACCTGGAATATATCTATGCTAGTTCAATGACAGCAGTGAGTATTAGTATTTAATTTAACCAATTTGTAAACACTGGCTCACTTTTTATTTTATTTTTTGGTTTATATAATAACAACCCTTGCTAAATTTAAGAAATACAACAGTTAATGGTGCCATTTTAAAATGGACTCATTGGACAATTCCCCTGAGTGTATGTAATGTGTTTGTGATTTATGTGATAGGTGATTCGAGTTCCCCTTGAGGAGTGTTCCTTGCACAGAGAGTGTTCTAGTTGTGTGTCTGATAGGAACCCTCTGTGTGGCTGGTGTGTGGTAGAGAATAAGTGTTCCAGAGTGTCCCAATGTGCTAATGGGAACTCTACTAGTGACAGGTGGATACGTGCAGACAACACTACTACCAGTTCTGGCAGATGTATCACCAATGTTATCGCTCCTAGTCAATATGTCATGGATGATCCACAAATAGTAAGACTATATATATGTTCGTGTGTAGGAAAATCAGTGTGTAGATGTTGGAAAAGATCAATATACTTTTAAAATGTATTTTTAAAAACCATGTGGATTGAAACTGTTAGGTTGCGTATGTTGGTTGCGGTTGAAGCTACGGCTGTAAAACTAGTAGAGTCAATCTGGATGGTGGAAGCGGGAAAAAAAATTTCCAAGGACTCTGCATTGTGCCCGATATTCTTGTGCGATCCACTATGCGCATTTTATAAGATACACTGGAAAATTTTTCGACATCATTCTGCTGAACTATAAACATACATGTGAATGCAATGCTTGTATGTACTCAGAAGTATAATACATAATTAGATGTTATTTATCACTCAACTTAGAACGTGAGACTTAGTATAATTCATCTACATAGATAGTACATGTAATTTGTAGATATTTCAGTTGGAGATCCTGCTCATTTACAGGTACTGTTGGATTCGTCTCAGAGACAATCACCTACTTTAATATATGTGTGAAATGAGTGTTTCCACACTTGCCACATAGTCTCTATTATTATAATGTTTTAGAGAGCTTGGACAATTATGCATAAATGAATCTTTTTTTTTTGTTTTTTTTGTTTTTTGTTTTTTGTTTTTTTGTTGTTGTTGCCATGATTCGAAGTATAAACCCATTACTTCTTGGCTTTCTTGTCCATATGGCTAAGATTTGTTCCGTAATCATCATCTGGTAAGTATGGAATTAAAACACACAGCCTATTGGAATTGGGTACAACTGCTTTAACGGACAAGCAACTTTAAAATATCGGTGGTATACATAATAAGTAAAGGTATAAGGGTAGGTAGGACATAATAGTAAGAAAACGCACGAGTGAAAATCATTGTTCTAAGAATTTCATATCTTATATGGTGTATTACATAAACTAATATTGATAGGCACCCCCTCCCCCCCCTCCCCTCAAAAAAAGAATTGTCTAACTTACCCCACTTTATCACCTCATGGGAAAGAAACCTGTGGTATATTTATAAAGACGTATCCTGCAACCACAGATGAGTATGTGTTTTTAAAGTAAACTTTTGTTTTGCAGCTATCAGTTTCAGTGAATGGTCCTAGTCTGCCAGCAGTTCTACCAGGTGAAACATACTCCTGTCATTTAGCTGATAATCAAGGAAGATACAACATCACTGTACCAGCAATAACTGTGGAGGATGGTAGAAACTACACTTGTAACATTACCAATGCCAACTTCGGCTATGAGGGAGTTATATCAGGTGTGTTTTACTGTAATTACAATCAGACTGTACAAATAGTAACATTTTTGGCTTGGTTGTGACTTCCTTCTGTTTAAGAGCCTTCTTCAAATATAGTTGCATGTATCATACATACATATGTACAATAATGTGTTAACAGTATTTCCATCGCATTTTTGTTGCAATAACGTTAAAGCAACCAAGTGTATCACATTATTTTATTTTTCCTTTGGCAGAGATCAACTTCAGTTTCATTAGTTCCAGAGGTATGGTCCCATTTGATACCACCCTGAATGCCCTCACCATATACAGATGTAGCTCTGCTAGCAGGTAAGTTTTAATAGACTGTTTAACTGTACAGACTGCACAAGCATCCTTTTATTTGTATATAGATGTAGTGAATGTCTTCAGACAGACAATGCTTGTGGATGGTGCTCAGTAAATACAATATGCAGAGGAATCTTAACAGATTGTACTAACTCTAGTTCAATGACATTTTTGCAGGTACAGTATTACAAAAAGTTTTTTTTCCCTCATTAATGGCATGGTTTTAATTACTTAGCTAATGATTGGACAGAGTTTCAGTGATGTTTGTCCATTATTATTGACCACAATTGACGGCTATTCTCAACATGTCAGAGTAGGAACTGATCTGCAGTTGACTACAAGTAACCTTCCTCCTATAGTGAGTTATGTCACTAAATGTTAATCCAACACCAGATATTACATAAGTATGATATGTGAATTTATTTGTAATCTTCCCTCCAGGAGCCAGGGTTCTTCTACATGTGTGATATTGGTGGAACCACGCTACCAGCCACTAGGAACAATGACACTAGTCTCACTTGTAATGTGAATATGAATCAGGTAAATGCCAAATCACATTTGAGGATAGCTAGGACTATAATGATGACTAGGTCAATTTGTCACCAGTATGATGCATTTTTCAATGTAATACACGTATGTTCATATCCACACCAATCAATTCTATTAACTGGACAATTAGGCTCACTTCTGCTATGACAATAAATATTATTCAAAATATTTGCAGTTATCTATCTCATCATCAAATAATGAAGTTGTGGATGTATTAGTTATTTGGACTGATGGATCATCCATTACTCATCGTATTGATTCCTTATCACCTGTGAATGGTAAGTATAATAATATCTTTTCTTTTTTGAACTGGCGTATCTTCTCTCCATAGTGACTCTCTATGACTGCTTGTTCTCTGATACTGGTTGTTCGGCATGTGTCAATACAAGACTAGGAACCAACTTCCAGTGTGGATGGTGTGATATATTATCTAGCTGTAGAGTGGGGGAGGAATGTTCAATGGCTATTATTACTGATGGCCAACAATGTCCGGCTCCAGATATTACAAACTTCTCTCCACAATCTGGACCTCCAGGGGGAGGTACTACCATTACTATTACAGGAAGAAACCTAGGAGTCACATTCAGTGATTTCACTGCTAATAGTATCACATTGAGGAGGGCACCTAATACTATGTTTCCATGTACTCCAATCAGTGATGACTATGTAGCTGGAGTTACTGTGAAATGTAGAACTAATCCAATACCTGCTGAAACCTATTCCCTAGTAATAGATTTGCCTAGGAGTTCAGGATCCAGAGTGGGCATGGCATCTAGCTTTGAAGTATTAACTCCTACTGTGTCTGGGGCCAGTCCATTGTTTGGTCCTATAGCAGGAGGTACTGTATTGACTATCACTGGAACCAATCTGAATATTGGAAACAATGCAGTAGTCAGACTGAATGGAATTTCAGATGAATGCACTGGGCCGTAAGTACTTTGCAATACATGCGTCATTTAATCAACATGACAATATCTTTGCCACCAAATCTCGCTCATATTAGAACTCTTTTGTCTATTCTTATAGATATAGGAATGCCACAATCTTAACATGCATCACACCCAGTACTCCTTCAGTGTCATCTGATAATGATATAGTAGTGATGATTGATGATGAGACTATTACTCCAGAAAATGCTATTCAGTTCTCATTCAGAGACAATCCTACATTTACATCAGTACAGCCACAGAATACCATTCCAAGGTATGTACAGGAGAGGTGTATAAAAAGGATATTCCTTGACATTATAGATTACTGACACACTTATGTAAATTAAATCACTATGATAATATATGCTGGTGCAAGCATGACTCTACTGTTTTGTTGTTGTTGTTGTTTGTCACATATTATAGTGGAGGAACAATGTTAACTTTCATTGGAACTAATTTAGATGTTGCAGAGAATCCACAATTATTGGTTAATAATATTAAAGTAAGTATTTTTTGCCTTCCTTTGTTAAGCGTTATTTTGTTGTTGTTGTTGTTGTTGTTTTTACTGAAAGGTTTCTAATAATTGTGTACATATGTATGTATAGTCTGATTGCAGTGTGGTGAACAGCACGGTCCTGACATGCATTACTCCTAGACTACCTGCTGGCACATCCATGGTCAGCTATGTATTGAGACTAGATGGAGCCCCTTCTCCCAATAACACTATTGCAGCACTAACACTGCAGGCTGTACCAGACCCCATAGTCACAGGATTCACACCTAAATCCGTTCCACTTAGCACATTGTCTAATATGGCCACTTTACTGACCATTCAGGTGAGTACGTATATATCAGGCTATATAAGGGCCAGTATTATACTTGTATATACATGTACATGTCGTACATGTACACTACAGACAACATTGTATCTTAATTGATGCCAAGTTCTACGCACAGTTTTGTACCATGGTTCATTCATTCTAATTGCTCAATTCGCAGTGACTATATTTCATGCCCACCTCCTAGGAGTTGAACAACCAATCAGAAATTAGTTTTCATACCTTTGCTGTAGCGTAGAACCATGGTACAAGTCAGTTGCACCATTCCGTTTGGTAGGTAAGGGACTTGCATTATTCTTGGGCCTTTGGAGCTCGGTTGTATATATCCTGTACCAGCCTCCAGGTCGTGGTGTAACCTGTACATATGCCTGATCATTATAAAGTTTCTACTCAATTTTCTTATGCACATTGGTATGAAACTACAAAATCTTAAGTGCAAGTAATTTTGATTTGTATCAATGCGTGTATGTGCATACAGTATGTATGTAGTAATGATAGTACTATACTCCTATTTGTAGGGACAACATTTTACATCTGTAGTCAAAGAAGAGATTATTATAACAGTTGGAGGTGGTAATTGCTCAATCAACCGTCTCGTATCTACTGAGGTTAGAGAAGTTATGTTAACCTACTTACTGTATTTTAATGTCCAGGATTTCATGTAACATTTTTTGCTAGGGGTTGCCGAAGACACTGTGTGTATTTGGCCACGCCCATTTTTTTAACCCATACATTTCGATGCACTGTATATTTCACTCTGATTAGTCCTTGGTCAAGTGCATGATTTTGTGATCTTACTACTCCCAAGGATCAATTTAAACCAATTGGGTATATTAACTTAAAGAAAAAGTCCGGGTGGGGGTGATGTAGTTGCTGACATTGAGAATAATAAGTTGTAACCTTTCTTTGTTGCAGATTGGTTGTATTGTTCCAGAAAGACCAGAGCTAGACAGTGACCAGACGGCTACCGTACAAGTAAGGGTATACTTTGTTGTTATGATTTATATGTGTTCGAATGATACTATCAATTTTATTTTGTTTATTACTTATTAATTTATTTTTAACCAGATATCGTTTGGTATGAATATCGACATAACCCTGTCGGACAGGCTAATACTGTCGTCCAATCCAAGCACGAACATTGGTCTCATTATTGGTGTCGTGGCAGGAGTTGTGGGGTTTCTCCTCATCACTTGCTTAATTCTAATTGTTGCCATCATTATGATTTCTCGCAAACAAAGCAAGAAGAAGGAGCGTCAGTACACAAACCTCATTGCCAGGATGGAGTTGCTCGAGGTGGAGATGGCAGATGAATGCAAAAGAGGTGAGTGTCACGCTGTGTATGTAAGAGTGCAACCTGAGAGTATTCTACAGAGATAGTGTGTTGACACGTCATTTGCTCATTTAGCGGGTTCATATGAGCAGCATATTATTATTATTTTATTTTTGTGGCAGCATTTGTCAAGAAGTCCCAAGTAAAATCATATACAGCTTACTCTTACCTGAGTCATGGGGCAAATATGTCACTCACCTCTATTTGTAGCCATACAAATTAAGTAAATTTGTAAGCTGTCACCCTAACCTGAGAATTTGTGTGGACTCCTCCTCTTTTGGTTAAGCTTGTCATGTATTGGGAGGTGACCTCATGCTCCTCATGGCCTGACTTGTTCACTCCATGTGTGTAAGGGTCCACTCTGCTTGTTCTGAGTTCTTGAATATGTTGCTATGTGAATGTTTAAAAACCATAAAATAAGTACAGCTGTAATTACATGTAGCCATAATGTAGTATTACTTACCATTGTAGTGAAAATGTAAAGCTCACTATTAAATTTGACAAACTTTTGAGTTGGATATACTTCTACTACATCTTAAATCCTATAGTATCTGGAATTCAATATTTTTGCAATGTTTGAGCATGAACTCTGACCTTTTAAATGAAATTGAACAGCTGCTTTTTGATGGTATATTGTTGGATAATTAGCCTAATCATAAAGTAAGTAATCTGGCACTAATGGTGCATTCTGAAGATTTAATTGAATGTTTGTGTTCAACAAGTTTTGGATGACTGTGAGTGTCCAAGGAGGAAGTTTTGTGAGTCAAGCCATTCCTTGCAGAAATGTACACAATATTTCACATTACTTCCTATGGTATGGCAGTGGACCAGTTATTCACTATGTGCATGCTTTGTTTATGCAAAATGTGTGTGCTTATTCGTGTTCATTTAATCAGTGTACCTACTGCTTTAGCTGTGTATCACTTTCCGCTTGAACCTTGTGTCTTGTGTGATGTGCTCCATTAGCTTTTGTGTGACCGTGGTTTTCAAGTAAATAAAAAAAATGTCAGCTCATTTACTACTTCGTAAGGAACACTTACAATTTAGTTTTGTGACAAGCCAGCAAGTGACTATAAATTACTGGATACATTGTCAGCATAAATGCTTATGGTTGCTTCAGCATATGTGTAGTCACTTGTTATTTAGACAGTAGGTTACAGTTTATATGATAGTTGCTATTATATACTCTTTGTTGGGCTGCTTTGTAAGTCATGAACTCCTCCCACTTTTCTCCACCAATTTGTTCTACTAGACCGTAAACCTACGTGAACTTACTGTATGTATTAATAACACTTGTTAATTAGCATTAGAACACTTGCAAATACTTGAGGCATCCACTATAATTGCCTATGTGTGTTTTGCTACAGCGCACTAGTACAGTACATGTATGTAATGAATTGTTATTGGGTGGTATCACTGAACTCAAAGGTCCTGGGAATTTCTGTCCACTTGTTAATGATATTCATGAACTGCATCGGCACAGTCACCTCTGAATACTTCATGAATATTAGTTAGAGGTTGGTGTTTGGTAGGTGGCTTCGGTTGAAGGGTGTGTCTATGCCTGGCAGATTTTGGAACCAAAGTGAGGTCACCGGTATGAATGTGTTTATTATTAGGGTGTGGCATGCATAGTGATTGGATTCCCATTTAATGGAAGGGCTACTTGTTAGCAACTTCAGAAGGCTTGGTTGATAGAGTTGATATATACTTAGCATGCATAATGCAACTACCAGTGCTTCGTACTCACATAAGAATGTAAATGATATGTAAACGGGACTCGGGGAATGCAAGGTTTAAATGTGTGTCTCACGTACGTACGTGTGGAGCCACTGAGGTGTGAGCTGGATCAAATTTACTCGTCCAATATGGCATCAACTTCGTGCATGGAGAATCTCTGACACATCCTTTCCCTGAATAACTGCAACACCAGAGTAAATTATTTTTTTCAGTTAGTTCATAGTTTATAGGCTGCTTAAGATGGTTTAATTATGTTATCTCATTATTGAAACATTACTTAGCTACATATGTAAGTCATACACTATAATTATAGCTGAATTACATGTACATATGAGACATACCCTTATTGTTATATTTATGTTTATGGTAGCACCTGAGTAAAAAAGATGCCATATTTCAATTTAAAGCCTCCATTGAATTCCAATGAACCAATTTTGAACTATCTGTCAACTACAGAGTTTTCTTTCAGTCTTGCCAACTCTTGGATAACTTGTCTAGACACAGTTGTCAAAGCAACCCTGTGATAACCATGTACTACCTCCCACCTACCCTGCCCCTAAATACACACACATACACACGCACACACACCAGGCTCAGCCCTGTAATGTAATAACAAACACCACCACCAGCTACATAAAATTGCCACCAAGTTTGTTACTGAGTTAGTGATATGTACAGTACATGTCTGCTATTTCTGACATGTTTCAATCACCACTACAAGTTCTATTAGGGTCAGTTTGGTGACTGAACAGAGGCTCATGAAAGTTAAGTATTAAGGAATGGGTGGGGTGTTCATGTATACATGCACATGTGCATGTGTTCATGTTTGATATGTGCGGAATTGTGTGGGCATGATTAGAACGTGTGATTCATCCAATGTGGCTGTAGTCTGCACACATGTACATATACATATTAGTTTTTATCCTCCATTAGAGTGACATTGTGTATCCACTTCTAAAGGGAAGTCATTGTAAGCACTTTAGTTTTCTATCAAAAGGAAGTTTGTAAAAGTATGCACAAGTTAGCCGTGTCAGCGTGAGACTGGGCCACTCCCCAGGCTTGTGAAATACTGCTGGGTTGCTTGTAGCGATGGGTGTACTAATGTAGAGTCACACATCATTGGAGATGGTAATTATAGCCCAGTGGTTATGATTATATCACTGGGAAGTATAGATCAACTTGGGTGATATTTACACAGCTATAATGACAAAGTTACAGTTTGTCAAACACACTTCTCCTATTTATACTGTTAAAACAAACCCATTTAACCTGTCCCAGAGTAACGCAGCAAGATGTGCATCAATTTTTTTAGACCCACCAATAGGTTGAATCTGAGAAGAGGTCTGATGTGACACGAGTTTGACGAGCAGATGAAGTGGTAGTGCCTAGACTTGAAGTGGAATTTGAATTCAGGATTTTTTTTTTTTTTTTTTGAGGTTGTGGTTGCTAGAAGGTTTTGTGGTTGAGCTGAAGTGATTGGTTGATTATAAGTAGTTGTATGTGTGTGTGTGCGTGTTGTGTATGCATGTGTGTTGCTGTGAAGGAACATGTTTATATATGGACATGTGTGCAGATTACTTCGTAGCATTCTGAGTCAACACTGATCGCATCATGTGCTTACATCTGCAGTACATGTGATTTCATGGGCTGTTGTAGCACAATAGGCTATTGTGTGCCCTGTTTACCTATACCTGCTCGGTGCGTGAGAAAGTAGAGCAGTTGTTAATCTGCTGCTTGGCTACATGGGATGCATATTAACTCACCTAGCTTGATTAGCTTCCGAAGGAATGGATATGTGTGTATAATAGAAAAGAAAATCTAATTTTTTATCATTTTGTACTAAAGAAGATAAATTGTTGATATGTACTTATTTCTGATGTATTTAGCTATTGTAGTCATTAGTGTTTGATAAATATTACACTGTTTCCATTACTAGATAGTCTGACCTCTTCCTACACACAACTAATACGGTACATTTAGAGTATGTGTCTTCTTTCATAAAGGCTTGTAATACTCAACTCTACTATGTATATCTAGGCATAATGTACTGGTGTTACAAAATGAACAAACTTTTAAGACTTTGTTGTATTAATTAATTTTTAATTAATTGGTAATTAAGCCTGGTATGATTTATCTCATGTATTTAGTCAGTTCTTTAAAGATGTGAATTTCCTCGTAGAGATACTTTTTTTCTAGAAGGATTGGTTCATTATCCTTTAGTTTAGCAATTATACAATGAGTTCATAAGCTCAAGATTAGGTCAATGGAATGCATCCCAAGAAAGAGGCTACTCTTCCCATCATTATCTTTCTTTCATGAATCAACCATAATCATTACTATTACTGATGAGGGTTTACATTAATATTATTATAATCATTCTTTTTTACATTAATATTACATTAATATTATTATAATCATTCTTTTTAATGAACTGAAGCCTGTGTAAGGGAGGTGTAAGGCTTTCTTTGCTGAGCATCTGGTATCATTGCACTTGTAGGCTAGCAAGATGAGTGCATTTTTATTCCATGTTGGTCACCCTTTGAATCACGGCAGTGAATGGAGTGTGAATGTTCTGCTATTACTCTGCTATGTGGTCGTTGCTGGTATGGTGTAGGTGAAGCCTGGTGAGGTGCTCCTTAGCTAGACCCTCAGGAATGGAGGCATTTGTTTCTTGTTTAACAAGCTGTGTTAAACTACAGATACATTGTGTGTATAGAACAGTCTCACTAAGACATGCGCAATGTGACTTCTTCTTCTTCTTCTTTATATTATTATTATTATTATTATTAGTCCTATTAATACTATTATTATTCTTATTGTTATTATTACTATTTTATTAGTAGATAATATGTAATAGTTAGAGCATAAGCGCTTAGGTACTGGTGGATTTAGTGCACTGAAGCCCAAGGGCCATAGGCCTGAGGGCTGTGTGCACTAAATTCACCAGTACCTAAGCTCGCATGCTCTAACTATTTTAGATCCCGTTTACGCATGCCCAGTTTCCACTAGCAACTTTGTTTATCAGCATTTTCGCAGAAATGGCTAAAGGCACAAAATAGTGCACACTTACCAAGTTAGTACACTTACTAACAATATAGCAACGGGATCTAAGAGTAAGATAGACCAGGACCTGGGCCCACTAGTGTGGTTGTGTTTGAGAAGTGACTTGGATTCTGATTGTTTCATAAACATGTATAGTCAGACATGAGTCAGTTTGTAGGACTTCTATCAGACTTTTTGGTAGAAACTATTTTTTATTTGTAGCGATTTATCTGCTGATGTATGATAAGCAGATGTTGCTGTACTGGACTTCTACTTGATCCAAGAATGGAATGAAGTCTTAAACCCGACTAATGTGTGGATTGGGATTGATCTAGCAGCCGGCTGGGCTCAACTATAGCCCAGTGGCATCACATGAGGTGCTAATAGGCTGATAATAGTATCACCTTCTTAACCCATGGAGTGTTAATTGATTTGAATGTGGTGGCAGATAGCACTTTATACATTGAAGTATGTATTTAGAAAAATGAAACCCATTGCCTTCCCCATTTAACTGAGAGTGACCAATTGCAAACATTTTAAGATGAAAGAGTATTTGAATCAGGAGTCTTGACTTCAGATAAATTTATTTTCAGGCATTGACTAGATAATTTGACAGGCTTGCAAGTGGTTTTTGAGGTAATTAAATTGGGAGAATGACCAATAGAGAGAGTAGCTCCATACCTCTTTGCCATATGTGGAACTCATCTTACATATGATATTTTTAAGTCCAGCATGTCATTGTTTCCATGTGGCTGTCCGTGTTTCCTGTCTTATGTTTCTGTTATTCCTTAAAAGTTTGTTGACGGCCATGCGGCTGGCGTTCGTTAGGCTTCAGAGACGACTAATGAGGCGAGATAGATTATGCAAGCTTTTTGCGTGCGGACTGGCCGACTTGTTATGACATGCCATTTCTTTAGGTATTACTAGTGGTGCAACAGTGTGTCAGATCTCTTTAGTATAGGACGGACTGTCTCAGGTTGAGGTGTGTGCATGACTCAGATACGTAAGTATTTTTTACTGCATACCTTCATCGATGTACCGTATCAAGTATCACACAGACTGTCAATATGATAATCATATCTTTAGAAGTATTAGACACAGGTATTTGTTGCTTAGACAATTGTAGGAGGATTTATTCTGTATTATTTATTGAATGCATCGTGCTTTGCTGATGCTGTGGTGAGTATTAACATCTGAATTTAATAATAATATTTTTACACTTACGGCAGTCATAACTCACTAATGGAATGTGATAGTACTCGTTTCATGTAAAAAAGATTCACAAATAGTGTGCATATCAGTATTGTAAATGTAATTCTGTTAAGTTATTGAATTACTTTACTTTGTATTGTGTATGTTCCAATTCTATATAGAAATAGCATGCCATCTACTACCGGCTGCTCATTACTTACCTTTTTTCTAAACCACTTTTGTCGTGGCTATTGTTTTCGTCTGATCTATGCTAAAAATAAAGTTAAACTGAAAATAAATGATAGATTTGAATGGAATTCCTATTAATTAATTGTACTGTGTACACAGAACCTGGAATAAAGTGCATGAGCTGCTATTTCTCTATAATACATAGTAAACAACCCTTAATAGTTTCAGTGACTCAGTTGGAGTTAATGTATGGAACTGAATCTAAATGGAACAGAATGAGTTGATCCAATTTCCAATAACTGGTTGACCTAACTTGATTCCAATGTTCCAGCCACTACTAATTTGGGCAGCAGCTAATTGCCAGTGGAATTTGGTGGTTGCTTAGTTGCATCCTCTGTACTCAGCAGGTCCCTCATATGGGTTCCCTGCAATCCTAGTGTTGCCCAAGTAGGAATTGTTCACACTCATTATCAGCTATGTAAGGTCTGAGCCCTGGACACTCTGATAGAGTTATAGTCCTGCTTCAAGGACAGGTTGCTAAATTATGTATGTAGGCATGATCTATTTGGCCGTGATTAATTTGTGTGGGTTGATGTGCGTGTGTGTATGTATGTGTGTGTGCATGTGTGTGAGGGTGCATGTATGCATGTGTGTGAGGGTGCATGTATGCATGTGTGTGAGGGTGCATGTATGCATGTGTGTGAGGGTGCATGTATGCATGTGTGTGTATGTGCATGTATGTGTATACATACAGTATGTGTGTGTGTTTGTGTATTGTGCATGCAAAGTGGACTCAACAGTCGTATAATAGCATAACTTGATTTTATTATTATTATTATTAACTGTACAAGTGAGCCCATATAGTTCCCAACTTGCCCACTTTGTTTGTCTGAACTTGCTGCAACAGCTCCAGATCAAGGCATTCACTTAGCTAACTGTATTGTGGAACACATACTGTCTGAGCATTTGCTCCATTAGGACAGACTGACACACCCAATTCTAAGCCACACTCAGGGGGAGTGCTGTACTGAGCTCACTAATAGCTTCACACACCTCAGACCAAACTATTGTGAGACCCTTCTCTCTCTCGCTCCCTCTCAGAGTGTCCTTAACTGGCTGTCTGTGTAGAGTAATTTGTATCAGACAGTTTCGCATACAACTTTGGCCTCTACAACTGTTTAGCACTGTGTGATATCATTGTAACCCCGATTCTGCTTCTGATTAAACCCACTGTGATGGAGACTCCCACTAAGTGGACAAGCTGTGGTATTGATATTGGTTCTTGCAACACTACCTAAGTTCACAGTTATCAACGAGTTTATGCTTCTAGTTAAAAAAATTATTCTCCTATCGGTAAAGATAATTTTATTCCTACTTCTGCAGTTTACTCCATTCTTGTGGTGTGTATAATAGATTGCTTTTTGTATACATTCAGCTTCAGATTGTTCATATGATTATAGTAAGCGTTTTAACTACCTATACTGTTTGTTTGATGTTTGGGCTTGTTTTATTTTATCTGCACTATGCAATCATGCCTTTCACTTGCACACTTTTGCAGACTATCAAGCACATGATTATTATTATAAGTCACTGGAAGCCATGGTAGAATATTTATAGCATTGAAGAAGGGACCGTCTGTGACAGTTTCTCACTGCATAATGAAAGAGATGGCATGAAAGCAAATGGTTGTGTTTTCAAACAAGGAAGTGAGTGAGATGTGTGCTTGGTGTTGAACTGAATCATGAGTTGAGATTTTTTTTTTTGCGGGTTTGTAAATTTTACGTTAGCTTCATGGCTACGCCCATTCATAGGGTCTGAAGTAACTGCTGGTTTTAAATGTGCACATCAGTTATATCTGTTGTTGTATTTCGCACCTTCTAATATATATCTACACTTCGCATCATTGGTCTCGTCACATGTCATCCATATGCTAATGCCATTAGCTATATATATTAGTGTGTGTGCGTGTGTGAACATGCGTTCTACTAACACAGGCTCAACAGCTTATGCAATCTCGTTACCCCCTAGTCCCCCCCCCCCTCTACCTGACCCATCACCCATCCCTTTCCCCAACGCCTCACCCGAATCAGTTTTCAAGTTGTAGTGGTTAGGAAGTGGAGTGTTTAGCCACTGCCAAGAGTACAGCCCTGTGGAATGTACAGTATTCTGTCTGATGTAATTTCCATGGAGATATCTGGCTGGTGTGGATATATATTGTGTTTGTTGTAGAATTTACTTATCTGTTTGGAGGAGAAACATTAGCAAGATTTTCGGTGTTAAGTAACTATAATATGAGATCCTTGAACCAGATGGTACCCACATCTTTGAAAATGCCCTTAACTTAAAAGGACTTTCTTCCCTAAAGAAAAATGAATTAATTCTAAGTCCTAGAATTGCAACTTCTTTGCAAGGGATTGTCACTAGAAAGTAGCCTCGCCCCTAATAATTACACTTTCTTGCATAGTGCTACACAGTTGATTGATATTCCCACATTGTCAGGGTTTGGAGAGGTTCTACTATGGTATAGTTGTATTACCATCAAGTCAACATTAGTTTGAATAACTATAATAGTGAGTACTATCAGGAATATAGATATATGCTGCTATGTGGAGCAGCTGCTTTTGTGTTCTCCAGCCTAGCTAGCTGGCTGTTTTGTAAACAATGCAGTTTGAATAGACAACATGGACTAGACCTTATTTTTGGAGTTTGGGTTATTGGAAATGTGCCTTCTGCTCAAGCATTGGAAGTACTCTGACTTAGCTTGGTAGTTTCTCCATCATTTTCTACTTTGGTGAGGTCTTATGTTTGTGTGTAATGGTTTTACAAATTGTGCACTTCTCTTGAATGCCACTTGAAATGTGCCTGGTTTGTGTGAGTGTTTGGCAAATCTAAGGCACAGACAAAGTATGTGTGGTCCACTCTGACCTACCAATTAGGGTAACAAATTGGAAGTACTCTCTTACCACCACTTAATACTACTACTAGTCTTGGCTAAAATAAAATCTGCCTCAATGTTTAACAGACATTTTTTTTTAAACCAATGATTACAATGGAGTATGGTATTTATTTGATATATTATTATTACATGTAGATCTAATTATATTATTGCTTGGTTTTGTTGTTATAGTGGGTCTTATGCAATCCAGTGTAAGATTTGATAAGTACGTGCTTGTTCTATATTGTTAATGACACTTGTAACCAAATCCAGTGTTGGGGAAACTGTTTTGGTAGCTCAGTTACCCAATGAATCTCTCTCTTCCTTACATGCACAGTGCATGAGCTTATGGGGTAGAATCTAAAAATAGTAACAGGGTGTGAGATCTAAAATTGGTGAGCTGCCTTAGTTGGTTGGGCAATGAGTGGATGCCTGTCTGCATAGTATGATGTAATTACTGATATGTAGCAGATGTGCATGCAGGTAGGTCAGCTTTATGTAATAGTAGATGTTTATGTGGATGCAAGGACAGGTAGAAAGGGAATACTTTGATTAAACTTACGTGACTAGTAATTTACTTCAATGCTCTGAGTCACATGACTAGAAATTAAACTTCAATGCTCTGAGTCACATGACTAGAAATTAACTTCAATGCTCTGAGTCACATGACTAGAAATTAAACTTCAATGCTCTGAGTCACATGACTAGAAATTAACTTCAATGCTCTGAGTCACATGACTAGAAATTAACTTCAATGCTCTGAGTCACCATGACTAGTAGTACGAATAGCCTAATTACAACACAATGGTGGAGGTTTAAAATACTTTTGCACTCAGTTAATATATTTGATAATTGATATTAGTTCTAGCAGTGTTGTTTTACTGGTAAGCAGCAGAGCAAGCCATAAGAGATTAATGGTGCTCTGACCTCACTGGCCTGTTTTCCTGTGAGTGGCTGAGTCAGCTTCCTGTTACTACAGAATGCTACTATTACATCTATTCGGTTCCATTAATCTATTCCTATATCCTAATTCCACTTCCTGCCTGTCCTTTTTCAGCTGCTTAATCAAGCATTTCTATTCCACATGCTGATACACACACAGATTCCAAGGTTGGCTAGTGGTTGCTAAGCACCGCCCACACAGTGTGACCCTTTTACTTTTAGGAAGTGTACTATTCCTACAGATGTATGTGCACAACACATGATTCCTATGACAACAGTTAGCCGGAGACATCTGGTTGCATGACAGCTTGTGATCTCTCACAGAGCTATTCCTTCAGAGTAAATATTTTTTCTACACGAGTTTGTATGTCTGTGCATATTTAGGTAGTAACGGTGTATTGTATTATTGGGAGCAGGTGTATAGTTAATTACATCTGGAGACTAATTATTACAATTGTATCTAATTACATACTTTAGTAGGCTATCATGAAACCTATTTAGGCAGTATTATGACATAAGGCCAATAATTGTCAGTGTGTGTGTGTGTGTGTGTGTGATTGTGTATGTGTGAGCATGTGTGCACGCATGTGTTGGAATCAGTGAGGTGGGGGTTTAAATGAAAGGATGAAGGCAGCGCCTAAAAGGAATAAAGAACTCCATATATAATTCCTATTAGTGGGGGACTTCTGAAACCATTATTGTGTCAGATCACTTACAGTAGAGCATGCCTGAGTCATGCTATAGTAGATTGGGAAGGCATTGGCTGTTAATAGCTTAGAGTATTTGTAATCATCACTTTACACATCTCCAACAATATTAGTACACCAGCACCACGTAAAATTTTGTGAATAGGTTACTAAGTATTTCCTATTGAAGAACATTTCCTAGGTGTCTGTACGTGAGTTTGTGTGTGTGTTACTATTTTCAAGAATTTGCCAGTTGGTATCCTTAAGAACACTTAGAGTTGTTTTGTTAAGTGTTGATTCAGTGCTGGGAAAGTACACATCTCCATGGATAGTGCTCAAGTGCCAGAGGCACTTTGGACATTTACACAAGCTTGAATATTGTGTGTGTGTGTGTGTGTGAATGAGAGATTGAGGGAGGTTGAGTGTACATCAGTACATCAGTACTATTTCTATGGACTCCATAGGTATGTGCGTAACAGTTAACATTCCATGCTTTTCTAGTCATTTTGGTGACATAAGTGCTGGAGTACTCCCAGATGTAATTTATCTACAATCACCAGGTGCATTATGTACATCATAGTAGTAGTAGTAGTAGTAGTAGTAGTAGTGCTTAATCCTGCTATAAATACCACTATCTACTCTCTCTCTCCCCTTTTTATCTCTCTCTCTCTGTGTCTCTTTATTCCCTCTTTCTCCTCTCTCTCAACTTCACTCCCACTCCCCTCTCCCTCTCTCTCCTTTCTCTCTCAAGCTTGTTTGAGTTACAGCTGTTCAGAGGTCAGTTCTGCCACAGTGCCACGAGGCTACTGGGTCACTGTTTGCTCAACTTGTAGGAGTGTAGTTTACTAAACACATGTGTGGCTATTGATATGGTTCACTTTTTTAAATAAATTAAGCTCAGCTGTGTACAATTAGTTGAGTTAGGAGATTCAAACTGCAAGCATAATAGTTTTTAGTAACACATTGTTGAGTGAAAGAACAGTCAGGAATTTGGAAATGTCCATTATGTGACAGGGAAGGTATCTCATATGTATATACAAGTTCATTCCACCATTAACACTGCGTACTGTAGCATGCTTAGTCTACCATGAATACCTCTTCTCAGTTTGGATTGATACATGTACGTCCATAGCTTAGCAACCTTTCTTGACACTTGGAACTCTACCATTTACACATATACTGTACAGGTATACTCTCCTTTGAAGCATTGGCGCTCACATTGGTAATTGCAGACACCTGCTTTGATAACATGAGGACATCTCATGGGTATAGGTGGTTGCCTGAAGTGCCAGTGTTGGTATCATAATTGCCTCAAAAGAACTGCAATACACACATGCCCTATAGTGTCTATATCAGTGGTTGGGTGTAATGGGTGCTGGTGTTTGTGTCTTTCTCTACACAGGCTCTGGTGTTGTGTTGTGTTGTGGAAGCTTATGATCGTTCAGTTGCTTTACAAGTTTGTACAGTTTCTAGGAATGTTAATTTAATATCCACAGGTCTCAGTTGTGTCAACATCCTTCTGCATGAAAGCACCAGAAACAAAGGGTTTGAATAAGTATGTTTGCTTTGACTTCATAATTTGAATCCACAGAATTCCATTCCCATTCCTATCTCATGAAAACTGGGTATGTGTCTAAACAGTATCCGGAAACAAAGAGTTTGAATCAATATGTTCATGTTAATTTCATAATTTGAATCCACATTATTCTATTCCCATTCTTACCTCATGGAAGCAGGGTATGTGTGTATGTGAAGGATTACTCACGTAGAGGAGCTATAATTAAACAAAAGAAGCAACATACATATTAGGATTGGGGCGGGGCAAGGCAGAAGGTGCGTCTATTGTTATTTACAGTACTGATCGTCTATTCCTTCTCTCTCCAGCCTTCACTGAGCTCCAGACCGACTTGGCTGATTTGGTGCAGATCTCTGATAAGAACCTTCCGTATCGTGACTTCCGTACGTTTGCTATGAGGTTCCTGTTCCCCAAGTCAGGCCTGGATCACCCTGTGCTGCATCCTCTCGTGATCGAAGGCTTAAAGATGGAGAAGGATGCAGTGATGAAGCAGCTCCAGGCATTCCAGCAGTTACTGCTCGACAAGAAGTTTCTGCTGGTGTTAATTCGCACTCTGGAAGCTGAGGGTTCCTTCGGTCTGCAAGACAAGTGCAACGTGGCTTCATTGCTGATGGTCATTTTCCAGAACGATCTGGACTATGCTACAGAGTAAGCCCAGGGTGTTGTTGTTGTTGTTCGTGGCCACTGTTTGTTTTCTTGTTGTAGTTTCTTGTTTATTGTTCATTGTTTAAAAGGAATGTAGGTTTGTATATCAGTTTCACTCAGTGTGTTTCTAGTGAAAAGGGTTTGATTTAAATTAAAGATACAGTAATCAACAGAGTAAGTAATTGGTTCTAATCATTGCTGTTGGGATTCAGAGACAATATTAAATTAAATACTCTATAACATAGCCAGGCCTTATCAGATTGTTAGTACAATATGTTAAGTAACTTGAACACCTTTTCTCTGATAGTTGTCCTACCACTTATCCCTGAGCTCAATAAGTTTCCAACTCTTTATTTTATTTTTTATTTTATTTATTATTATTATTTTTTTAATCTGAGTAAATAGTTATCTTACACTTTCAATAGCTGCTTATGCACGTGCTTCCTACTTCTCTCAGACTTTTGTCTCATAACCTTTGAACTAACATAACGTAAGTTCCTTAGCAACAGCAAAAGTAATATCCGTTGTTGTTGTTTTTTGCCTAAACCTTCTCTGATAATATTTCCATATTTGACACAATGTACTGTCCCATGGGAAGAACTCTGATTGATGAGGTGTTAAATAAACTGCGCAGTTCCTTCGCTGGTGAAATAGAAGAGATATGGTTTAGGAATGTTTGTTTCCTGACTGTGTCAGGTCCTCTGTAGACACAACGGTTGTATTTATCACAGCGCGTGCTACAGGTATGCTCCATCTAATTGCACTGGGTATGTGTGTGTGTGAGAGAGTGGTGTATATAGTGTGGAATTTCTTCTTTGAAGTGTTATTGCTAAATAACATCAACTTGAAAGATTATTTAACAGCGAATGCTTTCTGAGAAACCCAAGTGTAGTATGTGTATTTCATAAGATGAGTCTTTGATTCGATCTCGAGGGATTTATATTATTTTATTTTTTATCATTTTCCTTCTTTAGTTTTAGGGAAATGCTAGACGTGGCATTCTTGTATATGTGCATGTGGTTATGTGTGTGTATGTTTGTAATTGTGAGTTTATGTGTTTATTTTTGTGTAAGTTTACGTGTTTGTTTGTATGTGTGTTTGCATGTGTGAGAGAGAGGCTATCTAGTCTTTAGTTCTATTGCATTGCATTAGTTTTTCTTAGTTGCACGGCACATGTTAAAGTATTCAACATCACAGACGTACACTGGGAAATGACCAATAAGTAGTACTACGTAACTCCTGAATTCAACTTATGCATAACACCATGTATTGCACAATTTTTGTGGAATTCCGATTGCTGGACCCACTCTCTCATTATGACCATGGTAGTACACCTCTGATTTATAAAAAAAAATTACAACTAGATAAGAAGACATACACACATACATACATACATACATACACACACACATACATACATACATGCATGCATGCATACATACACATACGTTCATACACACACATATATAATTCTCATATGTTGTGGTGGTGAAACCATCCATTGTGTGAATGACCCACTGTGTTCATTTAGTGCGTATATAGCTTGGGTGTGTGTGTGTGTGTGTGTGTGTGTGTGTGTGTGTGTGTGTGTTCACTCTCTTGTCATAGTGTGTGAGGTTGAGTGAGTTACGCTCGTGGTGAATGGTAAGGTTAGTGAGTCTCTAGGAAGTGGTTGGCACTTCCCAGGGCCTTCAGGAGTTGGCTGAGTCAGCACTCATTCAGCTACACCTGTAGAGTAAGACTAGAGGAATAGGATCTGAAGTATCTGTGTATCATGTTACAGGAATGGAGCCAACCTTAACTGTAACTAGCCACATGACTGTCTAGTATTGTGTGTATGTAATGTGTGTATGTATGTTAGTATGTATGTTAGTATGTACAGTATGTATGTTTGTTTGTTTGCAAGTATTTAAAACTGCACTTGTGTGGTATATGTACAGATGGTATGTATGCTTTGGCATTAATTCGTGGTATATCGGTATATCCCATTATATGATAACTTGCACTAGGTTTTTGGAGTTATAAATACTGTAATAATAATGACCATTAACTGAAAGTCTTTATAAGAACATTTCAAATTCCTCCTTCCTCTGTGCCTGTTATTGTTTGTGCACTGCATGGAACGTGTCAGAATACATACACACACATGGATGTCACTATCCTCGCGATGGTGGTGCTAATATTCTATCACACATGCACATGTACACTAGAAAATTGAAGTCATGCCGCAGTAAGCAGCATGGAATAACTAACATTGGTCAGTTTTGAAAGTGAGGTGTCTTGATTGTGTGGACACCCTTTACCACGTGCTACTGGTATGTCAGGCATGGTGTTATGCAGACATTCTGTCAGTGGCAATAACTTTCACCTTGCTGTGTTGTCACGGATGGCTTACAGGGTGGAATGAATGTTGCATGGGTTTTTTATGTGGAATTGAATTATGGGAATAGAATAATGCAGTTATGATGTGTTTGTATTTGAAAATGTATTGAAAATATGCAGCCGAGAAGTTGTTACTGTTGCGTAGTGCATTCGTCAAGAGGTGTTAATTGGTGTTTATGCTGAGCATGGGCGGTGAGGAGATAGAATGGAGAGAGCTGTTCAGTGATGTGATTTTGTTACAATATTCACTTCAACAATTTAAGTCCTTTTTTTTTGTTGTTTTAATGTTGAACAGAATCCTACAGACGTTGTTGGCGGAGCTCATGCGTAAGACGATCGCCAAGTCCCACCCTAAGCTATTGCTGAGGAGGACTGAGTCTGTGGGAGAAAAGATGTTGGCCAATTGGCTGGCCTTCCTGCTCTTCCCTTACATCCTGGTGAGTGTGTGTGTGTGTGTGTGTGTGTTTGATTGTACAAATAATATGTTTATGCTCCAGTTCATTATGTTTACATTTTATGATCATGTGTTAGTGTGTGTGTGTGTTGTGTTTCCATTAGCTGTTCCATTATGGTGGTCCTAATGATATTATCAGTGGCTAGGATTATGTTGCTGGACATGTGCTGTGAGATCATGCAAACCATACCATACCTATCAGATGAATCTGTGATAAGAGTGTCTCAAGCTTGTAATTAAATCTGCAGATAATTGGCCTGTGTACTTGGTGTGGCATGTACAGTTAGGTCTGGCCCTGCTGTTTTATGAACTGCCAGTGTTAGCTTGCATTACAGAGCTCTGAAGTGATTATGTTTCGGTTTGATGTTTTGAGAATAGAAATGTTGATTTTATTTTCCTTGATTTTCCGTTATAGTAAGCCCTAGTTATGATTATTAGGAGCATCCCTTGATAATTCACGCCCACTCCATATACATTCACAAACATCCTCAATTTAAATACATCTTTTGGGGTTGTTTTTTTTTTATTTGTGAGTTTGCAATGAATGGAAGCATATGATCATTGTGTGTGTGTGTGTGTGTTTATCTTATGTGATTTTATCTGTACTATTCTCGTTTTGCATTGTTTGTAATTACCAGGAGCATGTGGGGGAGCCCCTGTTCATCTTGTTCCGGGCCATTAAGAGTCAACTTGAGAAAGGGCCAGTGGACATAGTCACAGGAGAGGCCAAGAACTCACTCAGTGAGGAGAAGCTCCTGAGAACACACTTGGAGTTCAAGGTAAGTGCATACAATGCATATCTGCATTCCCTGCATACATAGGCTTTCATACACAAATACAGGAGGTATACACAAACCATGCATACATACATACATATATACATACATAATTGTACATACATACATACACACACACATACGTACACACACATACATACGCACACTTACATACATACATGCATACATACATACATACATACATACAAAGTCAATGTCTTCAGATGCAGGACGAGTAAAACCCACTTTAAGAAAGGTGGTTACATAAGAATTTGGTGACCGTCCTACTTAACAAGGTGTGACACTTTGTCTGATGCTAGAAATTCCCTGCGTATAACAAACGCAGTAGTATTTCAATGCGCTGTATAATAGTTTGTGACACTAATTCTTCGATCACATGAAATGCACGACCTCAATTATTTTTAACTTACAAGCTATTATATAGCGCATTGAAATACTACTATGTGAGAGACCGTGTTAATAGGTGTGAACACAGCTAGTAATGAACTTGGACACTTGCCAATAACTGATCAGATTACCTTAGCCAAAAATGCAAAGTCTTAAAGCTAATTGTCACGCCTTTATTTGTTTGGAGGGTGTAAAGTGCTGCATTCATGCAGGACAATGGGCAGATGTTGACACCTTCATCCAGCATCATGTTGGGCCAGCATTACGTAGGATGGCGAAGGTGTAAGTGGTATATGCAGCGATCCCATGCCCTATTATGTAATTGTATTGACCTCCTCGTTTGCTTGTTCAATGGTTTAGATTATAGGGACACTGAGGTCAACATTACTTATGTATATATCCTGTTATTTCCTTCTCATATCAGTTTATTGTGTCATGTATACTCAGCAATACAACCAAGAGAAAACATTCCCATGGTGATGCCCCTACATAAGTACATAACATAGTACTACCAAGTAGTTGTACTACACATGTGTTCTATACCTGGGCCAAGCTGCTAACTGTTTCTGTTCAAAGTGGGAGTGGTTGCAAGAGGTTAATTATTATCTTGGCAAGGATTACAAGGTTTTTATTCTTGTACCTTGTTGTTGTTGTTGTTGTTGTTTTTTGTATGCATAGCCGGTTTAGCTAAACTGGAGGGGTCTCACTTTGAAAATTCTAATTTCTTAGTTTCTACATATTACTGAAAATTCATGCAACTGTTTCTAATTTATATTTGTATAGCCTGTTGAGGGTGTGGTCCTCCATGAAGATGAGGAGGTGGCTATCAGACTCTGGGACTGTGACTCTATCACACAGGCCAAAGAGAAGATGTTGGATATCCTTTACCGAAACACACCTGTCTCAAAGAGACCACAGCTCCAGGAAATTGACTTAGGTTTGTGTGTGTGTGTGTTTGTTTGTTTTACATATCTGGAAAGGGTTCATTTTTACTAAATGTTTAATTTTGTGTGCATTGATATAATGGGTACAGATTTAGGCCAATGAAAAAGATAGAATTCAGTCTAAAAATTAATTTCAGTTCTCTGCAATAATTACATTTCCATTGAAAGTGAGACTACAAATTCATTAGTGATGTAGTCTACCCTTTGAAGTGAGATGGAATGTCTAAACTAGTTTGACAAAAGCCACAAAGTTATCTTTCAGTACAACTACAGCTTTTATTTCTGCACATTCTAGCTTGCATGTCTGTCATGTTATTTGACCATTCTCCAGAGATGTAATTATGTGGGGGTGGCATGTTCATGCCTCTTTTAGGTTTCATAGTACAGTATTCTACATGTACTGAGCGTGTTCAGATCGGTAATATTTTCTTTATGCAGAGCTAATTGGTAGAGGTGTGAATGGCATCATCTTGAGAGACCAAGATGCAACCAACAGGAAGGAGGGAGAGTGGGTAAAGATCAACACACTGGGACACTTCAATCTTGAGGAGATGGTAAGGGGTCATTGTGTTCAGAAGCTTTGATACCTACCTTCCAATAATTAAAGTACATTACATTTGTTTTTGCTGCTTGATTTTTCCAGTCCAAACTCCATGACGAGAATCCAAAGAATCCCATTCCCAAATTCAGATTGGTGCCTCGTGAGCAAACTCCAATGTCGGCCAGTAAGTTATGGGCTAACTTGTTTTGTAGTGGATGTCATTTTTCAAACACATAACTACAAAAGTCTATGCAATAGCATAGCCAAGAAGTACATTCAAAATAATGAAATTTGTGTGTTCTACATGTACTACATATGTAATTTGTATACACAGTCAATGATGAAGGTTCCACTGCCAGTCAAAGCATTTTGCTATAATTACTTACCTTCATTATGTGTGTAGTACTAAAAATTACACACATTAGAGATAGACTTAAATTGAGAGGTTTGGATTGTATGTAGATATGCTTCTTTTATACTACATTTCTTTATGTGTCTTTGTCAGATTACGATACGATGGGCACTATCATTGCTAATATGAGTGTAGACGACCGCTGCTCCAGGAACATGTCTGCCAGTGAACTCAGTAGTCTCTACCACATAGTAAAACCAGACACGGACGATGCAGAGGGAACTACTGGCACTAAGATCATGTCTGAGGTGTTCCTCACTCGTCTGCTCTCCACGAAGGTGAGTGCTGAGCTGTCATTAATAAGAATGTTGTAATAATAATATTGTTTACCAGCCAGGACTTTTTCTTTTTTCCTTTATTATTTTCTTCTTTCTTTTTTCTTTATTTCTTCTTGTTTCTTTATTTTTTTTCTTTCTTCCTTTTTTTCCCCTTTCTTTTTCTATTTTTCTTTTGTAGTTGTCAATATCTTTATTTGACGACTAATAGCTGTAGAACAGGATAAGATATATAATCAGAAGAATGGTTTTTAAGCCAAATAGTGTACCGTGATTGTAGTTAATTTACAGCATTATGAATTGAATTGTATCACACTGCGTATGTCACACCGCACATTTTAGAGTTTGCACATCGTTTTAATTATAAGAACTAAGAACTTTCAATTCAATTAATTTAGACGTATTCCTACGTTGTTAGATTCATTGTGATAATATTTTATTAATTTTTTGTTGTGAGGATGTAGTAGAATTTTGTTTATTCTTTACCACTATCACCAATACATTTGTGTGTTTGTATTGCAGCGTATCTTGCAACCGTATGTGGACAAGCTGTTCCAGTCCATCTTTGCTGTCCCTCATGGCCGAGCTCTGCCCAAGGCTATTAAGTCTCTGTTTGACTTCCTGGACCTTCAGGCTTCAGAACTGGGCATCTCTGATTCTGAAGTACTTCACTCGTGGAAGACTAACAGGTGACACAAGCACATACACACACGTATGCACACATGTGTGCCAGCCCACACACGCACACACACACATGCACACACACACACACACACTTATCAGGGCTTTTAGAAATCTGATTTGTCATATGCTATATATATCACCATAGGATTATGTATGTGAGTCGTGGTTGTGTAGTTTAAGGATGAGCAACACTAAATTAATAGAAATTGTACGGCTTGCAAACCACAATTCTATTTATTATTATTATGTGTATATTTATATTAATCCTCAAGTCACGTTCACACATGAATTGTATATTTCCATAAAGTACACAAGATTATGTAATGTGTTATGGATTATATACATGTATGTGTTAGTAGAAAGCACAAATATTATGTAAATCTCATCCTTTCAGTGTGCCCCTGAGGTTCTGGGTGAATGTGATCAAGAATCCTGACTTTGCGTTTGACATCAACAAGTCTGCTACGGTAGACTCGTGTCTGACGGTCATCGCTCAGGCCTACATCGACGCCACCTCCACCGCTGACATTAGGTACACCAAGGACACGCCCTCTGCCAGGCTGCTTTACGTTAACGAGGTCAAGGAGTACAAGAACAGCGTCACCACGTGAGTTGAGGGACGATTGGGAAATATTGTATATGCTAGTGGTAAAGGGTGGGCGGAAGAAGGGGACTAAAATACACAAGTTGTATAATTTATTTAATTGTGGAGCAAAACAGCACATGATAGTGACAGTTACATGTACGTAGGTGTGATAACAAGAAATAGGGAATTGGTAATGTTGGAAAGACAAGCTAAGTATAAGAAAAATTATGCAAGTCACAAGACTAGTATATTGTAAGAAAAAAGTTATGGAGCTGGTATGCGTAGAATATGAGTGTATATGATGGAAAGAGCTATAGTTAAAAATAACAGGTTGTTTCCTATAACAGTACTTAATATATGGTTGTGTATCATTCGTATCTTCAGGTACTACAACAGTGTCCAGTCCCTGCCGAAGCTGTCCAACTCTGAGATGGCCGAGTATCTTCGCGAGACAACGCAGGTCTGTGCCGAGAGTATGTCTAAGGATGACGTGGAAGCTAAACCCAACAATGACGACCCTGACCCTGCCTTGATGGTAACTACAACACACTCAGACACTGTTGACTGTCTGCAGTGTGCAGTCAATGTCAAAAAATAATAAGTAGCGTATTAGTGGAAATTGAGCTTGGTCGAGTATTTGTTGTTGTTGGTTAGGGCACATGGTTTTGTTGTTGTTGTTGTTGTTTTTAACATACATTAAATTTAAGTCGCAGTTAAAATATAATTGTGATGCAAAAAGAACAATTAGTAATAAGTCTAGCACATCACACCAATAGTTCAGTAAGGGGTTAATTGATAACTTGTTCTCTGTATTGGGTAATGTGTGTGTGTATACCCCAGTATGTGTGCAATCAATTTATATGTGATACTATACCAAGCTCAATTTCCCATCTTATACTGACATTGAGGCAGGGTCAAAGGTCTAACCCATAGCACAGAACTAGACACAAAACATATGTAAGTAATGACCAAACAGAATCCCACCCTAAAGAAAGCCCTTATTTGACCCTGCCTCAAGTCATGAATATGATTATTGTATTCATAGCTTGCATCACGTGACCATCACATGACATCATGTGGTTTCAGTGGTAATAACATTAACATGGTTTGTGTGTGTGGGTTTTGTTGAGGGTAAACGTGGTAGTTTCCTGAAGTTGTGGAAGTGGTAGCAGCCTTTCAATGGCATTTCTCTTAGTAGCCAATCTAAACATCTTTCTCGTGCTCTGAAGCTTCAGTGAGCATATTTTCAGTTCACCTGCACATACGTAGAATATCCTACCATACATAGCTCACGATGAGGGGGCGGAAGAAAGATAGAGAAATGTACTTGCTTTGTGGTTTGGGAATTTGGTTTTGTAATGAGAAGCTATGTAGATTGTGATTATGGTACAAGCCACACATCCCAGTGATATAGTTAAAATTGATAATAACTTAATTAAATTAGTTAAATAAAGTGCTGATACTTGAGGATATATTAGTACTTGTAGCCGAGAACGTCATATAAAAAGTGCCCGTGGGTAGTGTAGAGTGCTATCCATGTTAAACCCCTCCCACCAAGTAGGAAGATATTAAGATTTTTATGTGTATGTTACGTACAGTAGTTCTTGTCAGTAGGTGTAGTCTTAGGAATGCATTGTATATAATATTTATATGTACATATTAGTTTTGGTTTCAACGAGGCTTTTTTTGTTGTTGTTGTTGTTTTGTTTTTCACAACTAACGTAACACGTTATTTATGTTTGGTGTTTTATCTACAGACTCGTAGGCTGTACTTTGTGACGGAGAGTGCACTATTTGAACTCTTCAAAGTAGTCTCCCAGTATTCAGACGAAGTTATTGATGCCCTTAACGAAGAGGGGCTGGCCCTGCTCGCCACCAGCTTTGATCAGATTAGAAAATCAATCAGCTGAGTTGTCCATCACCTGGAACTAGGCTCACATATATATGGGATATATTTCTTTATGATTTTTGTTGGTTAAGTTATGTGTTCTATTCTCCTTAATTTTTTTTTCCTCGATAGATTTTTTTTGTTTCCATTCAGCACTTCTGTGTTTCACATGTATATCTTTGGTAGTCTGCCAGATCTAAGACAGTTTCTTTGCACATCATAGAATTTATATCTCTGTTCGCATTTGCATGTTGCTATACCCATAATAACCATGATATTTTGTATAGATTTTTTTTGATTATTTATATTGTTTGATATTTATGATGATTTATTTTGGTTTTAAGTATAAATAGCTATCACACTGACATGTGCATTGTGAATATGGCAATGGAGAGAAACTGACTGAAGATATATGCCATGCAACTATATTCCAATGGTGCTGGATCATCATTATCCAATACATACAATAGAATGCCAGTCGTCTGACACAACTGAGAGATGTTCGGAGAACTGAAATGTTCAGATTTTTTAATGACCATGGAAAATGTATTATAAAAATACGAATGAAGGGGCGTGGTCCAGCAATTATTCGATCATGTCTGCACATGCTTTAACTGGAAGTTTCAAAGCTGTGACATCCTCATGCCCGTGGGGAACATTTGACACAATACTGTAAGAGTCAGCCTGTACATAAGTATACCAAATACTACCCAAAATATGTAGAAATTGATCCCCATAATATTACAGTGTAGGGGGAGTAATTCAAATGAGAAGATGAAGAGGGGGCTCAAGCCCTCCCCTTTATATTATAGTTATCTCGCTCACCCCAATTGGCTCATAACAGTCGCTACATTCTGCACGACGTCTAAAGCTTACCGACCACAAAATCGCACAAATGGGTAAACAAATGGGTAAAGGGTGGCGCGTTAATGTTGCAGACTCTCGTATCTATGCCAACAGCTTCATGCCGCTAGCCACCCAGGCCGGACCAGCGAATTTTGATTGACTAGCATGGGTACGTGCATAGCTAAGATATTAAACTTTATAATTATAATTTGATTCTTAATTCCCTACAAATTGGACATAATAATATCTAACATTAGCATGACATAAAAATGGAGGAGGCTAGATGAATAGCTAAGATATTAAACTTTATAATTATAATTTGATTCATAATTCCCTACAAATTGGACATAATAATATCTAACATTAGCATGACATAAAAATGGAGGAGGCTAGATGAATAGCTAAGATATTAAACTTTATAATTATAATTTGATTCTTAATTCCCTACAAATTGGACATAATAATATCTAACATTAACAGAAGATCCCCCATGTTAAATATGTCTCAGTTCAATGTATGTCATGAGTGCTCCTTGTTCTATATTTGCAGCTTCTGTCGTTGACTGCAAGCAATGTTAGTTGGTTCGAAGTTCACAAAGTCCTAGCTGTAAATTTGGCCTTTATTTAGGTATGTGTTGTTAAATAAATGTCTGATATTTTAAAGGAATTTTGAAGTTTTCTGGAATATTTGTGGGCATTATGCAGTAGCTCATTTTATCACTAAGTTCTATGATTATTGAATCTTTTTATTTGATTTTAATTTTGATGCCTTTTAAAAATTGACTGTGGGTGGTTATCAAAAATAAAATACAGTTACAATGATTTTATCAGCTAATCCAAAAAATTGAAAAAGAAGAAAAAGTGGATGACAAAAAGTCTACCAAATACTTGACAATTCCGTATACCTGGGGTATATTACAAAAAATTGATAAAATTTGCAACAGGGCATTCAAAGTAAGAGTTTTTGTTTTTTTAATACAATAGTCACAAAAAATACTTTACTAAAGTATAATCCAAAGTAAATCCAGTGAAGATACACTGGCATAGTGTATTTCATCCCATGTAGTTCTTGTGACAAAACATATAGGTGAAATAAGAAGAACGTTAGCCACCAGAATTAGAGAGCTTAAATATATGCAATTCAAAGAAATAGTACAATGGTATTGCAAGACATGCTAGTGAGACGGACCACTTACCTAATGGTCAGATAGCTAAATAATCGAATTTGAACAACTTTCCGTCAATGATTTTTTTAGAAAGCATCAAAATTAAATCAAAATAAGAAGTTAAATTTAAGTGAGGTTTAACTATAAGCCCTATTTGGAATAAATGTTGACTTGATTTTCTTTTTTTCTCACTTATATTTCATTTTAATATATTTTTATTTTATTTATAATTTCTTTTCTTCGGAGGCTAGCTCGTAGCCGCTGGAGTTGTTTCCAATTTTGGACGAGTTGCTAATTTCCCCAGGTTTTTGTTTTTGTTTGTTTTCAGAATTTTAAATTTGTTTCACAACTAATGAAGCATCTAAGGATGCGAAATGTTTTGTTACTTTACCATCTTTCGATTGTACTGTGTCAAAAAAGGTTCGATAATAATATATAAAGTGATAATAATAATAATAATAATAATAATAATAATTATTATTATTATTATTATTATTATTATTATTATTATTATTATTATTATTATTATTATACCGATTATTATCATTTCTACTACCACAATTATAATTGCAGCAATTTATTTCAGTATATTGTCTGTCTGTCTGTCTATCTGTCTGTCTGCCTATCTATCTGTCTGTCTGTCTGTCTGTCTGTCTGTATGTATGTCTGTCTGTCTGTCTGTATGTATGTCTGCCTATCTGTCTGTCTGTCCATCTGTCTGTCGTTTGTGTGTCAGTCAGTCAGTCTGTCTATCTGTCTGTCTGTCTGTCTGTCGTTTGTGTGTCAGTCAGTCAGTCAGTCAGTCTGTCTGTCTGTCTGTATGTCTGCCTATCTGTCTGTCTGTCTGTCCATCTGTCTGCCGTTTGTGTGTCAGTCAGTCTGTCTGTTTGTCTGTCTGTCTGTCTGTCTGTCGATCTGTCAATCTATCTGCCTGCCTGCCACTCTGTGTGTCTGTCTGTCTGTCTATTTGTCTTCATTGCCATCATTATTATTACTTGCAGAACTTCGGAACCACGAGAATAGAGAGATTTTCAAAATGAGTGCAAACAAGAAGAAGTCTGCAAATGAATCAGGGACAAGCAGTTCACAGACAGGAACTGGTAGTAGCAGCAGTTCTTCAGATACAGAGTATCTAAGCGGGATTGATAATAGTCGGATGATGGCGAGTGCTATAGGAGGTGGTGTTGGAAGAAACTCCCCAGAAACACCAGATTACTTAACTGCTAATAGTACTTTCAACACCCCAAATACCAACACAGGTATAAGAGAACAAGTTGAATCAAAAGATTTGAAGTTAGAAGAGCGGATGGACATAGATGATGAAAATCCACTGCCACTTCTTCACAGAGAAAAGCAAAAGAGTCCAGATAATAAGCAGCGATTGACTGGAGGCAAGGTTGGGGAGTCAGTAGCAAAAGATGAGGAGCCAATGGAAGTTGACGCTCTTCACGATTCTGCAGTATATTCTGGAAGTGAACAAAAGTTGCCACCAAAGCCACCAAAGCCACCAGGTAGCTTGCCATCAAAGCCACCAGGAAGCTTGCCATCAAAGCCACCAGGAAGCTTGCCATCAAAGCCACCAGGTAGCTTGCCATCAAAGCCACCAGGAAGCTTGCCATCAAAGCCACCAGGAAGCTTGCCATCAAAGCCACCAGGAAGCTTGCCACCAAAGCCACCAGGAAGCTTTCCACCAAAGCCACCAGGAAGCTTGCCATCAAAGCCACCAGGAAGCTTGCCATCAAAGCCACCAGGTAGCTTGCCATCAAAGCTACCAGGAAGCTTGCCACCAAAGCTACCGGGTAGCTTACCACCAAGTACACCATCAAAGACAACACCGGAAAATCCGAGCACAAAGCCAATGATACCAAGTGGTTTGGCATCTGCCACGGGTAGTGCTCAATCTAAAGTATTAGATTACGGAGCTGCAACAGCTGCTGCAGTAAAACATAGTAATTTACCATCGACTGGTACACCTATTGCAGTAGTAAAACCAAGTGGCATAGCACCTACAACTGGTGTATATTCTACACCTGTCACTACAGTCAAATCAGTTGGTAGAACACCCACTGGTAGAGCACCACCTACTACAGCAAAATCTGGTGATACACTACCCACAACGGTAAGATCAGGTGATGGAACTCCCATTAGTGTAGCATCAAGTGATGGATCGCCCACTACTGTAACACCAGGTAGTTTATTTCCCACTACTACGGTCATATCAGGAGGTGCGGTATCATCTACACCAAGATCAAGTGGTGTAGTTCACACTCCTGCGAGAACAAGTAGTGTTACACCCACTCCAGTGATATCAAGTGGCGTCACACCCACTCCTGTGAGATCTAATGTTGTTACACCCACTCCTGTGAGATCAAGTGGTGTTAAACCCACTCCTGTGAGATCAAGTGGTATTATACCCACTCCTGTAAGATCAAGTGGTATTATACCCACTCCTGTAAGACCAGGTGGTGCAACATCCACTCCTGTGAGATCAAGTGGTGTTATACCCACTCCTGTGAGACCAGGTGGTATAATATCCACTCCTGTGAGATCAAGTGGTATAGAAGATGATGGGGCATTTAAGCTAAAATCAGGTGCTGCAACTCCCACTACTATAAAACCAAGTGGTCTAACCTCTAGTATATTAAAACCAAGTGGTATATCAACTACTAGGGGCAGAACAATCGGAAGTCCAGCAACAAGTAGCTATGGTGCGACTGAGTCAGACAATACAGACGTTCAAAATATATTCTCAGGTATGACAGTGGCTGCCATTATGGAGCTTCTTGCGAGGATTGTAGAAGAGAGTCAACTAGAAAGCAAGTACACTGATAACACAGAAACCCAATACGCATTAATGGCTATAATAGAAATTTTAAATAAACTCGACCAGCTTGAGTTACATAAGCAACCTGTCCAACCTGATGGTGTTGGCAAAATTACAGTAAGTCCATATGCCAGAATGACCATCGCACAGATACTAGAGTTTCTAGAGCATCTCGCTCAAACTCTTGGTACTTCGGAAATCTCAGAAGAACCATTAGAAAGTCGATACTTAGATGTCACTGTGGGTGAAATTATAGAAAAGTTGGGAAAACTCCTTGGTGAGACAGAGAGTGTGTCAGAGAAGTCGTACACTGACTCTTCATATGCTCACATGACATTTGGTGACATTCTAAAAATAGTATCACACAAAATAGCGAAGGATGGAGAAGGTGAAGTAATGAAGGAGTCCTATGAAAAAACATCTGTATCTGACATGATTCGCCAGTTTGAATTGCTTTCGGGACTTCATGGTGTGACGAAGACTAGAGAATATGTAATGAGAATCCCATTCACCACACTGTCTGTGTCCAGCATTGCTACCAAACTGATGCAGATAGTCGACATCATACGAGATGTTGGCAATGAAAATTCTGAAGTCCGATATTCAACGATGACTCTCAGAGAAGTAGTACCTTACCTGGAAGCAATTGTTGGGATACCATTGACCACACTCACTGAAGTAGACTCCATTGAATTGACGCCAGATAAACGAGGCAAGTTTATGGAGTGTGCCTATGCTCGGCTGAGCATCCTGCGTATGATTCGTATTTTTGAGCAGCTAGCAGCATTCTATTACAGTACTGCTAAGCCTAAAAGTAAGGAGTTATCAAGATTCAGTGTTGCTGATATCATATGCGAATCAGAAGACAAAGGCAGGAGCAATGAATCCACTGAAATCTTATGGGCACTCATGAATGTAGCTTGCATAGTATATAAATTTGAAGAATGTGCAGCCAATATTAATAACTCTGAGTTAGAAAGATTAGTAAAGGACAAGAAAGCTGTAGAAAATACGGATAGCTTTAAAAGAAACAAGAATGCAACGGAGGATTTTCAGACTCACAGGAGAAAGAGAGAAATTGGCCACTTACTGAGATATGAAGACTCTGAGGATAGCACAGCATTCTTCACATGCACCACAGCTTCTAGCGAGCAAGAAAATCAAGAAGATGAAAGTGAGAGCTCCAGCCATGATTCATACTTAGAATCTCGCCTCAAGAAACTGAGGAAGAAATACGCAAGTCCTAGCAGCAGCAGTGAACACGTAGATGAGGAACAAACCGAGAGCTTAAAAGCAAGTTATAGTGAACGTATTTCATCAGATCAGGCAAGGGATAGAGAGAAGAAAGAGAAGAATATTCCAAATGTTGATCAGGCTCAACCAGACTGGTCTCACGTACAACTCATAACCAAGTATGAGGAGTTATACCCACAAGGTGATGATGTGTCTCCCTCGCCAAAGCATGTAGTCATCAAGGATCACGACGAGAGGCTCCAACAGAGAGGCAGTCATCCAGGTCATGTGCCAAGGGAAGCACATAGGCCAAGGGCAATATCGAGGGAAACAGCTAGGCCAAGAGGCACACCTACATCAAGGGAAACACCTATGTCACAAGAAACAACTATGTCTTCAGTTCCAGTTGTATCTGTGAGTGGAGATTTGGATAACCTTCCAAGTGGAATGACGGCATCCACAGAAAGAAATATACTTAATTTAAGTTGTGATTTAAATCGGAGCTCTTCTCGTAGTAATAGACACAGAATCATAGCTACAATGACTGGGTTAGGTTCAAGAATGGTAGTGGCGGACTTGACGTTAAGTGTGATTGATGCCACCAGTGAGGAACAGGCTGAGATTAGAGAAATTATAGACAGTAGTCGACCTGTAGACAACAAAGATAGCCCATTGTGGCTAAAAGGAGTCACAGATGAGCCAAGTATATACAATGATTTATCAGTACATCCAGATCAAAAAGGCGAAGCGTTACAAAAAATTGGCAAAAGAAGAAAATATCCAAGTCTTAAGAGTATTGGTGATAAACCAAAGACTTCAGTGCCTCATGACACCCCTTTCTTCTCTGGTCAAAGAAGCAGGAACAAAGGAAGAATTGAAAAACCTCACCATAAGTCTTTCAAAAAACCTCACCGTAAACCTGTTAGAAAACCTCACCGTAAGCCTTTTGAAAAACCTCACCATAAGCCTTTCAGAGCCTATGAAAAAACTATACCATATTTCCATTCCTTTGAGGCTCCTAGTAGTAGTAGTTATGAAGAAAAAACTGCCAGTCGAATCCCTCATTCTCAACACACCTCAACTAACGTAAAAACAAGAAGCAAAACAAAAAAGTCCACCAAGAAGGAAGATAACAAAAAACGTAATAGATTCCTGTTTGTGCGTCCTGCCAAGTCATCTAGCAGCGGCAGCGACCAAAGAGGTGACATGACCCTGAACATTCATTCCCCGTGCTCTTCTACAAGCAGTCTCTGTGACAGGCAGATACCAACGGACATTTTATTTCTGCACAGAGCTAGGTCAGCTAGCAGTTCCAGTAGTGAGGAGGATCTACACAAGAGGATTATGTACGTGCGACCAACGCGGTCTACTAGCAGTAGCAGCGGCATTGCAGAAATGGATGATACTGCACTTCTGATGCAGCAATCCTGCTCAACTATCAGCAACAGCAGTGGCGAAATTGACATTCATGGCCTTCCTTACATTATGGAGTGCACCAGAGATTATAAGTAACACAAACATAGTACCATGTGCTTTGAACAATACCCCATTACAGTGTTAACATTGTACATTGAATATGCCACCATTGTTTAGGCTGATGGTTTAAAAATGATAAGAAAATGGTTTAAAAAGGAGGGGGGATCATAAGCTGGAATGTGTGGTGTAAAATGTTAATAAGGATAAGTATAAATTCGAATAGGTTGTAAACAGTTTTAATAGCTACCAGTTTAGACTAAGCTAAATGTATGAAAATGAAAAAACAAAACAAAAAAACAACAACAAATATTTGGCATTTAAGTGACTTTACCTATATTTCATATTTTAACTCAGCCCACTTACAAGAATATAAAGATACAGCAAAATTAATGTCGCAGCAGTCTGAAACAGAAGAGTAGCAGTCTTTGTGTGTGTGTGAGGATTATTAAGAAACCACACAAGTAAGCATGCAGTATGCACACACACATACAAACAACCAATAGTAATAAACACATCTAAAATATCCTGTCATGTACTTATAAACAATCAATTATGCTGATCATGTGACCATAAAATTGATACTGGAACATCCACCAGCTACAGAGTTGCTCCCTAAAATAATAAATTGCCTCTCGCTAAAAGTATCATTTACGTACCTCACAGAGCAGTAATTATTACATATTATGCATGCAAGTATCAGTCTACATGTATAAGCATGAACAACAGTCACTTATTTATGTAGCTTGCAAGTAAAATGATTTAGACAATATCTGAGTTACATTTTGACTACATTAACGCTGCATTCAGTCTATTTTGGAATAAGGAATAGATTTGAATTACTTCTCGAGGTTCTAAGGCTATTAACAACATAAGCATGGCTTTTTGAATCTGCAAAATCAATACCTACTCCTGTGCTCAATAATTTGAGTAAATTAGTATGTGTGCTGTTAATAATTATTAACTTAATATCTGCAGAGGAGTGACTGGTATAACTGTGTCATCACAAAATATATGTCACCATTTGTTCACAAATAGATGTGAAATGGGTCATCCGAACATACTCTATCTCACCTAATTAGCTAATATAAATAGTGTCAATTAGCACTAGATCTGCATTCACATTTTAGGCTAAATTGTAATGTGACTGATCACTCCGCTTCGATCATTCCTCTACCAGTAGTGACAAAGCTACTTCATTGAATGCTCTCAACTGGCATATTAATTTCACTAAGTGGTCCACTTTTCAAGTGGTCGTGCTAGCAATTGATGGAAACTGGGAATTTAGTATTTGTGGTCCTTCTGGGAATTACTGGCACAATTACTGGCTTGTATATGGTGAGTTAAAACCTTTCCATAATCAATTAAAAATGGTGGAACTAATTCTGATTTGATGACTAGCCAAGTGCCTTCTCTGCAATTAACTAAACTGTTATTCATATCACATGACTCAATAGGATCCAAGTCCCAACTAAATACAAGAGCCCTGAGAAAAACATGGTTACACTGGCCGAATTAAGGTCGTGGTGGTTGTTGGGGGGGGGGATGCAGGAGGGATGCAGTAAATAATGAAAATAACCTTTCAATTGATCATCATGCTTTCCACCTGACTGCTTCTTGATACAGAATCACATGAATGTAATATGATCAAAAATGCTTTCATACGAGGTAACAATTTGGAAATTATTGGTTGGCTCACTGTTAAGTGAGACTTATTGGAATTTACAAAGAAGAACAACTCAACAACAACATGACAACTACAACCGATATATAAAAGGAGCAATAGTTATCATGTATTTAGTGTAATTGAGATGCAATCTAAAACTTGTTACACTGCAACATGCTACACTTTTAAATAATGTCATGAATACATATGAAATTCTGTATACAGACACTTACATAGTGTTAACTTCGTTTTCATAACTCAATAAATAATATATTCAACTAGCCAGGTCTAACTTTGTTACACCCACTGCTGTTCTTGCAGAATGCGACTGTATGGTAGGAAAAATAGTTTAACTCAGATGTTATTTGTGCATATGTATTTGTGCTACAGATCATCTATTGCTCAATATTTACAATCAAAACAATTGCAACTTACATTATCAGAGCTAAAAAAGGAACTGGATCAAGCCGCCACACAGCTTCGGTAATTCAAATATTATGATAGCTAGCACATATACTGCTAATAATTTGTAGCTGATGAGGAAAAACATTTTTATGCCATATAACTTCTATTCTTTGGAATACATGTACCTGTATCTGTGTAGACATGAAACATAATTGCCCATATTATATGATATAAAATGAAATTGGTAGTCACAGCGTAAAAGACTAGGTGTATGCGTCCACTTTTTTCAAGCCCTCACTATATTATATTATGTCGAAGTGATTTACAAATACCCTAAGCAATGTAAAAAAGTATAGTCTTTACTTTCCTTCTGCTGATCTTAAATATATAAGTTGACTAACCTATAATGCTACATTTTCTTTAGAAAAAAGTATTTAAAACCTATACAGCTACTCTTTAACTTACTAAATTATTTAATATGCTCATAAGGACAAATATTTACTTTTTAAATCTTTTTCTCAGGTCTTTCAGATTTTAATACTCCATCATATTCAGTTGTAATAGCACATAATGCTACATTTCTGAGGAACAACTTTATTGACATTGGTATTAAATGTCTCGTTGGTTAAGTATAGTTGTAGATAGCTATATCACAAGTCAATCTTTGAACTCACAGTAATTATTGAAACCCCTTTTTGTAGCTATTTCCTTCAGGCATCAAGTATGCTTCATTTCCTGTAATAGGCTTGTGGGCATGCTCAGTAATATAATGTATCAAGAATGTGACCTGTACAATATCCTGTACTTGCTGCCTTCCACTTGTCACAGCACATAGCTACTTGAAAGTTTCTTTTTGTATATCAACAGTTATCTGGAATCAGAAATGAATTTTAGCTTTTTGTGGTGGCTTGTCTTGATGGCTCCACTGTTAGTCTTTGCAATCATTGCAGTGAAGGACAATGAGTCCATAAGATACATACTGGGCATACTGATCTTCAAATTGGTAAGTTAACAAGCCTAAATAGTGTAATAGCCTGATAGAAACAACCCAAGTCGTAGTAAAAAGTGATCTCATGAAGGTAGCCATGTGCAGTCACCCAGTCAAGTGCAATTTTCGTCACCCCTTCCCAACCCCTTTTCCACTTCCAGAAACTCTAACATCTTCATTCACTAGATTAAGTCACTAGATTACTAGAGGGATTGATTATATAGCAGACTAAAATAGCTGTGTAACAGAGATTAACCATTATAGCTGGGGAGTAGGAGTAGGGAAGCTTAGCATGATTTGTAGATTGGGATAGCCAGCAGTTCAGTTGAGGTTACACCTAGCTCAATAAACCTCCAGCTGCTTTTGTCTTAATTCTGAATGTACTGGTTTATGTAATGTATTTTTAGTTGCTGTGTTTCAATCTCTATAGCTAGTACATAACTAAGTAATGTAATCAAGGCTGCGTAGAATGCACACATACCTGAACCCTGAGCAAATAGTGTTACTTTGAGTCCTCCAATCAATGAAAAGGTAGCTGATGGAATGATAACCATAGATGAGAGTGTATTGCTTGAATAGTTTTAATTTTGGTAGACAGTCTAATTATATCCTTTTGTAGTCAACTCATAATGGTTAATATGATTTTATCCAAAGTTACCATTTCGTTTACTTTTCGTCTATAGCAAAATGAACCCATTCAGTTTTCTACCTAACAACTACCATGTGCAGGAAGACCACACTGCTTCTATAAGCAAGCCTGAAAATGTGTTACTCTCTCACTTTAGCTTCCTATTAAAAGAAATAGCTATACGTTTAATTTTAGAGTTCCGTATACTTCAACTTTTGTTAAATTGATAGCTCATATGACATATAGCTAGGATATCTCACTCTTTATTGGTGTTAAAGCGCATAACTACTTTATTTTTGATGTGTAAAATAAAATTATCGAAATATGAAAAAGATTGACAAATACTTACTTCGACTTGAGTAGCTACAAGAGTAGTTATAGCTATGTAGCTAGAAGGAGGCCAAGATAGCAAAATAGGAGGGGAATTTTATGTGAGAAAAGTCTTGAAATCAGTTAAATATGATTGAAGAGCACAGCAAACAGGACATCCTGTGATAGCACTCTAAGCATTTCCTGATATTTTTCTCCTGGGCATACTCAGTAGTACAAATTAAGCTTTTAAAATGTCACCACTACTTTTGAAATCGGTGGAGGCTAGATGAATTGAAATGCTCACTACATCATAACTAATAGTGGTGATAATAATTCTTGATTTCTCTCTTGACTTGGGTGCTTTATGGACGAAATAATATGAAATTATGGACAATCAGTTGCATTAAGAGTGTAGTTCTTACTAAGTATCATTCAATTGATAGGGCCATGTATAGCTATGGATGTGATGAACTGGTAGAACAGCTACTGACCTCACAAGATCGATACCAATGTAGTCCTTAAAATTGGACGTAAAAATATCACTGAAAATAACAACAGTAGTACTAACAACAACAAAAAGTACAACAGCAATTAAGACTCCTCCAATGGTTGTTAAAGAAATAATCATGAAGTGGAAAATTCAGATTATTTAGAAATAATAGTATATGTGAGTATTCAGAAAACTAATCCATATTGCACGAATAAAAATAAACTGACAAGTTGAAACTCTAGCTCTTGTGATGTGGCTTCAGCTATAAATACTTCTCCTTACTTGTATTGGTTATGATTGGTGAGTATTCACAGTTGTTTATGTATTAAATATATATATTTGCAGTACCCTGATTGCTCATGCTGTTTTAAAAAGGCTAAAGCTCCTACAGTAATGATTGGCGAAAGAGTTAAGTACACAATTCCTTATTATATATATTATTATTGTTATTCCTATGTTATTATTATTATTATTATTATTGTTGTTGTTGTTGTTGTTGCTGTTGTTGTTGTTATTGCTGTTGTTATTGTTATTGTTGTTTTTATTGTTGTTTTTATTGTTATTTATTTCATTTTATTATTATGATGATAATGAATATTATCATCATCATCATAATTATTATTATTATTATTATTATTGTTATTATTATTTATTGTTATTGGAAGGCAAGGGGCCAGCCTTCCCTACCCTCTAAAGCGAGTTCATTAAAATTATCATGTACAAGTGTAGCAATACTGGCTATTATTTAATAGGAAACTGCATGCTACCTTATGATCTACACTCATAAATAGCAATATTGTCAAAGTTTATAGCAAAATAGCAGTAGTCAAATTTTTATACAGCTAAATACTTCTATAAACTTTTAAAGTTATGACCTCAATTATGAGTAAATCCCTGTCATTAGTGCTGGATCCACCTCTGCATGCAGTATTTAATTATTCATTAGAATTGTAGATTTTTTTATCGAAGAATTGTATATTTTGTTGTTGTATATAGCCACGGTATGTTGGATCTCCAGAACACCATGCAGTTGAATCGCTGGTGGACCTGTCTAATGCAGAGGAAACTATTCTTTAATGGGTTCCAGTGTTTAGAACTGAAACATTATAAACAAAATAATATAATCAATTGTCAGTAGTACTTTTAGTGAGTAGTCTTAGAGGATGATTTTTATAGACTTTGAACAATTAGATACTATGTTATAGCTGATAACCATAGATTTTAGGGGCAAGGCGCTCAATATTATTTTATATTAGTTTATTATTAGGAATAATGTATTCAGTGTTCATTCCTTGGGTAGGCTGTACCACATAAATATTATTTTAATAAACAGACAAATAAAATGGCATGACCTTCATCATTTGTATGCAATGCTTCTTTAATTAATAAACCATTTATCATCAAACATTAGTTCAGTCAATTTCTGCTGATGGTGTCTGTATACATGAATAATTCATAGGTTTAGTCATGCTTGTAAAGTGGATGCTTGGCTGTTCTATACTACATAACTCAATTACAATTTTTGTTGTTTTTTATTACGCTTCCTAATGTAGCTAGATGGTGGGTTTAATGAAACATAAAGACCACCAGTATGTACGTACGATTCGATAATATCCTAAGAGTATAGCCAGTGAAAAGTAATGTTGGGATAGCAAGGGGGAAGGAGGGCTCCAGGGGCTGGAACCCTCCCATAATTTTGGGGCACACTCCAACAAGATGGTCTCACACATGAACACTTTTAAACCCACAAAAGATAAACACATCTGTAGGGTAACTTCTTGTGATGGAATAGTACAGGGGGTGTGTTCACTGCTTCCGGTCTATGCCAATAGTGGGGGAGGAGGGCAGGGACACTTATGCCTAGTTTTCCCTCACTCTGGAGTAATAGCTGTCACTGCCACCAGGAGTCTCTGGTTAGCTGTAACCCCGTAACTAGAACTCTGCAATTAATGACAGAAACAAATGAGCAAACCTGGACCAATACAAGACTCAAATGATAAATAAAGTGAAATATAACTTGTATTAAAAATACACACCACACTTAAGAGATGATGCAAGACCATTCATACAATGAACAAGATACAATGACACACACACACAACTATTCATATAGTCTTTCAATTTCAAGTTCTTCTTCCATTTTTATGTCATGGCTGACCCCACATTTCTCTTCTGTCCAACAATTCTTATAACAATACTTTTCATGTCACAGTAACACTGTCATTTTCCCCCCAATAGAGCTCACAATTACTATGGCAAACAATTATCCTCTCTATTTACTCCCTCTCATGATCCATTCATCCACTAATCAGTGCCCCAACTAATCCCCATTTGTGCCACACTTTCTAAACGGCACTTTCTGCATTTCTGGGGAATCTATTTACTCAAGAATTCTTTTAGGATACTAGAGCAATCTTTGCTAGCCAGACTATCTAAGACAATTGACTTCACGACCATGATGTTTTGATTTTTACAGTAGGTAGGGACTTTGGTCGCTAGTATATAGAAGTGAATTATTCATTTCGAATGAGATGGGGCAGAAAAGTTGGTCTATTAACTTTTATGATCATCACGAAGATTTACTGAGATAATATGGATCAACTGGTGAGCAAAGTGATTGTATTATTGGTTAGCACAGTTTAACAAATATAGCTAATAACTGGCATCACATAGATATAGTATGTAGACTGCAGGGGAGGACAGGTGACTTTGACTTTCTATTTTACCAGATTAGATTACTGGATTTTTTTAGTTCTGTAGTTATACTTAAGACTAAAAGGCAGGGAGCTAGATTAGCTCTAGCTAAGGTATCAATATCCTGTCACTAGGTGAAATAGCGGCATCTCAGCATTAGCTCAGGGGTTGGTGTTATTAGAGGCCTGTAGATCAGCTAATAATTTCACCTAGGCAGCTAGGGTAGAAGTTACAACTGTAGAAAGCATTAGTAGCTATAGTGTATCAGTTGCTTCTCAACTTAATTTATTATGTATATTGCCACCTGTTTTAATACTCTGGACTGCCCTGGTACAGTTGTCCTACTGGTTGCTGGTGTATAAGGATGCCTGGTTACTTTTATGATCTTAAGCAAAGGATATAAAGTGAGCCTGCTCAGCTTCCTATATGGTTGCTGGCTAACAAGCAGAGACTTATAATAATTGGGAGAGTTTCATAATCACCATCACACTAAGTAAGTCTTTTATAGTCTGCTATAATAATTACAGTTTTACCAGATTAGTCATTTTATCCAAAATGAGCACTTTTTTCAGTTGCTTTTTCTCTCATCATATAGACCTCTACCATTAAAAAGTAATCATCTCTGTCTGTATGACTGCTAATGTCAACAATATGTAGCAATGTATAATATGTAATAACATGTTATACTATGTGGAATAATTTTGACAATATGAAGAATTCTTATAGCAGTCAAAATGTTTTCACTAATTAGCTACTTTAAGGCACTTCTTTGTTAAATGACACTTTTTTGAGGACATCCTGTTTTGGTACCCTTAGAATTTCCTGCTTCTTATTCTACTGGGCATGCTCAGTAGTACAAGCTTAAAAAACATGACTTTCAGCAACATTAAGTTGCAAGATTAAAACAACTGGTTGAAACTCTCTCAAATTTGTAGAGGCCAGATGGATTGTGATGCTAAGTGTATTGTACTAATACTGGTGGTAGTACAAGTAATCTTCTATGGATTACTCCTGTATTTAGAGCGCTTCATGGATGAAGTAGTAAGAAGGAATATATAATGAGTTGAAAATAAGAGTAGCTAGTTTTTCAAAGTAGCATTCAATTAATAGGATTTCTTTCATACAAAATAGTAGCTCAAGTAGCTAGTAGGGGAAATTCAGAACTATAATAAGTATCTATTTCAAGTTTACATGTGAGAGCTCATTTGAGGTTGAGATGCGATTGATTGATTGATGGAGCAATAACTTAGCTACTTAAAAAGGCAGATAGTTACCTTGTAATTAGTTCTAAGTTGGCTGTAGCTACCCAATTTAGATAACTAAAAATAGCAACAAAGAAATCATTACTCTTCATGGTTGTAGCCAACAAGTGCATGCTATGACCAGTATGGGAACCTGGATTGTGTCAAATTCCTTGAAAGTTAACAAATAGTTATGCAGAAACTCATAGAGTTGTATGGATTCTGAAAATTTTTTTTTATCAATTTGCATAAAAAAAATAATACAAAAAAACAACAACTAGGCTTGTTGTGATGTTGCTATAATTATAGTTATTTTCCCTACTTCATATTGCTTAAGAATAGTGCATATTGTAGAATGATTTATTAATTATTTTGCAGTTCCCTGATTGTTTGGAAGACATAAAAGAGGAATTATGTCCAGCTCCTATGGTAATGAGTGGAAGGGGAATTAAGTAAATTATTATTATTATTATTATTATTATTATTATTATTATTATTATTATTATTATTATTTTATTATTATTATTATTATTATTATTATTATTATTTATTATTATTATTATTATTATTATTATTATTACTATTATATCATTATTATTACTACAACAATTGCTATTGTGAACCTTGTGGCTATGCACTGACAGTTTTTCATGTTTTTCTGAGTGATACAAGTGCAACTCAGTAACTGACCAAAGAAGTATATTTGACTGAATTGTTACAATCGAGTGTCAATTTATAAAACTACTTAATCATGTTAAAAGTATGTGATTTGTAGTCATATAATACAAGTAAATATTGTTATAATATTCTACATCATCTGGTTATATTCTTTTATAGGTTCATCAAGAATTTGTTGGTCCTCTTGAACACTACAGTGTTGATCCGCAGATGAAATCGCGTGATCCCTAGGGAAACTTCACTTGAGTGGATCCTTTGACGCTATGAGCTGAAACATTCTAGCTAAACTAAAATATAACTCATTAATTAATAAGATCTTAATTATGATTATACAAATCAGCTTTTACTTGCTTAGACAGAGCAAACATAGCAACAGATCTTCAACACTCGAACTGGATGAGAGTTAAATATGTTCCCATATTGAATGCTGAATATAATTATAATGCTCCAACATGCTCAAGAGAAGTTCTGAACAACTGTATTTATGGATGTATGGCCAAGTTACCTCTAAACAACGAGTCTTTGAAGCACATTTTGTTTTTACCGCTTTGGAAAAATGTCTAGTGTACAATAAACATTGTATTACACCTCATGCTTAAATTATTTTCACTTACCTTCAGTTCATCATATGCTTTTAAAATACTCTCTATACTGTATACTGATTCATGAATAAGTATTACATACATATATACATATATACATACGTACATACATGCATGCATACATACATATACTTACATACAATACATACATACAATACATACATACATACATACATACATACATATACAAATTCAGAAAAGGACTCCTGATAGAAAAGGACTCCTGATGTAAAAGGTTTTTTATATATGAAGTACGATTGTTATAATATCACTTATTCTCACTTCTCACAACAGTAAATGTAACTCACAATAGTAGCTATATGTAAATAATCACTAGATACTAACATTTTTAGAAGTTGTGCCACACAAAGCTGTGATAGGGGACTAATGAAACATTAATCTAAGAGGAGGATTTTGGCAAGGAGTCCAAGTTTCAAAATAATTGTATACTGGCTGTATGAACTGAGAAAACGGCTAGCTACCTAATTATGTTATCTTGGCATTTCAATAATTTTTTAGAACTTTTATTCTTTAAACCTAAAATTGCTTACTTTGTATATACCAGATTCTTCATCAGTAACAAATGGTAGCTACTTCTGCTTGTCCAACATGTAAAGCAATTTCACGCATGAGATCTCCGTGACATGATTGAAATTTTCGTTCATGTAATAGAAACAAACAGTGAAGATGAAAAAATGGTATGTCTGAATAAAAGAGCGGAAAATTTAAAATCCCCGAGCTGGAATGTCTTATCATAAGAATCAATCAGAATCCTCTCAACTTCTGTCATTCGAGTCGTATGGATTCTGATTCAGCCTGAAGCAATGAATTTAGCTCTTCAGCTAAACTGCTATGGCCACACAAAATCAAAACATTGGGAAAAGTTCCCATTTCTTTCGCTTTTCTCAGAGTAACATCGAGACTACTAGATTTAGCCGACTGCATGCGCAATAGTGAGCAAGAGACGCGTGTTTTGGGCATGTGCAGTAGTGGTACGCGAGCTTTTCGCGAATTTGGTCTAGATCGTGTACATAATGTACATCCAAGTTGGGTCTCTAGCCGAAACCCTTTACCTAATCTAGGTAAAGGATCGCCTTGCGAAAGTTGAAACGCATTTTCCAAACTGGCTCTACTGAACATTAATGTTGGAGAAAGATATTGTGGAAGAGGCATTGCACTCACCAAGTCAATACAGAAATTTTTTCAATAATATATTTCAACAAGTCTCCTAACCATAATTGGTGATGTCATATCAGCAGAATGGCATGGTGCTTAGAATTACTTGTCACCAAGGAAATCAATTATTGTTTGCCATTATTATATTAAGTCTTATCAAGCTGTAATGGAGCCCTAACCAGTCATCTTTTAAAGAAAACATTTTTCATGATCACTTCATCCTAATTGTTGTTAAAGCGACAAATTTACTTCATTTCCTGTAATTTTTTGTACACATGCTCAGTAATAATATGACAGATCAAGAATGTGAACCCCTAAGTTAGCCTTCACTTGTAGTTTAGAGAACTAACACAGCAGAACAAAGTAGTATTTGTTTTGAGCTGTGTTTTTGGGGGGACCAGAAATGACTGGTAACTATTGGTGGGCTATACTCTTCGTGGTGATTCTTCTCATAGTTGTGGGCATAATTACAGTAAGCTATATGTCCAGTTATGTGGTAAACTAGCTTATAAAGTAGCAACAAAGATAATTTTGAAGTACAGGAAATTGGTATTAAAGAATCAGGGAGCTCTCACGTGATGGCTGCACTCAGCTGTGCTCCCCACGTGTTTACTACACAGTCTACACAGTCTGTCTACAGTCTATCCACGTGTTTACTGCGATTACGTGATAGCACGTGACTGACCTAGGCAATGGTGGTTTGTAGACTCTAAGCTACGGCTACTTATCTAGCCTTAGCCAATAAGCAAAAACAAATGCCGATTGGTAGTAATAGGTTAAGTGAAAAGCTACTTGAGCCCACCTAGGCTCTAATATGGCTGGACAGCTAGTAAATGAGGTTACATCTGTACATGCTCTAACTGCAGCTGTTTTCTTGCTTTGTTTACTTTTTTGTATTGAGATTTAGCTAGTTAAGCAGAATTACCCCTCTTTACAGGTATTTGTCTAATTTTCTACTGTTTTTTTTTTTTGTAGTACAGTACTGCAAATTGGGTGTAAGGTTAGAATCACAAGGTGACATAGAATGCATACTTACTGGAAGCCTCAGCAAATAGTGTTACATTGAGTCTTCTAGCCAATGGAAAGTATATTTGATGACAAGCAAGTGGTCTCCAATATAGCCAAGAAGTATATGTAAATGTTTTATTTAATAGCTCAGTTGAAATTACTAATAAATATTAATTGGACAGGATTGCCCTGCTTCATAACTGCACAGATTGATAAATATATTTCTCATCTTTGTAGCTAGATAATTTTTTTAATACACACTATATTAATCAATATTGAGCATTCATTTGAATTTTTATGCATAGCTCAGTCATCTTATGTCCTTGTACTGTACACAATCCAATGCTGGGCAGCCTATTCTTTGCTGTTTATTTGCTAGTTTGTTACTTGTTTAAAGATTACTATAATATAAAAGTTCCTTGTTCATTGACCTCATGAATATATATATTTGTTAAATCTAGTGCACTGCTGGCAACTGTTACCTCTGTTATAAAAACAGCACTAGTGGTCAGGCGCGAGGCTTTGTGGAACAAGGTTGTCATATTGAGGTATAAATTATAGAACACTGAGTCTTGAATGATCTCTAGTTCTGGTGAAAGCGAACTGAATGCATATGTTTGTTTAAAAACATTTTTTCAAAGTTCATTCTTATTTTTTCCGTAGTAAATTAAAAGAGATGACTCAACTGCTTATGACATAAAATATGAATTCTTTACTTAAACTTTTTGCTGCATACAAGAATATATGTATATAGCTATGTAGCTAACCTAGTTGTTGATAACCTTCAGGGTTTTTTTTTTTTTTTGGCAACCCTAACCTTTGCAATTTAATTTTTTTCCTTTCACCAGAATGATGACAAAAATGAAAATGGCAATTATTCCGAGAGGACAGTTTCACTTGGCACTGCTAAGGAGTGCTCTAATAGTGAAATAGAGATTGAGATGGAAGACGAAACCAGCACCATTGTGATGGACGACGATTTCCTGCAGGATGACACCAGCACTCTTCAAGATGAAGTGGATAACCATGACAGCAATGATGATGATGATGATGATGATGATGAAGAGGATCAAGAGGAAAATAACATGGTTTGCATTCACGAAGCATGTTGCGATCATGATGGTGAGGGTAATGACAATGACTCTTGGACCCTTGATATTGAATGCATGGACTCCATCGATTTCCCTGACTTTATCAGCCTGAAATAAACATACTCCTGCTTCCAGCAAAAGATGAGCTTTTATTAGAAACAGAAACACATTAACATTTTTCTAGTAACTAGCTAGCTCGTTCTTCCTTTTTATTTTTTAGTATATAGTTTATATGAGAAACCATCACAGTGGTAGTTGAGACAGTCATTTTTTATAATGTGAATGTATTGTAGTGTTTTGATGGACTGAAATCTTTTGAAAGTGTTTACCAGGGTAATAAAGTTGCCATCTTAGTCTGCTACTCCTCTCATACTCCAATTGACTTCATCTATGTGGATCATGTAGTGGCTTTGCTTTTAACTAGTTTTTACCTCTCCATTGCATGCTCAGTAGTTTGCCTGGTTCAGTTTAATTTTAGCAATATACTGCTTGTATACCTGCTAGCTCACCATGATAGGTATATTGGAACAAATGTGAATTTCTATTGATTGCTACCTAGCATTTTTTTTTAATATTATACATTATTTTTTTCTGCACATTATATTATAGTGTCAGCAGATTAATCATCATTGTGCTATTGCCCAGTAAGATTCATCATCAACACCTGGCACTTGAGTCACACGATGATAAGGGCTAGGGCTAGGGCTAGGGCTAGGGGCTAGGGCTAGGGCTAGGGCTAGGGCTAGGGCTAGGGCTAGGGCTAGGGCTAATAATAATAATAATAAGAGTATGTACAATGCAGGAGTGATGGAAGCTACTTCAAAGTTGGAGGTGGGCAACCATGTACATAGTTCCCAACCTCAGTGAACAATTGGTAGGGACATTTTCTTCATTTTTCTTATATGATAGGGACAAATTTAAGGTGCAATAGGGACATTGATAGGGACATTGCCTTAATATAAAAATTACCTTAATTGAACATAGTTTTTGACACCATTTAATTTATTTTTTGAATTTTAAACAATCAGCACAATGCACAATGAATATGAGTAACTAAGCTAATGTAACTGGACAAAAAAAGAATTGATATGATTATTAAGGTAAGTTTAATTGTAAGTTTAAGGTAAGTAAGTTTAATTGTTGATGGCTTGGCTTCTTTTAACTACTTTAGAAGTGGCTTTCTTGCAATCAAGCAATAAATCATTCGGCAGCTCAGTATCAATACAGCAGTCTTCACAATTCAATTTAATTGACATTAAGGCTGTGATAGTTGACTGGCTCAAATTAGAACGCTGGTCGGTATGTATTTTTCGTAACATAGAAAATCCTCGCTCTGCATCAGCATTGGAGGCTGGAATTGTCATGAGTCCTATCATTAGCTTGTACAGTAAAGGAAATCTTGGCTGATGATCTAGAGTCAATAGTTGACTAACCTTTCTCCAGTATCTTCCTATCTGTGGCCTTTCAATACCATCAGCTGCTGTGTACATGTCTGGTGTAGGAAGATCAGCTGATGAAAGAGTGTAGTCCAAACACTCTTCCCGAAGCTTATCAAGAGAAAAGGTGTCTGATATTTCCAGTTGAGGAAAACGTTCAGCTAACTTAAGGGCAATACTTATAGTTGTTGTAGATGTCAACTTGGTAGGCAATAAAATTTCTAAGTCACGAAAAAGACTATCACCGAAAGGAAATTTTTGAATCATCTTTTTAATAGATGTGACATAAAACTTTCTTACTGCTTCAAAAAATGGCTTAGTATTACGTTCTTGTTCAAATACAGATATAGTGGCCCATGTTTCTGTACCAATGCCTAAATGCTCATTTTCTAACTGGCTATCAAATTTCAGATTTTTCAAATTTGTTCCTGAAGCTTGAATGGAAGCTGAGGTTAACAAATTGGCAGCATATAACTTAACTAATCTATTTATTTCAACATAGAGCTGACAAGTGGTATTTTGATATGATTTTTGAAAGATGCAATTGAAGCGATCTATATGTGGCAGGATGTAGGAGAGAAAGTAAAGAAGAGGCAGAACTAAAGGATCTTCAAGTCTAGCAGTAATGCTTTCAACCTTATTTGTTCTGTTGTCACAGGTCAAAAAATATGATTTTAACCCTTCATACTGATTTATATATCTGCGGACACATCGCAGGAGACTCAACCAGCGCGTTGTACTGTGCTTGAGAATGACTTCAGGCTCAGATGTGAACAAAGACTGCCATAAATCTGTAAATTGTTGCTTTCTCTTGCTACTATGATAAAAGTGGTAAAATACATCAACAAAAAGTTGATCAATATCTATAGGTAAAGTTTCCATTCCAGCTTTAACCACAAGATCTGCCAGATGACATATACATCCAACATCATGCAAAAATGGATTCTCATCTTTAATAAGCTTTTTTACACCAGATCTTGCTCCCTTCATCACGTTTGTGGTGTCTGACATGAAAGAAACAGCTCTACTAAAGGTGAGGCCAAATTTATGTAACGACTCTTTCAAAGCACTAAAGAGATTATTAGCCGTACCAATGTTTACAATTGGCATATCTAAAAATCTTGTCCGAATGTCACCTACTTCTGAATCAAATACTCTTACTAGGATTATACATGATTTGTCTGTTTTATCATTAGACTCATCAATCATTATAGAAAAAGGATTAGAAAGATTTTTTATTAATTTTGATGTAAAATAAGGAGCAAGAGCATCTGTAACAATTGCTGCACATTTTGTACGAGCACAAGAAAACTTCTTTGCAATTTCCGAGTCCTTGAAAATCTTAGTAAACAACTGTGTTGCATGATCACTATTGAGAAATGCAAGGTTATGTTTGCTCACAAATAATGCCCAGCGACTTTCAGCTTCTATAACACTCTGACTCTCAGAAGGCTTATAATAGCTGCAAATAGATTTCGAGGAAGAAGCTGATTTGGCCATTTCCAAGTGATGCTTTGAAGTCACATGCTTCGTGATGTCATGCCTTCCACCATGGGACACCAACAGGTCTAGCCCACAAAATATACATCTTGCATAGGTATTTCCTGCAATTTAAAATTACTTCAGCTAGCTACATAACCTAGCTGAAAGATATCCTAAGCTTAGTACTTACCTTTAGAGCTGGCAGTAATTCCATCAAATTCAGTCACCCACTTGCGATCAAAATGACTTGCTCTTTTTGGCTTCTTAGATCTAGGAAGTTCAGCCATCACTAGGAAAAAGATTAGTCACACTAGAAAATTAGCCACTTCCAAATGAGCACGGGGGAAAAGTATTACATCATAAAATATCACGAGATTTTTTTGCTGAATTGGCATTTATCGAAAAGCTTAGTTTGTCGGGACAAATTCATCCTTTGAGCGTGTACCGGGACCGATGCAGAAATATCGTGAGTGTCCCGACCAAATCGGGACGGTTGGGAACTATGCATGTATCACAAACCAATTTACTCTCATGAAACCACTCAGCTATATTTTCAAACCAACTAAGCTAAATAAACTTTCCTCCCCCCCCCCCCCCCCCTTCCCTTCCACTTCCATCAACTCCAATACGGAATAAAAATCACCCAGGTAAGGCCGAGTTTAAACGCCTGCTCTTGTGCCAGGTAAGGGGTCTTCTATGAAATAAATCGACCACACCCCTACCTCCGGTTTTGATGCAATTAATTTCATTGATTTTCTGCCATAAAAGGGGGGCGTGTCAATAAATACTGAATATTTTATTAGGAAGTAGTCCGAAGTCGTAGTTGAGTTTACAAAGCATTGCTAGAAGTGATTTGGTAGCTGTTAGCTTACCATGGAAGTCTACGTGGCTCTCTTCGACTACGAAAAAGAGAGGGAGGACGTTTTGAGCTTCAAGAAAGGCGACAAGTTCGAAATTGCCTCCAAGGCCGACAAGAAATGGTGGGCAGCCTACGCGCAGGGTACGAGAGAGTACGGCTACGTACCGAGCAAGTATGTAGAGGTAAGTTCTTCAGGGCGTTTTGTTACCATATAAGTTAACAGCCTCGGAAAGTTAGGCTATGTCTACTACTTTATTATTTGTATTGGTAGCTTGTTCTCCACTAAGCTAATGTAGTCGTAACTACCCTTAGTGTGTTGCAGTTTAGAATGCATAGTCTGTAGATGAATTACTGCATTCAGTATCTGTCACCATTGCACTTAATTGCTAGGCAGTATGATGATTCTATAACACTTCTTTTCAAAGGAATGTGTTAATAAATACAATATGCCTTGGCAACAAGTGTGATAAATACTTGACATGACTAGAACTCGGTAAAGTTACTGTGCCAGGAAAGTGAATATAATATGGTATTTATTACATATATTGGTAGTCTTGACAAGCAAGTGAATATATCATATAGCTGCTGGCATGGCATGCAAGTTACAGTGGCACTTTTCTGTGTTGTGCATGAATCCAAATAGCAACTGTAGTTTGTTATGGTGACATCCCAGATGTGCACTAGGCTTGCAATATTCCAGTTGTCCTACACTCTGATACGTGGCTTGGGGGTGTCGAAGAGATGTAGAGGAGCAGAATTGTCTGTGTTTGTTTTTGTTTCTTACATTGCCTTCACAACCGGCGTGTTTAGAATGCCTTTTCTAGTGTGGAGAAACATCTGTGGAGCAGTTGTCTGCAGTATGTAAATGATCTTGCCTATATTGGTGGAGTTTTAGGAAGTACGTCTCTTTCAGTTAGCTCACGTGTTCCTATATGGTAAAGGGAGAGTTTATTTTTTGTCTTGGTAATATTTACTTGAAAAGTCTTGCAGATTGTCTATGTCAACTGCTAGTATACCTGACAGATGTTACAAGGAGGGGGAGACGCAACTGTTGTAATGTGGTGGGTAGTACCACATCATTATTATTAATTATTATTAATAATACTTTATTAGTATTACTTATTACTATTGTTATTAGTATTACTATTATTATTATTTTATTATTATTATTTTGCTATTGTTGGCGAGCGAGCGTAGCGAGCGAGACACTTACAGGGGTAAAAATGAAAAAATCGGGGATGTTTGTTTATTTATTTATTTATATATATGTTTGGACGTATGTATGTCATTTTGTACTTTGACCCTCCGTATTTTTGTGTTCGCTCGGCGTTCGACCCCGTCCCAAACTTCACTAAACAGAATCCTCTGGTTTAGCGACCATTACCCGTATTACCTTAGAAATTGAATTGTTTACCACTTTGAATTGTTTTGCGGGTGCTGGGAGCTCCATTTCTATTCGAGTTAGTGGCGGTGGTAAGTTAATACACTATTTGTCACAGTTATAGCACTACTCAACAGCATTTACTTGACAATTCATTGTCCACTAGACGAACCACGAAGTAAGTCTTGCGTATGTATGTTCAGTTGTGTGAAAGTATTGTGCGTTACAACTACTATTAAGAATATCACAAAGAAAATTTTAAATAACGTGACTTGATTTTGTTGCTTCTTTTTCAATTCAAACAGTTGAGGGGAGTGGTTACTATGGCATTGAATCCCCTTTACCGTATATGCGTAATTTAGCAACTCAACTTTATTTTAGTAGTTTGAGTAACAACAGTGTAGTTTAAAGCTCGCTCGCCATTTGTGCTCAAGCACACCACTAGTTATTGTTATTATTACTACTATCTCATTATTCTTATTATTTCCAATTGTTGCAATTATTATTGTTGTTTCTTTTTGTTGTCATTGTTGTTGTTGCTAATCATGCACTGCATATTTATGTAAAAACTAGTTGTCATTTTATTTTATTCATAAAGAATGAGTGATTATGTAGCTATACATGCACATTAAGTCATCAGTGATATTAGCTCATTTCCTTGATAAATTAGTGTAAACATAGTGTAAATTCTTATTTACTAGCCGTCAATGAAGACCACTAACATCCGCCCACACTTCCCTTTATCCCATCTTACCCATAAAAAGTAGTTTTCTTGGAATGCCCTGCAGCAATTCAACAACTCAAATCACTGTATTTGTTTGTATGCTAGTGTGTGCATTTTTTCTGTGTATGGGTGTACATTTTTTAAATGGCTGCACTACTTCTGAATTATCTCCATCTTTAGTTTGTCCTAGACATCACATTATAGTCATGTCTCCTCAGTCTACACTTTTTCCTTTTAAGCTTCAAGCAACTGCAGGCTAACGAGTTGGTGATTAACAAGTCTATCAAATCCTTTTTAAATGATATTATTTTCAAAATTTCGTAAGTAGTTTTTAATAAGTTACTTGTTTGTTAATTGGAACAAATTTTTGGGAGGAAGGTAATTAGATGCCATTACAGCTGTTTATGCATTTCATAGTGGTCTAACTGCCTGCCCAGTAAACCCCCCCCTCCCCCCCCTCCTCCCTGGCTTTACCTTATTGTGTGCAGGATTATAATAATACATGTACCACCACTGCCCAACACCATGTATTGACAAATATTTTTGTAAGCTCTTATACTGACATGAGTGCACATGGACATTACATACATGTACATAAGCCTTAACTCCTCCTACTTCACCATGTGCTTGCCTCGTTCCTGCAGATGTGTATGTGTGTGTATTTGTGTGTGTGCATGTGTGTGTGTGTATTTGTGTGTGTGTGCATGTTTATGTGGGTTTGCACCATCTGGTACATCACCACACACAAAAAAAATCTTCACATCAACCTGCCTGTGACCAGTAATGATATTCATTGATTGATACTGTACTTTTTGTTATTCAGTAACATTTTCAGTTCAATGATGTAAAGGTTGCACGTGCCACTATTGTAATGCGAGGTCAATTAATGGGTGAAGATGTTGTTCATGTTAAGAATTTAGATTATTAGTTGATGTTTCACGTTCCAGTCTGTTTGTACTTCAAAGGTATGTAGCAATTAATTCCATACTTGCATACATTCATCCACTTATCAGTGATGGAGAGTATGTAGACCTGTTCTCTCAGAGTATGGTAGACCTGTCTCTCCATTCATCTCATATTGTTTGTTTTTGCAATATGAAATATTGGTGTCCCTGGATGGACCCAGGACTACTGGAGTGAGGCTATAGAATAGCAGTGCAGACCTCTTGTACGTACACAGAATTAATTTAAATTCATTGCTCGCTGATTTTTTTAAAAGGTAGATGATTAGAACACTTGTGTGATGAGCAAGCTTTCGCGTTACAATCGTGTTACAATCCTGATTCGCAGCCAGTTGTTGTTTTTGTTTTTATTCTGTATTGTTAAAACAACAACAACCCGTGACATATTTCTATTGACCCATAGAGTGCACGCATCAAAGATGATGCTTCCAACTAAAGAACCACACTCTTACAGCACAAAGAAACATGTTGTGTTTCAAGCAAGAAATATTTACCAATCCTACTTTCTTGGTCTTTGAGAGTCTATCAATAGCAATGTTGCTTCCGCTTGGGGGATTATGTGACTTCAGTGTCAAAATGAAGCACCAGTTTTGTAGAACTCACTTGTTAGCTGTCAGAGTACTCCACCACTACCTTTCTGGCCCTTACACTTACTGTAACAAAAACAGCAGCTATGCATGGGTACTCCACCACTACCTTTCTGGCCCTTACCACCTACTGTAACAAAAACAGCAGCTATGCACTGTTTTCTAGTAGTGGATAGTCTAACCCCTTCCCTCCAATCAGATATTGAACAGCTAGTCTAGTATGCCCATCTAAAGCTAGCTATAAACTATGAAAATATATGTATGTATTATTCTATTATTTTAATGGGTGTGGTTAGGGGTGTGGTAAAAAATAACAGGCTCTACTTGATTTTTCTGCTGATAATTAAATTATGGGTACTATTAGTGATTACATTTGCTATTACAGCTTTTACAATATAAGTTGAAGAAACAGCAAACTAACGTACTTAGTGATTATAATTGAAAACCCTTGTTACTAGGACAATCACCAGAAATCTTTTACGATCCTGATTAAACTGATCATTTGAAAAGAAGAGCAGTGTGAGAAAACATGTGTAGAACTCTGTCAGTGCTCGTAGATTATTCCAGAATTCAACTTGTGCATGAGTGTGATTTTTTTTAAATATGTGTATTGTGTTAAGTTGTATGGGGTAGGACTGTGGATGAATTATATTGGTAGACTGGGGGTGTGGCTGGAGGTGTGGCATGTCACCATTTCCTTACGTCACCACTGTCTCTATCATTCTCTCATCTACTTGACCAGCCAGGATAAGGGGAGAGGTTAACATTCGAGTTGATTTAGGATTAGCTATGAGGTGAGAGAGAAATGTATAGCACCTTGAAGATGGAAGAAAGAAGCTCTAGTGGAGTTATTGGGTTGGCTGGTTATAGTAGGACTTGCATAAACATGTTGATGGGCTGAATAAGTTATGTTGACAATTAGTACACTCACAGGCATTGTGCTTGTGTGTTTGTGTTTGTGTGTGTGTGTGTGTGTGTGTGTGTGTGTGTGTGTGTGTGTGTGTGTGTGTGTGTGTGTGTGTGTGTGGTGGGTTAGTTAGTCATGTCAGGTTACATAAAGTCATTGTGTAAATGTAATAGCCATAATTATAGCCATAGAGGTGTGTCATCGTGCTTGCTTGCCTGTTGTAAACATGTACATGTATCAACATACACTAGCAGGATCTTGATGTCGGAACTTGAAGGAATCAGAGGAAGCCTTCCTTTGTAAACAATTCCACAATTTCGAGAAACTCTAAATATTTTCATACTTCTTCTGCTATCATTCCAGCATCAGTTTCACTTTCACCTGTTGAGTAATTACACCACCGGGGTTAGTTCTCATGGTATAATACAGAAGTGAAGTGTGTGCGTGTGTGTGTGTGTGCGTGATGCCTCTATGGTATATCACTGTGTGGGACGTGTCCGTCAATGGTTGGTTGGGAGAAAGACATTTTTCACCAAACCCAATTATGCACATACATACATACATACATACACATACATACATACATACACATACATACATACATACATACATACACATACATACATACATACACACATACATACATACAAAAAAAAATGCAAATTTTCTTGCTGCCGCTAGGCGGTCACGCGCACCTGAGGAAAGGTCTGTTCTCCTGCGAGTTCCTAGCCCGGCTCCAGGAGCTTTGCTTGCACAGCTCACATTGCCTGCTTAGTGCACAGGCATCCTGGCTCTGCCACAGCAAGTGGTGTGGGCACTCAAAGTCCCACCTGGACCATTGCTGTTTCATGAGAAAAGGCCTTGAATTTGCACCCCAGCAAATGCCAGGTACCCAATTACAGCTGGGTGGACTGGTGGGGCTGGTGGGAGGCAGATGGAAATCAGATGGAAAAATTGCCTGAGTTGGGCTTGAACTCAGGACCACGGCCCTGAGCCCAGGACACAACCACTACACCACACGCGCGCACACTACATACATACACACACATACATACATACACATACATACACACACACATACATATACACATACATACATAGATAATTTACATGGCATGCTCCATTTTTGTTATAATCTAGTGCTTATTATAAGCTACAGATCATTAAGTTCAGCGAACTCAGTAGCCAAGGACAGAGGCACTATGTCAAGATTCATTAAACAACGTGTGCATGACTTGATATTCCGTATTCCAGTACTAGGAAAAAATAATACCATATAAGGCAGTGTTATGCATCTGTACAGAGTGTTTGCGTCTTCCATCATGCCTGTGCGTTCGCTGGACAACTTCTAAGGTACCATAAGACGTTTCAGTAATAATATGTTTGTATATAGAGTTGCTTAGTTACGCATAGTTTGTGATTGTAGCTAGCTCACAAAGACTTACCTCGAGTGAGTGTTTGTGTGTGGGTTTGTGCGTTTTGCACATGGTGTTCTGGAAGTGGGTGTGGTTGTATATTCATTGCTTGTCCATCAGGTGTGGTCTCTCTTTGTAGGTTGGTTTGAATGTTTGAATGTATCAATGAATCCAATTTTACTGTGAATATCATTAGTGATGTAATTTTACGTTGCTATGATTATTATAGTCCTGTAGAAGCCCAGTGAATTATATATATATTATATATATAGTATATATATGTATATAGAAACAAGTGTCACACTATGTGGTTGTACTTGCCTGTAGTCTGAGAAGAAAGGGTGCAAGCTAAAAACGTAACATCCTCCAATTTAGTGAGGAGAAGAGATAACTAATGCAGGGAACTTAGCACCACGGTTACGTCTAATTGGAAGAATTTAACAAATACAATGGGAATTTCGAGTCATTAAAACCTCATATGACTCTAGCTTGCTATTGTTACATTGTTTGGTGTCAGGCTGACTATAGCCCCGCCCATTCATTTCTATTGCAAATTCTCGTAGGAGTTGTGAGAAGTCCTTTTAAAGCCTTCACTTGCTACATTAGTTGTTATTGTGTATATTTGTTCTACCGGTTGTTATTTTTGGAAAATGTTTTATTCCTTTGGTGTTTGGTGGTAATTACAAGTGCTATGGTTTCCTGTCATTGCTGTATGCATACAGTGTATGCCTCAATTGAGATATCTCTGAAAGAAGCTAATGGTGGTATTGGTTCATTGGGCCAACATGGCCTGCAAGTACTTTTGCTGTTGATAAACTGACGTTTTATCGTGAGTTGCTTGGTGGGAGCTGTGTTTGGGTGTGTGAGATTGAGTGTGTGCATGTGTGCATGTGCGTATGTTAGCAGTTTAAGTGTCTGCCATCTTTTCCAGGGCTAAAGTAAACATTGACTTGTAATAATATTATATCATTTCCGTGATTCCACTGAAGGTTGTGGAGAAACCTTGTGTTGATGTTGTAATACTATCACGATGTAAATGTACATTGCTGACTCTGCAGTTTTGGTCACGTGACCCATTAGCAGTAATTCAGTCAGTGGTTCAGTTGGTTCACAGATTGACCCCATTGTTATCTGTAATGTTACATACGTATGTCCTTAGCAACATGTTGATTCGTCTGAAGGAGTAGAAGCTCAAACTAAGATGGAAACACCTGAAGGAGCTAATAAAGTAAGTGATGCAGGCTTTGATCATATTGTACTTTTTCTGTAGCGTTAAAACAACAACAACAGTAACAAATTAAGTAAAATGTTATTTTAAGTGTCACTAAAATGGTCCTGTATATTGTCTTCTTTAGTTTGTTGTTTTATTTGTTCAATTGTTTTAGAAAAAGGCCATGGCTGAGATAATGAAGATTGTTCCCAGGGCACCAGGTAGGTATGACATTCTGGACTCTAATTAGAAACTGTGTGGGATGGAGGTGGAGGTGTGGTCTATTGATAAAGAGGAAAGGAGGTGTAATTAGAGGAGAGCTAAGCACGTACAGCTTGCACTCCCTAGTATCCGTGGTTACTACTGTATATGTCAAAGTTTGATTCAACTTTTACTCTTACAGTTGAAGTGCTTGTTCATATGATGTTGAATGGCTTCTTTTATTAACTATGTCATTTACTTCCAATGCTAGACTGAATTGCACCTTCAATCATATAAATATCCCATGGTCAATTAATTGATTAGAACTCAAATTGTCATCCTTTGCTGGTGTATCTCATTTCACTCCAGTTCTTAAATAATTATTCAATTATATAATTATCCCATCGTAGTAAAGGTAATCAAAAAGTATTAGAATTCAAACAGTCATCCATTTCTAGTCCATCTTATGTTTCACATTCCTCTCTCCACTTGGGCAGTCAAGAAGAACCTAATTAGGTGCTAAATGCCTCCGTTGGCAAGAGGCTGATTAGCTAAGTGGTTATTTACATCCAGAAGGATGCCAAGTGGCATTTGCGAAGTCTACCGTTGGTTTTGACGAAGGATACAATGGAGGAGAGAGAGAGAGGAGGGGGGATAGAGTTGGCCTGAGAAGTGTAGGCTATGCCAGTGAACTTACTTGGAGTGGTCGTGTGGATTTGTGTAGGAATGGAATTTAAATGGAGCCAGAAGAATGTTAGGATGTCAAAAGTGTTCATATGTTGATATGTATATATGTATGTATGCATGTACATATACAAACCATGTATGTATGTATGTATGCATGTATGTATGTAAGTATGTATGTAAGTATGTATGTATGTATGTATGCATGGCTTACAACTGGTCATTGAAATACAGTTCAATTGTGTAAAGGTGGAAAAATGACATGAAAATCTGAATACATGTATCATGTACAAAATAGTCCATTACATTGTGTAGAAAATACTTTAGGATTCTAGTGCTGTCATGCATACTTCATGTCAACATCCTTCTCCTCCTCTTCCCCCCCCCCCCCCCCCCCCCCCCCCCCCCCTCACTCTCACACACTCTCACACACACATACACACACACTCACGCAAACACAAGAATGCACACACATACATACATACCCACACACTTACACTCACATACATATGCACATGTACGTGTACACACACACACTCACACACATACACCTCTACCTCTAACTACTAATGATGCGCTCTAATAGCACAAAATAGTGAAACGAGCGATGCATGTTCCCTTCAAGAGTAGTCGAGTCTACAGCTGTATCAAGTTGATTGGTACCGTAATCCTCAGGAATAGTCTAATAAATAAATTAGGAACATTTAATGGCTTTTCAAAAAGAAAGATTCTTTACTTTGCTACCTGTTTCTGTTTCGTTTTTGCTCTCCTCCTCCTTGCCCTGTCTTTTTCATTTCTTATCTCTCTCCTTACTAATTTTTCTTCTGGAGTTTCTAACGCCCTCAAAGCTCTTGACCGAGCGTTTCTAACGTTTTGTCTCTCTTTCGCAGAATTTGTTTCACTGGGCATCGCTACTTCGTACGGCGGGTAAACAAAACAAAATGTTGCTAAGAAGGTTACCTGGCCCGCGCAAGCGCGTAGGAGAAAATGTGCACACATACGCCCACGCAAGAACAAAAACAATTCCTAGATCTAAATATATATATATATCGCGGACTCATTAATAAGTCAAACAAGTAATCTAAAACCGTGCTAAATAGTTCTCCCCTCTCCTCTCACACAATATATGTAAGGCATTTAACGGAATACAATTCTTAGTATGAAGCAAAAGAATTGAAGTTTTTTACTTGTATCTACTGTATATTGTATCATGTCAGGTCAGTTGTAGATGATGCTTTTCACTGTTGTGGAGTTTGATGTCGTAATTTTTAATATAAATTGAAAGGTTGTAACTGCTTGACAAAATTCTTGAGTTGCTCTGTGTGTGTGGAATGCAAGAATGTGCATCTTGAAAATGATTTGTGCTTGTTTTTTGTTTTTTTAAGTGAGCTTTCTGCAGCCCTCCTTACTCACTCTATGTTCTCTGAATAAACACACCATTGTATTGGTCACATCCACTACATAAGTGCTGGCAAGAGTATCTTCTCATCATCTTCGCACCCTCACTTACCCTATATACTGCATCTCTCTCTCACACAAACTCTCACTCTCTCTTTCCTCTCTCTCTCTCTCACTCTCCCTCTCTCTCTCTCAAATCCTAAATAAGTGTTATGATATCTTTTAAGACATACAAATTCTCATATAAATTCCATGAGTAGGAAGGCCATTATCTAAATAATTATATTCTCTAATATGTTTATACCGTACGCTCCATGCAGTATGTAGTTCTACCTTTCCAGTTTGTTGAACTGTCGTGTTCAATTACAAATGTTTTTGTACATACATACGCCAGTGTCCGCAGGTAGTCCAAAAGATGAAGGCGAAGAGAAAGAGGAAGGTGTGGTCATTATCAAGCCTCTTTCAAACATGGTTCACATTCCTGATGTACGTTACACTTATTGTTGCTGTACCAACGTGTGAATTTGATGGCATTGTTTGGTAAAGTATGGTATAGTTTGGTAAAGTGTGGTATAGTTTGGTAAAGTTTGGTATTGACTACAACCACAGTTATGTGGTATTATATTTTCATACGTATGGACTTGGGTATAAAATTGTGACATGCCTTTGCTGCTGTGTTTGTATCTGTGTTTGTTTGTTTGTATACAGGATTGTGTCCAGATAGAACCCAAGAAGCTTGCAAACCCGCATTTGGATTCCAGACAACACAAAGACCTCAATAGGGAAATCAGGTTGAACAATGCCAGGTATGTGGGCAATGCATGCATGCTTGCAACATGTGCATGTATCTTAACACATGCATGTACATGTGGTTAGCATGTAACTAGGTGTATTTTATCTCCTCTCCATTATATTAGCCAAATGTTACTGTTATTTACTATATAATGATACACTTGTGTGTCAGTAATGACGGAGGTGTGTATCATGAATAATTCATGAGCTTAATCAGTTAGGTAAAGCGTAGTTATTACCTGAGTGGGTAAAGTGTATCACATTCAGTAGAAAGTGATTAATTGTAACTAAAATCGAGTGGACTAGACTAGGGAAAGCGGCATTGATAGAGAAGCTAAAAGGCGAGTGATTAATTGTAACTAACCAGCTGGTGGAATCGTAAAGGCAGTGTAAGTTTCAGAAAGGAAGGTGAATGTATGAAAGAGGGTACGAAAAGAAGGCAAAAGTTTCCCAAAGCGTAAGTCCACAAGCATGACAGAAGGACAGAGAGACTCAGAAGCAGGAGAGATAGACAAAGGAGGAGAAAGGACTCCATGACTATAGAAGAAAGAGCCGAAGAAAGGAAAGGTAGGGGATAAGAAAAGCTGAGAAAAGAGAGCAACTTATTTAACCTTAAATAAAAACTTATGCTACTGCATTCTTACTTTGCAATACGTCAAACAGTGTGGCAGGGTACTAGCTAGCTTATTATTATTATTATTACTAGTGATGTGCTTGAGCACAAATGGCGAGCGAGCCTGATAGTTAGGTAACATAAAATGTTACTATTTTTAGCTTACTTCATGCAAACACTATAATAGCAGTTATGACATTAGATTTCAGCAAACAATTACAACGGTAACTTTTGTAGTATCAAACATCAACCATTCTGATAATCTCAATCACCAGTGACTCTTGAACAAGCTCTCAGCTACGATAAAAAATAAACCAGTGTTATTATTTGTAATTTTAGCCAACAAATATGGAATTACTACTTACCTCATTCTTGAGTATTGATAACTTCTGTAATATCAAATTGAAGTTACTTTGACCATCTGAATTACCTCGAATTCTCGACAACAAGCTCTCAGCTACATAAACAAAAGACAATCAATTTTAGCACAAATACAAAATTACTTTCTTACCTCATTTTCTTGAGCAGTAGTAACTTCCGTAGTACCAAATTTGAGTCATTCTGATTACCAGCACTGTTGACAACAAGCTCTTAGCTGAGTTAACAATAACAGAATTACCTGAATAAACTTCGAAAGCAGTGGCAAAGAAGCGCAGCTTAACAAAGGCTTCACAATTGTTTCAAGAAGAGAGTAGCTATAAACGTTTTGGTTGAAACAGAGTTGCGTCAGGCAGTGCAGCAGGATTCTCCGCGCTCGTTAATTGAAAAAATACTGGAACTGTGAACGCTTTACCTAACTTACGTAATTAGAAGCGCGGGCTAAAACAGAAGTCTCACGTACCCCATAAACAGATAAATAAATATAGCGAAATCTCGATTGAGTTACCCCTGATAGTGTCTCGCTCGCTTCGCTCGCTCGCCAATTATTATTATTATCATCATTATTATTTTTATTTTTTTTATTGTTGCTATTATTATTAATAAATATTATTATCATCATTATTATTATTCAGTAATTATATTATTATGAGTATGTTGTTATTATTGTTGTTATTCTACAACTCATTATTATCATTATTTTATCACTGAAGACACAGTTTAAAGCGTACTTATTAATAGAGTGAACATGTATCCTTGCACATGTGCACATACATACATCACACGTACACAGGGGCGGAGCTCAGAACCTAGGCAAACCGGAGTTAGAGAAGGTAATGCAACGCAGGAGAGCCGATGCGGATGGTAATCCCGGTTCCATCAGACCTCCATCACAGAACAGAGCCAGAGCTTCCAGTCCTGGAGGAGAACTCGGGGAGCAGTTAGCCAGACGGACGCAATATTTGGAACAGGTGCGGCAGTAGGCGTGGTTTCATCAGTTAGTGGGATGCAAGAAAGATAAGAACTAATAGGAGAGGACCAAGTCTAGACAGAATGGGATAATTTGTAGCCTTGGTGTATATATGTGTGCATTTTGTTTGTGTGTATGCGTTTTTTGTTTGTTTTTTGTTTTTGTTGTTGTTGTTTTGTGTGTGTAACACATATGTATGTATGTATGGCATATAAATATAGCCATTGACTAGACAATGCAGTACCCAATGATTTTATTGCCAGTTGGTGGGCCCAGCTATGTATAGGAATGGGAAATGCGTACTTTACTGTTGGTAAAGGGTCTCCTTATTAATATTCTTTTAACTTCAATTTGTAGTGTGAAAAGGATAAAAAAGAAGAAGAGGATAAGCCAGAATTCATGAAAGTTGCTCTGAAAAAATCTCAGCAATGTTGAACTCTTCACTCAATCCCTTTCACTATTATTATTATTATGATTATTATTTTCATCAGTTCCAACAAGCAGTGTCATCCTTATTCTTTTCATTATTATAATATTTCTCTCTAATGTTTGCAATGCAGTTATAGTTCTTTTTCTATCTTTTTAAACCTTGGATACTATACATTTGGACATATACTTTTTTTCCCCCTTCCAATCCACGACGTGGCGAGAGAACTTACGAGTGCAAGCAGTTGAGAGGCTTTAGTCGGCAAGGTCAAGGGCACCAACCCTGTATGCCACTTCCCTTTGTATTAATTAGCTATTAAACCTTCTCTTGAAAGGACCTTTGTGTAGGTTAGCGCGGGAGAGAATTGGCGAGTCAGTATCTCTCCGGGGACGGGCAGGAGAAATGCACTCAACAGCAAGGTGAGCCGCAAATGTAGTTACATTATTGGAGATTGAGTACACTACTAGTGTTGAGTGTTGTGTTTATGTCAGTTGCAATCCCGCGGGTTGTTAGCTAGCGCGCTGCAGTGTGGGGGAAGGCCAAGTTATAATGACGTCCTTTACCATACCAATGAGGAGCACAGTAGAATTTTTTTTTGTACATGTTAGTAAAGCTAATAGATCTTTATTCACACTTTATGAATGATTACTGTAGATTACTTTTCCTATTGATTGGTTATCTTTGGAGTCTATCTGAGGCAACCAAGACGAGGCACACTTTTCCAGATAACGACCTGCTCGTCTGCAACACTGCAGTCAGAGATGGAAAGCTCCAAGAAGAGAGTCGATTTCGTGTGCCATTAGTGCCTCAGCGAGCTGGGGAGGTCTGGAAGCCTCAGTCTTCAGTGTAAGCTGTGGTTACATTTGTAGTGATGCAGTTCAGCAACACTTGATGTCGTCAAGGCGCACACTCTCATAATGATTTTAATTTTTTTATGACTGGATTTTTTCCCCTCCCTGCTTTATTTATTACGGCATGCAAGATCAACTTTACTCTGAAACCAATGTTGCCTAACTGAATGAGAAATATTAGTATTTACATTAGCTAAGCTGTCATATTCGCCAAATAAAACAAACAAACAAACATTTCACAGCTATGCCAATTAATTTATTCTGTCAGGATTCGCCAAATAAAAACAAACAAACATTTCAAAGCTATGCTAATTAATTTATTCTCATCTGAATGCTAACAAGATGTATATTACGATGTATATGAATGCAACTGGTCATGCTACGTATACCAAGTGATTAAGAGTAGGTCCTCCAATAATAAAATTGCCTCTGTCCATACCAGGTAGTAAAACACACCAGTGTGAGTCTATATATCACCTATTATGATTAGATAACAGGGTTATTTTTTACAGGTGAGTGCAAGCCGCGTGTGTAACTAAAATTTGTTGCCAACGGAAATGGGAGGAGTTTTACTGAAGTAGTATTGTTAAAACAAAATAAGGGCATTATTGGAGATTGAGTCGATAATTTCAATACTAACGGTATCATGCTCTACGTCAAGTTGTTGTTTTGTGTCCAGGTACCTCGACTCCATTCCTGTTCGAGAGCCTTTAAATGTGAGGAAATTGTTTGAGTTCTTGGCCAGTACCAAGGACTTCACTCCCATTGAGCTGCAGTTCATTGGCACCAACCCCAACAGGATGCCAAATGATGGACCATTCCTACCTACAGTCGGCCTCAATAGATTTGGTAAGTGGTAGTCCATGAGGTAAACAATATGCTTTCATTCTTATGCCGTTTGTTTCGAGGGGGGGGAGGGGAATGGTGGGCGGAGGGGAATAGTGGGCGGGGTGGGAGGTGGTAATATCACATTGCCAGACCCTTTACCTTTACCATGAGGTTATACCGTTTGTTTCGAGGGTGGGAGGGAGGGGGGGGGGGGGGGGTGGGAGGTGGTAATCTTACATTTCCAGACTCTTTACCAATTGATGCTGCACTGGAAAAGGGTCGGCCAACTGACATAGGGAGAGAGTTGTGTTTGCACCATCAGCAAAATAGGGTATTGTGATAATGTTTCCACACTATGCAAATTAATTAATGAGTACGATATTTAACAACTTCTTTATCGTCTTACTTTTGAATAAAATTCCTGATTATACTTCCATACTTTAAGTCTCGGTTCATCTAATTCATAAGAGAGAGTTATCCATACATGTATGTGTGTGTGTGAGTTTATGCTTTGAATATGTGCATTTGCTTTTTGCAGAGGATCCTTTTCCTCCACCTAGGGAAGCTCCTGCCGTTCCGTATGATGAAAGTGACGATCCAGACGAGGTGGCAGCTGTCATGAGCTATGTTAACGCTCGTCGATTAGGCCAGTGTAATTTGGTGAGAAGATAAATACTGTACATGAATAAATGAAGGCTTACATAAGAAAGAAAATAAAGCAAATAAATTGAGTGCAACATTTAATTGGACATAACAGATGTTGTAATTAACTGTTTTTGTTTATAATAACAGGAAATTTTTAATTTCCTATAATTATAATTAGTTCAGCCGAGAATGACTGAATAACTGTTAGTTATTGATTGGCTTTTTGGTTTTTGTTGTTGTAGAGGGCATCATGGGTAAGACTGAGTGGTGATTTCTTTCCCTACTGGTATTCAGCTACGAGTTGCCAGAACTTTAACAATGCCTCTTCTTGCTCTTTCCCTAGTGGACTCACTTGTCTGCCTGATGTCAGGTGAGTCTATGACACTTATATGTATTAGTATCCTCCCCCAAATTAATAATTAATTAATTAAACAATTAAAAAATAAATGAATAATAAAAAATAAATAAGTAAATAAATAATAAATAGGTGACTCTACGACTCTTATCCTTCCCCAAATGTATATAAATAAATACATAAATTATTAATTAATTGGAATGAATACTTGCAATACATACATACATACATACATACATATAGTGTTTGCGATGCGGCGGGGGGGGGAGGGAACAACGTGGACTTCACCCTCGACTCTACTTACAGTTTTCCTCCCCCCCCCCCCCCCCCCTTTTTTTTTTACACAGCCCACAATTGCTTACTCTATTAATGTACATAGTATATAATTTGATATGCATATAATCTAAGAAAGAAAGAACTCACTTTAAGCTATAGCTCATTGCGTAACTTCGACCTCTAGTTTTCTTAAAGTAAGTATAGTGTTTAGCAACATACTGAAGTTAAATTAAAATGTATTCCCTCTACATGATGAGTCAAATATTTCCTCATGTAGTATTTGGCAGTACACTGTAATTGAAATGCAGTCACATGCTCATATAGTCCGTAGCTGTGCCTCACTCACCATTACGCGCGTGTGGTTGGGGCGGGGCGGAGTCAACATACAATCAAAAGTCCTCATGCACTAAAGTAATGGATCCAGAATCTACACTCTCGACTGCTCAGGAATGGCTACGGTTCAAACTTTGCCAAGACTTAGGGCCACAAGGGCTCGACCCTATAACAATGAGATATTTTTAATATACAGAATTTTAAATAATCGACAATAGTTCACGTGGTAAGGCCAGTATATAGAAAACTAAAATAGAATTCAACAAAAACTCATTGTTATGGCATACATACATGCAAGGATAAGAAAATGATTAAAAAAAAAACGGCTTCTAAACGTCAGCGGTAGCCGTACAGTACTGCGGTGAAGTCCAAATTGGTGATGGGGCTATTTCTTAAGATGCGACGCACTTCCAATCTTTATTCTTGGTAGGTGCTTGCTCCTACTAGTACTTGCTGGCCTGCAGAAATAAAATAACTCGGGGAAGAGCAGAAGAAAGTTAAACACGCCCTAGCAACCGTGGCCTATTCCGCAGGTTTTTCGCGCTCAAGAGTGTGACAGCACCCTCAGAAGTTGTACATAGTTGAAATGGACAAACTGTAGTTACTGTTTAATGGTAATTTTGTCTATCGGTTACTGTCATAGTCCTCCATGTGTTGTTAGGTCATTGACAAAGTAAACAAAGTCAAACGTTTAGGCCTACACTGAGGCTAGACTGCTTTTCAAGCTCCTAAAGTTATTAAAGAAATATATAAAAAAAAGTTTACCACTTGCGTATACTTTTTAAAATGCTTGAACTATTAATGTAATTATCGGTCGTGTGATCATTACCATTGTGTACAGAAGTGGTATGTAATGTGGATATCTCAATTGAATTGCATCGAGAAAATCTCGCTAGCTTCATTCACTTACCAATAAATGAACAAATAAAGATACAACACAATGGAATACATCTGTTTTTAATAAATCCGTGACATAGTATATGAAGATTGTAGTTTTGTTGGAGTGGGAAACCCCTTCGTAAAGTTTATTGAGAATAATCTTTGGTATTTATAAGCTCAAAATAATATACTGTGAAGTTGTTGTTATGTATGTGGAATTAAATTTTTTCATATTTTTTTATGATTTTATTTGTTCTCATTTTCAGCACCACTAATCGCATAGCCTATCTCACTGTACTTCGCTGGGACTGTTGTAATACATTCGGTGTGAACCTTGAGAGTCGCTTCGAGTGTGGCTGGAGACGGGTAAGGGGTCACATTTGAGGATCTATTTATTAAACTAGTGGTGTGATTGTGCACAAATGGCGAACGAGCCTTAAACCACACTATTGTTAAACGATTGATTTTAGCAACTAACACTCAAGCAACTAAAGTTGAGTTTTTAAATTACGTATATACGGTAAAGGGGATTCAATGCCATAGTGACCGGTTTGAATTGAAAAAGAAGCAACAAAATCAAGTCGCGTTATTTAAACTTTTTCTTTGTGATATTCTTAGTAGTAGTAGTTGTAACGCACAATACTTTCACACAACTGAACATACCTACACAAGACTTACCTTCATGGTTAGTCTAGTGGACAATGAATTTTCGAGTAAATACTGTTGGGTAGGGTTTATAACTGTGACAAATAGCGTATTAACTTACCACCGCCACTAACTCGAATAGAAATGGAGCTTCCATAAGTTTTTGAGTTTTAACTGCACCCGCAAAAGAATTCAAAGCGGTAAACAATTCAATTTCTGAGGTGATACGGGTAATGATTGCTAAACAGGAGGGTTCTGTTTAATGAAATTTCGGACGGGGTCGAACACGGAGCGAACACAAAAATATTCGAGGGTCAAAGTACAAAATGATATACGTACGTCCAAACATATATATATATATAAACAAACAAACATCCCCAATTTTCAATTACGTTACCCCTGAGAGTGTCTCGCTCGCTCGCCAATAATACACTTATCTGTCAGTAACAAGGACGACAACAATAGTGGGTGTATTTGTGAATAATTCATTAGCTGGGTCAGTTTGGTAAAGAGTTGGGGTAAGGAAATGATGACCATTGCAGTTAAAGGCAGGTAACATCGGCAAGGTAAGGAGGACTGTGGAAGTTGATAAAAACAGCATTCTAAAGGGAATGCAATATTTTCACAATGCCTAAATCCACAATCATACGCGTACATAGAAAGACAGAGAAAGTGAGAAGCTGGAAGAGAACTATTAATGAGGAGAAGGGAATCCATGCACAAGAAGAAGTGATGAACCAAGGGAATGGCTCAGAAGGAAAGAGAGCAGGAGAGGGAAATAGATGTTTACTATTTTGGTAGAGGATAATGAATGTATAAAAGTTACTTATAATAGAGTACTCTGTTCCTTATCGACGAAAGTTCGTTCATCAAGTGTGCCAATATACATATTGCGGGGTACTTGCTATGCTAGCAAATAGATAACTAGCAAGTACCCCGCCACGCAGTGATATTTGATGTACCAACCTTTGCAAATTCAGTATCATAAGTTATCCTCTAACTCTAGGTTTAATTACATCATAGTTACATATTTTCACACTAACTATTCTTGGCCCACATTTGTGACTACACCCACCACGGTTGCATCATCGTAGTCATTACTGACAATGCCTTACCAACCCATCACTGACGACTTTTTGCTTACCCGGCCCAGCGACAAGAGTTATTCATTAATAAGCTGACCGTCGTTGTTGTTATTACTGACAGACAAGCGTATTATTATTTAATTTAGCAACAGGATGTATGGGATATAATTACTGTTTAACTTTGGTAATTTTTAGAATCTCAATATCATAAGAGGTTAAGGGTGGGCGCTAAAGAGGCTAGAATCCCCCAAAGGTTTGGAAAAGGGCTTAGTGCCCCACAAATTTTGCAGTTATATTTGATACATACTATAGGCAGGAAAATTTAGCACAGGACCTCTGCATTTGTTACAATTGTGCTCAAACTCAATATTTCTACACGACCTTACCATGAAATTGTCAATATACTATGAATATTATATGGTGAATGCAACTGTGTTGTTATTTATTTGTTTATTTACTAATTAATTAAGTGACTACACTTACCAATGTGGCTCAGCTAATGCATTTCTTGATTTCAGACACCACCGGCATAGTAACACTTTACCCACCCGATTCATTTTCATTCATGAAGCAAGACCTTCACACATTGGCACTTGATGTGTTGACTTTGTAATGCAGTAGCATAACGTCTTTTTATCCATTTTTATTATTCTCTACTACGTGATTTAGTCACAGTTTCCCCTTCCTGAGTTATCAAGTTAGTACTTCTAATCTTCCTCTCTTCCTCTAGTCATAGATTCCTTCTATCCATGGTTAAGGACTTACTAAGCTTTGTGTGTATTGATTAGCCATTGACCCGCAGTAAATGAAATATCCTGTCAGTTGGCATCTAACTTGACTTGATCTACAAGTGAAAATTATTCCAAGACCCCACCTACTGTATTATGGATGTTGTCCTGCTAAGTGAAACTTTGTTTTCATGGGGATAATGCATTCTATATTCATGAATCATTAATTAAACTTGTCCATTCTTTTTTCTTCCCCATGCAGGTGGATATCCCGATAGTTGTGGACTGTCTATGTGCCTGTCAGCCGATATTGAGATAAACTGTTGAATATGTGAAGAAAAACATGAATTCTTGGTGTATAATGTTCTTAGATTTTGTATCATGTACTAAGTGTTTCCCCCCCTTTTATTTAGTAACATTTAAAAGTCCCAAAGTGGGTGAGATTTTTGGTAATGGAAACATCCAAACAACTACATCTACAATGCAATAGAGACAATAACAACAACAGTATTAATAATGATGATGATGATAATAATAATAGCTAATAATAATAAATAACAATTATTATTATTATTATTACTATTTAACAAGGTAGAATGCAGTAGCATATGATTATTTTTATCCATGGTTTCCCTCCTGCTCTCTTTTCTGTGCATTTAAATTTTCTTTCACTTATTCATTGATGTAGTTAATCAATCTGCCTTTCTCATTCTGCTTTCTATTTTATTTTATTTTTTTACTTTTGCGTTCTGCTTCTCTGCCTTTTTTCTACCCATGATTTGTGGTGGATTCTCTGTCGTCATTACTGACAAAAAAGAGTATTATTAGGTAGTATAGACAACAACATGGCCATGAGAATAAGAATATTAATAATTATGTAGGAAATGATGTTAGTAATACTATAGTGTATAGTTACTTATTTCCGAGGAATAACTAAGTGACTATAAATAGGTTGTAGTATCAATACTATTGTCAGGGACCACCCACCAGGTGAGCTGGAGACAGCAGTCCTGACAGGAAATACTCGGATCCAGGATGTTTGTGAGGATACACAACAGTAGGCCCTGCCAGATTATGCTAGCATTTTTTCTGGAATAATAGACATGTAATAGCATAGTGGAATAATTCTAGAATAATAAGGTATTTAGGGGAAAATGAGAATAATCAGTCCATATAATCCTTAATTATAAAAAAAAATCAATGGTGCTTTTTTTTTCTCTCTTGTTCTTTACAACAAAGGACATAAACATGTGTAGAAATGTGGTTATGAGGTAAGTCTTCATCACTTGATTAAAGAAGCTGGGTTAGTGTTGGCCATTATGTTATTGTATTTCCAAAATGTAAAACAGAAAGTTTAAAATACTGGGAGAGCTGTCAGTCAAGCTCAGAGTCAGCAAGTCATGTCGAGAATTATGCTCATTAGATGTATTCTCTCTCTTTCACAGGCTTTTTAAACAATACAGAATTAAAAATATATTTTGGTCGCCACTGGGAATCGAACCCAGGACTGCTTGTGCGCTATACAACTGGTCATGGGTTCAATTCCCAGTGGCAACCAAATATTTTTAATTCTGTATTGTTTAAAAGGCCTGTGAAAGAGAGAGAATACATCTAATGAGTAAAAGAAAGGCTGAGAAAGAAATTGTGAGAATTATGCTAAATGGATTCTCTTCTTGAGCAACTCAACAATCATAATTGACAAAAAATGTAAATTATTACCGGTCGACCTACGAATGTGAAGGGAAGAGAATGTGGATCCACTGCTGAGCATATTAAAATTCTCTAATACCGTAATCCATTATTTCCCCAAATGTTTTGTAACGTTTCTCACAATTGAACTTTTTTTGGCTGCAGCAGAGCATGTTGTTGTTTTTTCATTCATTGAGCATTTTTACGGGATGTCCAAGGTTTTCACTGAAAGATTAGCTAGCTATTACAATCCTTCATAGAGACTGATAGTTTTACTCATTCATTTCATAATGTACCAACACTACACAGCTATAGTTATACTGCAATCATCACAAATTCACTTATTTCTAATTAGAATAATAAGAGAATAATACGAAAATTTCTAGAATAATATACTATTCTTTTGGAATAATAACTCAATTTTTTAGAATAAAAAAAAAGAACATTTCTAAAAATTTCGAGCATAATCTGGCAGGCCCTACACAACAGTAACCAACAGCAACCATTCAGGTTTAATGAACTATTGAATTGTTTATTTACACGTCTGGTGTTAATAAGTTGTTTACTGTGAATCTTGACAATAACTTCAGTGAGTTTTGTCAATAGCTCAGTCTAGCAGAGGTTAGAATAACTTTATTTCGATTGTTCCATATCTTATCTTCAATTAAAACTTAACTCTACACTTGTTGACCAGGGCTAGCTATACTCGGCATAAGTGTGACGGTGGCTCTGGTAGCTAAAGTTGGGACAGAAACCATCACAACTATGTATGTGTAGTTATTATTATTATTTATATACATGTAGGACACTGATGAGGGATATCTTTAAGTGGAAGAGGAGTATAGACAAAACATTGCATGCAATAGTTTTTGCGGTTTATAATATCCAAAGAGTCTAGTAACAAAATTGCATGCGGTAGTTGTAGCCACATAAAAATTTAATTAGGTATATAGCAAGAAAACAACAGAGTTTAAAGTGCAATTAATCTGGAGTGTAAACAATACATCTGAGACATACCCAATATAACAATAACAGCTAGCCAGTTAACTGTTTCAGAAGTGTAGGTAATCTCAGATAAAACAAATGAAGACAAGAAAGCTGGGAATATCATGATGTTTAGAAACTACTATGCTATATCAAGCATCATTATTTAGAAACTTGATAGCAAGTCATGCACGACTCTTGCCCAAAGTCACACAGACATTATTTTAGCACCAATGTCTGCCAGTTTAAAGTTTTTCGTTTTATCTTGGTGAATATGTGGCAAACATAAATGTTGAGCTTTCATGGGACTATCTATCCTTCACTTCTTAATCCAAGAAGCCAGCAAACAGATAATTGACTTGCCATGACCACTGTAAAATACCAACTCAGTTCTGTATTTGGTAATAGCTATTTTGAAGCAGCTCATTTTCAATTTTTGCACATTGAATTGAATTTTATGAGCCATATCATATCATGAAATTTAAAATTTAATGGTGGTTCACTTATAAGACGATGTTATAAATCTGCATCACGCGTGCCCCCCCCCCCCCCACTGTGCCCCATGCAATAAATCTCCCTAGCCCCCCACTACCATCACCTCTGATCCTTACCCTTGTTGTCTATCTTCTAGCTATATAGCTTCTCTTGTAGTGCAAGAGCTCACCTGCTCGAAATCTTTGTCTCAAAGCTTGAGTAACAGTTTCTTTCTCAGGTCCTGTCTTGAAGGAAACTGTAAATTTTCTTTGCTTCTTTAATGTAATTATAGAAGATTTTCATAATAGTCTTTTATTTTCGTGCTTTTATATTAGCCATGCAATGTTTCAAGCTGGTAGGCTTGAATTCCTGATACATGATATTGTCATCACATTACCAGGGAAAACATTGTTATTACATAGTTAACATTGTAGGAACACTGTAAAAATTTTGGCGTGAAAAACCCATCAAATTAACACACAAATGGTGGGGTGAATCCACACCATCAATGCATAGCGTGTCCTACACATTTTTTACCTAGTGTGAATACATACTTAGCGTGAATTCACACCCATTCACAACGCAAAAATTCCAAGTTTTAATTGAGATTGTGTACTTGTAGTTAGCAATGAGTTACAAAGTATTCAAGATTTACAAGTGATTGCCAAGAAGTACGCAAGTAGTTCAAAATGACATTATTGAAAACTGCTTAAAGTGTAATTCTAAACCAATAAATAACATGAACAAAACAGAAACTAATAAATTAAATTATATAAATAAATAAATAAATAAAAATATAAAGTAAAGTAAAAACATAAATAAATAGATAAATAAGTACACAAAAATGAAGAAACAGAATTAAGTAAAAATATATAATGAACAAAATAAATAATTAAATAACTAAAATAATATATAAATTAGTAAATAAATAAGTAATTAAATAAATAAATGATAAATGAATAAATAAACAAGTGAATAAGTTAGTAAATAAATAAATAAACAAGCAAGAAAGCAAATAAATAAATATATAAATTCATTAATTAATTTTTTATTTATGTGTATTTTTAATCCTTTGTTCATTCATTAAAATATTTATTTATGTATGTATTTATTTTTTATATACTTATTTATTTTTTGTTATAATTTTTTGTTTGTATTTATTTATTATTATTTATAATTTATTGTTGTATTTTTATTTATTTACTCATTTATTTATCTATTATTATTACATTATCAGTTTTATTAGTGGTTATCAAGATCATTTATTCTTTTGTTTTTTTGTCGCGGTGGTAATAATGTCCAAATATCACAAATAAGGTGGTACGGTGTCACAAATTAGGTACGGTGTCACAAATTAGGTACGGTGTCACAAATTAGGTACGGTGTCACAAATTAGGTACGGTGTCACCTATGAAATAAGTGCTATTGATTGTAGCTTGACAAATTGGCGATCTGTAACAAAAAAAAACAACAAAAAAACGCGTACTAAGTTTCTCTCCGAGCGGTGAAAGATAAGCTGTGGCAGAAAATATGAGGATGGGCATCTGCGGAGCTCAACCACTGTAAGTGACATCAGTTTGTAGTTTGAACTCGTGATGACAGCATTTGGAAGTAATTGAACTCTACAAGTGCTCTCTACCCCTAGCTATATAAGCAGCCTGAGTGACTTAATGAGAATCATCGTATTACTACTTCATGGGAAAAACTAGTGATGTGCTTGAGCACAAATGGCGAGCGAGCCTAAAGACTATACTATTTTTATATGAATGATTTTGACTTCTAACACTGAAGGTACTGATAAGGTCCAGTTTTTAAATTTCGCATACACGGTAAAGGGATTTTAGTGCCATAGTTACTGTCCAGGCCTGCTAGGATTCCTGGAAGAAGAACCTCAAGCATGTGCAGAACATTCATGAACTCCCGATATCGAGGAACTCCCGATATCGTCGAACATTAATATACCCCGTAGCTATTTTATTGTTTATTATAATGCACGCACTTTTCGCATTATCTTAGTTACGTTTTATTCCACTTTCTGTGCAGTGACTCATTTTCATTGTGTTCTATTATCTTTTTGTAATCTATTATAACTAATTGTGGTTGTTGGGACTTGGCTGTCTCTGTCACATTTGATAGACAGCGAGATCCCAGAGATAACTTGTACAAAAGTCCAGATCGTCTGTGGGCCTTACAACCCCACAGCTCCATAGCAAGACGTTTCTCTGGCAGGACGTGACCGTCCATCATTGGTCCTTCGAGCCGGATACTCATCCGAACATTTCTTCCCGAGTACATTTACTCTGTGGAATCGTGCTGTAGTTTGTACTGTGTTGGATCTTCATTCCTACCTCTCCCTTTGGAGTTGAACTATACCTTTGAATACATCATTGGAGTTGATCTTCAGACTGCCTCCTCCTTTTTAGACTTCCGATTTCGACAGCTTCACCTCTACTCGCACTCTGGAATTCGTCCTGACTTCGCTTCGCGATTGGAGTTCTACTACGGTGAACAGAATTGGTACTGTCGGATACACCTAGTGGATACTGTGAGGTTGACCAGTCATTTCATTTACTCATTTTTTTTGTTGATCTCAACAATCTTCATTCATTTCTCAAACCTTTTTGTTTGATCTAAAAACTATACTTGGTTATTTTCACCTTAGATTTGTTTCAGCATGTCCATTGACTATGAAGCTGTCTATGCCGATATCACTGATGTCAACGTCCTCAAGCAGAAGAGGAGAGCTCGGCGAAGTATGATAACTCGTCAGGAACAATACTTTACGTCTCATTCTTCACTTTCTCCTCAGGAGATTAAATCAGCTGAAATTTCCAGTAAGCTGAATAAACTTAAAGATTTAGTTAGTGAGCATGAAGCATTACAAAATCGTATTGATGATGTAACTAACCCTAGTGAAGATAATGCTGATTTTGTAAAAGACAATCAATTGCTACTTAATCATTTTCAGTTGTTAGATGATTTTGAGAGTTTATATAATCAACATCAAGCATGGTGTACCGGTAGTCGCATCAAACACGATGCCAATATTCTTTTAAACACTTCATCGCTAAATTCTGAAGCTTGCCGTGAGTCCTACGAAAAACTCAAACTAGAATACAAGACCTTCGTTACTTCTACTCATTCCTACCTTAGTTGTTCTGACATAAAAAATGTAGTAGACGAAGTACATGAACTACTAAAACAACTGCTAGACAAAGCCTCCTTAGATTTTGAACCAAAAGTTAAAACCACTACTGAAAGCTCTACTAGGGTAGACCATGTTGTTCCTCACTTTCAAAGTCGACTAAAACTCGATCTTCCGACCTTTTCGGGAGACTTACTTGATTGGCGAGAGTTTTGGTCTATCTTTTCTGCTAGACTTAGCAGAGAAACTGGCTTAACTGAGCACGAAAGAATCAGTTGCTTGGAAACTGCTATGGCCGACAAAAGTGCAAAGGCTATAGTACGAGTACACGGCTCTGGTGGCTCCTTTAGTGAATGTGTTAAGGCACTGCAGGAACGGTACGATCGCAACAAAATTGTTTATAGACACCATGTTCAGAAGCTGTCACAGCTGAAACCCATTCAAGACAATTATGAGAGTCTCTGTCAAACAATTCACGATCTAACCCGTCACTCTAGTGGTATGAAGACTTGTGATGGCGCTACTTTCGAACAACTCCTCGTTGCTATGATAGAGCCTCTCTTACCTACTGTGCTGATTAAGCTTTGGTCAGATTTTACTTCTGACTCTCACTCACCACCTGCTCTCGTTGACTTAATAAAGTTTCTGAAGCGACGCTCTCAAGCGGTTGAAGCTATATTACCACCGAAGCCTGTCTTGCAATTTCAAACACCGACGAAAGCTACTCTTAAACCCAAAGCCTTGCATGCTAAAGATCACAATCAGGATCGTTGTCCCTGTTGTGATTCTTGTCACCCTATATATCACTGCTCACAGTTTAAGAGTCTTACTGCAGATAAGAGGTATAACCTAGCCAGACGAAATCATCTGTGTTTCAATTGCTTAAGCAAGTCTCACACAATTGACTATTGTTCTAGCAAGGCCACTTGCAGAGATTGCGGTCGCAAGCATCATAGTCTTTTGCATAAACCCACTAACTCACAATCTCAACCTATAACAGCTAGCTCAACTGCTTCTAAACCCACTAACTCACAATCTCAACCAATAGAAGCTAGCTCAACTGCGTCTACTTCAATTGCTTCCCCATCTGGAGTTAAGACTTCTTTATTCCAACAGCGCAATTCGCTCATTCCTTCGTTCGTTTACATGCCTGCTACAGCTTTAGCTATGGTGTCCGTTCCAGGCAGACAGTGTAAAGCAAGAGTTCTTATGGACTCAGGTTCTGGTATTACCCTTATTACATCTCGATTAGCTCAATCCTTGAAAGCTAAGAAGCACCATCTAGTTCATGAGATCACTGGACTCAATGGAACGAAATGTCTAACTTCTAAGTACGTTGTGAACCTTATCTTGAGTTCTGCAAGCGTTGTAGAAGGTGACGAGGTTGCCATTCAAGCTCACGTGGTTAATCAGATCACTTCTGACTATGGTCCCCAAGACTTGAGTGCGATCAGAGCTTTACCCTTTCTAGAAGGAAAGCAACTTGCAGACCCTGAGTTTGGTCACTCAGGACGAATCGACCTGCTATTGAGCATTGCTGACTCAAACCGGTGTACGTACGACGAATCTGAATCTATTCCCGATCGTTCTTTCCGTACTTGGAATTCTGTATTTGGCTGGATTGTCGGCGGCCAAATTTGTACTCCTAACTCATCTTCAACCTGCATGAAGATTACATCAGGCGACGCTAGAGCTGATGAAATTCTACAGCTTTTTTGGGATCAAGAAGAGGTTCCTAATGATGAACACGTACTTCGTCAAGAGGATAAACAAGCACTTGATGTGTTCCACAATACTCTGACTCGTGATGTCCAGGGTAGATTTTCAGTATCTTTACCTAGAAAGACTCCTTCACTATCTCTTGGAGAATCCAGAAGTATTGCACTCAAGAGGTACATCCAGAACAAAAGGTCTCTAATCAGAAAGGATCAGTGGGAAGCATTACACTTAGGACTGGATGAATACAGAGTCCTGGGACACTCTGAGCTGGTACCTGAAGCTGACTTGCTTCAGCCGAAAGGTGAAGTATTTTACCTACCTACCCACGGTGTAATTAAGGAGAGTAGCTCTACTACTAAACTTAGAATAGTTTTTGATGGTTCGGCAATTTCTTCAAATGGACTCTCACTGAATGACATCCTACTTCAAGGTCCTTCATTATACCCTCTCCTTTCCACTGTGATTGCTCAGTTTAGGACGCATACGATTGGCATGTCGGCCGACATTTCGAAAATGTTTCGCGAAGTCGGTCTGGCAGAATCTGACCGAGACCTCCATAGATTCTTACACGAGGACTCCGAAGGCCAGATACAGGATTGGCGAATGTGTCGTGTAACTTTTGGTATTACCTCTTCTCCCTTTTTGGCCTCAAAGGCATTACTTCAGGTGGCTGAAGATCACAAGATCGAATTTCCTGAAGCTTCTCAAGTTGTCAAACGATCATTTTATGTAGACGACTGTCTAACTGGAGCTGACAGTCTTTCTGAAGCCAAGCAACTGAGGTGCGATCTAAACTCACTCTTGTCTTTAGCTTGCTTCACTCTTAGAAAATGGAGGTCTAACTCCCGTGAACTATTAGCTGACTTACCTTCTGAACTAAAAGAGGTGGATAACTCTAACCTAGTTATATCTCCTTCTGAGTGCCCCAAGACACTGGGCTTACACTGGAATACTTCCACTGACACCCTTCATGTGTGTACCCCCTCCCTTGAGGAAACCCAGGTTCCTACCAAACGCCAGTTAGCATCTGCTGTCGGTAAAACCTTTGATATCATGGGCTGGTATTCACCGGTGACAGTGGTAATCAAGATCTTACTTCAACGAGTTTGGAAATGCAAGGTAGACTGGGATGAACCATTGCCTCCAAATCTTCTTCCTGTCTGGGAGAAATGGAGCAAAGACCTGCATCTTCTAACTGAACATCCTGTGCCCCGGAGATATTGTAGCAGTGATTCACCTATAATTCAGAAACAATGCGATGCTTCGCAGGCAGCCTATGGAGCTGTAGTATATTTGCGACTACTTCATGAAGACACTGCAGTTTCCATCAGCTTGATCACAGCGAAGACCAAGGTTGCACCTCTGGCTGGCAGTACCATCCCTCGTCTGGAACTCTGTGGAGCGGTTCTTCTTGCTCGACTGTTACACCGTACTCGGAAAGATTTGAGCATTCCCACAGCAAACATTTTCGCTTGGTGTGATTCCTCTGCTGTCCTCGGTTGGTTAAACATGTCATCATCTCGTTTGAAGACCTATATTGCTAACAGAGTCATAGAGACAACGAAGTTGGTACCGGCAGGACATTGGAGATATGTCTCTACTAAGATGAATCCAGCTGATCTCGTTTTATGTATGTATTTTTGTATGTTTATCAACTAAAGCAGTCCACATTGAGATCTCATCAGATCTTACAACAGAAGCTTTCCTTGCTGCCTTAACTCGCTTCGTTGCTCGACGTGGAGTTCCTAAAACCATACTGTCAGATAATGGGACAAATTTTGTGGGAGCTAAGAATGAGTTAGCTGGTCTATTTTCCCTGTTACAAAGCAAACAGACGAAGGATGCCATCCATAATTTCGCTGCTTCTCGGTCCATTGACTGGAAATTCTCACCCAGTCGTTCTCCACACTTTGGAGGAATGTGGGAAGCGGGAGTCAGAAGCATGAAAACACTTTTAAGGAAGCTTGTAGGTGACCATCATCTTACTTTCGAAGAGTTAGCCACAGTCTTGGCTGAAGTGGAAGCCACACTCAATAGTCGACCTCTTCTTCCAGTGCACTCAACTTCGCCTGATGGCTCCGATGTGATAACTGCAGGTCATTTTTTGATTGGTAGGCCCCTTCGATCGATTCCGTCAAGAGTCTCCTCAACCAGCAAAATCTGCTACTTGCGGCGCTGGAATTTAGTTAATCGACTTTCTGCTGAACTTTGGGATCGGTGGTACACTGTCTATCTGCAGTCTCTCCAACAAAGAAAGAAATGGAAAACTATTACTTCCAACCTTGCAAAAGGTGATATTGTATTACTTAAGGATGAAGAGACTTATGGAAGTATAGGGTATGGGTATGCTTGTGGGATGTAATATATTATATATCCATTTGTTTTTGTTAATTAAGTAGACGTGGATACATTTACTCATTATATTATTTACCCCCCAAAATTTTTACATCATTATATTGAAGAAAGCTGCAACAATAAAAAAAAAATATTCATCCTGATTCAGTTGTTGTATCATTAGTTGACATGCCCCCCTTAAGCTAATCACAATTTACTAATTTGCTATGTAATAAAAATTTATTGCTTGTGATATGTGTTTTAAAATATTTAACATAATATAGCCACATTTCAATGTAAGAGCATCAGCTACCTATGGGTGTGTACCTACTTCTACTATGTTTTTTAGTTTTGCACTACATAGCAATGTATTTATATAATTTTTACATGTTTTTTTTTTCATTCTGTTTTGTGTGTCATAGCTATATGCTATGGGCACGTTTTACATCATTATATTGAAGAAAGCTGCAACAATAAAAAAAAAAATATTCATCCTGATTCAGTTGTTGTATCATTAGTTGACATGCCCCCCTTAAGCTAATCACAATTTACTAATTTGCTATGTAATAAAAATTTATTGCTTGTGATATGTGTTTTAAAATATTTAACATAATATAGCCACATTTCAATGTAAGAGCATCAGCTACCTATGGGTGTGTACCTACTTCTACTATGTTTTTTAGTTTTGCACTACATAGCAATGTATTTATATAATTTTTACATGTTTTTTTTTTCATTCTGTTTTGTGTGTCATAGCTATATGCTATGGGCACGTTTTACATCATTATATTGAAGAAAGCTGCAACAATAAAAAAAAAAATATTCATCCTGATTCAGTTGTTGTATCATTAGTTGACATGCCCCCCTTAAGCTAATCACAATTTACTAATTTGCTATGTAATAAAAATTTATTGCTTGTGATATGTGTTTTAAAATATTTAACATAATATAGCCACATTTCAATGTAAGAGCATCAGCTACCTATGGGTGTACCTACTTCTACTATGTTTTTTAGTTTTGCACTACATAGCAATGTATTTATATAATTTTTACATGTTTTTTTTTTTCATTCTGTTTTGTGTGTCATAGCTATGTGCTATGGGCACGTTGTTTAATTAGAGACCAAAAATATTGTGGTTTATATAACTTGCTTGCTTGCATAACTTTAAACTCCGCACATGTTGTTGCTTTTTGTGTGTAGCTACTCACCACATCATACAAACACAAACACACACCCTCCCTGTATCAACAAGAATACATTCCATTTTCACTCATAGCTCTTCACTCACTGTGGACGAAAACTTCCCAATAAAGGAATGACTTATGGCATTCAGTTATTAGTTGTTCAATTGAACATCAAGTTGCAATGAGTTTCAGTTCAGATTGGAAGGTGTGCAGCTGTCTAACCAAAGCACATTAGTATAATTTTTACATAATCTGCTCTAGAAGTAGCTAGTAGTTAAACTTTCTTCTAATGAGTAAATTAATAAGTGAACTTTCTGCTTGCGTCCCCTCTTACCAATCAACATACATTGTGCATCACAATTAAAGCAAACACCTAGTATTTTATTATTAGTGAAATGAATTCCCTGGTCTAATAATTCTCAGTTCAGACGCTATACACTATCACACCATCGCCAAAAATTAAACTCTGCTTGTTAAAAAAGAAAAAAAAATTGCTTACTAATTAACCTGGAGGTTTTTCTACTATATAGAATAGGTACAGTATCACCAACCACATCATCCAACTTCTTCAATGTAGTACTTACAAGAAATGAGACAACCTTACACAGATATAATGAGCAATATGATATGATGTGATAAATGCTGGCAGTGCAAAATAAAAGATTTTAAAAAAACATTCAGGTGAAATGATGCAGATGAAATGAACACAGAAATCACATAAAGACCGGGAATCGAGTGCTCGAATTAGAGTGATATAATTATTCTAATTTTTATGCTATTTTAGTATTTTCATTCCCGTTCTACTCTTGTTGGTGACAGGATTTGCTGGAGTCTTTGTCTTCTCCTTCTGAACTTGGAGAGTATCTGGAATGGAGTTTGTCCAGAGAGTTCTTGAGTGACATGGCCGTCGGTCTCTTGTCCGGGTCATCACTCCAGCTCTCCACAAATAAAGATACGTACGACTGCATAGCCTGAAAATAAAAGAGTATATAAAAAGGAAATAATTCTATAAAATATTCGTGGTAAATCAAATAGTTAATAAATAAACAATGTCTAACTATCTAAAGTGATTATATGACAATAAATACAATTACATTTATTTATTAATATTATTTCATATATAACTTCGCATCTTAATATTTTTAATGTTTTCGGCTTGTTGCTAGACAATATTTCATGGTTTTCAAAATCTATTATTCATAAGCAATAATATGTTGGGTACATTTGCCTTCAGCTGTTGTAGTTTGTCTTGTTTTTACAACTTTTCATTCATCTACTTGCTTAAATAAAAATATTTTTTTACCAGTGATGGGTTTAAGATGATTATAAAAATATTTTATATGTGAGAGAGAGAGGAAAAAAAAACTAAGTCAAAGGCAATACTAAATAAATTAATATCCTTATACAATCTCAGTATTTCTGTTAACCCTTTCACCGGTATAACCGCCATATGGCGGTCGAGGTACCCATTGACACAAAAAGAAGTATAAGAAATGAACAGCTCACGCCATCGACTTGTTTTAAACACCAAAATAGAGCTTAAGCTTAGCCTTATTGCATATAATTTTTATTAACGCGTTAACGTGCAGGTATATGGTAACTAAGGAAACCATGACGTACTATTCCGTCAAATTTTATTAGCCTACTCAGCGGTAGCATGGCTTCGTGGCTGAGTGCAGACAGTGTTGTTAGTTTGTTATTCGACGACGAGTTTAGATTATCAATGAAAGGGACTTGCAAGAGAGCAGTACAGATATTTTTGCTTTCATTGGAACTCCAACAGTTATTTTTAGGGAAGTGGAAGCTTTAGAAGATGCTGTGCATTCTTCTGATGGTAGGTAGCACTTGTAATGGGTCTGAATCTTCAGATGCTGAAGGTGAGTCTTAACACTGGGCATGTCTTAGATAGCTGTGCTTAGCAATGCAAGGATAGTTAGTTCTAGGTTTAGCTAATAGAGCATAGTAATCTCGTATTCAATGCTCCTTTTGCAAGGTCCATTTACGTGTTGAACCTGAATGTAACTGTTTTTTGAAATATACTCTTACAGATTTTTCATTATAAAGCAACATTTTTGTAAATTTTAGATTTTTCATTATAAAGATATAATTCAATCATCTAGATGTAAATCTAATTGTTATTTACATAATATTATCACGTTTATATTAAAATAATTCAGTAAATATTATGAAACATTAATTAAATTTTTGTGGTTTGCTGCTAGGCAACATACATGCGGTTTTTCAAAATCCCTAACTAGTGTGCTACATGAATATATATGGTTGCTAGGAACTTTTTTCAATGTTTAATTTGTTATGATTTTTTTTATCTATTTACATATTTTCTTTTTTTAAATCTACCGGTGAAAGAGTTAATTTTTTCCCCTTAGTAAATGGAGTTGCACGTTTTATTTGATGTCTTTGGCACATTATAAAGTCTGACAGCAATCCAAGATAAATAGTGCAATCTCCTACATTACATACATTGTTAAAAGTGGTTGCAGAATTCACTCACATCATCTAGAGTCCATTGTTCTGCCAGTGAAGGTCGTTGCCTTCTGTTCAACACGGCTTCCTTCATTTGCTCATGAGTTGCCATCTGTGGACACACCCCCTGACACACCTCCCCGCAACCCACATGGGCATAGGGCCACTCCGCAGTCTCTACTGTACCTAAACACCAAAATAATTGTAATTTATTAGCCTTGTCATTATTATAGTAATTCTCTGGGACATTTCCAGAAATATTACATTGTAAGCTTATTCAAATACTTAGCTATACATAAGGAGGAAAAAACAACATAAAATGAGAACTTTTGAATTGCTCTGGTACTACTAACTCAATACAAGTACACTTATGATATTGACCACACCTTACCATGAATGACACATCGGCATGCTATTTCCCACATGACCAGGCTGAAGGCGTACACATCCGACTTTTTCAAATCTTCAAATGTTACCCTTTCCTGGGTTGCATCATTACTGCCGAGCAGCTCCGGGCTAAGATAATGGGTGTGGCCCAGAGGCTTACATCTCAAGTGGGATCGAAAGTCGCTGTCATTTTTTACGGCTAGGGACAGGTCGCCAAGGCAACATGCACCTGCAAATTAAAACAATAATAAATCAATATAGATTACACATCACAGTGAGAACCTATGGGAACAAGAAGTCCTTACATCAAGGTCAGTAAAGGGTACAGTATGAACTGAAACGGTTTTTGAAGAAATTTACCGCACAATTTTTCCTTTTAGTAAAAATGTTCAAAATAATATAAGGAAAAGTTAATGTAACTGTCAAGTTAAAAAAAGTGTGAGACTACAATTAAATCTTTAGTAAACTTAAGTCTTCATGAAAACCTGTTGCAATATGCAGCAATGGTTTGTGTAACAAGTCTTTAATAAACCTCCATGCAGAAGTCTCTCTCACACGTCCAGTTAGGTTGCATAACTTATTCTTGAGGTGACAAGACTTGACCTGGTCTGGGAAAGTGGCACAGTTTGAATGGCTGGTTACTATGGAAACCGTTGAAGTATGTGAAATAACTGCCAAAAAACACTTGGGATATCCCCAACCTCTCTCCCTCCCTAGTGATATGTATCTCTATGGAAACAAACCCACCCCCTACTCACCATCAGCCCTGACCCAAAATGCTCGACTGGAAACATTTCTGTGGGCTATCCCATCTTTCTCTACTCTTCTGTTGTCTCCCAGCACCTCCCTGTGCAGGTGGGCAAGGCCGGCCGCCGCAGACCTTGCCAGGAGCAGAGCGGACTGGACAGTCAGTGTGGAGGACGACAAATAATCAGAGAGGATGCCCCTTTTATAATGCATGGTGATTAAATACTTGTACGAGAGGTTACTGGAGGATCTGGATATCTGGCGACTCTGTGCAGCGATGAAGGCGACGATGTTATCATGGCGCATGTGAGGACACTGAGAGAGAGGAGGAGAAATTGAATAATAATAATACTAAAAATAACAAAATAAAATACTATATTTATTAACTATGTACTATAATGCTATTATTATTGTAATTCATCATTACATTATATTATTATTATTATTATTGCATGTACCACTTACTTGATATAAATTAGATTCTGAGTAAAATATTTGTTCGTGCAGCTCAGGGTAGACTCGAACGCCCACTTTCTCGTCTCTCCAGCGACCTTCATAGTAGGTGCTGAACGTGCCTCTCTTGAGCGTGCCCTCCAGGACCACGCGGCTCACGATAGCCTCTTGAATGAGCAGAGAGAGGGAGGGAGACTCGGGACTCAGCTGGGCTAGCATGCTAGATAACGTCTCATCTATACATGCATACACACATACATACTTCAAATGAAGCCAAATTCATCTAGATATTATAGTACATGTAAATATAGAATTATCGACAATTTCTAACATTCATCATTACTACTACTACTATTGCTACTATTATTATTATTACGATTATTATTACTATTATTATTGCTGCTTTCATTTATTATTATTATTATTACTATTATCATATTATTGACAATTTCTAACATTCATCATTACTACTACTACTATTGCTACTATTATTATTATTACGATTATTACTATTATTATTATTATTGCTGTTATTATTAACCTTACAACCAACAACAACAACAAAAATAACTAAATTCCAATTCAATTTCCTCATAGAAATGTTCAGAAAACTAACTTTTTACATAAAAAAAAACAAAAAATACAAATACAAAAAAAATCAAAAAAAAAAATCAACTTCTTCCTTTTTCTAACTATAATTTCCAGGGTCAACAAATTTCTTACACTTAAAAAAAAAAATTCAATCAGTCTCCTTTTCCCAACCCATCCTGCCGGCCCCTCCTCTTTCCGTCACTCACGATATGGGACAATGGCTGAGCATCTCTTTCCCTCGAGTCCCTCCCCAGACGCCTCCACATCGTCAGCGTGATGAAGACAATGGCCGCCCCGACTGACTCGAGTGTGGTAGCAGATGTAGCAGGTGAGCATCGTCACGGCAGCAGCAGTGACCAGCACTGCCAGCACCAGCGCAGCTGCCACGCCCACTGCCAGTGCGATGGTGTGGCTCGCGTTGTAGCGGTCTGGAGCTGAGGATGTCTGAGTGTCTGGGAAAGGTAGGGGGGAGGAAGGCAAACACATTATGATGATGATGATTACTATTATTACTGCTGCTGCTGCTATTACTACTACTATTATTACTGCTATTATTATTATTATTGTTATTAATGTTTACTGAAAGGATTGCTTTTCTCCCTCTGCAAATTATTATTGGCATATTAAAACTATTTCTTCAAATTGCGGTGAAGCATCTCATGAAAATAATTCCACTTTTTTGACCCTAAAATTTTTTTCACCTACACACATACTAGCTAGACTCATGCGACTGAACAAAGCCATTCTGTGCAGTCATTCAATAAAGTTTCTAGCAAAGGCACACAAAACTCTGCCACAGCTCACACACTACTTGTGGTATTTAAATCATTTAATTCATGCCTATTGTTTCCATGGGAACCGACAGTTCCAATAGCCCATAACATTCTGGGAATTGCATTGAGCATGCACACACACACACACATACATACACACCAGCACACATGTCACCCTATTATCATGCCACGGGTGGTTACCACACTGCTATGTCTAGCTAATTAATTCCTATGACGGTTTAAACCGCTCGAGTTACCCTCAGTGCCAGTCTAGGCCGTAAGGAATCAGAAACTCTCCACTAAAGACTCGTGAGAAAATATTTCCTTTGGGCCGATGTTTTGCTATGTTTGCCTGCACCACTTAATGACTATTTACTAAATTGATTATTTAAGCCTTTTGTAGTTAAATTCACTATTACTGCACAAACAAACCCAATAAGACACATACGTACTGAGCATGCTCAGACTTACTGTCATTAGACTGAAGTTTTCTGGAACCAGCTTTCAGAGTAGGTAGCGTGTTGCACAGGTTGCCATAGCAGCAGGATAGTGAAGATGATCCTGCACTAGACTGGCATAGCTTCTTCGAAGCCCCCAACGGCAAACAGCCTTGATGGAGCTTAATAGCACCAGAGGGCAACGTGTCTATCTGTGAAATACAAAACAATAGATGAAAATTACTCCTATAAGTTTCTCGCGCATGTGCACTGTAGGTAAACAATAACCATGTTATTAACCTTAACAAAATGTTATAAGTAAATATTTGTTATTTTTGTCACCCTCTGATTTAGGTGTGAATAACGTCTTTAGTCCTATTATTGTACTACTTTTTAAATTCGTGAAAAAGCCAAGCATTTGTTTACATAGGTGCTAGCTGTTGTGGGTGATGCCCTACCATCGTGCCATAATCACGTAAGCAAATAAAAAAATTAATAGTCATACATCATGCCATATTATATAACATGCTTTTATGCAGTGTGACACATTACTGGAGTTGGCACGTGTTATTGCCTCATGGCTTGGTCTAGACTTGACAGGGAATAGTCCATTAGATCATTAGTAAATTCCCTTAAAATGGCGCCTAATTGACAGGGGCTTACTCACTACTAATGCATTAATCCAATTAACACCAGGGTAGACACGATTCCCATCTATCTGGAGCTGAGCTGAGCCTGCTGTGGTATTTCCTATTTAGAGAACAAGCAGAGGATGTGGTAGTCCAGAATCCCAGACAAACTGTCTCCTTGTTAATCATAGCACGTTCTATCACCCAGGGAGGACACAGCAATTATAACCAGCCTTAGTGCTGGCAGACATGGAGGGGAGAGGACGTGTGTGTGGGTGGGTGGGTGGGGGAGGAGGTTACTTCCCTTTATTCACATCATGTTCTATCGCCCAGCGGACACAACAATTATGGAGAGGATGACAAAATTATTTATTACTTTAAAAATGTCAATTGTTCGTGTCAAGTTGCCAGTTTGAGTTGAACTAAATGAGAAGTGCAATCTACATTAAGCCGAGTTTAAATAATACTGTAATTGGAGTAGTCTCTATAGAACTGACAAATTTCTGCAACTTCCTCAAATAACTACTGAAATGGAGGGAGGGGAGACCACCTTGTATACAATATTATGCAGAGAGTTGTGGATGATCTTGTGTTGATCGACTTATATTAACAAACCAAGATCTATAAACTCATATTCAGTCCTAGCACTTGTGCCACACCTCCTTTACATACCTATGTATATCACTGTGTATGCCTACACATAATCCACTACATGTGAATTAAAAGTATTGAACATGACATACATGTATGTGGCTACACATCCTTATAACCCAGCAATTTTAACATGCACGATATTACATTAATTCCAACCCTACAATATTTTTAAAGTACATAAGATATATTTCCTACAATGAGACTACGTTCTCCTTAGGAACAACTTCCCTACTGAGCACGCTTGGAATGTGCTGACAGACACATGGGCTCCCATAAAGGCCAAGCAATAACCCAGGAATGAAGAGATAGTGTGCAGAGCCTGAAAGTCTGTAGCTGAATGTGCACGCGTACAACACACTAAACGCATACCTTCAAAGTGACACTAACAGTTTCCCCGTTTCCTGGGGTGGGGTAGAGAGCCACTTTGACCAGCGGCAATGAATCACCACGGCAACTCATTGAATTCTCGTTATACCATTGCTAACGGTATGCGCTCCTAAAGATGCAAGTAGTTTGTGAAAGGATACAAAGTGGCTCTTGTCTGAGTACAATACCCTTCTTGTTCGGCTCCTAATTGCTCAATACTAAAGCTACAAGATGTGGAAATAGGGCATTACCTCACATGCATAAGGCAGTAGGAAGACCAAGGAAGTAGCTAGATTTAATTATCAGTAAATAGAGAGAAATTTTCAAATTGGAAATTTTCTTGTTTTTTATCTAAACAAAATTAGTCAAGATGATTAAAATATTTTTAACCCCTTTACTACTATTACCCTCAAAGTGTCCCCTCCCCCTCCCCGCCCTCATAATTGCCTCAACTCAACCTGTTACTAATCAATACACTTACTCTGGAGTAGCAAGGGCCATTGGTAACGCAGGTGGGCGGGGTAGCTGGTCCCATGGCAACAGAGGATGAGCAACTGGAGCAGTAGCACTCACGAACAGCTAATAATAAAACATAATCAATACTTATAAACTATTTACTAATGGTGAAAATAGATATGCATGCATAGCTGCAATCTATACATGCATAATGCATACATACGTATCTATAATGACTTGACATCAACACTTCTGTATATAAAAAAAATTCTTTGCTATATTTGAAATAATTATATTAAAATATATATACTATGTACGTATATATATATACACATATAGTATCCCTCCTCCTAATAATCCGATCAAATTACCATTCCAACAATAATCCACTCTAAACCACTCCCTCTTATTATCTAATCAACAACAGGCTTGCCGGCAGACAGACTAATGGGCTATTGGTCAAGATGGAGCCATCCCTTCAACAATGTGTATAGGGATACATAATATGTACCTTAACTAGAAT
>WLWD01001822.1_pt1 | contig 119697 bp, 94 predicted proteins | sample 6712731 | NCBI WGS metagenome assembly WLWD01 (sample SAMN12718690, study PRJNA576275) | sponge metagenome | isolation source: marine sponge | host: Mycale hentscheli | place: New Zealand: South Island, Marlborough, Capsize Point | collected 2014-11-01
TAAACTATACCCGACACAAAGCAACTGGAGGTGTTACACCAAGTGGGTGGAGTTAATTAATTTAATAATTTAGTGATAATTGAATAATGGTGAATTCAATTGAAGTGATTGTTATTTGAAGGAATGATTGGATAGTCCAGAGAGAGTGAACAAGCGTTAGTGTCGGTTACAAGTTGAGTAAATGACTTGGTGATCTGCCCTGGTGTTTCTTATGGTACATGTTTTAGTTATGCTCCGAATTCTTACATCATCAGAATATGTTTTATTAGCCCCTCGTTTTTCCTGGAGGCACACAGGACATGCACACACAGCTTTCTGCCACTACTAGAAACTTCCTCCCGTCTCCCGTGGTGTGCTGCCAGGACATCCGTCACTGGCTGTCTACCTCTCATATAATCCTGTAATGCCAGAGCTTGAAAATTTCCACCTCCTACCAGCACCAGGCACTCACTCTGACTGGCGAGGGTCCTCTGAAGTGCAGCCACATACGACTTGCTCTTTTTCCCCTCTTTAAGAAAACCAGCGTAGCTCTCTTCCCACCTTCTCATTGTCCATCTGTCGTGGGTGAGAGAGGCGAGCGTGTAATTGGCCATGCTGAGTAGCTTGGTGGTGTCTCCCTTCAGTGAGCTGCTACCCAAACTGCCTACGTCTAATGTGACTACTGGAATAGAGTTGTGATCAGTACTAAGGACGTCTTTCAAAGTTTTCACTTCTTCAATGCATTTTTTAATCTTACCAACGCTGTATTGTAGTCTCTCTTTCCGTGCTATTCTTGACACTGGTGATTTGACTTTAATATTGTCAGTTATTTTTTCCAGTCGGAACATGATGGCCATTTTTTTGTCACCGTTTAGATTAGCTCTTCTGTATTTTTCGGCGTCTTCCAGCAGTTGCCGACTAGGCTTAAATTGAGGTTCTGTTCCAACAGTGATGAAGTTCTGTCTGCAGTTCATGCTGTGCGCGGGATCAGGGAGGGGCATCGAGTAGGGGCCGGACCAGTAGTTGAAACATAAGGTCACTTCTTCAGGTTTCCAACTCCCGTAAAGTAGACCTCGTAGCTCTCGTTGCGTGAACGATGTTGTAGCAACATTCAAATTCACCACACGAACCACACAGACTTTAGACTGCAGTTGCGCAATGGTCGACTTCACAAATTCGACTGTCTTTTTTTCCTCTGCTGAAAATAGCAAAATGTCGGAGTTTGTGAGGCACTCCGGTTTTCCCAAGTGACTTCTTGCTGCAGGCTGTGGCCACACAATATTGTTGCCCAATTTATTAACAGTCCTCACAATGATAATCTGCTCAGGTCTGCTGACAATGTACTTATTCAAACTGACCAGCTCAGGGTAGCCCATTTCTCTGGAAGCAGTGTTGAAATTATCAAAATCAAACAGGCTGCCGAGGTTTAGTCTGTCCCTACTGGACGACATCCCTCGTAACTTCGTCCCTTCGAAGTAAGGCTCAGGTATGGCTAGTCGAGGCATTATAGAGCCAAGAAAGCACTGAAAGGACGCCAATGCCCGAATCCCAGCTCCCTGCTGCCCGGGGTATTGAAGACTTGTTGCAAACCCTCTTTTATCAGTGGAATCTGTCGCCAGAATAAAAGAGTTGTTCTGGTTGTGTGGTGCCTCCCAACTGTCTGACTGACTGAGTAACATCCTAGCATGGCGATGGCTGTTCCCTGGCTGCTTCATCATCAATGGAATGTGCTCAGTTTTCAGTCTGAGTGCACACATGACTGTTATTAAGACAAGTATGCCAAACAGCAGACCTACTCTTGAAGTCGGCATCTTCATTCTAAAAGTAGTTCTAGATAGAAAATACAGACATGCATTATTGAATTGCGTGTAAGTTTTTCCCTAAACTAGCTAGCTATGTATTTTATTTCAAGCTGGTTTAATGTTTTACTTTCTTAATAAATAAGCCATTGAAATGGGCCCACAGTTTTAGAGTAATAGCTAGCACTGGCGCTTACCTAGCGATGGCCCGCGATGGCGCCTCCCCGCGTACAGCAAATCGATCTCGACAGCTCGCTGAGAATCTCTTAGCCTTCGTCGTTGGCTGAGCGGTTTTCATCGATATACTGTATGACATTGTTGTGCTTTTGCGTTTTATATTATGTGCATGCGCGGAAAGCGTTTTTCTGCCTCATAAAACGAGAACGCGCAAAAAAAATACGATTGCACGCGCGAAATTGTTCCGATGCGATTTATTGGGCTCGCTCCTAAAAAACGAAGAAAAAAGTCACTTGCTGGAAGGTCAGTATAGATGATGATCACAAGTAGTGATGGTAGTGAATTGACTGTGTGATGCAACTTCTACTATGTCTAGACACCACACAATACATTAGCCATCTTCAGAGAAATATAATATCCAATTCACATCTAAGGGTAGTCGACTACAATGAACTGTCTAGCCTTAGTACAGTAAATGGTTTTAATTTCTAGCAGTTTTAAGTAAAAATGCAATTGTAGAGTGCTCTTTTATTGGGTTGGATCTCGTTTGCCCAGTTTTCCCTAACTTGGTGGCATCATAAATACCAGGCTGAGTAAACTCAAAATTTATGTAGGTACTAAAATTGAACATATTTCGAATGTTGCATATTTTATAGTACTTTTATTGCTTTGACTGAGATTGGTGTGCCCTTTGTTGTTGTTGTTGTTTGTTGTTGTTGTTTTTTTGTTTTAATGTTGTGTTGAAACTGCAAACTTCTCTTCAACCTTTGTTCCAGGAGAACCACCAGGATTCCATTGCTGCAGTAGAAAGGAGAGCCGTGGACACTGAACAGAGGCTCCGTCTACAAACTGAGGTAATGTACTGCTCCATGAGAGGAGAGCAGGAAAGAATTTCAATTTTACTTTTAATTCACCATTTGCATTGGCTATGTAAGGTGTCAGCATCAGTCACAACTTTAATGTCAGTTGTTGTCTTTTCTTTTCTTTTTGTTCAATTTGGCTTTATTCCAAAATACTGATTGCCAAAGAGTGGTGGATTTAGAAATTTGTGATCTGTTTTTAAGTCTGTAGTAAATATTGACTTCTTCTGTACGGTAAATGGATATTAGTGGATTGAAGTATCTTTGATTTTGGCGAGGAGTGAGTATTGTAATATTAAGGGTTGGCTTTGTGGTGTCTCTGTTCCCTGGCATGTTGGCCAGCTAGGAGGATGTTGTCAATGCGAGAGTCTGAGGTCAGGGGAGACCTTAGATTATTGGGAAAGGGGGAGGGGGGTAGGATTTTATGAAGCTGCAGAGATTTGTATGCAAGCTTATTATTTTATTGTCTCTTTGCTCTACACTAATGCAGCTCAGAGATGGGAGGAGTGGTTAGAAATACACTTACATAACAGCTTCATCACAAGCTTGGCTTCACAAGGATTCCTATTGTGTTTACTTGTGGTCTCATTACGGTGCTTTGTGGTAACAATAATGTATTGCAGCTGCCTTAGTTACCTAATGGTCTTACATGTGGCAAAATGCAATCTTATTACCAGAAGCCACAACTGAAGAAATGTTGATGTAATATTATCCAGCATTGTTTATACGTATATGTAGTGTTTTTAAATTGTTTCTTTCTGTGTGTGCTATTCAGAGAGAGGAGATCAGAGTGACTAACTTGGAAGCCAAGTTGTCAGAAATCTCGAGGAGTGTTGGTGTGTATGAGCAACAGCAAGAAAATGACAAGACCACCATTTTGTGAGTCTATGTGCTAGTGTGTGTGTGTGCGGATGTGTGTGTTAACCACAGATAATAGAAGGTACGAGAGGCAAAAGTTTTTTTGATGAGGACATAGGGCTGGTGCTTCTTGGTGTTCTTTGTGGTTGTCTGTTGTGGTCATACACTGTCATTCCTCTTCCCTGTAGGAAGCTGAAGGAGCGGATATCTCAGTTAGATTCTGAAAACACAGCTCTGACCAAGGCTCAAGTGGAGCGGTGAGTGTCTGTGGATAGCAACATCAATACATGGTCGCCATCTTTAATGACATAAAATAATTTCAATATTAACTCTTCTCGTGGTAGTAACTATTTTAATAAATGATTCAAAGGTTGCAGCTCTGCTACAACCATAAGAAGTTAGAATATTGAAATTATTTTACAGAATCTGTATGACATAGGTCACCTGTGCTATTTACACACTACCTGCTAAAATAGTTGGGATATTGGACAAAAATAATTACATTTAGCTTTACTGAATAAAATAGTACAATTTACGGTTAATATGGCACATGGATGTAAAGTATTTTAATGTATTCTCTCTCTTTCACAGGCTTTTTTTTTTAACAATACAGAATTTAAAATGTTTGGCTGTCACTGGGGATCGAACTCAGGACCACTTGCTTAACACACAAGTGCTCTGCCACTGAGCTATGATAACCAGCCGGCAAACAAACACTTCAATTCTGTATTTACTGTTAAGGGGTACTGCTATGCTACAGTCTCACTCTCAACAGACCAATGGAAATATTCTTTTATCTGTGGATTTTTTTACTGTGCTAATTTGTTACTTCTTTTAATCTGCTTGAAACATTTTAACTGGTAATGAAAGGCGAGTGAACACACCCACCTTCATGCGTCAGTCGTACTGCTGTTGAAACGTGATCTAAAAGACCTCTCGCAAATCACATCATGATTAAACTCGGCCACTTGAAGGTCGCAAAATATAATTATTGTCCTTTATGGGAGATAAAAACGAGCTATTTGTTGGGTCAGTTAGATGGCACACATTGCCGATTACCTAGTGCGTACCAGTATTTGTTAACCACCCACAAGTTGAGTGAATGCAATCAATCATTATATAACCCCTCATTACTCGATACCAACAGGAATGTCTGGAATTTCTATTCACTGAGAATTTCTCAATGCTGGTACATGTTTTGACATTGATGTGTTCACAACTTCATGAAAGCAGAAGAGCACAAAATATGTAGTGCAGTCCAATCTCTCCTGTTCAGCTATACCTATAGTATTAATAACATTGCAGTAGGTTGACTGTAACGGGGGGGGGGGGGAATATTGAACTCTCGTGTGCGTGCATGTGAGGGTTATAGTAGTCTCTTTGTCATTCATTCATTCTGTCAACAGCGGACGAAGATGGCGGACTTCTATGCATTGAGAGAAGAGGAACTCCGATTTGGGAAAGCGAGAGAAACGGCAGACCCTTTGAAGAGTCCTGCTATACGGCCATGCCCATTCATTCTTTTACTGCCTTTTAAAATCATACATGCTCACGTGAGCGTATAATTTTTACCACACCCGGTTCAAATTGTTCTGTGTATTCTACGTAGTTCCAGTGCTGATGTTTTCATCTAGTGTATCTTACAATAGGAAGTCTCTGTTGCTGGAGGTGTAATTCTGTCATCAACTGTGAGTAAGCCTGCTTGCTCTGTAAGCACATTATGCCCTAAGTGTTTGTGTAACATGCATGTCAGAAAGTCCAGATGTTTCTGCTGTTACTGCACATGGACTTCATTAAAAGCCACGTTAGCTTGTCGGGATCGATTTCCTCACTCTGTATGACTAAAGTAATCCACACTAAGCAGCTAGCATAGTTACACAGATACAGTTATGTTAAATGTTTATATTCAAAAACCATTATTGTTTAATAGCTGAAAAATTAAGAATTTTTTTTTTTTAATCAGTAGTGACTTCATTAGCAAATTATTACATTTTTTAACAAACTTAGTTAGTGCTGAGGGTTTGCATTCTTAAGTTCTACAATGCATATATACCAGTGGCGTGCCTCGGCACATGTCATGAATTAAACACATTAAATTTATATATTTTTTATTATTATTGTTATTATTAGCTACTATTATTATTTCTATAATTATTATTATTATTATTATTATTATTATTATTTTAGGGGTGAGCACAGAGAGAGCTTCAAGTGTTATTTGAAATTAGGAATAATTATAAGTATGGGATATTTGTGTGTTTGTGTGTGTAGGCAAAGTGTTATGCATAATGAAGTCAGCAGTCAGGTGACTGCACTGCAGGAGAAACTGACTCGAATGAAAGTATGTATACAAATATATTATGTGTGTATGTGTGCTCACTATTTGTTGTTGTTGTTGTTGTTGTTGTTTTGGTTGCTGGGGGAGTGGAGTGGGAACCCGGCGGACAAGTACAGTATATTATAGGAAATTTTAAATGTGTTTCCTTTGAAAGAAGTGAATTGTGCTAGTATGTATAATGGCTGGATGCTTGGAATAATGCTAATAATGAATTTGTTAACATAAACAATGGTACGGCCATGATGAGTAATAAATAACAACAACAAAGCTTAGTAACTGTCAACATTTCTGGGAGACTTTTACTTTGAGCTGATCATTGTGTCCTATCAGATACATTAAGAATAACCAAGTCTATCAGATGGCCCCATTCTTGGTTGGCTAATTTTGGACTATCAGGAGAGCCTTCCCTGTAGATAGGACGGTAGGGGTGGGCTTCCTCTGGTCTGCCTACAAATGAATGGAAGTGAAGGAAGGCTAGGGAATGGGGAGGAGGGAGAGGGTTTATTAATCTTGTGAGGTATTTATGAACTTACTTTTAATTGCTCCTCTCTCTCTGGATGGAGCAATTAGTTCAATCAAGTACAAAGTACAAATTTTCTCTGCCCATTACCGCTAAGTTATGCGCCTGGAGGATGCAGGTGGTGTGATCCGCTGCTTCGAGCCAACTCTAGAAGCTGCTTTTATAGCCTTTCTGCCGCCACTGCCAACCATTCAGCCGTGCACAGTTTTAGAATTACCATTCTTGTTATATTTGGCTGAGATTTGTGGAAAGACTAGTTGACTGACTATAGCTCACCTGTTCCCTTAAATTACCATAGTAATAATCGTTAGTATATGCTAAAGGCATGTTTAGTGGCGGGTGTATACTATGTTAGGGTTGTGATAAATGGTTATTGCATGTGGAGACCATCGGAGAGCTACGGTGCTGTATCTGTACGGCAACACGTGTGCTGGTATATGTCCCTATCACTCACCTAGCTAGTGTTTGATTTAATACAGAGATAAACACTGAAATCCCCCCCCCCCCCCCCCACCCCTCCCAAAATTAAGCTCCCTTAATCTATATAATTTCCATACTCATACAACACATGTTGAATTTAGTTTGACTCAAAAGACAATTTTGATCTTTAGTTAAGTGATTGCAGCATTATGTGTGCACATCTCAAAGTGTACATCCACATCGACATTCTCTCCTCCTCCCTCGTTTCTCCCCACAGCTAGAATTTCCCATATCAAGCCCTGAAGCATGTTGAAGTGTTGGTCATGGATTCTGGATGATAAAGAGATTTACTATCAGCCAAGCACTCTCTCACTCTGTGTGTGTGTGTGTGTGTGTGTGTGTGTTTCTTTATCTGCAGGCTCTTCTGAGGCTAGCCACTGTCAAGGTCAATGAGAGGGCAACACTACCCACTGATGTAGAAGGTAAAGGGAATGTTTATCTCGGGCGTTTCAAAGGGAACTAATGCTAAACAGAATACCTGGACAATTCTGGGAGCCATATCAGTGGTGTTGATCACTCGTCCTGGCTTCTTGCAAAGAAATGATATTTAATAGTCGCTAATTTTGAGAAGCGTAAAGTGTTTGTGCAGGACTTCATGCAGAAAGTGGAGTGGAGTGGAGGTGGAGTGATGTTTGGGGACAATGGGGGAGGGAGAGGGACTCAAAGAGGAAGGAGGGAGAGAGGGGGGTGCAGTTGTTGGAATAAACTCTGATTATGAGGATTTCTGAAACAGTTCAGATATTCAGGAGAAAAAGGAGAGAGGGTTGTTGTTGTTTTGTTTTTGTTGTTGTTGGGTTTTTTTGTTGTTGTTGTTTTTACCCCATCCCTACCACCGACGGACAGCCTGCCATCCAACATTACCTCATTGGATGAAATATTGAAAAAGATACCTGTTATGTCTATTTACTGAATTCTTCCCAAGAAGCCAGTATCACACCATCCTCCTGACATGGCTGATTTGGTTGTCTTCCCATGCTATGCTTAAGGGAAACCTTCCTAAAATGGTGCTGCTGTGCCACTTTCCCAGTAAAACAAAGTTCTGATCAATCTACTACCAAAGTGAATCGTGCCATGGTTTATTGCTCTTTACCAACACAATCCTGCCAGCAATCCTGGCCTGGCCCTGGTGCAAATTGCTGGACAGTATATTATCAGTCAGTGTCTATTAGTAGTAATAGTAACAATCTCCATAAGGTTAATCTACGTTTTTATGCACGACAAATACTGTCAGAGTAGTATTTAGCTTTGTGTATTGACCCCTTTCATGCTACGATACGTCACATACAGTAATATGTTGTTTGGATCCGTTCAGTTTGCATCCGTTCAGTTTGCAATCAGTAAAGCCTCTCGTACAATACAGTTAAATAAGCAGTACAGAGTTTATTATTATTATTATTATTATTATTATTATCAAAAATGTTGATTGTTACAGATAGCATTCCCAATGTCATCTACCCTGCTGTTGATCCTTTACCTATTGTTATCATGTAGAGCTGAGCGTGAGTGACTACAATGAGCTGCTCTTGTCACAGCCCTCTAGGAAGGTAGGTAAAGTATGGCTCTGAGAGAGAGAGAGTTACCTTGGACTGATTTTAAATCATCTTTGATGTTAGAATACTTTTGATAGCATAAACAACGATATTTTTTTTGCTTGCAATACTCTTGTTGTTGTTGTCATGAGTATGTTGTTTGTTTGGTTCAGGAGTGTGAGCAGGAGCTACTGGTATTAAAGGATGAGTTCGACAGGTACAAGACAAGAGCTCAGTCTGTACTGCGCAACAAAGGAACCAAAACGGTAAGTGGATTTAAATAAACAAGTGAATACACAGCCAGGAGTTTCCAATACAAAAGTTATTTTGGTGAAATTTAGATATATTTTTTTCAGTTGAAGTACATACTTTGGACCATATACATGTATACAGAGGTTGTTTTTGTTTGTTTGTTTGTTTTGTTGTTTTTGTTATTATGATGTAATACATGTATTACTGTTTTATTTATTGCATGTGAGTCAGTTCATGTTTCCTCTTCTGGTAATGGCTAATGGTACCAGTTTAATAAGGCTATCCGGGTTGTTTAAATTCATGCTGGTTTGCTGTCTGCTGGTGTGGGTGCAGGATTCTGAGCCTACGAGTGAAGAGATGAGAAAACTGTCTGCCAAAAACCAGGAGCTGCGGGAGGAGGTGTCCAGACTGAAGAGCAAGGTAGAAGAAGAAGAGGAGAGACATCTGGTGCAGGCAGGGAAACTTCGAGAGGAAATGAGAGAAGCTCACAGCAAGCACAAGCAGCAGGTGGCTACCTTGGAGAGCTCTCATAAGGTAAAGGGTAGAATGAGGGGGGAACGGGAGAGAGAGAGAAGCACTTCAAACTTATATACATGTATACATATACATGTAATGTTTGCAAAAATATAAGAGTAGTGGGAAAAACCCTGCAAACATACAAACAAACATACATACATGCATACATACATACATACACATGTTTTCTACTATTCTTCATATTTTAGCAAACATTGAAGTAATGATTAGGCAGTTACATACATATTTATTTTATTTCATCTGTAAGTCTCAATTGATTCCACATCATGTGTTGTTCTAACCAAATATTGTATGTGTTATTGTATGTGTTTTTTTTGTAGCGCAAGCTGCAGGATATTCATAGTCAGATGTCATCCACTAGAGAGAGGTCCCTCAAGCTCCTCGCTGAGAGAGACACTGAAATCCACCGGCTACGGGCAGAGATGGGTGTGGTCTCACAGTCGTCCATTCCAACCACGCCCTTACTTCAGCGCAACTACAGCAGAACATACAGCAGTGGCAGCCAGAACAGTCAGCCGGAGCTAGAGGCTAATCGACCCTGGCATCCAGTAGCCACGCCCTTTGACACTCCTGCCTCTGTGGACAATGCAAGTGTCATTACTACCACTCCACAAGAATCTAAACTGGAACATATAGGTAAAGACATATAGGTAAAGACATATAGGTAAAAGACATAGGTAAAGACATATAGGTAAAGACTTATAGGTAAAGACATATAGGTAAAGACATGGGTAAAGACATAATAGGTAAAGACATATAGGTAAAGACATATAGGTAAAGACATATAGGTAAAGACATATAGGTAAAGACATATAGGTAAAGACATATAGGTAAAGACATATAGGTAAAGACATAGGTAAATACATATAGGTAAAGACATATAGGTAAAGACATATAGGTAAAGACATATAGGTAAAGACATATAGGTAAAAGACATAGGTAAAGACATATAGGTAAAGACATATAGGTAAAGACATATAGGTAAAGACATATAGGTAAAGACATATAGGTAAAGACATAGGTAAAGACATATAGGTAAAGACATAGGTAAAGACATATAGGTAAACACATATAGGTAAAGACATATAGGTAAAGACATATAGGTAAAGACATATAGGTAAAGACATAGGTAAAGACATATAGGTAAAGACATATAGGTAAAGGCATATAGGTAAAGACATATAGGTAAAGACATATAGGTAAAGACATAGGTAAAGACATAGGTAAAGACATATAGGTAAAGACATATAGGTAAAGACATATTATAGGTAAAGAACAGCTGTACTGGATTATTACAGCATTACTAATTTGATACCGGTGCTTCATTTTTATTATTATTATTATTTTTTTTTTTTTTTCCCCTCTTTTGCTTATGATATGTATTGTGTGGTGTCGTTACAGAAGATGTACCAGAGAACTCCAAATCTGTCCCTGAGTCATCTCTAACACTCCCTGGACACGTACCTTTGAAGGTATGTAAAGCCATCCATCCATCCAGTGATAGGAGATAAACGTCTGTGTGAGGTTTGCTGTGTCAATGTGTGTTTGTCTTTTATTCTCTCGTAGCCGCTGTCACTTGTTACGGGTAGCGATGCCGTCAGGGAGATATTGGATCAGGTAAATGACTGGGTGGGTCGAGATGGGCCAATGATCCGAGGTAATGATGTTTGATTTAGAGAAACAGTTGGAAACTATATGTATGTATGTTATACAAAATAATAGTATTTTTCCCTCTGTTGAATATTAACAGCTAATGGACAACTGATTGTCCTTCTCCCAATAGCTGTTATTTAAAAACAGAATTAATGGATAGCTTCAGATGTCCTTGTGTCTGTGTGTGTCTGTCTGTCTGTCTGAGACATGCATGTGTGTGTGTGTGTGTGTGTGTGTGTGTATATTGGTACATCATCATTACGTTGTTTATTACAGCCATCATCGTCATCATCACCGCACATGCTCCCAGCTCCAGTGGGTGTGACCGATGATGTCAAGTTACTTCACTATGCTCAGGAGCAGCAGAGGAAGAAGGAAGAAGTGGCCATGACTAGGAGGAAGATGTTTGAGATGGAAGACACCATCAGGGAGCTGCAAGAGAGGTGAGGGAGAGATGCGGAGTGAATACAGTTGTGTGTTAAGAGGTCGAGAAGTACGTTAAGAGTTAAAAATTAAGAGGCTATGGCCATACTATATATTGCAGTCGGGTTATAATTTTAATGGTTTTTTGTGTTGCAGAGAGCAACGCCAGATGGAGCAGACGACATTTCTGAAAGAGGAGATTCGCAAACTTCAAAGAGATAGGTGAAGCTCTCTTTACAGTACTCTTCATATATTTGATAATTTTCTTTATATTTGGCGCAATAATTTTTTTTTTTTTTTTTTTTTTTTTTTTACTGTAAATTGCAGTTCTGTACTGGATGATAAAGTGGGTGTGTTTTGGGTGTGGCTATTTTCACCCTTTGCATCAATTCATTGCTTCTGCCTGGCCTAGAAATGCCTTGTATGTGAACGTGTTTGTATGTGCAGGTCGCGAGAAACAGAGAACTTAGAGTACCTGAAGAACATTGTCATCCATTATATGAGTGCTGACTCAGCAGGAAGAGAGCAGCTCTTTAGCCCCATAGCAGCTGTTCTCCACTTCAGTCAGAAAGAGGTGAGATACAGGGCACTGGTTCAAGAGGTGAGATACAGGGCACTGGTTCAAGAGGTGAGATACAGGGCACTGGTTCAAGGATACTGTCATTTACAAAGGTAACCCTGTCTGGGTTTGTTTATTCCTGGGTATATTTTCAGTTGCCACCTGAAAAGTGAAGGGTGTTTGTTTATTTTCACATTTTTTCCTTCCTTTTAAAGGATATAATTACAAAATCAACTTATTATTATTTTTTAATTAAAAACCACCACTGAAACTGCCAATAAAAAAATAAAAAAAGAAGACTACAGTCTAGATATAGAGTTAAAAAAAAAAAAAGGAATATGAATTGTCAGCGTCTACAGCAGAGTTCATAGTCCACTGCCCTCAGTGTGCTGAATGGCTACCAAGAAAGCTGTCAGCTACACATACACACATGAGAAGTAGATTAAAATTTGTCTAAGGGTCAGTAATGTATGTAAGATACTTCAGATCAAACTTGGAAGTATTACGTATACATGTATATATTATAACATCACTTCTTATTACCTAAATTGGATGGTGAGATAGTGCAACTTGTTCCACTTTATACAACATTACTTTAGAGACTAACAGACCATATATTTACTTCTTCTTCTTTTTTTTTTGTCTACTGTGCACATACTTTAAATTTTTATTATTAGTTCTGTTTGCTTGGCTAGCTAGCTTGGTATACATTTCACGCTAGAGATGACTATCTAGGATTAGTGCAGAATCCTTCTCTTACATTTCATTGGTGTACACACTCACCTCAAAAGAACCAAAGGCCATAGCAATAGCTCCCAAGTTATAGAGTCTCTCCACTACTTCATCACTGATTGGCTGTAGACATCCCTGCAAGAAACACACACACACACACACATGAGTAACGTCATACCCGGTAAATATTTATGCAGACATTTGATGATTATTATTATCATTAGCCCTGTCTAATGTCTAGTTTATAATTCGAAACCAATTCAGTGGAACACCCGAGACAGAATGGCTTACCTGGCCGAAGAATGTGTTCATTGGTCGTGTAGACACACAGCCTCCAACGCTACTGAAGCTCCTTGTCGGACCACAGCAGTTAAACTGGACGTGAATAGAAAACAAATGTTATTACTCGTGTGTACTGTTCTGAGTTTGAAAACCTTACTGAGTTTTGAATGTTGGCAATGGCGGAAGAGTTGGTACTGTAAGTAGAGTTCAAGTTCGTCTGGATGGCAGCAAACTGTAACAGTTAAGAAAATAAATATTATTAGGCATGACATCAATGCATTGCCATGCAACTTGGTGTTTAGGGGGTAAGACAAGATGGTGACATGTACTCCTGAGAAATATTCAACTCAGCGATAGAAGTATCGTAATAAAGATGAGCAATCTCTGGAACTACTACATAATATCTCTCTTCATTTTACTGATAATAACACTTTAAAGTTCACCAACACACAAGTTCACTAAGGAAGCCACACATGAGTAGCAAGACTTCAGTGACATCTGATGCTTTGCCTCATTTCATCTACATACCTAAACATATTGACTAAACCCAAATATCCGTTTACATCACACTCATGTGGTGCAGGTGAGTTAGGCAGTTTAGATATATCTACAACACTAATATACATTTAAACTTTTGTGTCTGAACATGCTATTTGGGGTATTGAAGTGTTTGGATAACTGAATGTTTGCACTATGGAAGTCTTCCTATTACAAAACTTACAGCTCTGGGCCTCTCCTGGAAGCTGGTGATACCAGCTGAGTATGTGGCGAACATGAGCAGAATGGATAGCAACACATACTGCAACAAGACAACAGAATCAATCAAGGCTTTAAGTACATAATGCACCGGCCCAAAATCATTCAGATTCCCTGAAAGCTTTTCCCCTATCCATCTATTTTAAAAAAAACAAAAAAAAAATTCTCATTAAGAAAAAAATAGTCTTTTTATGTTGTCATTGAGTCACTTGGCGTCTTCCTTTCTCCAACTTCAATCCTCACTCCCTCTGCCCCCTACTATCAACTTTACATAAAATGAGTTGATATGAAGAAGGAAACATCACATCTATCTCTGTGCTCATTTCAGAATCAATGTCTCCACTCGTACAACCAAGTGGAGTAACTTACAATGGCATACAATGGCTTCTTCCTCAGAGCCATCAACAAGCCGCCATATATGCTGACCAAAATCTTGAGGACTCCCACAGCAACAAAGATGGCCGGAGCAGCCAGGAAGAGGGATGGTATAACAGTCGGCAAATTGAGGAATGAGGCAATGGCTGCTCCACCAAACCCCACCATCACAGTACCAATAGCCTGGGAGTGTGTGTGTGTGGGGGGGGGGGGAGAAATTGTTTTTGAATGTGTGATCTTGCAATGTATCCACAACTTCCTGTGGTAATGTTTTATTTACTCACAATACACTTTCCAAACAATGGGGCTATAATTGGTACAGTTCCTGGCTCAAGTGCCTAAAGTTGACAGTTTGGATAGCCCTGATTTGAATTCAGTCTCAGACAATTCATCAAGCTAACCTTTGCACATAATTATAATTGCCCACAAAATACTAAGGCGTGTGAGTTTTGGTTGTTGTTTGTTTTGCTTTTTTGGGTAATAGCTATATACAGTTGTTGACCTAAACATTCTATTATGATATTTCAGTATTTTATACTAAAGGCCTTGTAGAACTTTGTCCTTGTAGTTGTAGCTACATGAACTATCAGACTACACTGTTAACTTACCCCGTAGGCGACGTTGTAGAGTAAATAGAATATTTTATAGTTCTTCGGGAACATCTTGTCCTTGCCAACCTCCTATCTGTGGCTGCCCTTGCCAGTACAAATTCCTCTCATAGAAGAGTAGTGGGCTGTTCCCTAGCAAATGTTTGTGTACGTACTCGTAAAAAATAGCCCTTACCGTATGACTTTAATTTGTGGTGACGATCTTTACCGATTATTGCGTGTGTGTGTGTGTGTGTGTGTGTGTTGCAGGTAGCCATGATAAAGAAGAGCATTGCTGCCAGAAGATGGCTCTCAGCACCTACGTAGTTTTTGTTCATTTGTTTCTTTTTATATCATGTATTTGTTGCTCTGATACAAAATCAATACGGTATGAGAATTGATACGATAAAAAAAAAAACTGTTGAAATGAAAATTTTGTGCAGTTCCATTACAGTCCAAGTTCTCTCATCCACTTACGTGCAGTTTCCTTTGATATTTTTTGAGGTAGTGATGATTGGGCTGGTGGAAGTGGCGGATGTGACAACTGAGTGTAACCAAGGTGACCAGAGAGGGAAGAGTAAGGCTGATAGTTGGGCATAGCTTGGCTTGGTAAAAGACTTTCATTCACCCACTGGCAGAAGTCCTTCACTTTCATTGTTGACTGCTTACCATGCACCATGAAGGCTGTGTTGGCTTGGACGAATGCTCTAGCTTTATCATTGAGTTCTTTGTTGGCCCACAATACCTGTGGCCTTTCATACTTACCCTTGCGGCTTTCTTTTATCTCCCCATAAGTGACTAAGTCAGACCTCCACTGCCTTATGGTTCTGTCTGTCCTACCTATCACCTTGGCCGTGTGCTCGGCAGCTTTGGAGTGAGACATTTTGAGCTCTGATGTGAAAATGTGGCAGAGGAACAGAGCCAAGGCTTTGGTGTCCTCTTGGTCCAATGTGAGCTTCCACTGCTCCGAGAAATTTCTGAGAATGTCTTCTGGGCGAGCGTTTCCCGACGGAGGCATCGTAGATGGGCCTGAACTCCCTGCTCCACACAGATCCGCAGCATCCATACAAAGGCTGCTCCTGCCACTTCGCACGTCTTCACACAATGGCACTTTCTCCTGACCCGGGCCCATCATTCCCATCCTTAATTTCTTCCTCGCTTCCCTTCCCTTTTTGGCGTCTTCCATGAGCTGGCGCTTTCTCTTGTTGAGTTGCTGCTTGGGAGGCATACTGAGAGAGTCTACTTCCAACAACTTTTCGGAATAGTCTGGCCTGATATATTTATAGGTAAAGTGTCGTCACATTGTTTTCATACATGTGCCCCGCCCACAAAGTGAAAGCATATTGTTTTTCGAGGCTCCGTGTAATTAAATGGATGGTGGAGCATTGCCTCCTCCTGGGGCGCAGCTGCGCACAAGGCGCTTGACCCTAGAAGGAGGCTATGATGCAGAGTTGGTTGATAAACAACCTCTATCAGGTATGGTGGTGGAATGCCCCATTTGCAAGCTGATTCTGAGAGATCCCTACTTAATATCTTGTGGTTGCAAGGACAGTTTCTGCAAGACTTGCATCGAGCCTGTGTATAACAGAGGCAATCCTTGTCCGCTCTGTAACTCTATCAAATTCACAATTTGTCCAAACACCGAGAAGAAACTCATTCTGGAAAACAGCAAGGTCTACTGCTCCAACAAGAAAAAGGGATGCAATTGGATAGGTGATTTAAAAGATTTAGACAGTCACTTGAAAAGTGATTCCAAGACAGGTTGCAGTTATGTAGAGTTAACTTGTGCGCTCTGTACTGATAAAGTACTTAAAAGCTTGATGGCAATTCACAGAGAGTCTGTATGTCGCAAGAGACAATATCTCTGTCAGTCGTGCAGCAACTACCAGTCTGATTACGAAGATGTGATGGAAAATCACATGCCAAATTGTGAGCTTGTACTTATGGATTGTCCAAACGAAGGGTGCGTGTCCAAGCCTATGCCTAAGAAGGACATAAAGCAACATCTCTTGGAATGTCCGGAAAGTGTAGTTCAGTGCAAGCTGGCATCAGCAGGCTGCCACATTCGCTTTCAGAGGAAAGAGGCTGACAAGCATTACCAAACGAGTGTCGATTTCCACATGAACCTTTTGATTGATCGGGATGATTCTGATCGCAAGGTTCTAAACAATCAGGTGAAGACCTTGGAAACAGAAAATAAAGCTATGAGAGAAGACGTCAAGATGTTGAAGGAAGCAGTGGACTTTCTGCGAAGTGAAAAGTATCAGGAACAAAATGAAGGCAACAATACCATCAAAGAACTGAAAATAGAAATCGGCGCCTTACAGAATGAAGTAAAAATGTTGAAGCAACAGCTAGCTGGGAAGGAAGAAGCTAACTTGCACATGCTGAGGCGTGTGGATGGCATGAGTGATGAGCTGGACTCCATTCAATCAACAGTTAGAAGGAACGTCCGCCTTATCCAACAGGTTTACTCACAGCATGCTGCTGAGCAGCCTGGCCATCCTTTACAAATGGAAGATATGCAAAGGGAATTCCAGCAGTTGTGTAATCCCCTCAGTTACCAAGTGGACCAGAATTCCCAAGATATCAAATCTGTGGCTGAAGAGGGGTTAAGGACGAGTGGACGCTTATCGTCTTTGGAAGACGAGGTAGAGCGGGTATCAATCAAGGCACACAGCAGCTTCGAGAGAGTGAATATGAGATTTGAAGAAGTGGAGGACCAAGCTGCCGTTACACTTGTATCACAGCTTGGCAAGCAGCCCATTTTAGTGACTCTTAGGGATTTCGCCAGATGGCAGGTTGAGAATAAAGAGTGGAACTCCCCTTCATTTTACCTTGCCGGCTACAAGATGTGTCTCACAGCCTATGTGAATGGAGATCCCAAAATGGATTCCGAGGGGTTCTTTTCTCTTTATGTGCACTTAATGAAAGGGGAGAATGATCACACCCTCAACTGGCCCTTTCAACAATCAGTGGTTTTAGAAGTGCTTCATCTTACGGACGAAAAGAAGAATGTGAAGCAGGTGCTGCGTTTTAAAAATGACATGGATCGCAAGTACAACGGGCGAGTCAAGGAAAGAAGAGCTAAGGGATGGGGATATGCCAAGTTTATGCCACACGAAATGTTGAACGAGTTTCTAAGAGGACCTCGTGAATTTCTAGATATTAGGGTCAGCTTGAAATAATAGTGTGTGGACATTGTATGTGTCTTATTGAAATATTCTGTGGACAATTTTATACATGTATTTGTTTAGCTATTGTGCAATCTTATAATGAATCGATTTGGCCTTGACAGCATCGTGAAAAAGGCTATTCAGAAAAAATGCGAAGACCACCAAACTAACACGTGACGTATAGGCGGGGCGAGTTTTAGCTTGTTTCTATATCTTCTTCCCCAGCTAGCTGCTGTATTCGCGTTCATCCTGCCATAATGAAAGGATCGTTGCAGTAGGCTGCGCTCTTGTGCTCGATGCCCTCCTATTACATATACTCTGTTTCAACAGGTAAGCGAGCGAGACAACACGAAAAGTAGGTGGGGTTAGGAAGCCCGTGACATAGCTAGAAACTCCACTACACAGTTGCGAATTCTGTTTTTAAGGCATGTGACAATAAATCAAAAGCTCTCTGAGAGGGTAGAGATGGTGAATTATATGAATGGTATGAAATCATTTTCAACGATATGTGCTGTACAGATTCAGTGGATGTAAGTCATGTGATGTGTCCCTGTTTACTAGTACTAACAAATTCCCAGTTAAATGGTTGACGTAACAGATAGGTAAATTTAAAACTCAGTGATGTTCCTTGTGAAGCAACCAAATTTAGCTAATAAGGTTGTTTTGTTTTTTTGTATGGTGATATCTAAGAGTGATCCCACTACTCATCCAGTCAGGCATGCTTACATTTACTGTGTCCTAGAGATGGCAACTTCCTACACTTATAATTATTTGCATAATTTCTTTTATTTTGTGTGTGTGTGTTTGGTTGGTTGGTTGGTTGTTGTTGTTTTTCCATGATATCAGTCATAATTGCCCCATGCAACCTAAACTTTACACTAAAAGTAACACCCTTTATTATCATTCCAATAATCAAGTGATCTAATATACTTTCAAGTTCACTTTGGCATGTTATGAAGAAGAGTCACCATTTCATGACAGTATTAGAGAGCATTGGTGGCACTACTAGTTATAACTAGCCATTAGTACATGAGAGTCACCCACTTGGGTTTGTTTTATTGGTGGTGATGGTCTTGGATGACTCAAAAAAAATTTAATATATACCTGTATTGTCAATATTGAAGTGTTATGAAAAGTGTCTATATACAAAATGCAGTGCAAGGTTTCATACAGAGAGGGGCCGGACCTAAAATCTCCCTTTCTCCCTCCTCCCTCCCCCCCCCCTGTAAGACTACAGTACATAGTCATGCGTGTGACCAAACACTGATCAGTGTGAAGTAAATACTCTCATTTATCATTTATAAGGATCTGCATCAAAGTAGTGTAGGGTTGTTGTTTTTTAATGGTATGGCTAAAGTACCAGCAGTGTGTATATACTTCCATTACTTACATACAAATATACATGCTATGCAAGTATATTTGATTTGTGCTATGTAGGTGTTATAAATAGAAATGGCTCAGCCTCAAGCAAAGCTCAGTCGATGCCCAACGCTTATAGGAGGGTATGATGTTGAACTCAAAAATAGTTCTTCTCTAAGCATCTATAAATGTCCGATATGTCTGCTGGTTATGAAGGAACCCTACCACCTTGTGACTTGCCCATGTGGGGCTAACTTTTGCAGGACTTGTATCGAACCAGTCTATTCAAAGAAGCCATCTTGCCCAGTATGCAGTAGTGATTGCAAAAGCATCACTCCAAATGTTTATCTGAAGCTTCAGATCGAGAACGAGAGAGTGTTCTGCAAGCATAGAAAAGATGGGTGCACTTGGGAAGGAGATTTAAGAAATTTTGAGTCACATTTATCGGATCCATCTAAGCTTTTTGGTGAGAAGTGTCAATTTCATCCAGAGTCTTGCAAATTCTGCGAAAAGGAAATTCTTCGCAAACTTTTGGATGAACATCAAAGGTCACAATGTCCTTGGAGACCGTACCAGTGCACATATTGTCATCAGTATGAGACTAACTACACAGATGTCGTGGAAAAACATGTCCCTGTATGTGACTTGGCTCCTGCTCGATGCCCTAATGAAAAATGTACGGTCACTGGATTGAAGAGAAAGGATCTGGATGCCCACGTCTCTCAATGCCCTGAAACTTTGGTCAAGTGCGGCTTTGTTGGTTGTAGCTACTCCTGCCCCAGGAAGAATCTTGGCGATCATTACCAGCTTAGCATGTCCTTTCATATGGGTCTCATTGCCAAAAACAGTAAAGAAGGGAGACAGGATTTGGAACGCAAAATGGAAGTCAAAATTGACAGCCTCCGCAAAGATCTGGATAAGGCATTGGAGAAAATCAGTGTATTAACGAAGAATAATAATGATATGCTTCGGGAAAATGCAAAGGCAAAAGTGGAGATCTACGAACTGAACCTGACTATTGCAGCTTTAAAGGGGGAAATTCACAGTCAAACTGAAAATGAAGAAACCTTAAGTCAGAAAATTGATGCGCTGAAAGTCGAGAGCCAAAATAATGCAAGACAGGAAAAGGAAGCTATTCTCATTAGTTGCTCCACTAAAATTAGTGAACAAGTTAAAAGGCAGGTGAGTCACCAGCTAGCTACTATCAAGCGAGAGGTCAAGCAGGAGAATATGTCATTTGTGACCGACTTAAATAGCAAAACGGACAGGAAATTGCACGAGTCTTTCGGTATTGTCTACCAAGAAATGCATTCATTGAAAGACCAAATGGAGTTGTCTTCCAGAACGAGTGCGGGTCTGCGGAAGAATATCGATACTTTGGCTGCACGGAGCACCAATGCCAGAGTGCAAGATGTGACAAAGAAAGTTGAGAAACTAGAAGATGTAGCCAACATCACTCTATCTTCTCAACTTGGCAAACATCCTGTTGAGGTCTACCTCAGGGAATTTTACAAGTGGAATGTCGGCAACGAAGAGTGGGTATCTCCGCCATTTTATATAGATGGCTACAAGTTGTGCCTCACAGCCTTTGTGAATGGTGACCCAAAGCAAGATGCTGCGGGCTTCTTTTCATTGTATGCTCACATAATGAAAGGCAACAATGACCAGAAGTTGTCATGGCCATTTGTACGTATGCTTATCTTGGAGTTAGTTCACAATGACAGTGAAGTACAGAACAAGAAACAAAATCTTCCTTATACACGAGACATGTCCAGTAAGTACAATGGCAGAGTGAACAGTTCAGGTAAAGGAAAAGGCTGGGGATTCGCTCGTTTCTGCTCACATGGAGATCTTAACAAATACTTCCATGGAAATCCAGAATATCTCGTTATTCGAATTACATAAAGACATAAAGAATAGAAGGAATTAGTCATTTGTTGTTGTTTTTTATTTTTGTAATAGACTTTTTAAGATTTTTATTATTATGCTATAGTCTTTTTAAAAATACTTTTTTAGAAGAAAAAATGGCGAGATAAAGGGATTAGTTATTAGTAAGAAGTGGGAGTATGCCACATTGTTGAGTATCTAAGATGTGATTATCAATACATTGGTTTAATTTGCTCAGAATTCCAGGTGGACCACTAGGGGTGTAGATGATTAGCTAATAAAGGCACCAATAGCTAGAAGAATCCTGTAGCTATATAAAAAATATAAGCGATTTAATAAATAAATTAAAATGTGAATAGCAATTACTGTTATTTTAACTATTCTATATTTTATCGAAACTAGACAACCACAAAATAATTATAGATAGCTAGCTATTAAACCAAGTCTTTGCAAGACCGCTAAGCAGCTGGAGTCTCAGGTGAAATCCCAGAGTTCCAGCTGGGTACACTGCCACAGAATTGGTCTATGGAGTAGTCTCTGGCACTCTTCTATCAGCAACCTATAGCTATATCACTTCCTAACTAGCCCCTAAAGTATTCAAGGAAGTTATAATGAAAGTTAATTAATATTGGCTAATAAGGTAGCTATAGTGCAATCAACAGACCAATTGAAACTGGGTGGAGTGACTTCAGCGATTTTATAGCCATCCACCCACATAGTGTGACATAAAAGAAAGAGGTGTGTGCGCATGCTCAAAGGTGATACCACGTGTATCTAAAAAGTTAGTTTTGAATATTTAGTTGGAAACTGTGAAACCAGTATGGTAGCTAACTATGTAGCAGCTGACCACAATTACACAGCACAGTCATGCACACCAAGCTCCTGCAACTGTTCCGTGGGTGGCCCCACAATTAAGTTCACATAAAAAAAGGGGTGTTGTATCCACTAAAATAATCAACTGCAGAAATTATAATTTCTTATTTTGCAACACACTTCTAGATTAATAAGATAATAAATGCACGCAACCCAGCTGAGTGGCATGAAGTGCTTCCAACTAATGGTGAGCTAACAACGGAAGCCTTGTGTTTTCTTTCTGCCTCAATACACATGTCTTCATTTTTTCTTTACAACGTCTTGGAAGAATTTCTGCTCCAAAAAGAAATAAGCTGTAGCCAATTAAAAGTAATGCATTTAATATAAATCCACATCTTATATAAACACGTCGTGGTTTAGAAGTAAATGGGTTAGCACCAATTAACGAGAAATTAACTCCTGCAATCAATAAAAGTGCGGCGGTCCACTTTGTTTTGGTACTTCTTGGAATACGGCTGCACCAGAGTCACTATTATACTGAGTATAATTTGACACACACTCAAGTACAGAAATATGGAATAATCTCTCAGGATGGAAAGTAACAGTAGTTCCACAATTCTTGCTACAAAGTAAACTGCTGCAAAGGACCTGTACAAGGACGGATGAGTACGATAGGAACCGTAAAACGTATCCAAGAATGTGAATAAAGTCAAATTACTGCTGCACATCCATTTTTTGAAACAGTTCATTGGATAAAGGACCAATAGCAGCACAGGCAGTATGTTGAACACTAGCAGCATGAATGCTGCTAGAATTCCGAAAGGAAAATGAGTGGCTCCAAAGAATTTCTCTGTCCCTGCACTGAAAACATATCTTTGATTGATGGTTCTTCCTCTGTCATTGAAGACAGTCACGGAAGTCAGAAGTTCAAAGGAAACATTTAAAATTTTTACATAAGAAAGAACAAAAAGTGTAGCAAAAGTTTGGATTAGAGATCCTCGAATGTTCCAATTTTTTCTGATACATTTCATTACTTTTGCTATTGGTCTCCATAAGAACACTATGATAGCATATCTATCATGTAGAAACACAGCAACAGAAGTTACCAATACCAGACACATCGGATACACTGCAGTCAGATAGTCCAGAGACATCACTTGTATTGCACTGAGTTCAGGATGGAGGCAAAAGGGTTCCACTAAAAGCCGCATGAAGTCCAAGTTCCACATTGAAAAATAAGCAGCAAGTATTTTTAGGTAGTACTTTTCGAACTGATAGAATTTGACACAGAAAGGTAAAGTTAAGCTCTGGCATATGTACACATATGCAACCAAGTAATGAGAAGTTATCGACACTTTGAAAATAATAATGACAATATAAAATAGAGTCAGCGATCCAAACATCAACAGCAAGTACTTTATGATATTTTTAACACTGTCCTTCTCATTGCATTCAACACACTTCAGTGAATTGGAGAACACAGGGTAGCCATAATTAGGAATACAGTCTCCACAAAGATGGCCGGTTCTTTTCAGACTGCCACAGACTTCATAATTCAAAGTAGCTGAGGAGTTTGATTGTATTTTGTCGTAAGTATGACAGAACGACCTATGATGGCTGACACAGGTGTAAATGCACTGCCCAAAGGTAATTTCGTCCAGTTCCTTGTTCCATGTCATGCAATAACAGTGAGGAACAGAAAGTTTACCCGAGTCAGAGTCACAGTTGATGAGGTGAAGGCTGCTCCCACACCGACACGATTCAGTTACATTATCAAGCAATCTCCAAGGAGGGCACTTGGCTTCTGCTTCACATGATAGAATTACAAACAGCAGTACTACACAAGGGATCATTTTGCTTGCAATGATACTAACATTTAATCTTGCTTCCCTTTTATCAGTTATAAACTCAAATGATGATTACATCCGGTTTGATACTTAGTTGCTACTTCAGACGTTATGATAAGAACTTCATGAAAGTATTACACTGTAAAGTTTTCAGGGGTTAAAGTACACAGTCTGACCACAACAATAACAGTTTTGGTAGGACAAACAATTTGTGCAGAAGGTAATCATGTGAGCTTATGAAATTCATTAAAAACAGTAGCTATTTCTGGATGCTATTCTCAATCAGGCATTGTAGCTAGCTATCCTTGGTAGCTGTTGGGCTCCAAGAGACCACACAGACTCAGACTGTGTCTATTATTACTCCTGGCAAATGTGTATGCCTGGAGAACTGGCGCTTCCTATCTTATCAACCACAATAAATAAAGCAGTAGCTATAAATGAGGTCACAGCCACATGAAATGTACTAACATGAAAGTATTTGTAGTTTCAGTATGCAGAAATTTACTAAATAGAACCTAACCACATTAGTCAATCTTGTCCACTCCTACATTAAGGAAGGCAAGTAACATGAACCTAGCAGGATCCATAATACGTTGCTATCACAGACCGCGACGGTTGGGGGGGGGGGGGGGGGAAATGGCTGCTGAATTCTTGCGGGCTGATGCTATGTCAAGTTATTCGCACATGCGCGATTGACATGCAGCAGCTTTGCTGCTAAGATGGAGACCACCGTTTGTAAGGGAAATGCTAGTCCGCAGAAAAGCACAACGGACAGGGGCGCTAGCAATGTACCTTCTCCTAGAGATGTTTTTAAGGGCGAAGAACTTCAATTTAGTAAGTTGAGTGCCGGTTGTAGTTCGAAGCTTTCTAAGAACAATAGTTTTGCATCGTAATGGTCTCTGGTGTATAATACTCAGTATACCAACACCTATGGAAAGTCCTGGTGGTCAGTATTGACCCTTGTTCCTGCAGTAACCTCTTGCCAACTTTTTAATCATCCAGGCTTACTACCTAAGTTATGATACTTATCAATGGAAGAGTCTTACACATTTGGTAGTCTTGCGCAGCCAGACCCTTTACCAACCCTAACCGCTACGCGGGGAAGGAAAGGGTCTGGGAACATACAATACAACGACTTGTTCAGCAGCACCCCAAAAAGGGTGGTTAATTATCACATTTCAGCAAGCTTGCAGTATATTGTGTGACGTCAACATCACATCTGGGAGGGTGAGAACGTTGCGTGACTTCGTCAAACTGGTGAAGTTGTTTTCGTAGACTATTTATAAGCACTCCTGGCAAGCAATAAACGTACCAGCATGAATAGGAGAGCTGCTACCCGGCCGTGGCCGTGACGTCATTGGCTACCGCAAGCATTGGAATGTGATAATTGGAGCACCTTTTTTGGGGTGCTGCTGAACAAGTTGTTGTATTGTATGTTCCCAGACCCTTTTCTTCCCCGCGTACCCGCGTAGCGGTTACGGTTGGTAAAGGGTCTGGCTACGCAAGACTACACATTTGGTGGGGTTGATCATTAAATCAAACCCTTCACCTGATTTTATTGTTCTCTTGAGTAGGTGGAAGGGCTGCTTGTGACCAGTTCAGTTCCTCCAGACAATCTTGTACAACACTCCCCCAATACCCGAGTACCATTTTTCCCCCACAAAATGTTTAGAACCTCAGGTAGCCTGTCTTTACTTTCTTGAGTGAGTGAGTGAAGCTATGGTTAATTGATTGGACATGAAGTGATAAGTGGTGTCACATCCCAGGATGGCATGGAGAAAGTGCATGCTCCTACCACTTCACAGCCTGGATATTAACTCTTTAGTGGTCACAGACACTTTAAAGCGCTTGCAATACCAATAATTTTTTTTTTTATTCATAAAAAATTGACCATTCAACTTTCCTGCGATCTAAACACACCAAACGATGCTAGAAAGATGCTCCTTTACTGTGGTACGTATTTGGCGAGTGAGCAGAGCGAGCGAGACACTCTCAGGGGTAACACAGTTGAAAATCGGGGATATTTGTTTGTTTATATATACGTGTGGACGTACATATGTCATTTTGTACTTTGACCCTCCCGTATTTTTGTGTTAGCTTGATGTTTGACCTCGTCCCAAACTTCACTAAAAAGGATCTTCTGGTTTATCGATCATTACCTGTATCATACTAAAAATTGAATTGTTTACCGCTTTGAATTCTTTTGGTGGGTGCAGTTAAAACCCAAAAACTTATGGGAGCTTTATTTCTATTCGAGTTAGTGGCGGTGGTAAGTTAATTATCTATTTGTCACAGTTATAAGCCCTGCATAACAGTATTTACTTGAAAATTCATTGTCCACTAGACTAACAATGAAGATAAGCCTTGTGTAGGTATGTTCAGATGTGTGAAAGTATTGTGCGTTACAACTACTACTAAGAATATCGCAAAGAAAAAGTTTAAATAACATGACTTGATTTTGTTTCTTTTTTTTTTTTTCAATTCAAACAGTTGCAAATTTAAAAACTCGACTATATTTTAATAGCTTGAGTGTTAGAAGGCTGGGTTGATACAGAGGGGGGGGAACCCTGGGTCAACCTTTAACTTATAAAAAGCCGAGCTAAAACAGCAGCAGAAATGAGTGTGTGTATATATTATTTGAGGAGTTAAATAATTGTTGAAATGACACATACTACTTTTAATTTACCCTTCTGTGAAATTCATTAGCTGGTGGAGTTCACTGGTCTTAGCTATTGTTTTGTATGTGGCTGTGATTCTGACTTCAGTTTGCGCTAGACTGTACCATTCTGAGTACCCGAGAGACGGCCTGGGAGCTTTGCTGAGGACAGGCAGGAATTCAGATCTGTCATTTTTGGTGGAAGGGAAGGAGTTGCGAGCTCATCGCATTATCGTGGCCTCTCAGTGTGACTATTTTGACAGGTTTGTGTGTAAATGTCTTTGAAGTTATTATTTTGTAGCCAGCAACTTGATTTACGTATGGGTGAATATTTATAATACCCCTTAACAGTATAAATACAGAATTGAAGTGTTTGGTTGCTTGCCGGTTGTCGTAGCCCAATGGCAGAGCGCTTGTGCATTAAGCAAGCGGTCATTGGTTCAAGTCCCGGTGACAGCCTAACATTTCTTTAATTCTGTATTGTGTAATAGAAAAAAAGCCTGTGAAAGAGAGAGAATACATCTAATGAATATAAATATGTATATAATAGACCATGGCTTTGAGAATGATAACAGTCCCGGTTCTGAGAGCGAAGCCCGAGGGAAAGGGCAGTTATCTAGCAATAATTTTGAGAGTTGCCATGGTTGAATCATGGTTACCATTGCAAACAGTTTGAAAGACCTAATATTTTGATTGAGTATTGTTGTTGTTTCTGAAGTGGAGAATATATCCAGCGGGGACCAATCCAAAATACCTATTGCTGTAAACGTTCTTCATTCCATTTTCGCCACCTTCAAACCAGAACGCGGTGATCAGAGTGATGATATTCAGTAAGCTCACAGGAAAAAATATGCCCAACCAACATTAGCAGTTTTTCAACGAGGGTCATTCCGAAATACTGACTACAAAAAGTGTACTTTGTTCTGTTCCGCCTTCAAACAAAAACAGTGACGATAGAGTGATGATATTCAGTGATAAGAATTTTAATTTTCTACCGTAATTTTTTGTGCTTGTCACTTTATTTAGTAAAAAAAAAAAAAAAAAATATTTAGTTATGCAATTACATACTTTTTGGTACAAGTTCCACAGGTGATTTTGAGGGTGACATCATTTTTATCACAAGCAATTATGGTGTGTGGGTGTGTGTATTATGTTTCTGGCCCATCTGTCAGCTAGCAACAGGCAATAATTTCACTGTAACCAATCTACAGCATATTTATGAAGCAGAGTGTGTGTGTTGTATTTAAACACATGTTAATACAGGCAGTTTAGTGTTTTTGGCCGGCCAGGCCAACCTTATGGGTTGCATCCCATTCTGCTCTGTGATGAAACCATTTTGTCTTTAGTTTACTGTATGGAGGTATGAAAGAATCAGGTAGCAGTTGCATCCACCTGGAAGATACCCCATGGCTGGCCTTCCAGCATCTCTTGGAATATATGTACACTGGACAGTTGGACAAGCTACAATACCAGGTATGTGTGGAAGCTTGTTGCAGCGCTCAACTTCCTTGCTACATGGCTACTGTCACCCACTGTATTACACTGTGAATACTATGTACTAGTGATGTGCTTGAGCACAAATGGCGAGCGAGCCTGTACACGAACGAAACACTTCAAAAGAATTTATCAGTTCTTTTTAAAAGTATAAGTACGCAGCCGTTGTGACCACACTTTAGCTAGCAAAATAATACAGAATTTCTTTCTTACCTCAATGTCCCGAGTATTGGCATTGTCTGTAGTCTCTAACATAGCATTCTGACTATCTGAGTTACCAGTAGCTTCTGACAACAAGCATTCACCACGGCTACTACAAACGGCCGAGTTTTTGAAATTATGTCCGGTAAAGGGACTCAATACCATAGTAACCTTTCGCCGAAACATTTTGCGACTTGAAAAAACAAGAAGTTTTAAAGAATTACTGCACAGTGTTGAGTTTAACAGTAAGTTTTAAAGACAATAGTGTGTGTCTTATAGCATTTAGGAACAACCGAGAACAGAGGGGTAAACGATAATTAAATTACCTTGTATGATACGGGATTGCCAAACCGAAAGATTCTGTTTAGTGTAGGTATGGGAAGGGGTAGACGACAAAACGCGAGGGTCAAAATACAAAATGACATACGTATGTCCACACATATATAAACAAACAAATATCCCCGATTTTCAATTGTGTTATACCCTGAGAGTGTCTCGCTCGCTCACCAATTAACTATTACTAGCAAGTACCCTGCCACACAGTGGCACTTCATTACTAACTCTAGGAAATTAGGAATGCAGTAGTTTTGCCTGAATGTAACGATGCTTTAACCGTTCACTCTGTGGCAACGTTATACCGACCCAATCTAGCTTTTGAATTATTCATAAATACACACTGTCGTTGTCGTTATTGACACACAAGCAAATGATGGCTAAAATGCAAGGAGTGATTTGGCCAAGGATTTTCATCAATCTGGTAATGATGGCTTCTCTGAAACAAGATTTGTTGCTAAAAGCATAAACATGACTGGTGGAGTACGTACAGTATGTAAGAGTTGCTCTGTCTTGTTGCTCATCATAATTTGAAAATGAACATTCACTTAATTTTTCACCCTGGTCTAGGTTAACCTTTTGTTGTTGTGCTGTTATAATTGTGTTCCCTGCATGTGCCTTTTGAGACTTAGAAAGTAAAGAAATATTGGATTAAAACTCAATACTATCACTAATTCATGTAAAACTAATATCAATTACATCAGCTAAGTCCACTGCTTGAATCAAATGTGTGAATCTAAACACTGGAGTGGCTTTTATTAAAAAAACAAAAAAACACATTTAAATTATCCCTTATTCTATCTCTGTGAGTTTGCTAGAGATTTTCTACACGTTTGTATGTTCATTTATCTGTTACTTCATTCGTTCATTCCTGTTCCACGTTCCGTCTTCCAGGTTTGTATAGATCTATTGGTCCTGTCAGACAGATACAACTTTGTTCGTCTGCACAAGGACTTGGAGAAGCTGCTGTGTGAGGAGGTGTCCATCAACAATGTGCTGCAGCTCATGTTCTACGCTGACTCCTGCAACGCCAGGCGGCTGTACTCTCACTGTACCTCTCTCATAGATGCAAATGCGGAGTCGGTACTGGCCAGCAAGGCGGTGTTGGACTTGCCGATTGGGTACATGAAATTGCTACTCTCCAGGTACACCTATTGCATGACAGATGATACACCAGTCAACTTTTTCACAGAGTTATTAACCCTCAGCGTGCATGTGCGAGAGGGTTTAGTCATCCTGTCTGTCTGCCTCTCTGTCGCGCTCTGATTTTGGAGATTACTGACAATTAACCGCTGACTTAGGTACATGTATGAACTTACTCAGAAAGAAGATTTAGGACCTTGCATTGTGCTACTTTTTTTTTGAATTTTGGGCTAATTGTTGAGAAAATTCTAAGCTTTCAGCTCCCCATTGGTACCAGCTTTTATGGGAAACGCCCCTTAGTGTCACGTCATAATCATATGAGCAAATAATCTCTTGCAACCCGCTGTGCAGTTTGCTTTATGCTTGAAAACGTTCAGTTGTGTGCATTTGTACAGGGAAACACGTCTTCAGTTTAAAGAATTGAGGCGTAGAAAGTTATTTGAGGGTGCGTGCTAAATTAAAGATAGAAACACTGCTGATTATATTTGGCTGCGGAAGGACAATATATTTTAAGGATTCTAATAATCATTGCTGAGCATTATATATATATATATACTATAGACTATATACACCCACTTGCACATTTATGCCAACAGGGACACATTTTTGGCGGATGAAGTGAAGATAGTGAAGGCGGTGAAAAGATGGCGGGAATGCAATGGCTTCACTGTGGAGGAGATAGCCGGAGTTTTGGAGAGCATTCGTCTGTCCCAGATGTCTCCTGAGGACTTGAAGGAGGTGGTGTCTCCCTGCGGCCTCTACTCCCAGTCAGTCCTGGACAGTGCCTGCTGTAAGAAAGAAAAAGGTGCAATTGGCACCAAGCCACGTGGATATATTGGTAAGGGGCCTTTTTGTTTTTTTTGTTTTTTGTTATGTTTTTTTTTGTTTGTTTTTTGTTTTTGTAGTTGATGTTTTGCTTAGCTATTGTTAACCCTCAGTGTGCATGTGCGAGAGGGTTATAGTAGTCATCTTGTCTGTTTGTCTGTCTGTCTCTCTGTCATGCTCTGATTTTGGAGATTACTGGCAAGTAAACGTTGGCTTAGGTATGAACTTACTCAGAACGGCGATTTAGAACCTTTCCTTATGCTACTTTTCTGAATTTTGGGCTGATTTTTGGAAAACACAAAGCTTTCAGTTCTGCGTATGTACTAGCTTTTGTGGGTAATGCTCCCTATTGTCACGTTGTGATTACGTGAGCTAATAATTTCTTGTGGTCCGCAGTAGCTTGCTTTGTGCCGCTGGGAAGTTAACGGAGTTGCGTGAAGTGGAGTTTTGCATTGAAAATATACATACCGGTGAGTGTCTCTGGCCTGTTTAGCTTCTCTTACAGAGACATCTTTTACATGTACCATTTTCATTGCTCGAGCTATATTGATGCCTCATTAGAAAAGCCAGTCAATTATTATTTTGGTCTGACATTATATTGTATAGCTAGTGTATCGTAGCGCTTAGGTTTCGCACCTTTGGTGCTTCATTTTTATGGTTGCTATTTGACAAACCCTAAAGTTATTAAGAGTGATGTAACAGGAGTTTATGGCTGCATAGTCGACTGTGAATACCAAATGTAACTTTTACCATGCGGCATATACAAAAGAACTGTACTACTGGCAGCCATGTCCAGTTTGTTTTATATATATTATATATATATATATATATGTGAGCGGGTCTGGGAAAAGGGACTTTACGGCGCAAAAAATTGAAATTGAGATATAGGCTCCAGAAGCAAGTCATCGGAAAATTCTTTCTTTCTCCTGTTTTTGTTCTTGCAGAATTAGTCTTAGTGACCCTTACTTCATGTTTATGCCAAATTTCAAATGTCAAAACAACTCGAAGAAAGACCCCAAGCGTGCCGTGGAAAGACAAGCTACTTTTTATTCTCTCTCGTTCTCGAAGTACAATAAACGGGGAATGGGAGGAGTTTCAAACAAGCAGCTAAAAAAAACAGCATGGCTTTGAGACTATAGCATGCACTCTACAGCTTACCTCTGGCTGAAAGTTTACCGCTACATTGAGTAGAGTAGCCAAGGATTCTGACAAGGCAGGCTGTGAGACGCTCTGAAAGCTAAAAAGAACTCTACACAAAACTTCATTAGTCGCCGTTTAAAAGCGGCTGCACGATTTAATTGCATACGCGGAGTACGCCGTTAAGTATACGGAAACGTTAATTATACCAGAAGTGGAAATTCAATTTATGTTTTCTCGATTTCTAGTTCAATTGCTTTGCTGAATACAGCCCAGTTCAACTGCCAGTTTCTCTGCGCATCGTAGGTTTTACCCTCCAGTATTTTAGCACTAAGTTGAGATAAATTGTAGCTTTTTATTAGCATAAAAAAACTCAATTTTTTTGGTTTGCGCCATAAGGTCCCTTTTCCTAGACCCACTCACAATTTAGATATGTTCTTAATCTAATTTCAGGAAGAGCAATTCAAGTTGTTTTGGGGTTAGTTTTCTGTAAGGGTGACCTTTGTGACCTTTCCAAAGTATTGCTGTAATGATCAAGCAATTAGCTTCAGCGTTAGCTGTTGTTTTACACATTTATTAATTTGTGTGTTTGTGTGTGCATGTGTTTGTTTGTTTGTGTGTATGTAGCATCCAATCTCTTTGACTTCACCTGCAAGGTAGAAGTGTCTAACTTTGCAATGCGTGGTTCCATGCCTCCTAATAGCCTAGATTTCAGGCTGAGCACAGACGCACCGTCCTGCGTAGAGTCGGCCATCACTTTCAGATTTGAAAACCTTTACCTGATCAATCACCTCAAGTTTGAGGGCGTGCCAGTGTCTCAGAGCAACACAGAAAAGCTGGGCGAGTTGAGAAATCCGTTTCTTTACGTGGTGGATGTGTCAGCAGACAATGAGCGTTGGATGAGAGTCATGGATCACTCCATTTGCAAATGCTACTTCAGTCAGAGCCTGTTCTTCCCATGTGTGGCTGTAAGGTGTGTGTGCGTGTGCATGTGCGCTATGAGTGTATGTGTGTGCATGTGCGCTATGAGTGTATGTGTATGTATGCTGTGTGTTTGTGCGTGCATGTGTGTGTTTGTGTGTGCATGCATTTGTGTGCATGTGTGTGTGTGTTTAATAAACAATATTATTTGGGAATAAATTGAATTAATAGAATCATTCCCACATTGTTTGTTAAAGCATGTACATGCAGTATGTGAATGAAGTTTAGATACAGCTACAAATAGAGTAGGAGTGCAAGTCTTTACTATTATAAATAATATTTTAATGAATGTTTATATTTTGTGAACAAAATGTTCCGAGTAAACAAGAAAATGAAACAGTACTATTAATAATAGCATAATTGAAGTGTTGGTACAGTATTATTAGATGTGTTCTATGTAAGAACTGCAAGTATGTTCATCCACAAGTTGATGCTCAGAGACTCCATGCCAACACCATCTAACCCCTTTGTGTGTGTGTGTGTGTGTGTGTGTGTGTGTGTGTGTGTGTGTGTGATGTGATTTGGGGTTCCAGGAAAGTTCGAGTGTTGATTACTAAGTCTCATGCTGACCTTCAGTTGACCTTCAGTGTTTGTGGATTAGTGGAAGATGCTAAGGACCATTTTCAGTTCTTTCAAGGTGGCAGCACAGGTATATACATTGTACATTGGATACTCTCTGGGAGTATCTCTGCATCACGTGAGCATTCAATATTTTCCCGTATTGAACGTTGCATATTAAACGAACCTGTGCGTAGTTCTGGCCAACTTAATTTTTAGATGTATGGCGGAGTTACCTATGAATGACGAGGCTTTGAAGCACAACTGATTTACTGTTTGGAAAATTATCCAATGAACAACTTATTACACTCGTACAATTACGGGGATGACATTTTTCACTCTTACTATATATATTCTCGTTCTAACAGCCAATATTGTTAATTAAAACTTAACCCGACGTTTCAACTTCTTGCCAAAATCCTCTTCAGAGAGAAATCATATATATATATATATATATGTTGTTTGTTGTTGTTTTTGTGTGTGTGTGTTTTTGTGTTTCTTTGTTTTGTTTTTGTTAGCTCCAGTGATGGAGTTGTCCCCTAAATGTATGATCCATTGGGTTCCTGACAGACGTGGGAAACGATGCGTTTTAACATTTCATCAACCTTACCATATCTCTAAGATCAGGTAATGCTAATAAGTTAGTGAAAGCTAGAATTTCAGGTAGTAAAAATTTATTTTATTTGAACCATGTGAACTTTGAGTAGTAGTAGTAGTAGTAGTAGTAGTAGTAGTAGTAGTAGTAGTAGTAGTAAAGCAGTTAAAGCAGTCTTAGTAGCACTGATAAAATATAAAGTCAAAATAGTCTATAACTGTGACAATCCATTATTGTTGTTGTTGTTGTTGTTTTTTAATCAAATGATTTAAATTCAAGTAGTTGTAAGCTGTCAGATGGTTGTAAAAGCATATTTATGTGCCCATGGGTACGGTAAGGAACCCCCTACAATTGTAATTTAATTATTCTTTAGGTGTAGGATCAAAGGGATGGATTTATACCCAGACCGTCTGGCCCAAGTCGTGGTAAAGGTGTCATTGTATAATAAGTCTCGTTGCTTTACCACAGTGTCAAACCAGCACCACTCTCTCAGGTAAACCTTTAAGTTCTCAACTCTAGAACAAAACGTACCTCACAGATTTTTCATTTATCTGAAACAGATTCAAATTCTATTAATTCTAGAAAATATTTAATTAATTTTTGGTGGTTTGTCGCTAGGCAGCATATACTACAAGAATATGTATCGTTGCTACACATTTCTCAATGGTTGATCAATTGTTTAATTTTTTTTTGTTTGTTTGTATGTTTTTGTAATACCAGTAGAGGGTTTAAATATTGTGTTACACTTTAAAAGTTATAATAAAATATTTTTACAGCCATATTGATAAAACAGAAAGTGATTACTGAATATCCTTTTGTTGTTGTTGTTTCTACTGTTGGTATATCAATTTGTTTGTTTAGTAGGTCATTGTGTCCCTGATTGAAAGGGACCTTTACTCCAAAGTAGTGATGGTGTTGTTTCACATGCTTTCCAGTAAAGCTACAGCATAGTCCTTCCTTGTAATGTAGAATGTTATTTTTATGTCGTCAGTGAGGATTTGGTGGTCAAGTTTAAAGAGCAGCTTGTAAGTTTGGTCACGTTGACTATTCTTTGCTACTTTAATACAAAAACGGTGAGTTGATTATATTTTTATGTTATGGTGTTGCTGATCTCAACTACATTTCATCCCCTCTTTGGTACCTGAAAGCTCCCTGAAGGCGCCCTATGTCAGCAATGCCCATTACATAGAGAAAGACCATAGTTTTTCTTTAACTATATGTTGAGACAATCTTAATGGTCGTCAAATTAGCACTGTGTCATGGTAAGAATTGATAAATTGAGTGGCTAACTTGTACCCAGTATAGACATGTGCTGGTAATAGAGGCGTCCAGATAAAAGGGGGTTGAGTGTTTTATGGTTGAGTGTTTATAATATAGTGATATTGGGCATAACTTTTTCGCTTTTTGTATATTTTATTTTTCTTTGGAAGCTGGTAATTTTTTTACATGTATTTTTATCATAAATAAAAATAGAATCTAAACTTGTTGCTTGTGGTGATAGATTCTTTTGCTTGCACTTATTGCTTGGAGTATGGTTGCTGTGCCTGTCTGTACATTAGGCCTTGACAAAATTTGCTTTTTTTTCCTTCCTATTTCGCTGATCTTCTTTTTTTTTCTTTTTTAATCTATTTATCCATTTTGCTCCTTTGCTTTCCGAGACTTTTTTTTTTGGAATTAAAATAGAAATATAAAAAATTAATGGGCACAAGTTATTTTCTGAAGGTGATTGCTGCGGAGAAGATCACCAGAAATTTTGAATTCTTGTTCAGACATGACAGAGGAAGAATATTAGGTAAAGAGGGAAAAAATCTACCAGATTGACTCTAATTTTGTTTACTCTTGTACTTGTACTCCTTCAAATTCATTCATTTTGCTTCTTTTTTTCAGCCTGTTTTGCTTTTTCCAGCCCTATTTAGCTTTCTCCCTGCCCATTCTTCATTATTTAGTGTACCCATTTTGCTAAGCAAATTTTGTCAAGAACTACTTGATGTACAGTTTGAGCTATTAGCAAAAGGAGGGCTAAAATATAAGTGCATGAGTGGGTGACGTATGCAGTGCAGGACCATATTGATGGAGGAGACCTCTGAGAAATGAGTGAGAGAAATGTCAGTTTTCAAAGTCACCTTTTGGTATACAAGTTTTAATTAGAGAAAGAGAGAGAAGGAAATTTAAGTGCTAATAGGTATCGACGGGACTAGGTTCAGGGTTTTACTGCAAAAGCATTAGGATATCTTGATTGACCAGTCATATAGTTGATTGATTCCAGTTTGTAGAAGTGTAATGTAGTTTTTGATAGAATGGACTTTAGCATTGGTAGTTATTGTTCCATGAACCCTCATCTTCACCATTGGCGTATTGCTTAGGAAATTATGGAAGTAAAATGGAACCTCTGCTCTCTAATGAGCAAAATTACCTACTTAGTGAATGTTCAGCTTTCCTCCGCCATAGAGAATGTATTGCTTATCACCTCTTAGAGTAAACAACTCGATTTGTGAACTATGAAATGACATAGTACCATTAGTATACAACTAATTTATATGTATATACTTTATGTGTACATTGTTTTTGTTGTGTAGGGAGAAGATCTTACTGAACACTTAGTGAAAAGTAATATTGAAATATTAAAGTTTTTAGTTATGTATGAAGGCTAGTGTTTATCAGTCAATTCATGTACATGAGATACTGTCATAAATTAGTCTCAGTGTAATTCAAGAAATATCAGCCAATTTGTTTCTGTTTTCATTATTTTAATTTATGTAGTTGTAATTCAAAAACTTTATTGTAGTCATAATATATACGCAAATGACCCTCAGTGGATATTTACCTGAAAGTATTTCTTGTGGTAGCTAGAAATTAAAATGCAATGTAAGGGTGTGATATGCCGCTTAGATTGCGCGCGCATGACGTTGCCGCTCGAACCGACTATAAGAATAGCGCGTTACTCCCGCGGATCGTCCGCTTCTTGGGAGGAAAAATGAGTTCTGCTGCTCCAGAGGCGAGCCCTCCACCTTACTTCGCGGGAAGATCTGACCGCCGTTCTCCAACTTCATCCCCGCACTCTTTGCTCCCGCAAGAAGCGGAATATATAATAGATCTGTCTTCTAATCATTTCCGAGAACGAGAGTTTTATGATTTTTTAGAAACCCCTCCAGAAGAATTGGTATGCCAGGTATGCTTGAACGTGTTCAATGAGCCTCATGTGACTGATTGTTGCGGCCAGCATTTCTGTAGGGAATGCCTAGATTTTTGCGTGAACGACTTCACCAAGATAAAATCTTGTCCACACTGCAGAGAGACAAAATTTAAGCATTTGATTTACAAGCCTTTCCAGCGCAAGATCAACGAGCTGGTGGCGTACTGTACGAACCGTGAGAAAGGCTGTATGGAAGCTTTTAAGCTCAAAGAAATGAGCAAACACCTGTCACAAGATGGCACTTCAGGCTGCCAATATGTATTGCTTCCTTGTCCCAATGGTTGCAATGAGAAAGTCAGTCGTAAAGACATCAAGAAGCACTCCAAGGAGACTTGCAAGCAACGAAAAGTGACTTGTGAGTATTGTGGCATTAGCACAGCTTATTATTTGTTGAAGCAACATATAGAAGAGTGTGAGAAATGTCCAGTCACTTGCTCACGAAACTGCACCAAGGACTACATGCTCAGGCGAGATTTGCAGAACCACGAAGACGTGTGCCCGAAGAAATTAATAAACTGTCCTTTTTATGAAGTGGGATGCACAGAGCAAGTCCCTCGAGAGGACATACAAGCTCATGTGGAATCTAACGCATGTGACCACATGAACAAGATGGTGAAAGCATACTGCCAAATGAAAAAAGAACTTGATCTCCTGAAAATGGGACAAACTAGCTCTTAGTGTCATGAACCATACTCAATTCATCAATTCTATGCTCATGTATATTAACATATGAAAATAGATGCTCCAACTTCCTTTTGTTGTGCATGCAGTTTATTTTGCAAACAACCTATTCATTGAAGAAGAATCTATAGATTTGATAAGAAGAAGTGGTTAGCTAGCTACACAATGTGAAGTAGTAGATATCTAAACAATTACATCATAAAAAACAAGCTATGATTTTGTACTCATGAGTAACTTGTATTGGAATACAACATGTATGGATTATTGTGATAAAATGGGATTCATAAGGATAAACTAATAGCTATGTCAGAAAGTGGCCTTTGAATAGTTACAGTAACTACCCTCTGTGCAGATTGTCATGTAGAGCTTGTTATCAATAAACAGCAAGTTTTGTTTCATTGTTCAGGAATTCACTACAGTTGCAGATAGTTCATGTGGCTTTTGTGTATTTTCTGGCATTTTCATTTGCATACACTGCACTTGCACGCTACTATTCCAGACAATAGTCACAAAATATCTTAATTTTTGTCAATCAAAAATATTGTCGCAAAAAAATTGAAATGGAAAAAAAAAAGTGAAATGATGATAGTGACCTGTAATGGAAGAAAAAAAATTCACTAGTCTCAAAATAAAAGGTGTAGCTCGGCATTTCCTGATGATGTAGACTGTTTACACCTTCAGTCTTTTGGAAGATGGAGTAGAATCTAAGTCAGGAGATGGAACACCGGCAAGAAACAGAGAAAACTGGCTACAGAGTTCAGTGAGTTGCCTTCGTAGACTGTTTAAAGCAGACAGGTTCTTACAGGCGTATGTTTGGTTCTCTATGATCCTCAACATATTCTTTACTTCAGATTGGGCTTGTGTTATGCCTTCATTCTAAAAAAAAAACAAAAAACCATTCACAGATGAAGAATTTTAACATTTATATAAACAGGCACACTTTATTTTCTTACTACTACTCCTTTATCATAAATAAAGGCATTTACCATTAAGATACTCGAAAGCGTTTCTTCCACCCCAATTACTATCGCTACTTCTACTACTAAAACTCTGTATCATGATAACTGTTAATTACTTATTCAACAGCTTCACTCCAGACTAACCTCCATTCCATTTCCACTTGTAAAAGAAGAATCTGTGAGTGACCTCTTGGCGACATTCCTAGACATGGGCGTGGTTTCGCCATAAGTTGACTCATCTTTTACAGACTGCTCTCCTTGCTGAAAGAGTTGCTGATGATTTTGCTGCTGTTTTTGCTGCTGCTGTGTCTGTGGCTGAGTTAAACCATTAGTATTTCCACTGGCACCATTGTGCTGAAACTGTGCCTGTAAATTGTTCGACAAACCCGAGCTACTGCCCATCCTTATCTGAATCTGATTGACCATGGCTGCTTCGTCCATCACCACACCCAGATTGTGGGTGGCCGGGCTATTGGTAGTGGTCAGGTGGTCCACATCTTGATCCGTAGTAATGGAGTGGTCTTCCATCTGGCCTCCTCCCAAAGGTCCAGGACTGTCTAGCCGATGAGAGGAGCCATCGTGGTGGTGGTGATGGGCAGAGGTATCGTCCATGATGATACTGTATACACTTGTGATGACATCCGCAGAAGATGTAGAAATGGCTGTGGAGGCCTGAATGGACCCCAGCCCAGCAGCCATATTGTTTTTAGGAGCTGGGGTAATGGCCTGGTTTCCAGGCTGCTGCTGAGACTCATTTCCTTCTCCCATACCAGTTCCTGACTTTATGGAGCTCTTGAAGTCATGGTCGATGACTTCTCCGGTCTTATACAGCCAGTACATCTGACGAAAAACCTCAAACTCTGACAGACAATACATGGGGTCATTGGGGTGCAGTGTAGGCTCAGTCCCATAAGTGGTATAAATGAAGCTCTTCAACCGGTCCTGCAGCTGAGACACAGAGGTGACGCCGCTGCCCAAGTGGTGCACAATCTCATCCAGCATAGGCTGCGAGGTCTGAATTGGGGGGTCAAATTCTGAGAGTGAGTGGCCATTGTGTGCCATGGGAGTTGGAAGGAGCATGTAGTAGCGTTCCTGGGCCTTCGCTGAGCCAGATATTACTCTCTGGACCAAACCATCCAATATCTGCTTTCTCTCTCTTCTCACAGCAGCTATTCCAAGGACTGCAGTCTCATTGTACTGTGCACATGGAAATCTTTTGATTTGCCGGATGGTAATTTTTGCCTCGCATCCCGTCTTCATGCGATAGTCCATTGGCACTACTTCACCAGACGGCAGCGACAGTTGGTTTATCCTTTTCTTACGACCGCCGTACTGCATGCATGGCAAGTCCGTGCCATGTCCGACGGTCATGAATGGAACACCATCGTACTGGATAGTCGGCTCACCTGCATTCATTTGCCAGAAGAGGCGTGGCCTGGCTGCGGGAGACATGAACCGTGACCGGAGTTGGTTTTCATCCATAGACTTTATAGACTGTGCAAGGTTTTGGTTGGAGTAACTGGTCCCTGTAGCTGTCCTGTAAGACTCCAGGATCTGCACCAGCGACTGGCTAGAATCAACGTACCCGCAGATGTACTTGCCACTGCTGGTAAAGCGCAGGCCTTGGATAAGGCTGAACCAGTCACCACACTGGGCGTGGCCCTGACTGCCATGATTGTCTACAATGTACGCCTGAACGTCACTGTAGTACAACAGATATATTGGGAAAGTGTGAATAGTTGGTATATTTGGGAGCATCCATATACAAGTTGTAATCTTGACTAAGGCTCGCCATAAAAAAATTGGCAACTACATGTACTAACATTAATTTCACAATTCCATTATGTGAAACCTTGAAGAAGAAAAAACGAGTTTCTTCTCTGCAACTTAATGCTCTTTGAAGTGTGTAGAGTGTGATGGTTCTAAGTCAAAATAATCTAGAACTCTCCTGTCAGAGAGTGACATAAAAAGTTCTTATACATTTAGCATTATTGATGTGGAAGAGTAGCCAAGGAAATAAATACATCCAAGACCACATGTGGATAGCTATACAAAATTGGTGTGATTAAACAAAATCTTTCATATGAAGCAAGGAGTTAATTCACAAATTTAACAATTAAGCCATTGTATATTTTAACATCCCAAACTGGCACTATATCTCGATTCCAGTCTAGTACAGCTAAGACCCTCTGTCAAATTTTCACTCAAAGAAAATTTAGCCCTTTTAGGAAGACTATTTTTATGTGAATGAAAGACTCCATTGATGGTAACAAAGGGTGCAGGTTTGTCAATTGCTATTGATAAAGACCCACAGATGTACCGCACCTGTTTCCCTAGCTAGAACCAATACGCTATATCACATGGAGAACCTACAACACAACCTTCGGGTTCAGGCATAGTCCAGCCACTATATGTAACTAACTCAGGATGAGCACATATATAGATTGGGAATAGCGCACGAACCTGTCCTGGGAAACTGTGCCAGATTCCATTCTTGTATTCTGAGACTCCATCTGGAGGCGGCTTTTTTTCTTTTCCAAACTCGGGACACCCAAGACGTTTGGTACCGAGAATGAGGCTACAAGTATACTGGAAGAAATCCGGAGTTTTACTACTTATGGAACGGGGTTGTTTAACCACTTCAATTCCGGATTGCGCGTGAGAATGTAACGCTTGCGCACTTTGACCTATGGAATGCCGGCAAATATGAAATGAATTTTGATATAGACTATCGACACATTCACATTGTAAGGTCTCCCCAGGCCCTCCCTCTTCTCCTGTTAGTGAGGGAATGGGGAGGATACGGCTACAACGCTTTCTTACAAGCTGATGTCATTCACCTCATTCTCAGAGGAATTCAACCTCTTGCTAACTTCAAACGAGGGTTGGTGAGTATTATATAGAAATTGAAGTTGTTGACACTACTGACCTTCCATTGAGAGAATGCTTAGTGGACATGCTAACTGGTGGTTATCTGAAAGTGATAAGTAACATCAAAAATGGTTACATTTTAATTGAGTACGTCTGTACCAACTTTAACCACAAGCAGGGCACCCGTGATATTTTAAATAAGAAATCATTCTGTGAAGACCAAATGACTGGTGTTGTTGCTATCAGTGTGCATGTGTAATAGCCAACTATGCAAAGACAAACGAAGTTTCCAGCACCTCTCTCCTCTAACCTCCCCCCTCCCACCCCACAAATGAAACAAGTGAATGAACTTGTGTTATTATACATTTAGTTTAATTATTTTCCCCACCTGAAAATTTTCCAGCTCACACTTTTATTTATCAAGTAACATAGCCACAAGGGTGCTTGTGGAATCTGCATGCTGTATATCTTGTGCTTGTTGTGTTATTTTTCCCATTCCAAGGAAATTGATGAAATTATTCAATCTTTGGAAGGCACAGAGCTGCAAGAAATTTTTAAAAGAAGGTATGTAAATGCACGGAACTCCAACAGATTTGTAACTGCCCATTATGTAAATCTATCTAAAATTAAACGTACAATTTTGATGGTTCAGTAACTATTTCAATAGCAATTTCTTGTCAATATAACCACCACTCATGTGTTTAAATATATATGGAATATGGATAGACATCAAGCAGTCCTCTGAAATTGTTCCGACTACAATGGTAAACTAATGACAATTTGAAATAGAACTGCAATTACGTGGTTGTAGGAGGAATCAATTGTTTATTTTTATTTGCTTGTTGCTACCTCTATTTTCCAATCATCAGTTTTCCCTATACTATTCCATTTCTCAACACTGATTTCCGCACTCCATCCTTTTCCTCCTTCCCCTACACGTTGTCAGTCCAAAGAACCAACTTCTTTTTGCTTGAATTTGATCAGGTTTGATGAAGTGGTCAATGATCTGACGAGTTTCATGAACTTGTTTGATGAGGTGGAGCAGTTGCTGTCTTCCTCTGGCAAATCTGCTAGTGCCATTCTTGATCAAGACTGTTCAAATAGCATCATAGGTAAGGTGTGTGGGGCATGTCTATATGGAAAAGTTGAGCAGAGGGTAGGATATTCAGGAACAAAGAAAATAAATTAGTGTACAGTAATGGCAAAGTTTCGGAACTAAAATCCAGGACAGACCACACCCACTGACATGTATAGTATTGAAAATAATTAATTTTTGGACTGATTATAATACTGAACCAGTTATGATGGCTTTTCACTTTAAAAGTTACTTGGCCAATGTGGCTGTATCGTACAGATAGTTGAGCTTTTCCCCCAGTGAGCCTAATTATGCATAAGCTTTAGCCTGATAAGGTAAAGTATCTATACACTATATACACACTTGTTCAGATAGGTGTGTGTATAGATATGTGTGTGTGTGTGTGTGTGTGTGTGCTGTAGGTATGTATGTGCGTCAGTGTGTGCTGGAATACAAGAAGTTGACATTCTCTCAACTCATGAGGTTCCACGCTGGCCTACTAGACTACTTCAGTAAGGATGAAGAAGGCAATTATCACGACCAGCCAGAGCACACTGACTCCCAGGTACTGAAATTCACACTCCTATGTGGCACATGCATGCTCAAACGGTTTACGAGGAAAAGAGGACAACACAGATGTAATCATCTGGTGATGACCTTTGCAATGTTTGGTCACTTGTGTCTGTGTGAGTTGAAGCTACAGACTTTAGTATTTGTAGTAGTCACGTCAGGCTGGCTAACAAGCACTAGATGATAAGTTATTAATGTGGGAGCCTAGCTGTGAACATGCACTTCTGTTTCTTGAGAATGCTCAGTTGTATATTTGTTTGATGGTGTGTGCTCCCACCCCAATTGGGTAATAACGTATTATGTGTAAGTGAGTGTATTGTGACTATGTTTTTTAAATGTCACATTGTGTCCTGTCACATGTTTTTGCCATGTCACATGTGTTTTAATGTCACATTGTGTCCTGTCACATATTTGTGTCATGTCACATGTGTGTCCTGTGTCAGATATTTAAGTTAAATTAAAACTAAACTCGACATTTCGACTTCTTGCCAGTTATTCTTCATTTGTTATTTAGAACAAGAAGGAATCACAAGTGTTGGAACGGAACTTTGGTTCCAAACTTCAAAGTCTGGTTGAGAGTAGAAAGGGAGGTTATCTCAAGGACTCTTCACTTGTTAACTCACAGGCAGTCCCAGGGCGAGCAGAACTTGGGACGGAGGCTCTCAGGCTTGCTGAGCTCCATGGGCAGTTTGGTCACGAGTAAGTATTGGATAGAAATTATGATGCGAACTAAGATGAGACCTGGTATTTCTCTAATTTGTATCTGGTTTTCTTGCCACTGAACCAAGGCTGTAATTGTAGCTAGTGGAAGTAAACAGATTTTGCTTGGCTACTTCTGTGCTCCATTAACCTGTATACCTGACCTTCTTCGTTATCTGGCAGCCTCTGTGGAGTCACTTGGTGGATTAGAATTGGATTGAGGAAACTGGAATCAACTCGCTGACCTGGCCTAGAGTAGAGTATGCAAAAAAACATTTTTCTTGGTCCAACTTGGCAATCATGTATTTCGTTGATATTTACTTTTACAAGGAAACTTGTTTTTTAGGAATAGTGAAGCACTACAGAATTATCATCTAACATTTGAACTTCCAGTGTGCATGTGGTTTTTGTGTGTGTGTTTGTGTGTGTTCCCATGTTATTACTTTTAGTGTTAAATTATGTATGTATTATTTGTGACCGTCTATGGGAAAATCGGGCACAACGCGGCATGCGTAGACATCGCAAAAAGATCGATTTAGTTCTTAAATTGTATTAAATAAGCCTAACGAAGGGAACGGTTAGGTGATATATAGCGGGAATGGCTAAAGCTACGGCGATAAAACTTGGAGAGCTTAATATCTGCTTGCCAAGGAGTGTGTAAGTGCAACAAAAAAAAATTTTCGTCGGGGCCGCATTGTGCCCGATTTTCCTGTAGACGGTCACATTTATGAAGGGCACAAGTAATTCTTGGAAGTGTGTTTGTGTGTGTGTGTGTGTGTGTTTGCAGTAGAGAAGGTTTACTAGCACTGGAAGAAGCTATTCGACTAGGAGAGCAGAACAACAATTCCCTCCTTCTGGAGCATTCTCTGGTAAGAAGCTCTTTGTCGGTTAGAGTACATGCTAGTCTCAACTTTACAGCTCCGCCCACAATCCCTGAGATGTGTAAATGAGTCAGAGTGTTATTGTCATTTATCTAAACTTTTTTCAATCAACCACTTAATTGCGATAGACTAATAATAATGACACATTCTTCAGTAAATTTATAATTAATTTATTCCATAACTTTCTCATTGCTTATGCTCAGAAAAATATTTCTTTAGAGTTGACAAAAAAATTCTAAGAATATTTTACTAGTGTTAAGCTATATCCAACAAACATGTGTGCCTCTGAAAGTTTCACTTCATTTTTTTTATTTATTTATTTTTTTTATTTATTTAAAACTTTAGTTTGGCAAGCTGTATGTGTTATGAAAAGAATAGACAATGATATTTCAGTGAGTATAATCAAAGCTGACTTTGACAAGTTCAATTGAGATTTGAAATGTAATGTCCTATGTCAACTGGTACAGCTATGGGTGGGGCTAACCCTGCCATTTAGACTATTGCTTTCAGAAATATTTTGGAGCGGTTGGTTTAGTCATGTTAAAATAGTAAGAAAGACAATTTCTAGCATCTACAAGAGGCTAATAACTGATTGACAATAGAAGTACATTACTCACCCTCTGTGTGACTGGACTAGCTTACTCGCCATTGGTGTGCCAAAACACACCACTAGTTTTTATGTCTCTAAATATGTTACAAGGTACTTTAAATTTACAAATATATATGACAATATTTTTCTCTCAACTGTTCTGTGAGATCCCTTCATGCAAGTGCAGTCATTAGTCAGGTAAAATTTTAACATACTGAGGGAGTTGAGTTTGCATGGTGTACATATGTGTCATCATGCAATTACAATATACCACAGTTCATTAGTGTGTGTGTGTGTAGGCATGGCTGCTGAGATTCGAGTCAGTGAGCAAGGAGGACAGTCTGGTGATGCTGAAGAAGTATGTAGAGAATGCAGAGGAACTTCAGTTACCAGTGAGTGAGATAGCATTGGCTGAGAGAAGAGAGAATGGGATATTTAATAGGGCTCAATCAAGTCAGGAGATAACAACAATGTTTCTCTATGATGATAACACTTGGTACAGGATCACCCAAAGCTTTCAAAATTAGGTTTCAAATTCAAAATTTAGTGTAGTGTTGGTTTACAAAACAAGTATGTATTGTCATTCAAAATACAAGACCTAAGCACAGCATGGCACTCTCTTCTTACAACAAATAGCTTATTGGACTACTTCTTTATTATATTGTTTGTTTATTTATTTAGTTTGTTTTTCAGACCACCTAAAGTATTCCTTAACTATAATTAGAGTACAACAGACTTATTATTTAAACTAATATCCTGGTAGTTTTTGTCTGACTGGGTGTGTTGTATGCCTCGTAGTAGGTCAGGCTGCTATCTAGAAAATTTTGTTTGAGGGGGAAAGTTCGAGCAAGTCTACCACCCTTTTTATTACTAAGTTACAATACAAATTGAGCATGAAATTATTTTGAGCAAAACCGCTGTAATTTTGAGTTCAGATGAACGGCATGCCCATACACAGCATGCAAATATTAGGGGGGAGGGAGAAGCTAAGAATTTTGGAGAGGAAGCTGAGAATTTTGGAGAGGAAGCTGAGAATTTTAGGGAGGAAGCTGAGAATTTTAGGGAGGAAGCTGAGAATTTTAGGGAGGAAGCTGGGAAGTTTAGGGGACAAGTGCCCCCCCCCCCCTCCCCCTGAAAATGTTTTTATAACCTTCATTGTGACATTTGCCACAGATTCATACTCATCAAAGTACTTGTGTGTGTGTGTGTGTGTGTGAAACAAGAGATCTGCAAGAGGGTTATAGTAGTCATCCTGTCTGTCTGTCATGCTCTTATTTTAAAGAATACTGACAATTAGCCATTGATTTGGTATGACTTACTCAGAACGATGATTTAAGACCTTTATTGTGCTACTGTTGAATTTCGGGTTGATTTTTGAGAATATGAAGCTATCAGCTCCCGCCTAGGCACTAGCTTTTGTGGTTAATACCCCCTTCCATCATGTCACAATCATGTGAGCTAAAAATTTCTTGCAGTATGCGGTAGTTTTGCTTTATGCTGAAAGTTAACCGAGTGTTTGAATTTGGAGTTTCGCATTGAAAATGTTCTTTGCATGTTTGGCTTCTCTTATGAAGACAGCATTTTAATTTACCCATTTTCATTACACAGCTATATTAATGTCTGATTGGTCTGAGAAATAGTTTAATAGCTAGCTAGTGTATAGCAGCATTGGTACTTCACTGTAAAGGTAATTAGTCATCTGTTCCACCCACTATTGCAACATGTCTATGTGGTGCTCCCTTACCAAAGCAAACCTTTCACAGTGTTCTCCCTAGCACCACTATTACGCACACACACACACTCACATACTTACACTACATCAGAGTATTTCTCAAACCCAAACTTGAGAGGGTTCAAATCAACATTTTTGAAATTTCAGCCGTTTCTCATTTCAATGATATTGATGAAATTTTTACAAGATGTAGGATGAAGTCACGGCCTGTACTATCTAAATTTATCGGCTGATGCCTATAATGGTACAAACTTATATAGTTAGTTATTTTTAGAATGAATCATTTGTAAGGCTTTTTTGCAAAGTATTAAGTAGAAGTGAAGTATGGCTAATAAAATATGTTGTTGTTGTTGTTGTTGTTTTGTTTTTGTTTTATTTTGTTTTTTGCCAGTCCCAAAATGTTCCTGTTTTGTATGTATTAACCCAGCACAACATCTTTTGGGTGGGGGAATGTATATGTGACCGTCTATGGGAAAACCGGGCACAACGCGGCGTGCGTAAATATCGAGAAAAGATCGATCGATTTCTTAAAAATGTATTGTTTCAAGCGGACGGAAGGGAGCGGTTAGGTCTATTATAGCGGGAACGACTTAAGCTACGACGATAAAACTTGGAGAGCTCAATATCTGGACGCCGACAACTCCGTAAGTGCAACAAAAATTTTTTTCGAAAGGTGCCGCGTTGTGCCTGGTTTTCCTATAGACGGTCACATAATCTTCAACCCTGCCCACTTGAGGCCATACTTAATGGATATGTGTATTTGTCGTCTGTGGCAGGTGCACACATGCACGCCCTAATGAGTGGGTGGGGCTCCATTTCATTTGCTAACCACCTTTATTATGTGTGTGTGTGTGTGTGTGTGTGTGTGTGTGTAGATGCTGGGTCTGTGGGGGCGGCTTCAGCAAGCCAAGACTCGTTTGCAGCTCCATCAACAGCCCGAAGTGTGAGTTATGCAGTGGTAGTGTACTAGGACTGCAAACAGTAAGATGTATATTTGAGCTCAAGTGTGTTGTAACTATTGTGTTCATTTACCACGTGTGTGTACTTGCATGTGTTTGTGTGTGTGTAGCGTGTTGTGTGAATTATTAACGAGTGAGGTGGAGAGCATGTCCAGTTACGATGAGGAGGAACTCAAGAGTGCTCTGCACATGGGAACCTTGTCGCTGTTAGCAACCACATGGAAATACTACGGGCACAGGTCAAAAGCTCAGAGGAGCAAACTAATTTGTAAGATAGAAGAGTGATCGCGATGGGTAGGAGACTTGCTTATTAAGGGGTTACAGGATCTTTTTTCAGAGTGAAATTTCAGGGAGGTCCAATCAACTAAATTTCAGAATGGGCTGTTATTCCGTAAAATTGATAAATATTAGGAGCAGGAGAGGGGAGGGGCAAAATGTTCTAAAAAGGCCTAAAAATTCCTAGTGGTTGTGTTATCATAATGAACCCATTGATACCTGTTGGGCAAAACTTACATGTCAAGAGACTTACAGTTTGTTGTAAGTACACACATGTTGCTTTGTTTGTGTATCATCCTTTCTGCAGACTACTGGCCTTGTACTATTCCCAGCTCATCTGTCACATGACTAGCCACACCCTCCCACAAAGCTCAGATGAACAGGAAAGTGTGGCCCTTGCCGTTGACATCGTAGTCAAACACTTGGGCACGCATCTGGTAATTTAACGATCCTTTACCTACACTCCTTAAATGAAATGTTATAAATTTGCCATCCATTTTTAACATGGTTTAGTAACTGAGTTTATTTAGTAACTGAGACCCACTTATCTTTCCCTCATGTGGTCCTCTCGATGTTCTTTCTCAGGAGTACAATTCTAGTGGCAAGATGGTATTGGATCACTATATAAAGTTGTTCCAATCAAAAGGACTCCCGTTTAAGGTAGGTAGACTCATGATTTAATAGAGCTGTCCCCAGTACATGTATGTATATGTGACAAGCACATGTGACTGTTATAACACATGCAGTCTATGTGATAGCAGGGTTTGATACAGGAATTTTGGCTATGGGGTTGGAAGGAAGGTAACGTTTAGTGTTAGAGGGTATGGCTCTCTCTCTCTCTATATTATATATACTTGAAGTGTATACATCTTCTGAAATTTACAAAGAGGTTAACCAATATTTTTAATTGTCTTGTGTGTGCATTTAATTTGTGGGGGGGGGGGGGGGGGGGGGGTTGGTGAAGTTGGGCTGATGGTTTGTACTGTTCAGTGTATCATACTGGAATGTACCGGCAGTATTTCACACTGTGTGAGGAAAAGAGATAGTCTAGATACTCACCTTCATTATAAATTGTGGATTGTTGCATTTTCAATCTGAAAAAAAAAAAAAAAAAAAAACTCATGAGTGTTGAGCAGTCTAATTATGAGGGGAAGGGGTGCTTGATACTAAATGGGTTTTTTTATTTATTTTTTACTCCTGTGGTTTATTTGTTGGTATTTGGACACACCCACATAAATGGGTGGAGACACCTCATATAGCCATGGATCATTGATGGTCAGTCAACTAAGATGTACATGTGGTATGTAAGAACATAGAAAGCAAACATTTATTTGTTGTTGTTATAGTTGGTAAGATACTGGAGTGTGAAAGAGTACAGTTGTTGTTATGCAGGTGCAGCAGTATGTTTAGCTGTGACCAGTTGGTTTAGCTGGCAGTGTCAATACATCATGTAATCCATGCGAGGAGTATAGGAAGCTTCACATGTGACACCAGTCAGCTTAGAGCACCACAAGCGTCCTCTGTTCAGGGGTAGAGTGATAAGAAACATAGCCTTCGTGTCTGATCTCATATATGGTAATAGTAATTTTAGTCGCACAACATGGCTGTAATTATTAGCCACGAGACTCTACTTCGCCAATCAAGTCAATGCAATAATAATTCATTTCATGTCATCTTTCTAGACCTATAAGCAGGATTAGTTGGACGGAACCAGCTGTTTCTTATTTAATAGCATCATTGGAAGCGGAATGTTTATGCAGTATATGGTATCAAGTGACCACACCCACAAAACAAGGGAAAAGGGACACATACAAAAATAATCTGCAGCGTTCCAATCATTTTCAAGATCCCATGAGACAGACAGACAGACAGACAGACAGGGTGACCATCCCGACATCTCAGGTGTGAAACATACTGGACTTTATATTGGCTAAGCAGAGGGATGTGTGTGTGTGTGTTTGGGTATATATGTGTGTGTGTTCCTTCAATCAGTGGGTGATTGGCTGCAGGTCGAGCGTTTGTTTTTTAGCCGCAACATGTTTCACTGTTTATTTTGCATGTTGTCATAGATACTGATGAAATGTCAAGCAGAGCTCAAGTTTGACGAGGCTCTGGCGATGGGCAATTTTACCAGTGCAAGAACTCGTGTGATCACCATAGCAACAATTGATAAGCATGAAGGAAAGTTCAGGTCAGTAGTTGAATACTTTTTTTATTGTGACAATTTTTTTAGCTCCATGACATTGAGACATTCGTCAAGCTCATCTCTGTCTGATTGTTTTGTTTTTGTTTTTGTTTTGTTTTGTTTTGTTTTTTGTTGTTGTTTTTTGCTCCATTGTGTGCATGCTTGTAAATTTACCCATACTTAATTAATAGATGGGAAGAGGATATTGAATGACTCAATAAACTCACAAATTCTGTACTCAGTCAATATGCTTGAAATTGGTAAAGTATCACTGCCGATAATCCATTACTGATAGTCCATTGCTGTGTACATTTCAGATTGTAATCTTTGCTCTAGCTCACTCACCATTAATATACTATTGAGTGCACCATTGGTTGGTTCGACAGGACCTAGTATCACAAACATACATAAATGCATACATACATACATACATACATACATACTGTTCGGGACTGCCTAGCAAGTGGACGGCTTTGTTTCATGCGAAGTGTTCGCGACCTCAGACAAACAAGCTCGTAGCCAACCTGAAAGAGGTAAGACCCACTAGCGGGTGTTAGGATGACAAAGATCTAAGTATAAAGCATGTGATCAGCCTTGACTGTTTCCCACGTCTTCCTAGACTGCTAGGTAAGAAGGAGGTCGTAAGTCTCCACTATCACTAACAGTTCTCCTTAGACCCTTTGTATATATACCGTCTTGCGTTCGAGACAGTATTACGGACTCGGCTACCCTGGTAGAGACAGGAACAACAAAGTTAATAACAATAAATTAAGAAATACCAGAAATAAGGATGAAAGGAGTAATACACAAGTAGTGTTCAAAATAGTTAGATAAGTTAGAATAGAACAGAAAAGCAAAACTATGGCAATATAAATAAGTTTGTTTGACATCGACGAACAACGATATAGCATTGCTGCGCAGGTGCATCAATGTCCAGTATCTTCTGAAGGCCTCCCTTGCAAGGTTTCTTCGACCTAAACACATACATACATACATACATACACGCAAACTCATTTTAGTTGCATATCAATGTTTCATTGTTGTTCACACTTTATTATCTCAACTGACTTTTGTGATAACAGTTGTTGTTATTCAATTAACGCTTTGCACTGGTATCAATTTTTCTCTGCTTTGCCGTACCTGCCTGTGTTGCTTGAGTTATGTGTGTGCCGGGTGGTACCGAGGTCGGGCTTGCCTGCCGCACCTTGGCGTCCGCTGTGCTCAGGCCTGCCTGCAGCGCTCGGGCTTGTCAGCTGTGCCCGGGCCTGTCTGCAGCGCTTGTGCCTGTTTTGCTCTGCCCAGGCCTGCCTGCGGTGCTCGGGCCTGTCAGCTGCCCGGCACCGGTTGCAGCATTCTGCTCATCTTTGGGGGCCTGTCCTCGTGCCAGGCAGCTGTTGCCTTGCCCCTATTTTTCTGTGTGCCGATGGTTTGGGGTCGCATTGGCCCCTGCTGTCTGGCCAATGCCTTCCGACTTTGGCACCTGCTGCCGGGCCAAAATCGAAGCCTCCTCCTGCAAGCCCCAACCTGGTACCTTTCACATCCAGAGTACCGACTGCCGGCGCTCTCGATGGAGTCCCTAACTACCCTGTCCTATCCCACTTCCAAGCTAGCCCCTTATCCCTCCGCGTGCCCTGCCTTCCTCTGTTTATCCTGAGGGATGAGGTGGGTGGGTGCGTTTACGATTGCCTCCAGTGTGCGGTCGTCTAGGTTGACGGCAGCCACAACTGGGGCTGGTCCTGCCTGAGGGTTCTCGTCATCCATGTTGTCTCTGCTGTCTGCTTTGACTAACTGACTGTTGCTAGCACGAGGTCTGCTCTTCCCGCCTAAGCCGTGCTCCACCTACTTCCATGTCACTCTCGTGACCTTGCCCTGCCCCTCCCAGTGCAGACGTTAACGCCGGTTAACGTGGGACTTTAACCTTCATTTAACGCTTTGCACTGGTATCAATTTTTCTCTGCTTTGCCGTACCTGCCTGTGTTGCTTGAGTTATGTGTGTGCCGGGTGGTACCGAGGTCGGGCTTGCCTGCCGCACCTTGGCGTCCGCTGTGCTCAGGCCTGCCTGCAGCGCTCGGGCTTGTCAGCTGTGCCCGGGCCTGTCTGCAGCGCTTGTGCCTGTTTTGCTCTGCCCAGGCCTGCCTGCGGTGCTCGGGCCTGTCAGCTGCCCGGCACCGGTTGCAGCATTCTGCTCATCTTTGGGGGCCTGTCCTCGTGCCAGGCAGCTGTTGCCTTGCCCCTATTTTTCTGTGTGCCGATGGTTTGGGGTCGCATTGGCCCCTGCTGTCTGGCCAATGCCTTCCGACTTTGGCACCTGCTGCCGGGCCAAAATCGAAGCCTCCACCCTCCAAACCATAGCACCCGCTCTCCCCCGGTACCACCTTGTTCCGATTCCCATTAGCCTAATCTACCGTACACCTATACTACTACTGCCACCCCCTCCCCCCTATGCACTCATTTGTTCGTTTCCATGAACTATATATACGTGATTTACAGGGTGAGAATGATACAGCATGCGTTCAACTCAACGACCCCCGCCCAACGTCTGTGTGGGAGTCTTGCTTGGCCAGTACCGCCGATATGCCGGCCAGACGGTCCCTCGGCGTCCTGATGTAGCGTTGGAACGCAGAGCTCCGCCACCGGCCCAGCATTTTTATGACGGAGTCCTCTATGCCACGTTCGGCTGCCGTCGAGGCGGCACCGCTGCGGAAGCTGTGCCCCGCGTACCTGCTGCTGTCCAGACCAGCCCCCGACAGTGCCAGCTTGACTTCCGCCACGAATCTTGGCCTTGTCAGTGCCGATCCATCTTGAAAACGAAAGAATGGTCCCGGACCACTCTTTCTCTTGATCATGTAGTTCAGCACTGCTGCCACTGGGCAGCGTTCGTCCCCAGACTTGCCCACAAATACGTCAACCCCATGTCTGAATGGGTCGGTCTTGGATGCCTTGAGCCTTATGCACAGCCTGCTGGGTGCTGCCAAACTGTCCACCCTCACATCGTCAAACGCCAAGTGGGCTCCTGGGTCGAACGCCGCCTCTGACGGGACCGTGAGTTCGCCCGAGCGGAAGAAACCAAAGAAGCAGAGTGAGCTAGCTGCCCACAGCATGGATGCGTCCCAGTGGCCCTCCGCGCTCTGCCAGACCTGCCTTAGTGCCTCTAGGACGTCCAGTGTGATTGGTCTCTTGGGTGCCGATGCTGCCACCCCCGACTTGGCCTGTGTCAGCTTGATGCCTTTCAAGACCTGTTCCAGTCCTGCCATCAAGTTGATCCGAGGATCGCCCCAGCCACCTGCAATGTGCCCGTGCCTGATACCAGCCAGGTAACACTTTAGGGATGCTGCCCGTATACCTCCGTCGGCCAGGTGAGCTATGAACCTGCACAGAACTTGCTCCGACGTCGGCCACGGCGCCGACCCCGACTCACGGCAGAATCGGGTGTACCGCCCCTGTGCCGAGCTGTACACCCGTGCCGTGGAGGCAGCTACCGAGCTTTCGCGATAGCGCTCCACAGCTCGGTCCAAGCCTGCGACGTCCAGTCTGGTTGTTTGACCAGCAGCAGGTCCAGTATTGCCTCCGGGATGGGTACCGGCTCCGGATCTGCCTGTGGGTGAAGCGCATAGAATTTTTTCAAATTGTTTCTTGACAAGGCATCTGCTACCCCGTTGTCGGCTCCCTTGATGTGGGACGCCACCAGTTCCATATTGAACTCGGCCTTGCAGAAGGCCAAGCACCTTGCCAGATGCATCGCCGTCCCATCCTGCGACGTGCCTTTGTTGATGATATGCACTACTGCCGCGTTGTCTGATCTAACTGGCACCACTGCGCCGTGCCACCTGCTGCCCCACAGCAGAGCTGCCACCACTACCGGCACCAGTTCCTTTGCCGTGATGTGCCAGCCTGCTGCCTGGCCTGCCCATGGGAGCTGAAACCATGAAGTCTCCCAGTGTGCACCACAGCCCCATGAGCCTGACGCGTCAGACACTAGCTCATCTGTCCTCCGTCTCTTGTCGGCGTTTTCCAGCAGCTGCACGCCATTCCAGCCCGCGCCGAACTGCCACCACCATTCGACATCTGACTTCGCCTCCCTGTTCAGCCTGACGAAGTGGTTCAGCTTTTTCACGGTGGTCGACAGCTCTATCAGCCTTCTGATAAACGTCCGGCCGGGCCTTACAACTTTGCACGCGTGTGCAAGCAGCCCTATCAGGGAGAGCAACTCCCTCTTTCTGCAGGCTTTCCTGCCCCGCCATCCACGCAGTTCTTCCTGCAACCGTGCCAGTTTATCGGCAGGCAACCTCAGTTCCATTGCCACGGTATCTATTTCGATGCCCAGGAACGTGAGCCGGGTTGCCGGGCCTTCATCTTTCTCTGGCTCCGGTGGGAGCCCTAGCTCAGTGCACACTTCGTGCATGACTGCCGAGTTCTTGTGGCAATCGGCCCTGCTACCGCCCATCGTGATGAAATCGTCCACGTAGTGGAACACATGTGTGGCGCCACGTCTTGCCATGACCCACAATGCGGCGTCTGCTAGAGCCGTGAACAGCAGTGGAGCGGACCTCAGGCCGAACGGTAACGTCGTATCGACGTATACCAGGTCCCGCCACCTCATGCCCAGCAGGTGCCTATCCTCAGGATGAACGGACACCTGGCGGTACGCTTGTCGAATGTCCATCTTGGCGAGCCATGCGCCTCGCCCCAGCCCAGCTGCCTCCTCTGCTACCCTGTCCAGGGTGACATAAGATAGTGAGGCCATTTCTTTGCAAATGCCGTCGTTGACACTGGCTCCGTCCGGAGCTGACAGATTCATAATCAATCTAAACTTGCCCGGCCTGTTCTTTTTGGGGATAACCCCGAATGGGCTGCAGTGGATTGCCCACGTCTCGGCCTGCTGCAGCGAGCCTGCTACTGCCACTCTGCCTGCTTCCACCTCTGCCGATAGGTATTTGTCAACGACGTTGCCGTGCTCCATGGCTGACGGCATATTCTTGCCCTCTGCTCGCAGGGGGGCTCTGCCTTGCTCGTAGCCCAGCCTGAAGCCCTCCTCGATGCCCTTGAGGAGCTCAGCCACCAGAACCGCGTCGGGATGACCGGCCAGTTCTCTCTCCCATGTCTGCCTGTTCATGGGTGACACCACCTTGGTCAAGTGCTCTGGGAGGGTCGGCACCTCCCTTCTAGTACAGCCCGCCAGTGCTCTGATCTGCTCCCCCGTCACCATAGGGTGCTTCCCGCCATGCTCGTGCTCTGCATACCACATATACAGCCAGGTGGTTGACACTTGCTGGGCCCAGCCATTGCCCTCATGTTTATCAGTCTGCATTGTTTGTTTTGGAACCCTACCCGCCCTTAACACCCCTAACCTCCACTACCGCCTGGGCTTCCTCAATTACCCTACTCTTCTGAGCCCCTATGCCCTACCTGCCGAGCCTAACTACCCTCCCCTATGCATACCCGCCCATCCCCGACAGGTCAGGGCAGCCCAGCCACGCACCCTGCTTTGTCTGTACACTGTAAGTAACATTAACATATCGGCACATTTATGATACAAGTCGCTTTATTAATACATATGTCTCGTGAGCTGTCCGTTCCCGGGTTGTCCTGTTCACAGAGTCCGTCCCCCTCCAACCCCGCTACTGGGCGGCTTGCTGTTGGTTGCTGGCTCCCGATTTGCATCTGGTCACTGGGTGGGGGCCCTTGCACTTGCTGCATGCATGCCAGAACCGGCACGCATTTCCGAATTTACAATCCCCATTATATTTGTTAAACTTTTGGCAAATCTCAGCACTCTGCCGTGGTGAGCCCCTCGCTTGCTGGGCTTGTTGCGCCCCTGGGCCTGCATTCCACGGTCTTTTTCTGGCTGCCTGGGGGCATTCATATGATTGGTGGTCCACGCTGTGGCACCTCGAGCACCAGTTTTCTGTTGCCTTTTCCTGCCCGGTAAAACATTGGGCGTATAGGCTCGGGTCTGCTTTCGCCCATGTCAGCGAGGCGTTTCCAGCTGCCTCCTGTCTGAAATTCTGATCGTAGACGATCCATGATGGCCATTTGTACTTCTTACTGTTTCGTGCCGTGAGAGACATGTAGCCCAACAGGTCAGTCAGCCTGTGGGGGTGTTTTCCTGTCAGTGCTGTGATGTATAGCGTAAAGCACTGCACCCATGTTGCTAAGTCCGGAATTATCTTCCGGGTCTGAAGCAGGTCGGCCGCCTGTACCACCACTATCCTGTCGTCCGACAGCTGGTGGCTTGGCCGTGACCTCCCACGAGCTGGTGGGAGTTCTGCCAGGTCTACGTATTCCAACGCTTGTATCTTGTCAACCAGCCGCCTGGAGATCGGCGGCAATCCTGGCCCCAAGGTCACGGTCGGGCATCTGGAACTGTCGCCCAACTCGGGCCTTGCTGGCCTGGCACTGAGTGGAGTTCCGCTGTAGGGGTCGCTGCCAGTCGAGCCCGACTCCCCCGCCTCAGCCTCTGCCAGCACCCCGCAGCCAGCCAGTTCACTGCACTCCGGGAGCTGTCCCGGACCACCTGCCATAAAATAACGTTAGTGTAATGACCATGTTGGTCCTTGCGACGTTCGCGCCAAAGCTGACCTTGCATGGCGCCAGCCACAAGCTTTCTCACCCATCCCGCCCTTGTCCTTAAGTAGCCGCCTCCCCCTACAATTAATTGACACCTTGCCCGCCTGCCGCCTAAATGTTCGGGCCCTGTTCATGTTCCTGGCCCTATCTCTCAGCCGCCACCAGCTTCGTGAATCTGCTGCCAGGACCCTGCCGGTGGTCCCATCTGCCCACTTCTGCCTGTGGCCTGCCTGCCGCCACCAGCTCTGTGGGTGTTGCTGCCGAGGACCCTGTAGGCGGTCCCATACCCTGCATAACCCAACCCACTACTTGCCTGTGGCCAGCCTGCCGCCACCAGCCTTGTGCGTTCTGCTACCAGGACCCAGCTATCGGTCCGGTGTCTTGCCTGCCGTCCTCGGCTCACCCTGCTTATAATCCTAGATCTCTGCGAATGTCTCGGCGAGCTGGCAACCTACCCTACCCCCCCGTAGCCTGCCATGTGCCACCAGCCTATGCCGCTATCCAGCAGCTAGGACCCTGCTGTCGGTCCCTAGCCCGGCCCCAGCCAATCCTGCATTGTGATTAGTCACATATGTATGGGTGTCCATACCTATATAATATCGGCCTGATGACTGCCGTTGACCTGCCCCAAGAACCAACGCCTCACTGCCAGATTCGGCGTGGGCTGTTGCTAGCCAGCCCCCCCTGTGGCCTGCTTATCGCCACCAGCCTGACCTGCCCGCCATGTTCGGCCCTGTTTCAGGCCTGTCTAATATTCATCTGCTCTGCTGCCTCTGCTCCCCTGCCTACTTGTGCTAACCATGGTGATGCTCTGTCATTCATTATACTCTCTCTCTTTTTTTTTTTTTTTTTTTTTTTGTGAGCCATGCTCTGCTCTAAAACCGGCTGCTGTGCTGCCCTTCCCTGATTATCCTAATTAATGCCCGAGTTCCTACCACCTTCTTCCCCCTACTCCTACCCACCTACCCCAGCTAACCTCAGCCCCCCCTGTAGGGCTCTCCTCCTCGCATCCCGTACGTTTCACAGCCGCTTGGCTGGAGAGGACTAGCTGAGGAGATCCCCTTATGTACCCGTCCTACCACCCTCACCTCTATTTCGATCTCTGTCAGCTTCTTTGATCTTATCCGCGACTGCGTTTACGATTGCCTCCAGTGTGCGGTCGTCTAGGTTGACGGCAGCCACAACTGGGGCTGGTCCTGCCTGAGGGTTCTCGTCATCCATGTTGTCTCTGCTGTCTGCTTTGACTAACTGACTGTTGCTAGCACGAGGTCTGCTCTTCCCGCCTAAGCCGTGCTCCACCTACTTCCATGTCACTCTCGTGACCTTGCCCTGCCCCTCCCAGTGCAGACGTTAACGCCGGTTAACGTGGGACTTTAACCTTCATTACATGTGAGCATGCTCACAAGTCTCCCTCCGCACTCAACAACAACTGTCATTTGCTCTAGCTGGGGGCACTGATTGGAGGGTTGAGATCAGTGAGCACAGTCAATGTAATTGCTTTCATACATTCGGCTTCATATACACACACGCGCGCACACATGCACACACACACACACACCCTACACACATACACACCACACACACACACACACCTCCCTAAAAAGATCGAATTTAGGTGGAGCATCTTTGCACCATATTATATTCACACCGTGATCTTGTAAAATAAACTGTCTAGTCTGAAGTTCATTTATCATTGCTGGTGAAGAAAAATAAGAATTGTAGTTTAACAAGACTAATATTTTTTTTCTATTGACTGTTGATGACTGAAGGTTTGCACCATTAGTGCTATCTTAATGTAGCTACACATGCCTCCTCCCCTCCCTCCTGCCATCTTCCATTCTAGCTCCATTTCTGTATGTATGTTTAGAGTTGTGTGTGTCCTTCCCGTTCAGTCCTAGTTAGTTATTGCAGCTTTGAATTTGTTTGTACCTTCGTTATTGTGTGCAGCTGCTATTATTGTATTGTAGACTAGAGTTTGTCCAAAGAATAAATAAATGTTTATTTTTGAGTATGTACGCACACCAGCTCTGTATTTTAAGTTCAAAGTTAAGGAACCCAATTAGAAATACAATGCAGAATTATTCTTTTCTTTCCGGAACATTTTGTTTTCAAAACCTACATTCTTATTGTCAGAATTCCCCTACCACATGGCAATTATGCTTTATTTCTTAAGGGCTAGGGGGCGGGGGTGAAAGGGTGAGAGAGTTGAGGAAGGGAAGAAAAAAAACCGTCCTGGTGCTAATAAAGATATTGTTCCTTTATACTTGTAGATCTGCTCTATTGACCAGACAACAAGGCAATGTCTCTCACTGTGTCAGACTCCTCAATGACTTAGCTCGGTGAGTCCGTGTTGTTCTCTGCAAGTCATGCCAAATCATACCGAACTGACTGGTCCAGGAGTTCTGCTACAGATTTTATCACACACACACACACACACACACACACAATCATACACATACCATTACACTCACACTATCTATGCAGTGATACAGTACAGGGTTTCATACAGAGGGGTAATTGGCCCTGGATCTCCCCCTAGAAATAGTAAAATTAGTGTTGGCTTGCAGTCCAGTATTTAGTTATACCTCATTATACAACAAAATATCGGGTCCCAAAATCCATTCCAAGAAGTGTAGGTGTGCCCTGTAGTCACAGTAACCATATATTCAATTCCTTTGCATTGTTTTTGTTTCCTGTTACATGCAAACATAAATAGAGAACATAATAACTCAATACTGTAGTGATAACTTGCATGAAAATAGTGTTGTCCACTCTCACTTCCCAGTTGATGTTCTTGTACATATCTTGTGCGGAATTTAAGCATTCTTTTCAAAGCTGCTGCCTAGGCTTCATCATAAGGGAGTGCTGGATTGGGAAATTGTAATTTTTCCAGTTATCCAAGTCCCTGTGAAGTGTTTTGTTTCAATTGTTGGACAACATCTGACTTCAAAAAAACAGTGATAATTCTGTGAAAGGGTTTAGTTGTTTCACATATAAAATCATATGGACTTATTGTGGTGTGACACCACCCCACTCAACATTAACTAATTAAATAGTCATTTACTTTCTGTACCATTAGCTACATCTATTTACCTATTGCTGTATACAAAATTAACTTATTCACATTACATCTTCTCATGCTATGTATAGACTAAACAACTTACTCACATTACATCTTTTCAAGAGCCTAGCTTTGCTGTGTGACTTAGCTTGCTGGGTGCTAGCCTGAAACTCTGGTGGCAGCGCAACTGCGTCTCTTAGGCTAACAGTGACCTGATCTCACCACACCTGTTGGCAGCGGTGCTCCTATGCTTTTTCTTCTAGCTAGGAGTTAAGAGACGCACTCACGACAAGCTACTACAGCTGTTGTTTTCTTGTGTTCCGATAGAGCTAAGCGCGGGATCGAACTGAGACAAGTGAGCTTTACTATTTGCTTTAGCTATATTTTCTCTCTCTTTTTTTTTTCCCCTTCTGTTTTACTCTTCCACTCCGGAGCTCAGTAGAAGCTAAGCTTCCTCCGATATATATTCATTTTGTTGTTCCTTTTGATTTTTTGTTTAGAAACCATGACAGACTCCGACACACCGATACTGACAGCCGGGAGAAGCGACAGGAGGCACGGACTCGGGGCGAAGTCTGCCACGTCTGGCGATTTGGACGAAGATCTGGTGCGCTTAGTTACCCCTGATCTTTCTGGAGACTCCACAAGCAGTGGTGTTTTCGTCGGCCAGAAGTCCGAGGTACACGCCCAGCCTAGAGATACAGACCCAGTTTTGGGGTTTGATGGTGTTCATGCCGGCGCGGAGAAGCCTACTACTTCTACTCCTGCCCATGCTTAAAATCCAGATCAAATTATCGATCAACATCAAATCCTACATAAAGTCTTTTGTACAATGTCAAGCGTTTTACCAATTCCTCTCCCCCAAAAGCACCTCTAATTCCACCTGAGGTTATTACTAGTAGATTTGAGAAATTGGCTGTTGACGTTGTTGGTCCTCTTCCAAAGTCAAAGCACAATTTCCGTTATATTTTGACGGCTATGGATCTTGCTACTGGCTTTCCGTTTGCTTATCCTATGCGAGGTTTCGCTGCTGAGGAAACTGCTCTTAATCTGCTTTCAATATTCTCATTTATTGGCTCCCCACTCTCAATTTTGTCTGATCAGGGCAGCAATTTTCTTTCTCTAGTCCTTTCGTTTGTTTATGACAAGTTTGGTGTGCTCAGAATAAAAACATCCCCATACCATCCTGAGTCGAATGGTACACTGGAGCGCTTCCACTCAACCCTTAAAGCTGTGATTCGTAAGTCTATAGACAAGCGTTCTGACTGGCCAACTGTTCTAAACCTTGCTCTGTTTTTCCTTTGCAATTTACCACATTCTAGACATGGACACGCCCCTTATGAACTGACCTTTTTTAAACCAACACCACATATACTTTCTTCTTTAAGGTCTATTTGGATTTCAGACAATGAAAATTGTGTGAATATCCCTCGTTTTCTTGAAGACCTCAACACTTCCATTGAAACTGCTTTGCTCTCCATAAAAGAGCGCATGAAGGATGATGTTGTTCGCAAACGAGAATACTCTGATCGTAGAAAACTGCGTGTTTTCAGCATAGGAACGGAACATTGGTCATGATGAGAGTCCCTGGGTTGCATGGCAGTTTAGAAGCATCCTGGGAAGGTCCGTTTAAAATTATTGACCGCACTTCTGATGTTAACTACTGCATTTCACCTGTTGGATGTAAAACCAGGTCAAAGTCCAAAGTTGTCCATATCAATTTGTTAAAAGAGTTCAAGCCGAATTTTCAAGTGTTTTCTGTATGACATTTTGGGTAAAACTTTCTCACCTTCTATTTCTCCTCATCTTAGTCTTGATAAACAATCCTCTTTCCATTCTTTGTTATCACAACATTTTGCTATTTTCTCTGAAATTCCTGGGTGTACTGAGACCACATCACATTGCATCTCTGTAACATCTGATAATCCAGTGTGGACTCCGTCCTACACTATACCTGCCCATGTGGAAAAAGGTTTCCAGCAATCTTTAGACGAGCTACTCACTCTAGGCATTATTGAACCTTCACAGTCGTGTTGGTCATCCCACCTATTCCCATAATTAAAAAGGATGGTTCCATTAGGATTGTCATTGACTAACAGGAAATTGAATTTGGTCACACTAGCTGAGCCATTCCAGATGCCTACCATAACTGAAATAATTTCTAGACTTGGAAATGCCACATATCTCTCAAAGCTAGACTTAATGAAAGGGTTCCACCAAGTTCCCGTGGATCCAGAGTCCAGGCAATACACAGCTTTCACCTGTAGGCATGGCAAATGTCAATACTGCCGCATGCCATTTGGACTAAAAAAATGCTCCAGCAACCTTCCAATGCTCATGCAGGAGGTACTACGAAATTTGTAATCCTTTAGTTCTGCATACATTGACGATGTCATCATTTTTTCTGTATCTTGGGAAGATCATCTCTCTCACATTCATCAAGTTCTGTCCAGGCTGTCATCCCATGGTCTTGCTGTCAAAGACACCAAGTGTTGCTGGGGTTTTCTCTCCTTTGAATTTTTGGGTCACATTGTTGGCAAAGGCAAAATTTCTATTCCCGACTCTCATGTTTTGCAACTGAAAAATTATGTTAAGCCCCAGACAGTCACTCAATTGAGATCATTCCTCGGTCTTGCAAATTTTTACAGGAAGTTCGTACCTCGTTTTGCTGCGCATGCGCAGCACCTGACAAATTTGACCAGACGGGGTTGCCCCAAGAACCTTGACTGGAACAACGACTGCAATGATGCATTTTGTTATATTGTTTCTTGTATATCATATAATGTGTCTCTTGTTGTTCCTGTATTGCATGATATTTTTTCGGTGTACTGTGATGCCTCTTTGAGTGGCATAGGTGGAGTCCTATGTGTTTACAGATCCAGCGTCTGGCAGCCAGTTGCATTCCACTCCAGACAGCTGCAACCACGTGAACAACGTTATTCAGCAGAAATTGAGGCCTTGGCTATGTTGTCTACTATTGAACATTTTGTGTATTGCTGTGTGACTTAGCTTGCTGGGTGCTAGCCTGAAACTCTGGTGGCAGCGCAACTGCGTCTCTTAGGCTAACAGTGACCTGATCTCACCACACTTATAGAGTCTTGGAAATGGAATGTGTACTTCTCATGTATGCATTTTGTTTTATTATTATTATTATTATTATTATTGATGTGGTACAGCCATTGTTGTGCTGTGTAATTATTGTAGTTATTGTTGTTTGTGATAGATCTGATTCATCTGCTTCAGCTGAATTGAAACTGAGGTATGTTAGCTCATAGGTGAATGTGTGTGTGCATGTGTGTGCATATGTGCGTTCATGTGAAGTGGTGTCTATTCTATGATTGTGTCTTAGTAAACTAGTGAACAAGTGAGACTCTTTGAGTCATACGAAGTTGTGTGTGTGTATGTTGAGAGGGGAGGGAGGGAGGGGTTGTGTATAACTTATTTTTTAGTTCTCTGGACTGAAAGCATTAATAATCATATAAATTAGTTGGATGAACTTATTTAATAGGATCAAAGCTAAAGTAAAATGTAAGAAAATCTAGTTGCCGTCGAAAAATTGAACGCAGGACCATTTTTCATTTTTTAAAAATAAGGCACGGTCTTAAATGTGGAGTGTCATTGTATTAAACTTTGTACTTTGACCCTGGCATTTTTGTGTTAGTTCGGTGGCCGACCCCGTCCCAAACTTCACTAAACACAGAATCCTCTGGTTTATTGATATTATCATCCTATTGTTTACCATTTTGGATTCTTTTTTTCTTTTTTTTTTCTTTTTTCAAATCAAACAGTTGCGGCGAATGGTTACTATGGCATTGAAACCCTTTACCATATATATGTGACTTAAAAATTTCAGCCTTTTTTTTGTAGCTTGAATATTAGAAGTTAAAATCAGTAGTGTAGTTTTAGGGTTGCTCGCCATTTGTGCTCAAGCACATTACTGGTATATTGGCATTAAAGAAATACCTTTGAAGCCTAAAAACAGTGAAGAGTAAACACTTTTTTTCAATATAGACACTATTTCATTACGGCTAACTCTTATTAGTGGGTTAATATTAGTTTTGGCAATAAAACTATCATAAACATTTATGTATTTTTTCAATAGCAAAATAACAACACACATACGCCATAAGTGTGACCTTTCAGGGTCACAACAGCCGCCAACACATCATAGCAACAGTTCAAATAAATAACCATTCTATAATATAATGTAATAATGTAGCAACTAAGCAGTGCATATGATTAGCTACATACTGATATTGAAAACAACAAGTGCTCAGTGATCAAAGATTTTGTAATTAAGTAAAACAATATCATGAATTAGAGAGTATTTGGTAGATTTTTCCCAGTGCTTATTTCTAGTATGTAGTTTTTGGTTCTTCCGTGTGTCTCAGGGTGTTTAGGTGGGAAAGGCTCGACCTCCACCATTGGGAAATATCATGTTTATTAACCTTCTTAATAATCTCTAATGAACAACCAATATTCTGATTGATTGGGTTTACTAGATAGTATAATATAAACATTGCCAGTGCTTGGGTGACCTCTGAATCCACTCACTAGAGCATTTATGTCACCATAATGTGGTGAGTTCTCCAAACCTTTTTTGGTAACTGAGTCCAAGAGAAGGTGTGTTATTAGCTAATTGCTTGTGTGGTTGTCAGCCTGGCTCAGTGAAATAACTGCATGCAAGGATCAACATGTTTGTTTAGAAATAGCCATGTCATTGATAGGATGGACTTGTGATTAGTGTCAGAGGAATGGTTTGCCTAGTGTTGCGGAAGAAACTAGCTGTTATACTGCACTTTCATTGGTGTGCGAGCATTTGCTAGTTTCATTGAAACCCCTATTTAGTACTTTTAATTTATTGAAATGTCAGCTATATATTTTTATAGGGCAGATTTGTTTTTAGTTGTTGTTTATTTGTTTTTTCATAGTTTTCTTTCCTAAAAAATTAGTGTTCTATTTTAAGAAATTGTTAACTTTTTCTAGTCACAAATTGTAGCAAAGAATGGTGATATACACAATAGCAGTTAGTGTTTAGTGTTCACCTGTGTCCAGAATATACCAACTCTCTCTCGTCACGCTAACCAAAGACTTTCTTTGAGTTGTTACTACAACATTGAAAATATATCACTTAAAATAAGTGTCACAAAAAAAAAAAACCCACTGAACTTTGTGTATTTCACATTGTTACAATCTGACATTCCTGCAGGACAGAACTTACCACCACCATCTTTCTCAATAGCAGTGGCTTATCCTGCGGAAGTTGTACAACTATTTACACCATAGTTCTCATGTTGAATTGTTATTTATTGTTATGATGTTTGGTGGTTGGCAAGCCTCCTATGAAACTTCACACTTACAGAGTTGTTTATTGTTAATGAATGATAGCTATGTTAGCACCCTCGCTGTTTGTATTCAAAACCACGTGGTAAGAGAGGGAAGGGAGGGAGCATCAGAAAGCTAAGACTTTCACACAATTTTAGGTGTTGTTGCCGGTTTCATTTAATTCGAAGACACGACTTATTACGTCTGCATTGTTCAAGTGTGTCAATGTTTAATTCTTGACAAAGAATTTGAGTGTATGTGTGTGTGAGTGTGTGTGTTAGAGTGAAAGGAAAATGCCTTGGTGATGCTATCAGATAGAGTCTGATGAGGTTACATTCAGGAAGATAAATAAGGAATTCAGAGTACTATGTGTATTGGTGGCTTACAACTTTTCTCTCTCTCACACACACACACTTGGTCCTATTCTTTCTCTGCATGGATTAAAAGTTATCATGTTCACATCTTTTGCATGTATGTGTGTGTGTGCACGTGCGTGCTTCAGTTGCCAGCCATTATTGCAATTTTTGGTCCAAAGCAAAACTTGAACAGATAGTGTGGATTTGCTCAGGAGTATTATTGCTACTTTTCCCCCGTAGCATCCCGAGCACAGCGAGGGTGCTACTTGGGCCTGAGGGACCCTAAAAATGGTGGTTCACAACGGCTACGCAACGCCTAACTGATTTAGAACGTAGCGGAGGGACACTAAGTGTCCCTGCCCTCAAAGTGGGGACACTAAGTGAATAGTGTCCCTCTCTGAATGACCTAAGCAGTTTACGATTGTGGCTGGTTTGGCACTTAGTGGTGCTTTTATCCATTTTGTTGGTGTGTTGTTGACTAAGTTCTTCTGTCATGCAAAATTACGTGGTTTTTCAGCAAAACAAGTGACACTAGCTAATGATGATAATACTGACACTAGCTAATGATGGTGATGCTGAATGCCCCCACCCTACCCCATACCACCCCCAGTCTGTGTCATTGTTGTCTACTGTGAATATTTTCCCATAGTAAAAGGTAAAGGTTGATATACTATTATGTTTATTTGTGTGTGCACATACATACACATGTACGAACATCTCATTTGCTATATCATGTGCTGATTGGCAGCCGCTACAGTTAAATAGCATGTTTGTCGTCTTAATTGAACGTTTGCTGAGTGTCGCGTCTGCCATAGTGTTGTAGCACGGTCCATGTTTGACTGTCTGTAGCATGCTCCGTGTACCATTTGTGTTGCAATTTGAAGTTTTGTTTATTTTCTGTCCCACAGATGTTTACAGTGTCTAGCTGAGGTGTACTTTGACCTTGATGAGTTGTCTCGCGCCATCTTTTACCTTGCCAAGTGTCTCGTCCACTGCCAAAAGTATCACTTCCCTCATCATCACCTCAAAGCCAAGCTCAGGGACTTAGTAGCACGCGTGACCGAAGGATACAGTTAGCATAGCACAAGCTGGAAAGATTGGATCCAATCAGTCACAATTCATACGCAGTACTTTATGATATGCTATGCTACAGTGTTTGTACATGCAATTATAACAATACTGTAAGGTCAAGGGAGGGAAAATGCCATCACTTTAATTAGTGTTACTAATTACACTTGTAATTCTTCAGGTTAAGTAAGATCACGTGGGAAATAGGCACAGCCCTGAGGAAGTGTGGCTGTCCCTAGAAGGTCAACTATTAGATATCATCCAACCCAAAGGCATGGTACTATGTAACTATGGCAATTAGTTGTGGGACACTGCTTGTATTAAATGAGAATGGGAGAGTTAGTGTTGTTGCTATTTATATTTAAACGTTAATTTATAATCTTTGATTAATATTATTGTCAGCAATCTGGTAGGCAAGTGCTGACGAAGCTTTGAAGATCCTTTGAAAATCCAAGGAGTAGAACTAAAGAATCAACAACTGTTTACATTATCAATGAAATTAAATGTGAACTAGTTATGCCATATGATTCATGTACACAGTAGGCTGGTTCACAAGGAAATGACATTGACTCGGCTCTGGAGTCTGTACTACAGGTCCAGGGTTCACTCACTTGCACAAGTTTAATGTGATGTGACAACACATGTAACAGAAGAGTGGAGTATTCACCCAACTGCCTGCGAGACTACTGGAGCTAACCGTCCAATTATTCTATAGTTAGAGGAAATGAAAGTTGTTTTGTTTTTTTAAAGTACTAATGAATAAGCATCAGAATGTCAAGTTTGTACAGAGAGTGAGGAAAGTTGTTTTTTGTAATAGATGATGTTTTGATTGATTAGCTGTGTAATTTAAAAAGTGTTAATTCTTACTGATAAATTAAACAGTAAAACTATCACTGACCTCTTTAAATGTAAGCTATAGAAATTAAGGGTTTTTCATTCTGCAGATATAGCTTGATAAGGCTCGCGTGACAAAGTTGAGTAATCCAATGAATATAATTATAATGGACCCAATTTTATTTCCTGGGTGTGGTCGCATGCCAACGTTTCCAGAAATTAGATTCCATTCCACAACCAGCAGTAGTTGAATCAGCTAAAAGAGCAGTGGAAGTGACCCTGGCTAGTTTCCATAGTAGCAGTACAGCAATTTCCATTGAATATTTCAAGCTAATTGCTCTGTACTTCAGCCTATAAGGAAGGTTCTTGTCATGGCTGACCAGGTTCTAAAAAAACTGGAGAGCCAGCTGCAGTGTTCAGTGTGTCTGGATAAATACAAAGACCCAAAACTGCTGGAGTGTTTCCACATCTTCTGCAAGGAGTGTCTTGACAAACTGTTTATGGAGGGTGAGAGACAGCATCAGAAGGAAGGAACTGGTTCTCTGTCCTGTCCAACCTGTAGGCAAGCCATGGCTGTGCCTAATGGAGGAGTAGCAGCTCTCAAATCTGCTGTCCACATCAACCAGCTACTAGAAATGCATGAGGACCTTGTTTTAACACAAAATTCCTCTATAAAAATATCTTCAGACAAGGGAAAGAGAGAAGATTATGTGAAGAGAAAGAAAAGAGACCACCTCTACTGCGCCCAGCACAAGGGGAAGGAAATGGAACTGTTCTGTGAGACCTGCAGTGAGCTGGCCTGTCTCAAGTGTGCTGTGAAGGGGGGCAAGCATCATAGCCACAACTACACCTTCCTGGGAGATGACTGCGAAAAGTACAAGTCTGAAATATCAGCCACCATTGAGCCGGCGCACCAGAGAGTGCACTTGGTCAAAAAAGCTCTCACCCAAGTAGAGAAAAGGTCGAATGATGTTCAGGTTCAGCGGAATTCTCTAGAATCAGCCATCGAAGAAGCAGTTGAGAAGATTCATTTGACCATAGACAACCGTAAAGCAGAATTGGTACAAAGTTTGCGTGAATTGACAGGTGACAAGTTGCGTTTGTTGGACTCTCAGAAGAGTGCGTTAGAAACGAGCTATTCTTATCTCAAGAACTGCTTGGAGTTTGTCAATGCAGGGATTGAGAGCGATGTTCCATTGAAGATAGTCCAAATGAGGTCTAGAATTTCCAGTCTCGTCGAGAGTCTGATGGATTCGGTGGGCAGCGAGTCAACTGAGCCAGTCACTGAAGCTGATGTAAAGTTTACGGGCCCACTGGAGGCCCATTCATATGCCTTCAGAACATTTGGAGGCATATATGCTTTTGGGTCTTGCGATGTTACTAAATCTCGAGCCAGTGGGAGTGGTCTGGCTTCCGCAACCGTTGGAGAAGAAGCCAAAGTATTCATCCACCCAGTGAATTTTCTGGGAAAGCTTTGCAACGAACCGGTGAGCAATCTTCGTTGTGAACTGGTATCCAATCTCAACGGCACAAAGGTGAAGGGAATTGTCGAACGAACCAGGAGTGACGGACGCATCGAGCTGCGCTACCGGCCCATAGTACAGGGTCGACACCACCTTCATGTTGTCATAGACAACCAACCCATCCCTGGCAGCCCTTTCTCGGTACTGGTCGAGGTGAAGAACCAAAACCTCTCCTTGGCAGTTCTGAGCATGAAAGGGGCAGAGCATCCGTGGGGTCTAGCAGTGAGCGTGAAAGAGGATGAAGTCTTTGTGTCAGACTCTGAGAAGCACTGCATTTCTATTTTCAGCCGCAGCCTGGGAGGTATTCTGCGATCATTTGGGACTAATGGTTCTGGCCAGGGCTACTTCAGGTCCCCACGAGGGATCGCACTGGATAAAAACTCAAACATGTTTGTTGTGGACAGTGAGAACCATCGCATCCAAAAGTTTTCTCTGGATGGCAGATTCATCTCTTCCGTAGGATCTATGGGCAACAATCCACTTCAATTTTACTTCCCCAAGGACATTACGTACAACCTTGCGAACGATCGGATCTACATTCTGGATGGCAACGACCAAGTGCAGATCTTAAACAGCGATTTTTCCTTGTGTGCCATTTTTGGAAAGCACGGCAGGGGCAAAGGTCAGTTTCACAACCCTTGGGGTATTGCCTGCGATAGCTCGGGAAGAGTTTACGTGGCGGACACTTACAACCACCGAGTGCAAGTCTTCAATGCAGACAAAGAATTCGTCACTACGTTTGGTAGCCGTGGCAACAGGGACGGTGAGCTGATGGACCCTATTGGTATCGCGGTGGATTCATCAAAAGGTGTGGTTTATGTGAGCGAAAGGTACAGCGAACGTGTATCACTCTTTTCCACGGATGGGAGGTTCCTGACAGCCACAGTGGGAGGTGGCTACAAGTGCGGGTTGGCAGTGGATGGTGATGGACTAGTGTACGTTTGTAACACTTCCAAGTGCGAGATTCAAGTCTATTGATCAAAATTATTTTTAAATTTAAAAATGGAATCATTTATTCTTCATATTTTTCATTCTATTTATTGTGTGATATGCAGTAGTCTGCTGATACATTATATGGTTATTCTATTATGGAAAAAGTTAAAGCCAGTGTTCTGTTGGTGTAGTTTTTACAACTGACTTTGGCGTTTGCCTAGTTAAGTCAACCATTCAGACTTATTTGGAGACCTGCTTAACATAGTCGTCTACCACACACACACTCACCCATTCTTTGCCAAAAAAGGTTTGGCACAATAAACTGGCACTTTATTGACCATTTAATTTTAATTCAGGCTTGTTAACCTGAAGTTCTTTAGAAATCCTGGCATGAATAAAATGGACGTCACTGTGTTGAAGGTAGCAGAACAAAGCCATAATTTACTAAGTTTTGACTTATTAAATGCTAAATTGTGATTAATAAAGTGGCTATTGTTAATTCTATTACCATTATTACTATTATTATTAATAATGTACAAATTTTCAGTTATTTTCATTGTCCAACTGATGAAGATCCTACGGGATCGGAAAATCTTGATAAAATTAAACTTCAATACTACGATAAGTTATTGTTATGTTCACTTATAAATAACTATTATTATTATTATTATTATTATCATTATTATCATTATCATTATTATTATTATTGGTGTTGTTGTCGTGATTATTATTGTTATTGTATTATGATCATCACCACATCATTGTTCATATTGCATACTTAATACATAACTTTTAAAGAGAGAGTAGAAATTAATTTATTTATGATCACCCTACTCTACTTCATACACATAACAGTAGCTGCGTGTATAATATTAAACAATTATTCTTATCCAACATTTTGAGACCCAATCCCGCCATCACAATTAGGTACAGTGTCGTTTAGGGAGCGCGCCAGTGCCCTGAGTAAATGAATTCATGATACCGTTACGACACGATCATTACCTAAACTTGCTCGAGTCAGTAAAACGTGCAACAAACGTCAACCTGTCCTCCCGGTCCACTATGGCGGAGACAGACTTTGAAAGTGACTCGGAGGAGGAGCTCAGAGATCTCGAATCTCTTAGAGAGCTATTGGAAGCGGAATCCCAACCGAAGCAGATAAGAGGTCAATAAAGTTCAAACCCAACGGTAGTTGGTGTGGTATTTCGATTTAGTATAAATTAACTTCACCCCCTTTTGTTTTGCTTCGTTAATGTCTTAGGGGAAACGGGCACAAAAGGTGAAACTACTTTGGACCAGCTGAAGTCTTGCTTGGAGAGCAACCAGAAACTTCAAGTAAATAGCAACCCTAGCTGCCCACCCATGCCTGAAAATTTGATGAGGGAGGGAGGTGTATTAAGTATTACTATTATTTAAATTATTAAATGGGATTTTTAGCAATAAATGAAAAAAAAATTTTTTTTAAGTGACTGTCTAAGAGAAGAATCGTCAAAGTAGCCATTAAATCCTAGCCTCTTTATTGAATCACTTCTCTTATTCTGATAATATATATGTATATATACTCTGTTTCTTGTTCAATTTTTAAAATTGTCCTTTGCAGAAGAGTTCCTCACTGAAAGTGGCGTACACACGAGCATTCATTCACAAGCATATACAGTCCCAGGATGTGCACTAAAGAGAGAGCAGCAGCTAAAGCTCTTTATTTGAACATAGTGCGCGACTGTATTTCAAATAACTAACACAATTTTTATGAAATAATATACTGTTTTAAGGCAGCCAGACAAGTAAGATGCGTGGACGGGAAACTAAAGTACCAGTGGGAGGGGCCTAACAGTAAATCTTACCAAATAATTTCAAGCAAGCACAGGGTATTGGGAAGCAAAGCTATATTCTATTATAAGTGACCTTGTGAACCTTCTGCCAAGTGATGATGATGGCAAGTTTGCTGACGATATCAGGACATTGGTCATCAGGACATTAAAAATAATACTTAGCTAGTTAATTGTAATATAGATTTAATTAATATTTTGCACATGCATAGATAAATTTGAAGTTTTGGGAGGGTGTGACAGGATGAACTTTACTTAAAAAAAAAAAAAAAATAAAAATAAAAAAGAATTCCAGAACCTATTACTCACTAATCAGTTATACATATGAATTACTTGTTGGCGAGTGAGCGAAGCGAGTGAGACACTCTCAGGAGTAACACAATTGAAAATCGGGGATGTTTGTTTGTTTATATATGTGTGGATGTACCTATGTCATTTTGTACTTTGACCCTCTCATATTTTCGAGTTAGCTCAGTGTTTGACCCCGTCCCAAACATCACTAAACAGTATCCTCCGGTTAATCGATCATTACCCATATCATCCTAGAAATTGAATTGTTTACCGCTTTGAATTCTTTTGCGGGTGCAGTTTGAACTCAAAAACTTACTGGAGTTCCATTTCTATTCGAGTTAGTAGCGGTGGTAAGTTAATAGCTATTTGTCATATTTTTTAGCCCTACGCAACAGTATTTACTTGAGAATTCATTGTCCACTAGACATACCACGAAGGTAAGTCTTGCGTAGGTATGTTCAGTTATGTGAAAGTATTATTGCGTTACAACAATTACTAATAAATCTAAGAATATCACAAAGAAAAAGTTTAAAGAACGTGACTTGTTTTTTGCTGCTTATTTTGTTTCAATTCAAACAGTTGCGGGGGAGTGATTACTATGACATTGAATGCCTTTACCATATAACACGTCATTTAAAAACTCGACTTTTATTTAGTAGCTTGAATGTTAGAAGTTAAAACCAAACGTTTAACAATAGTGTATATTAGGCTCGCGCCATTTGTGCTCAAGCACACCACTAGTTTAACTATATTTAGAATTAAGTGATTGAGTTAGGCTCAATACAATTATTCTTGCCTGGTTATTGTATGTTCTCGTGTGCAGTCCTCTCTGTCACTCTATCTCGGTGGGATAAACAGAGCCTTGCAGGCCAACAAGAAGAAGATAACGGAGGTGGAAACAAGTGGGCGGGACTATATACGCACCATCTGCACACTCTGCAAAATGCGAGGCAGGAGGATCTACTTTGTGGACAACAATGGAAAGGTTATTTATATTGCAATCTTCCTTGATTGTTGGCTGGGATTACTATATGAAATACAGTTACAGCTTGATTTCAGTTTGAACTAGGCCATGCTCGATGACTCATCTCAGTGCTTGTAAATTGAGGGGGGAAATGGAGTATTTCTAGGATGTAATAGTTCTGTTTTAAGTCTTAGCTTAAAAATCAGTATTTCAATATATATATATAATAATATATTGGAATATTTTAATGTTAGTTTACAATGGACATTTGATTGAGCGATTACCTCTCTAGTTTCTCGCATTGTCTTTAATTTGCTGTGATTACTCGTGTGTTTTTGACCATGTTGGCAGAGTGTGGGAGGGGCTCAGCAAGATCCGACACCTCCCACATAGAGGCAAACGACTCTTAGAGATCAAAAATGTAGTTGTCAATTGTTGTTTATGTGCAGAAACTAGTGACTATGTGTGTTTGTGTTGGTTGTTGTTTGTGTCATTGTTGTTGGGCACTTCCATTAGGGCCTCTGGACCAATTGGATATATAAGGCAGGTACAGGGTCATCATTTCAGTCAGTCATTTTTTTGCATTATTCTTGAAGTCTGCATAAGCTTTAATAAGTCTTAGTAGTGCAAGAGGATAATAAACTGACTCTGGAGATCCAGCTAGTTGAATTCGAGTGCCTCACTTCCCCACAGGCATAGTGTATATGCCGCACCACTTCAACACTTTCTTGTGAATGGAATGCGTGGGTCTCGCTTGTGTATGTAAGTGGTGTATATGAATGCATCCATTTGTTTGTGTGTACATGTGTGTAGTCACCTCGAGTCCCAGCTGTAGTCAATCCTCCATGTTTGACGAGGAATTATTATTTCTACGACCACAAATGTAAGTCTGAGACATTTCATACAAATAACTGATTTAAATAAATGACTGATATTTAGATAAATGACTGATATTTAGATAAATGACTGATATGTAGATAAATGACTGATATTTAGATAAATGACTGGTATTTAGATAAATGACTGATATTTAGATAAATGACTGGTATTTAGATAAATGACTGGTATTTAGATAAATGACTGGTATTTAGATTTGTGTAAGAATTTCTACCAGATGTATTCTCTCTCCTTCACAGGTTTTTTTAAAATTTTTATTAACAATACAGAATTAAAAATATTTGGTCGCCACTGGGAATTGAACCCAGGACCGCTTGCTTAACACACAAGCGCTCTGCCACTGAGCTACGACAACCAGCCGGCAAGCAAACACTCCAATTCTGTATTTATACTTGTTAAGGGGTACTGCTATGCTACAGTCTCACTCTCAACAGACCAACAAAAATTCTCTTTTTTTAAACATTGTTTTTATCTGTTGAATTTTTTTACTCCTCTAATTGATCACGTCACACCATTTCTTTCTCAGCCTTCTTTTACTCCATTAGATGTATTCTCTCTCTTTCACATGCTTTTTTTTTTCTTTTTAACAATACAGAATTAAAAATATTTAGTCGCCATCGGGAATTGAACCCAGACTGCTTGCTGAAGTGAAATTAGTGGAGTAAAAAAGTTCAACATATAAAAAGAATCTTTGGAAAAAAAATTTTTGTTGGTCTGTTGAGAGTGAAACTGTAGCATAGCAGTACCCCTTAACAGTATAAATACAGAATTGAAGTGTTTGTTTGCCGGCTGGTTATCGTAGCTCAGTGGCAGAGCGCTTGTGCGTTAAGCAATCCTGGATCAGTTCTCAGTGGCGACCAAATATTTTCAATTCTGTATTGTTTAAAAAAAAGCCTGTGAAAGAGAGAGAATACATCTAATGAGTAAAAGAAGGCTGAGAAAGAAATTGTGAAATTTCTACCAGTTAGAAAAATAAAAATTTAACAAAGATATGATCAAAAGTGTTTGCTGGAGCTCAGAGTGAGCACTGAAGCTAAAGTGATTTTGGCCAAGAAAGTATCTATATAATAATACGCTTGTGTGTCAGTAACGACGACGGTGTGTGTATTCATGAATAATTCATGAGCTTGGTACGGTTTGGTAAAGCATCGTCTCTTTACCGTAGGTAAAGTGTCGTCACATTCTGTAGAACGTGCTGGTTATTTCTAAAAAGCGGGTGCAATAGAGACGATGAAAGGCGGCGTAGGTATAATAAAGGAAGGCGAAAGTACGGAAGAGAAGGTACACAGTGAGGAGTTGTCAAGATTTGAAAATTGGTGTGGCATTAAGATTGATTATTTCAACTACCAAAAACAAACTGAAAAGAAAAAAAACATTAGCAGTCACAGGAGGTGGCCATCACTGTAATTTGGTTTATAAAGCTGGAGTTTTGTCAATATTTTTTGGTCATGTGCAGTGTGCGTTTTCCCCCAGGGTCTAGTCAAGATGATTTTCATCTGAAAAGACATGTGAGAGCTCAGGCCATTGAGATATTCAACAAACCTTATGAGGAGCAGCTGCAGAGGACAACAGATGACCAAGAAATAAACAGACTGAAGAGCAAGATGAGAGAGATTGGGTAAGGCGGAGAAAAAGACACAGGGAAGATAGGATAGCAGGGAACTAAGAGCAGAGGGTGGGAAGAAGGAGAGGGAAGAAGGTGGGAGAATATGGAGGGAGATTGAAAGCACATGGTAGTTATGAGGTGTGGTTTGGGAATAGAGTTGGGTTGTGTGGTGATGAGGATCTGTCTTTAGTTTTGATGTTGTTTTCTTTCTGTTGTTACAGTAACGATGAATCCATCTTGAAGGATATTAATCTCATGGATATCTTGTGGGAGAATATATCTTATGAAGCTGTGAGTCAGAATGCATTTCTTTGAACATTTATTCATAAGAAAAGAGACTGAAATTGTGATGTTCTCCAGCTGTGTGTGTGCATGTGGGTGGGTGTGTCATACAGTTCAAGAAGAAGAGGACCCACAGTGACTGTCGCCAGAGATGGGTCAACTTTGTGAGTCCAAACATCAACTCTTCTTCATGGACCAAGGAAGAACAGATCACAGTCATGAAGATGGGAAAGAAACAAGATGGCAGAGGGTGGACAGAGATAGCTATTGCAGTTGGGGTCAGTATAGCCCTTCCCCTCACCCCACCCCCTTTTTGTGATTGTCAAACAACCATGTATACATTTTCCCCCAGACTGGGCATTCTTCTTTTGACTGCTTTCAGGTGTATCAGAATGTCTTCAGCACAGCCACAACGTAAGTCAGTTTGAAAGCTTTACTTGTAGCAGGAGTGAGGATGTTCAATATTTTAAAACTTGAGTTTGAGCTTTCCGATAAAGTGGGAAATTTCTATTATGTATCGTAATGCAACCACTCACTCTCGTGCTCCCTCCATGTTCCCTCACCTTTCCCTCCATGTTCCCTCACCTTTCCCTCCATGTTCCCTCACCTTTCCCCCCCTCTTGCCTCCTTCTTCCCACCCTTTCCTCTTAGTTCCCTGATCTGCTGGTGCGTGGTTTCTCTGTAGGTTTAAGTGGACAAGAGATGGAGATATCAAGTTGCAAGATGCTATAAGCAAGTTCGGTCTGGACAACTGGCTACTAGGTGAGCTTTAAATGGATTTTAATATATGGTCAACTCAATTATTTCTTTTCTCTAATTAATTCTTCTTCAACATGTTTCTTTATTTGTGATATCGTGTAGTATCTCGGTACGTGGGCCGCTCTCCTTATTCCTGCAGGGCACGCTGGAACTCATTCTTGTCTCCGCAGATCAAGAAGGGACGATGGTGTCCAGATGAAGACAAAGTGAGCCTTCTTATATGACCATCTTGTTGTCATTTGTGTGTGTGTGTGTGTGTTTGGTGAGAGTCTTCTATTCTTTTGTTTGAGTTTTGTCCTTCTAAAAGAGGTTGGTGTCATTAAGTGCTAACACAACAACCAGCTTCTCTAAGTGAGCTTTAAATGGATCGTATGAGCAGCAGCAAATGCACGAGCTTACATTCTACTGTAGCTTGTTCTGGGATATTTAAAAGTTAACAAAAATGTGACAGTGGGTTATATTGAATTATATCAAGAAATAATGAATGAAATGAAAATACAGAAAGAACAAAATGGTGTTGCTAAAAAAAGTATTGTTTCAAAAAATTGTCTCAAAAAAATTGCTGATCGTGTTTGAAGATTACTGGGCAGTCATTGATATCTTGGAGTAAGTCTGTACATGTCTTGGCTTTCTCCCTTCTTTCTTCCAGCTGTTAGCTGAAGCAGTGAGAGTGTATACGACCCGTGCTCCCAAGTGTTGGAAGAACATCTCGTCCATGGTGCCCGGCCGGAGTGGCAGTCAGTGCCGAGAGAGGTGGGTCAACATCCTCAGCCCAACTATCAACACTGGCTCCTTTATAGAGCAGGAAAACAAGAAACTCCTGGAGCTCTGCAGCGAGTATGAGAAAAATGGTAAGGTATGGTTAAACCACTGGACACTAGGCCTAAAAGGGAAAGGTGCACTTCAGGCTATTTGCTGTTGTGTAATATTTTTTTTTAATAATTTACTTTTTTGATTAATTTATTTTATTGTTTTTACTATTTTACAACAGCTTCATGTTGTCTTTGGCATTTAAGATATGGTTGTTGTTGTTTTTTTAATGATTTTGTTGTTTTTTGAGTGATTTTGTTGTTGTTGTTGTTGTTGTTCATTCTCCTCCTCCCTTCCCTCCCTCGCATCAGGAGTCCCCATTGCATGGGCTAAAGTGGCACAACAGTTGCCCAATAGAACTGACAGCAAATGTCACGTCCAATGGCAGAAGTTGGTAGACCCTGACAGAGTTGTGAAGAACTACCAGCTAAGTAAGATGAAAGAGAAACTTATGTCCAAGTCTAAAAAGCGAAAGTCACAGCTGGCTATGGACTTTAAGGCGAGTATAGTTCGGGGGAAAGTAATCATGGAAGTTGGGTTTGTCGTTAAATTTTTTTTAAATGATGTTTTGCTTGTTGTCCTGAACACCTGGAATTCACTTGAGATCCCTTATTAGGTGTATAATGTATTATATTGACTTATATTTAGTCTTTTGACAGCCCTGTCTCGCCCTCCAGCAATGCAGCTGTTACGCTTGCTGTATCAGAATCAGAAGATGGAGTTAGAGAAAATTGTGTGTGTGTTCATATTGTGTTTAGGATTTTGACGATGACATGATTCCAGAGGATTTGAAGGAAGAAGCTAAAAACTACGGAGCCGCCATTACGAAAAAGAAAGCTAAAAACCAGCAGATTCCAGTTTTTTTTCCACGTGAGTTAATGAGTAAGAAATGGAATATCAGGAGAGAGAGAGAGAGAGAGAGAGATGAACAGTCATGTGATGTGGTTCAAAAGTGCAAGTAGCTCATGCATTTATTTCCCGTTGGTCAAAAACAATCATGTGCAGATAAATAAATGATCCCTCTGCTGGTAATCCTTGGTACTGCAATACTTATTAACCCTCAGTGCGCATGCTCGAGAAGGTTATAGTAGTCGTCTTGTCTGTCTGTTAGTGACGTCTGTCATGTTCTGATTTCGGAGAAAGGAAATTTAAAAAAATTTTAACTTTGCCTAAAAAATGTCTATAATTAAAGAATAAGGAATTGCAAATATATGAATAATTTTCCATATTTGATACTAGACTGTCTGTAGCTAATTCTGAGTTCAGTATAACTACTTCATCTTCATGTAAACCTTCACAGCTGCTTTGGGTTCTAAAGCTGTAGTCAAACACCTTTTTTTTTTTTTCAACCTTTACAGAGCAACTCTCTCTTTTGTTGTTGAATAACTTTTGTATGCATAAATATATCTTCTGCACCTTGTAGTTTACTAGATTCACCATCTTTTAGTTTACTAGATTCACCATCTTTTAGTTTACTAGATTCACCATCTAAAATGATGAAGTTGCTGTTAATCCAGGTCTACTACCTCAACAATTGACCGCCCGGTCGCCATTTTGAACTAAGCCAAGACTCGGACTCTGAAAGCTACCTCAATGTTTGCACTGTAGCCTTAGAGATACTACTGGAAGGAGTTCAGACATCTCTTACTAACTATATAGCTAACTTCTTGAGGCTACAGCATTCGAGTGAGGCAATGCAAATGAGAATAAATAACGATTTTCCCGAAATGTTATTTCAACGACAGTGAGAGGGTTAACCGTTGAATTAAGTATGAACTCGCTTAGAATGACCATTTAAAAAACTTTAATTGTTCTTTTTTTCTTTTCTTTTTTTGGGGGGGTCAATTTTGAAAGAAAAAATGCAAAGCAATCAGTTCTGCATGACACGGGTATTAGCTAATGTCATGTCGTAATCACGTGAACAAGCAAATTTCTTGCTTTCCATGGTAGATTCTCTTATGCTGTGAACTGTATTAAGTACTGGAATTTGACCTCTCATTGGAACTGTCGGTGAGTTCCTTTATTGCCTACAGACGAGCAGGGGTTACCTCAAATTTCATGTTCCGTTAAAGCATTGATGTAAAATGCTTATTCAAATCAGTGGCAGTGGTAAGTTATACACTGTTTGCCATCGCTATTAGGCCCTGCCGGATTATGCTAGCATTTTTTCTGGAATAATAGACATGAAATAGCATAGTGGAATAATTCTAGAATAATAAGTAAGTATTTAAAAGAATAATAAAGAGAAAATAAGAATAATCAGTCCATATAATCCTTAATTATAAAGAAAATCAATAGTAATATTTTCCCGCTCTTTTTTATTTTACAACTAAAGGACATTAACATTTAGAAAGTTGATCTTTATTACTTGCAGCTGGGTTACACTCCAACAATCATACTGCATCAGAATAGTGTAAAATTTGAAGGGAATAGAAGGTACATCCACTGCTGAGCTTATTAAAATTCTTTAACTGAGTAATTTAGTATAACTAAGAGAGACTGATAGTTTTACTCATCCATTTCATAGCTTACCAACTTTATAGAACTAGCTACTGCAATCGTCATGCACTATTTCACTTATTTCTAATTGGAATAATGAGAGTAAAAAGAAAATGTATAGAATAATATACTATTAACACAAAAAAATATTATTCTAAAAAATTTCGAGCATAATCCAGCTGGCTCTAATGCTATACCCCCCCACAACAGTATTTTACTTGGTTTTATAAAACGAAGTAAAAGACTTGTGTAAGCATTAATGCTTTTGCGGAGCATGAAATTTGAGGTAATCCCTGCTTGTCTGTAGGCAAAAAAGGAACTTGTTATTTTTTTGTGACTTCTTGCGCCCACGCTAATGTTAATGTTTTAAAGTAGCCTCATGAAGTGGACACACATTTACATCTTTGAACTTTGGCCCTATATATATATATATCAAAATCTGAATTGAGACTTGTTTGTGCGCCCGCCCCATTTATTAGATTATTATCATTATTTTTATTTTATTTATTTTTATTTTTGTTTTTTTTGTCTCTTAGTGGTGACTAGTATACCAGCTGCCTCAGGCACGACATCAGTGGGTGTGGCATCGGTGAATGTGACATCGGCTGGCGTGACATCAGTGAGCGTGTCCTCGTTGGGTTTGACATCAGTGAGCTTGACATCAGTGGGAGCTGGACCTCTTCCACAGAACTCTAACAACCCTTTCCCAATGGGTCCACGGACCATCACTGGCATCTTGAGTCAGAACTCAGACGGTGACCCTCAATTGTACCTGCAGCCAATGGTCACTATCAACACTACCACCGGTACCTCCACTAGACCAGCTGCCTGTTAAAGTACCTCTCCACTATGCCCTGCCTGTTAGAGTACCTCTCCACTAGACCCTGCCTGTTAGAGTACCTCTCCACTAGACCAGGCTACCTGTTAGAGTGCCTCTCCACTAGACCCTGCCTGTTAGAGTACCTCTCCACTAGACCCTGCCTGTTAGAGTACCTCTCCACTAGACCCTGCCTGTTAGAGTACCTCTCCACTAGACCCTGCCTGTTAGAGTACCTCTCCACTAGACCAGCTGCCTGTTAGAGTACCTCTCCACTAGACCAGCTGCCTGTTAGAGTACCTCTCCACTAGACCCTGCCTGTTAGAGTACCTCTCCACTAGACCAGCTGCCTGTTAGAGTACCTCTCCACTAGATCAGCTGCCTGTTAGAGTACCTCTCCACTAGACCCTGCCTGTTAGAGTACCTCTCCACTAGACCCTGCCTGTTAGAGTACCTCTCCACTAGGCCCTGCCTGTTAGAGTGCCTCTCCACTAGACCCTGCCTGTTAGAGTACCTCTCCACTAGACCCTGCCTGTTAGAGTACCTCTCCACTAAGCCCTGCCTGTTAGAGTACCTCTCCACTAGACCCTGCCTGTTAGAGTACCTCTCCACTAGACCCTGCCTGTTAGAGTGCCTCTCCACTTAGACCCTGCCTGTTAGAGTGCCTCTCCACTAGACCCTGCCTGTTAGAGTACCTCTCCACTAGACCAAGCTGCCTGTTAGAGTACCTCTCCACTAGACCCTGCCTGTTAGAGTACCTCTCCACTAGACCTGGCTGCCTGTTAGAGTACCTCTCCACTAGACCCTGCCTGTTAGAGTACCTCTCCACTAGGCCCTGCCTGTTAGAGTACCACTCCACTAGACCCTGCCTGTTAGAGTACCTCTCCACTAGAATCTAATTTTTGGTAATATTATGAAACCACAGCCTGTCCACCGTGTCGGCCTGTCTTAATTTAATTAATTGCCTGTCAATTTAGGCGGGGGAAAATCATTGATATTGGATAATTACTTCAGGTTGTTGTTTGTTTGTTTTTTTGTTTGTTTTTTTGTTTGTTTGTTTTTGTTTTGTTTTTTTCATGTTTGGTTGGAATCTAACATTCTCCTTTGTTTTATAACTGTCCCAGTGTACATATATTTCATCCCTAATTAATCAATAGCCTCAGTAGTCACTGGAACTCACTCAGAACAAGAGCCATCCAAACTATTTGAATAAAAAAAAAAAGAGAGAGAGATTTCTAGTCAATCTACCATTACTTGTTAAACATTTTCTCTTATCGATTTATTGCAGCTTCAAAGTCCTCTCATGTAGGCTATGTGCCTTCCACTTCTTCCTTGGGTCAGGATACATCTTCATCCAGTCATTCTGCTAATATATCTGAGCATAGAGCTTCTTCAACTTTTCCCACCTCTGGCACATCAACTGCTTCTGTCCGTAGAACTTCCTCCTTATCTACTTCTACCTCTGGCACATCAACTACCTCATCTGCTTCAGGTAATGTGTCTGACCCTTAAAACCTGTTCAATGATGATTAATGTCTGACTGTTAGAGAACCTGTTCAATGATGATTAATGTCTGATTGTTAGAGAACCTGTTCAATGATAAGTAATGCCTGATTGTTAGAGAACCTGTTCAATGATAAGTAATGCCTGATTGTTAGAGAACCTGTTCAATGATAAGTAATGCCTGATTGTTAGAGAACCTGTTCAATGATAAGTAATGCCTGATTGTTAGAGAACCTGTTCAATGATAAGTAATGCCTGATTGATTGTTAGAGAACCTGTTCAATGATAAGTAATGTCTGATTGTTAGAGAACCTGTTCAATGATAAGTAATGCCTGATTGTTAGAGAACCTGTTCAATGATAAGTAATGCCTGATTGTTAGAGAACCTGTTCAATGATAAGTAATGCCTGATTGTTAGAGAACCTGTTCAATGATAAGTAATGCCTGATTGTTAGAGAACCTGTTCAATTACAAGTAGCTACTGAGCTAAATGATTCTTTCTTTCGCAGATTCCACTACATTATTCATAACAAGTTTAACTAAAAAGCTTCTTGCAGCAAGAAGTTTGACACTTGATTCAGGTGCTGCACAGCGTGGGAATCAGCCTTCTGCTAGGAAGACCCGAAGAAATGCGGACTCGAGGAATTCTGAGTCTACTGTCACACCTGGACTGTCAGAGCCGCCACCAAAAAAGACTAAACACTGACAATTGCCCAAAATTATTCAATACATGAAAACTTGATCATGTTCACTGTCAATGTTTGCCTGACTATCATTAGCTGCAGTTCTCTTCATTTGAGTCATTCAATATAATTTGCCTATAGACCCCTTGTTCTATAGCTAGTTATGCTGTCTTGTAATGCCTCTGGAAGCTTTCGAGTGCCAAGTCTACACAGGCTCTACTTTAAGTCAAGCATGATTGCAAAAAAAAAAGTTCAAACTAATTGTGTTCACAGTTATAGCAATAAGACGTCAAGAAAGTAATATATTATGCTTTTTTTCTTTTCTTTTTTTTCTTTTTCATTAAAGGGCAAGCACGATTAGTTTGTTTAGAAGTGTATGGCTGTGGCTTGTTTTTAGCTAGCAATGTCTGAGGCAGAAGAAAGCAGATCAGATTACAGCTCATCAGAGACAGTAAGGTAGTACAGACTCCATACAGCTATGTTGTGATAGAAGTGTGTGTGTAAGGGAGGGCAGGTTTATAGTTTGGGGGGACACACACACAAGTATTGAATGGCATTGGTAAACTTATTTAGCCTAGTCAATATTATGTTATATTTTATTCATGAAAATATAAGTGGTTTTCATGGAATAACTTGTGATACATGGTGTACCAGCAGCTTCAGTACTCCTGACCAAGCAGTAGTGATTCTGATGGTACTTCAGATGCCAATGGCGATGCTTCAAATACCAGCAGTGATAACTCTGACCGACTTGCTGGTATGTACATCATTATTAGTAGACTGGACTTTTTACACAATCCAGTGAGAAGAAATTAATACAGTTGCAGTTATTGTGAAAAATGCATGTGGTATTGTTAAAAATGCATGTGTTGTAAAGAAATAGTAACTATTGAACCGAAGATACGACAACAATGAAATTGTAGCGTATTGTCCATCTACATGTATCTTTAGTGTGCACACTATGAAAATATAGACACACAGCATGTTGCCATTATGTGGGTGGCTGGTGGGAAGCAACATTCAAGTCCTGCTAGTTACCAGCATTGACTTGACATCTTTCTATGCAAGCACATCCACAAGATTTAATCATCCTATTTGTGACACTATTAATTTAAGAGCTGGTAATGATTGTATTTGCATAGTTGTTGTTTTCATGGTTATATTTTAAGTCGTAGCCTTTTTTTCTGCTTCATTTAATAGATGCTCAGCTGCATTGTTGGTGGTTAGGCCCTGCCAGAGCATTTTTTTTATGGAATAATGGACATGTAATAGCATAGCGGAATAATAAATTATAGAAGTGAAATAATCAGTTCTTAATAATTCTTAATTACAAAAGAAAATTAATAGTGCTTTTTTTCACCTTTTCTAAAATGAAAAAAGAAAAGTTTGAAATACTGGGAGAGCTGTCAGCTCGGAGTCAGTAAGTCATATAGAGAATTATGGATTATCTTCTTGAGCAACTCAACAATCACTGCATTAGAATAATGTATATTACAGCCGACCTACGAATGTGAATCCACTGCCGAGCATATAAAATTTCTTTAATTCCCCCATAATGTTTTTAAGGTTTCTCATTATTTAACTTTTTTCAGCTGCAGCAGAGCATGTTTGTTTCATTGAACATTTTTATGGGATGTTCAAGGTTTTCACTGAAAGATTAGCTAGCTATATACAACCCTTCATATTGAGTAATTCAGTAAGAGAGACTGATACATAGCTTTGCTCATTCATAGCATACTAACCTGTACAGCTAGCTATACTGCAGTAATCACAATTTCAAGAATTAAAAAATAAAGAGAATTCTAAAAATTTTGAGAATAATCCAGCAGGCCCTATTGGTGATGGTAACTTTGCTCTGGACTGCTTAATACAGCACACACTGGCTACTGTGTAAAATGCTTAACCATGATGTAAAAGGCAGTCATTCAGAGTCATCACTGCTGGTGTCCTTCACTTAATGTCCCTCTGGAGTCACTACTACTCCATCACTGGTTTGCATGGAAATAAATTTAGTGCACATATTGAACTACCAATCATAGGTACCACTTAGGATGACCCGTTACAAAACCACTACGTCTGCCATACTAAATTTATTGCTGCCACTTGGCTGTTGACTATGAATAACACTAAAATAAATTCAAATCCAGTGATTAGCCAGTTTATATCCTTACACAGCTATGATGCTTTACCATTCTTTAAGCATTATATACTGCACAAACATTCTGTCAATTGCTCTCCTACTGATGCCAAGAACCCACAAAACACACTAGAGTGCTTGAATATTTTATTTGATGAATTTTTAATCTTTAAAAAGTTAGAATTGTCCTCTTTCTGCAGGTCTTCTCCCTCTGCCATAGCCACCACGCTGTAAACAAATAGTAAACAATAACAAATGCGCTATCATAAGCATTTCTCTACGCAAACAGCCAATACAAATGCAATCTAACTTGATAAGTTTAATGTCACACTGATGCACAACTCATTTCATTGGGCATTCAGAAAGTGGTCCTCATGAGCTATCCAGCATCAATGCAGTGAGGATTACTCACTTGTACACTTTACCCTCTGGCTTACCCCAACTATAATCGCAGACACTGCCCAACACCCTAGCAACTTGACCAAGCTCAAACCTACGAGAACAACCCCCACCTCAAATCACAACTAAATCCCAGAACAGCAGACGGAACTCAAACAGACTATCGCTGTGGGGACTCTGCCAAGCGGCCAGCGGGACAAGGGCCTCACTCGTCCGACTTCCGAGCAGACAGGGTGACACGCTACCTCTCCCGAGTGCGTCCCACCAGGCCTGTCGGGGGGCGGGCAGAGAAGGGCTCGGGTCTCACAGCCGCAGGGCTGGGCTTCTCAGCGACAGTTTGAGAGGTTCAATCCACTAGATCCGGGAATAAGTGACCCAAAGAGGGTGAAGCCAGAAAGCTTTCGCAAGGCTGCATTGAAAGGGGATAGCTTTGGGAGCATCAGCATAAGATGAGATGCTTGAAGCAGAGGAAGGATAATTTGCAACATGTAAATGTGATCGTGTCCTGTTTCTCATCCATCTCCCTCATACATTATACCAAAACCCCACTCCTACTTAACAACAACAACCACCACCAACAGACTTGGTGTGGGGGATAAAAATACTAAAAGCACAAAAGTATTTTCCTGACAAGAAACATTTTCCGTAGCACACTCTCTATTTCCTAGTAGAATTGGCAGTCACTTACATAGCAGTACTACACACTACTGCATGCCCTACTAGAAAGAGAAGATTCTGTGCCTATAGTTTTCACTGCAGCATGTGTTTGTAATTACAGCGCCCGCATGCATTGAATTTAAAAAAATTCTTAGATGAAAAACAGGAAATTCCCTGTTGTGCAATACACACCAAGTGAAAACTACACAGACAAACTCAGTTCTCTGAACTCAAACCACAAACAAAACCACTTACAAATGATGGCTCAAAGCCAGCTCCGGCACCAGAATCCGCCTTCTTTTCAACTAATAAATAGTAAACAATATACATAATTCATACAATACTTTAAAATATATGAACACTAATACATACAAACATGTGCGTCTTTCAATACTAATGTAAAGTTATGTTGAGTGCTTCTACATGCAGTGTCCACCAGAGAGTGTGTGTATGTGTTGTTTTTTTAGGTGGTGGTGGTGTCATTTTATTCTGCAGGTTTAAACTGTCATTACAAAGTGGACATCGAAGATTCAATTAAATGTCATTCACACTAATGAATGTAGATAATAACTACCATTTTCTGATCGGCAATTGTGCAGTGTTTTATGTAGATTCTATTTACCAAATAAACTGTACCCTAAACTTTCTAGCTCTCATTCGAGGAAAAAAAAGAAAAGAAAAGGAAAATGGAAAGGGTTTTGATGAAGTATAGCTAGTACGTGGAATAAAGCCAGTCAAACACGTGTGGACAGGGTTGAGTTTTAGTGACAGGATTGGATCAGTATCCAGAGTTGCTTTAGCAGGGATTTTTTTTAGAAAAATTGCTAAGGGGGGGCAAAATAGAGATTTTTGTTAGCAAGGGGGGGCATGCATGTGTCAGAGTGCATGCATTAATTGTGTGTGTGCCTGTATTAATTATTAATGTGTGTGTGCCTGCTTAAGTGTGTGTGTGCCTGCATGATCCAGCTTGAATAGCAGTGACCTTGCAAAAAAAGGGTGAAAAGTAATGTAATTGACATGTCATATTGACACCTTTTTATGATTGTTTGCACCTGCAATAGCTGTACACAAGCTGGAGACAGTTGCCAGGCCAGCACTTGCAAGCACAACCACAACAGTTGTGCTTGCAAATGCTGGCACAACCCTGTCAGCCTATATAAGTCTGTGCTTGAGTAGCTTAGTTAGTTAGTTCAAGAAGTCTTGAGAAGATGGATATTCGGCATTACTTTAGTGCAAGCACTTCAAAGCAGTCTTCTACACCAGCATCTACTAGTAGTAGCAGTGAAGATGAGGAGCCATTGTCTTCTGATAGCCAAAGCCTAGAGCCACCTCCAACTAAAAGAAGTCTTTCCAGCACGGCTAACTATAGAGCTAAGTCGAAGTATAGAACAAAATCAGGCCAGCGGAAGTACAACAAAAAGTGGGAAAAGCAGTTTCTTTGGTTAGAATATGATGAAAATTACCGCGGAGCATTCTGCAAAACTTGTCGAAAGTACGATCATCATCCTTCTCAAAAGACAGGTGGAGCATGGATTACAAAGCCATTTAAAAATTGGAAAAAAGCGGTTGAGAAGATGCGTGCCCATGCAAAGAGTGATACTCACATTCGCCGTTCCGAAGCTGAATTGCTGGCTACTAAGAAGGAAGTATCCATTTTAGAGCAACTGCGGAGTGTCACAGAAGAGCAGAGGATCAGAAACAGGAAGGGAATTAAGGCACTTTTGCGATGTACTCACTTCCTTGCACGAAATCACATTCCTCACACCACCAATTTTGCTGCTCTGGTTAATTTGATTGTGTCTTGTGGTGATGATTTAAAACAATTTACTGAAAAATCTGCAAGAAATGCTACCTACACCTCTACAGATTCTGTTTCCGATTTTCTGGAGGCACTGGGATTGTGGGTAGAAGAATCTCAGCTCAAACGCCTTCGCAAGGCTCCTTTCTATAGTGTGATGGCTGACGAATCCACAGATATATCAACAATCGAAGAGCTTTCTCTTTGTTTTCGTTGGGAGGAAAATGGAGAACCCGTTGAACATTTTTTTGACACCATTCCATTGAAAAAAACTGATGCTGCATCTATCTATACCACTTTGACTGACTGGTTCAAGCAGAAGGGTATTCAGCCTACTAAGCTTGTCGGAATGGGGTTTGATGGAGCAGCAACGTTTTCTGGAGTCAGAACTGGAGTCCAGGCGAGACTCAAGAAGAATTCTCCTCGAGCTCTCTATGTTCACTGCCATTGCCACTTACTCCAACTTGCTTGTGTTCAAGCTGCAAACCACACTCCTGGAATTGAGCATGTTTACAAGACATTGCTCACTCTATGGAAATTTTTTCACTACTCTCCCAAAAGAGCAGAACACCTGAAGAGTGTACAGCGTGTGCTTGACCTACCTGAACTGAAGGTCACCAAACCGTCCGACACCCGTTGGTTAGCTCATGAACAATGTGTCAAGGCAGTGAAAAAGAGCTATGCTTCCATTGTGATTGCTCTTGAGACCTTCTATGAGCAAACACATGAGCCAGAAGCACTGGGGCTAAACAAAGCTCTATCAAAGAAGTCTACTGTGATGGCAATCTACCTCCTTGACTTCGTGCTGCCCCAAGTTGCTAAACTAAGCAGATGTCTTCAAGCAGAAAAGCTCGACTTGACCGCTATTTCTGGTTTGGTTGATTCTACTCTGCAAATTCTTCATGAATCTTTGTTACCTGCTGCAAATTGGGTGCTGGAGCTACTAGATGCCCAAGATGAGCTTCAAGCTATCGCAATAATTGACTCTGAATCTATCACTTCCTTTCAAGATAAAGTGGCTAAACCCTTCGTCACTGACTTGAAAGAAAATATTTCGAGGAGATTTTCTTCCCAAGATATTGTAGCATCATTTAGTATCTTTGACTCTTCAAAGCTACCGCAAAAAGACTCTCCTGATCTGTCGTCATATGGGGATGAATTCCTTGGTGTTCTTGAGGACCACTACGGCAAGGAACTTGCAGCCAAGTCAGTAGAGGGAGAGGAATTTACCGTGCCAGCTTTAGTTTCCTCTGACATTCGCACAGAGTGGGTGACATTCAGGAGATACATCACTACTCGGCCTAAGGAAGACAATACGAAATTGCTGATGGAATTAGCTACCAACAGCATGCTTGTACAGATGTTTCCCCATCTCAGTGACCTTGCCAAGGTGTGCCTTTCGATTCCTGTTGGGACAGCATCTGTGGAACGAAGCTTCTCCCAAATGAAGATGATCAAAACAAGGCTAAGGAGTCGTCTTGGAGAACAAAATCTAGCTCACCTGATGAGAATAGCAATAGAAATGCCTGAAGAACTTCCAGATGACATTGTAGAAAGTGTAATCGATATTTGGAACAGAAAGACTAGACGTATTGCTGTATAAATGTATTGCTGTATAAACGTATTGCTATATAAATACACTTATATTTTGCTTAAATAAAATTGTTTGTTGCCTAATAATTAGACTAATGGATATAATAATTTAAAAAAATGCAGTACATAGTCACACAGGTCTATTTAGAATAATGAAATTTCATTTCAAATGCTCAAGGGGGGGGGGGCACAAAATCCTCTAGGGGGGGCGAATGCCCCCCCCCTAAAAAAAACCCTGTTTAGAGTGCACAAAATTTATTTTAAAATCAAAAGAACCAAAAAATTGGCTTGATGTCACTATCTTGGGGACTCGGGTAGGAAGACAAAGACTCGGAATAAATATTTGAGCCACCGTCTCTATAACATACTCAAAGCATTAAAAAATATTAAGGCAAGTGGTAGTAAAGCTATGTGTAGATTGCTAAAAAATTATACATGATTCCACAATGAACCAGACAAACTGTGATAGTCATAAATACTTGTGCGACTGGTGACGCTACTTTGAGGAGGCAAAGTTTTAAATCCACGTATGACATCACTACAGTTGTTCGTCACTGACTTGTAAGATTTTACATTTCCAAGTTCTTTCAAAGCATTCAACATTTTGTGTGCCAAAGCATCATTGTTGCCCTGAACGTCCAGGTTCTTGGTGTAAATTTCAATCAATTGTGAAGAGGACGCAGATGAGGCGACAGGAGAAGAGTCTTCCAGTGATGAAGGAGAGGATGCCGGACCTGAATCATGCAGTGATGAAGGAGAGGATGCCGGACCTGAATCATGCAATGATGAAGGAGAGGATGCCGGACCTGAATCTTGCAATGATGAAGAAGAAGAGTTGGGTGGATGAGGTAGGGAAATGAGTGTAAGAAAGAGGACAACACACCCATTGATATTCCATATCAATGCGTGGTTGGTCCTCGGCGAGGTGTGGTAAGTCCTATGTGTACAATTCTGGTGTGGTAAGTCCTATGTGTACAATTCTTGATGCATTTTGTTTATTTTACAACGAGTGTGGGGATTACTGGTGTCTGAGACGAATGCTTACGGTGCTGGAATAATACCAGGTAATTGGAGAGATACCGATAAAAGAGAGTTGAAGGCGTACCTGGGCATTCTTATTATGATGGGTGTAGTTCAACTCCCACGTTTGGCGATGTATTGGTCGACGACTCATGACGATCTTACTCCAGTTTTAGTTCGAAAAGAAATGCCCAGATATCGTTTTTTCCAGTTGTCGAGGTGTTTACATCATTGGTTACGTGTGTACCCAATTACGATAGACTGTATAAGGTGCGCAAGCTGCTCGAACTAGTCCTTCCTAAATTTGAGTCTGTGTACACTTTGCATAAGGAGTTGAGCTTAGATGAGGCCTTGATCAAGTTCAATGGTCGTCTTGTGTTCAAGCAGTACATGAAAGACAAGACAACAAAAGGTTTTGTGCTGAGGGATGCTACGAATGGCTATATCTATCGACTCGAGATTTACACCGGCAAAAACGAAATATTAGATGCCGTTACTGGCTTGTGCAGTGCATGACCGGACTATCAAAAATTCATGCGCGGCGTAGACAGGGTGGATCAGATGATAGGTTATTACAATATGGGTCGCCAATCTAAAGAGTGGTGGAAGTGCGTTTTTACTTATATTGTCGAATGCTCTATTTTGAATGCTCATGTGCTTTTTTCTTGTCAAAATCCTAGTTCACAACAACTGAAGTTTAGGTTTCTTGAGCAGCGAATAGCCTTAGTGAAAGCATTGATAGGTTCTTATTCAGGATGTAGGAAGAGTGGTCGTACCCCTCAGGTAGATCTAAATAAGAGTTTAGGTCATTACCCTGACAGGGGGAGGGAGTGCAAGGGTGAGTGTGTCAGGTGTAAAAGACACCATGATAAACGTCGTGATACATTGTGTGTGTACAGTATGTAAAGTGAATTTGTGTAGTCCTTTGGCCTGTGGTGAGAGTAGAAAGTGTTTTATGGAATACCACACATTGTCAGATTATTCGAAGAAATAAAAAGCTAAAGGAAGTGTGCTATACATACCAAATTGTCTCGTGTAGCACTTTCATTTTTACAGACGCATAAAAAAAATTAAAATAAAAGAAAAAAAGAACACTTGCAGAAATACTATGACAACGCCATACGCAAGTATGCAGATATGTAGGGATTGATACGTGCCTGCTGGGCAGTGTTCTACCACTCAATCTCCACAGATGCTGATCCACAGCTCATTGTGGGTCCAGGTTCTTGGTGTAAATTTCAAATAGTCCAAGGCCATGATAAACGTCATAATACAATGTGTGTGCGTACAACCCGTGGTGAGAGTAGAAAGTGTTTTATGGAATACCACACATTGTCAGATTATTAGAAGAAATAAAGAGGCCATGAAGGTTGCTCTGCCACCTCACTTGACTGATAATGACTCCAAGTGTCTCATTCCTGTGAGGCTGGCAAAGCATGGCAAGCCGATATTCTAACGACTGTGTAGTTGGAAGTTATCGGCAAGATGTTCTTAGGGATAACACAGAATCAAAACGAAAGTTTCAACAACATCATGTGGGATAAATGCCCAAAGACTACATTCTGCTCCTATCTGTCATTCCAAGTTGCTTTGAACCTTGCTGTACTTCAGTTCAACAGGGGGGCAATATCACTTGTCTCTATTGCTGAACGTATGAAGATACAGGTAGGTTCCCACTCTATTTGATACTTCAGGGAAAAGGATGTATTTCGTATCAAGGGGGGATGGAACCATTTATTTATTTTATTTATTGTAGATACAGGTTTACTGGATGTGTATTCAAGCTTCAAGACAATTGGACATTTCTTCAGCTTATGAAAAGTGTGTGGAACATGTGCAGAAAAGAATAGGAAACGCCATCATAACTCTTAGAAAGAACCCTCTAATAGAGATCATAAAAATTGTAGTGAAAAAAGTCGTACCGGCTCGAAAAGCCACTAAGAGATGCCCTACCGTAAAGCTATTCCTGCCGTAATAAAGCAGGTGAAAAAAGTACAGATTGATGGCAAAGGTGGCACTTTGGGAGAAAAATAAATAAAAGGACAACACACCCATTGATATTCCATATCAATGCGTGGTTAGTCCTCGGCGAGGTGTGGTGAGTCCTATGTGTACAATTCTTGATGCATTTTTTTTATTTTACGACTCGAGTGTGGGGATTGCAGGTGTCCGAGACGAATGCTTATGGTGCTAGAATAATACCAGGTAATAGGAGAGATACCGATGAAAGAGAGTTGAAGGCATACCTGGGCATTCTTATTATGATGGGTGTAGTTCAACTCCCACATTTGGCGATGTATTGGTCGACGACTCATGACGACCTTACACCAGTTTTAGTTCGAAAAGTAATGCCCAGGGATCGTTGTTGTTGTTTTTTCCAGTTGTCGAGGTGTTTACATCATTGGTTACGTGTGTACCCAATTACGATGGACTGTATAAGGTGCGCAAGCTGCTCGATCTAGTCCTTCCTGAATTTGAGTCTGTGTACACTTTGCATAAGGAGTTGAGCTTGGATGAGGCCATGATCAAGTTCAATGGTCGTCTTGTGTTCAAGCAGTACATGAAAGACAAGACAACAAAAGGTTTTGTGCTGAGGGATGCTACGAATGGCTATATCTATCGACTCGAGATTTACACCGGCAAAAACGAAATATTAGATGATGCTACTGGCTTGTGCAGTGCTTGACCTCATGAAGGGTTTTGATTATAGTGGTAATACTCTCTACACGGATCGTTATTACTCCAGCCCTAAGTTATTTTTTACTTTAGGCAAGATAGGAATTGGTTGTTGCGGTATTGTTCAGAATAATCGGAAGGAATTTCCTAGGGTTTTGAAAACAGGCAAGTCTATGAAGAACAAAGGTAAGTACGATTATCGATCAAACTCTCGCAGCTATGGATTGGTTTGACAAGAGGCTTTTGTATATGCTTTCGACCACCCACAAGCCTACTTATAGTTTACCTACCACTGTATTGTGTACCCAGGGCGATGGATCTCGCGTAAATGTAGACTGCCCTTCCTACCAGACTATCTAAAATTCATGCGTGGCGTAGACAGGATGGATCAGGTGATAGGTTATTACAATATGGGTCGCCAATCTAAAGAGTGGTGGAAGTGCGTTTTTACTTATATTGTAGAATGCTCTATTTTGAATGCTCATGTGCTTTTTTCTTGTCAAAATCCTAGTTCACAACAACTGAAGTTTAGGTTTCTTGAGCAGCGAATAGTCTTAGTGAAAGCATTGATAGGTTCTTATTCAGGATGTAGGAAGAGTGGTCGTACCCCTCAGGTAGATCCTAATAAGAGTTTAGGTCATTACCCTGACAGGGGGGAGCGCAAGGGTGAGTGTGTCGTGTGTAAAAGACACCATGACAAACGTCGTGATACATTGTGTGTGTACAGTATGTAAAGTGAATTTGTGTAGTCCTTTGGCCCGTGGTGAGAGTAGAAATAGTGTTTTATGGAATACCACACATTGTCAGATTATTCGAAGAAATAAAGAGCTAAAGGAAGTGTGCTATACATACCAAATTGTTTCGTGTAGCACACTTTCACTTTTACAGTGACGTATAAAAAAGAAAAAAGAAAAAAGAAAAAAAAAAAAAAAAGAAAAAAAAAAGAACACTTGCAGAAATACTATGACAACGCCATACGCAAGTATGCAGATATGTAGGGAATGATACGTGCCTGCTGGGCAGTGTTCTACCATTCAATCTCCACAGATGCTGATCCACAGCATCATTGTGGGTCCAGGTTCTTGGTGTAAATTTCAAATAGCCAAGGCCATGATAAACGTTGTGATACAATGTGTGTACGTACGGCCCGTGGTGAGAGTAGAAAGTGTTTTATGGAATACCACACATTGTCAGATTATTAGAAGAAATAAAAAGGCCATGAAGGTTGCTCTGCCACCTCACTTGAGTGATAATGACTCCAAGTGTCTCATTCCTGTGAGGCTGGCAAAGCATGGCAAGCCGATATTCTAACGACTGTGTAGTTGGAAGTTATCGGCAAGATGTTCTTAGGGATAACACAGAATCAAAACAAGAGTTTCAACAACATCGTGTGGAATAAATGCCCAAAGACTACATTCTGCTCCTATCTGTCAGTCCAAATCGCTTTGAACCTTGCTGTACTTCTGTTCAACAGGGGGGCAATATCATTCGTCTCTATTGCTGAACGTATGAAGATACAGGTAGGTTCCCGCTCTATTTGATACTTCAGGGAAAAGGATGTATTTAGTATCAAGGGGAGATGGAACCATTTATTTTTATTTTTTATTGTAGATACAGGCTTACTGGATGTGGATCCCAAGCTTCAAGACAATTGGACATTTCTTCAGCTTATGAAAAGTGTGTGGGACATGTGCAGAAAAAAATAGGAAACGCCATCATAACTCTTAGAAAGAACCCTCCAATAGAGATCATAAAAATTGTAGTGAAAAAAGTCGTACCGGCTCGAAAAGCCACTAAGAGATGCCCTACCGTAAAGATATTCCTGCCGTAACAAAGCAGGTGAAAAAAGTACAGATTGATGGTCAAGGTGGCACTTTGGGAGAAAAATAAATAAAAGGACAACACACCCATTGATATTCCATATCAATGCGTGGTTGGTCTTCGGCGAGGTGTGGTAAGTCCTATGTGTACAATTCTTGATGCATTTTGTTTATTTTACGACTCGAGTGTGGGGATTACTGGTGTCCGAGACGAATGCTTACGGTGCTAGAATAATACCAGGTAATAGGAGAGATACCGATGAAAGAGAGTTGAAGGTGTACCTGGGCATTCTTATTATGATGGGTGTAGTTCAACTCCCACGTTTGGCGATGTATTGGTCGACGACTCATGACGACCTTACACCAGTTTTAGTTCGAAAAGTAATGCCCAGGGATCGTTGTTGTTGTTTTTTTCTAGTTGTCAATTAAGATAGACTGTATAAGGTGCGCAAGCTGCTCGGCCTAGTCCTTCCTAAATTTGAGTCTGTGAGATAGAGAAAGGTTGAATAAAAGTAATTTGTTTTATTCTGTTATTATTATGTATGTAGGTGAATACATATGTGAATGTTATTCTTTTCTGTGTTCTGTTTCCAGATTCTGGTGGAGTTCTTCATAGCTCTAAAGTCTGTGCGTTCCATACGTTTCCTATGGTGGTAAATTCAACCGAAGTGAATGCAACTGTTAATTTAGGTGATTCTTATAGTTTCTCTTGTCTTGGCCACTAATACCATATACCAGCGGTGGATATATATTAATGACTCCGTTTCAATAGAAGTTGACACCTCCTCTAATGGCAGGATAAAAATAACGAGTGATTTTGAACTGCAACTGTTTAACATTAGCTTTGAAAATGCAGTACACTTTGCATAAGGAGTTGAGCTTGGATGAGGCCATGATCAAGTTCAATGGTCGTCTTGGGTTCAAGCAGTACATGAAAGACAAGCCAACAAAAGGTTTTGTGCTGAGGGATGCTACGAATGGCTATATCTATCGACTCGATATTTACACCGGCAAAAACGAAATATTAGATGATGCTACTGGCTTGTGCAGTGCATGACCTCATGAAGGGTTTTGATTATAGTGGTAATACTCTCTACACGGATCGTTATTACTCCAGCCCTAAGTTATTTTTTACTTTAGGCAAGATAGGAATTGGTTGTTGCGGTATTGTTCAGAATAATCGGAAGGAATTTCCTAGGGTTTTGAAAACAGGCAAGTCTACGAAGAACAAAGGTAAGTACGATTATCGATCAAACTCTCGCAGCTATGGATTGGTTTGACAAGAGGCTTTTGTATATGCTTTCGACCACCCACAAGACTACTTATAGTTTACCTACCACTGTATTGTGTACCCAGGGCGATGGATCTCGCGTAGATGTAGACTGCCCTTCCTACCAGACTATCAAAAATTCATGCGTGGCGTAGACAGGATGGATCAGATGATAGGTTATTACAATATGGGTCGCCAATCTAAAGAGTGGTGGAAGTGCGTTTTTACTTATATTGTCGAATGCTCTATTTTGAATGCTCATGTGCTTTTTTCTTGTCAAAATCCTAGTTCACAACAACTGAAGTTTAGGTTTCTTGAGCGTACGGCTCGTGGTGAGAGTAGAAAGTGTTTCATGGAATACCACACATTGTCAGATTATTAGAAGAAATAAAGAGGCCATGAAGGTTGCTCTGCCACCTCACTTGAGTGATAATGACTCCAAGTGTCTCATTCCTGTGAGGCTGGCAAAGCATGGCAAGCCGATATTCTAACGACTGTATAGTTGGAAGTTATCGGCAAGATATGTTCTAGGGACAACACAGAATCAAAACAAGAGTTTCAACAACATCGTGTGGAATAAATGCCCAAAGACTACATTCTGCTCCTATCTGTCAGTCCAAATTGCTTTGAACCTTGCTGTACTTCAGTTCAACAGGGGGGCAATATCTTTTGTCTCTATTGCTTAACGTATGAAGATACTAATAAATAAAAATATTAAAAAACTCTTGCAGAAATACTATGGCAACGCCATACGCGACTATGCAGGAGATTTGTAGGGAATGATACGTGCCTCCTGGGCAGTGTTCTACCACTCGCTGATCCACAGCATCATTGCTGCCTTGAAGGTCCAGGTTCTTGGTGTAAATTTCAAAGAGCCAAGGCCATGATAAATGTCGTGATACATTGTGTGTGTACAGTATGTAAAGTGAGTTTGTGTAGTCCTTTGGCCCGTGGTGAGAGTAAAGTGTTTTATGGAATACCACACATTGTCAGATTATTCTAAGAAATAAAGAGGCCATGAAGGTTGCTCCGCCACCTCAGTTGTGATAATGACTCAAGTGTCTCATTCCTATGAGGCTGGCAAAGCATGGCAAGCCAATATTCTAACGACTGTGTAGTCGGAAGTTATCAGCAAGATCTGTTCTAGGGGCAACACGGAATCAAAACGAAAGTTTCAATAACATCATGTGGGATAAATGCCCAAAGACTAGATTCTGCTCCTATCTGTCAGTCCAAGTTGCTTTGAACCTTGCTGTACTGCAGTTCAACAGGGGGACAATATCATTTGTCTCTATTGCTGAACGTATGAAGATACAGGTAGGTTCCCACTCTATTAGATACTTCAGGGAAAAGGATGTATTTCGTATCAAGGAAGAGATGCTGTTCACCATGAATTTAAACAGCTCCAACAGGGGAATGGAACCATTTATTTTTATTTTTTTATTGTAGATACAGGCTTACTGGATGTGCAGGGTTTCATAGAGGGGGGGGGGAAACCTGGGATATCCCCCCCCAAAAGAAAATTTCCCCCCCCAAAGATTTTGCTCATTCAATTATTTAATAGATTTGAATTTCATAATAGCAATACCATAAGAACAAAGACACGTTAAATAAAGTCACTCTCAAAGTATGATTCTATGATTGCTTTGTTTGAATATATCTAATATTTCACTAAAGTTTATTTCGTTCAGTTCAGGACCTTCAATGGCAATTCTCATTAACCGTGCCAAGTTCTGTTCTGTCAGCCGGCTTCGTAATCTAGTTTTTATGAGTTTCATTTCACTAAAAGATCTCTTAGCTGTGGCTGTACCAACTGGAATCGAAAGCATAATGTCAATCAGTTTAAACGTCTCTGAAAAAATTCCCGTGTAAGCAGCTGAACGTTTCAGTTCTTCTAATACTTCTTGGAACTCTGGTGCTTTCTCCAGTGATTTTGACTTCATAATTTCATCTCTTTCTTGAAGCAATGCTCTCTTGAATATAGCCCACTCTGATATTAAATCGTCCTTGTTTAGCAGAGGTGTTGAGGAATAAGGAGGGAAAAGTTTATTAACTCTACAAAATTTGTTTGCTCTATGTTAATTGACCTGATTTTCATTGCAATTCTGCTTTTTTTGACAATATCTTTGAAGAATAATTCTGGATTGGATGTGGGAGGTGGGGGGAAGGGGAGAGAAGTTTTTCGTATGTCCCCTCATTAGATTAAACGCTGTTAAATATATTACATTTACTAGTTTCATTGAAGTACTTAAAACATCAGGACTGTTTCATACAATCCCAAATTTCCCCCCCCCCTAAACGCAAATCCTGTATGAAACCCTGATGTGGATTCCAAGCTTCAAGACAATTTGACATTTCTTCAGCTTATGAAAATTGGGTGGGACAAGTGCAGAAAAGGGTAGGAAACTCTATCACAACTCTCAGAAAGTGCCCTCCAATAGAGATCATAAAAATTGTAGTGAAAAAAGCCGTACCGGCTCGAAAAGCCACTAAGAGATGCTCTGCCATAAAAGCTATTCCTGCCGTAATCTTGGATTGCTGTGTTTCTAGCTTTGTATTGTGATTAGCTTAGGTTGCTAGTGTGGAAACAGGATCGACGGAGTGTCCTGTTGTCGCAGAGGTACAGGACCACCTGATAGGATGTAGGTAAGATTATTTGCATACCTGTTCAATAACAAATGCCGTATAGCCAATACATTTCAGAGTGACATAGCTAGCAACTTGTGATACAGCCACACTTAAGCTTTTTGGTTATATTTAATATGTGTGCTTGTCAAAAAGCTGTGTTTATGCCAATTCCTTTTTCTTCACTACTAGATGCCGTTTATTGTAAAGATTAGGACCAACTCAGGCTGCACTCCACCTTCAACTCGGATCACAGCTATATTTTGTATATGTGTACTACTTAAATTCTATCATCTCATCAATTTTCATAGCTATATATTATAAATAAATGAAACAATTGATAATTTTATTCAACAAGGAAGTTTAACAACTTTAGCTACAAGTTAAGGGTGCCCTGCCACCGGAACCTGTGGTCGTTTCAGTGTAATACCGCAGAACCGCCCGTAACCCGATCCCTGCATGCCATCTATTTACGCATGGCCAGCTCTGAATTTCTAAGCGAATCAATTAACTTTGGCGCCAAAAAAATCTACCAGTTACCGCGAAGCAGGAGGACAAACGGGTCCCAGAGCTATAACTGTATAACTGTAGTGTACTAGTCTGAAACAGTCACTTCAAATAACATCCTTCTATTATAGTTGCAGGGGACGGAATAAGGCTGTACTTGTGAAGCCATTGGAACAGCAACGGTGACCAACTCCATCCTGACTGGTACCAGCTCCTACTATTCCACCAACCTTGTATTCAGACCAGGGTTGGGGTCAAATACATGAGTATTTGTATTTATGCTGTATTTAAATACATTTTTGGAGTATTTGTATTTGTATTTTCAGATTTAAAGAGTGAAGTATTTGTATTTGTATTTAAAATACTTTTTAAAAAATCATAAGGTTAAAAAAAGCAACTGCTTAATTAAACAGTGCAGCTGCTGTTTATTCTAATTGTGAGCCACCATGTTTACGAATAAAGGGCCTGCTTGTGTCTAAGCTTCACTATGAATCCCAACCCAGCACAAGTGCTTCCTTAATGTCTCATACCCAAGTAATAGAAAAAGCCAATGAGCCTGCTGAACCGTCATCATGCCCACAACCACCACCACATAAGAAAATGAAAACTTTTTTTGATGATTTGCTTATAGCAGACAAGGTTAGTAGCTCCTCTACAGTTGATGCAAATGTTGATGAATACCTTCAAGCTTCATTGCTACCGCAGGAAGAAAATCCCCTTGAATTTTGGAAAGTCAACGAAATGAAATGTCCCACATTAGCTAAACTAGTTCCAGTGCATTTATGCATTCCCGCATCTTCGGCTCCAGTTGAAAGATTGTTTAGCATAGCGGGAAGTGTTTTGACCTGACAGATGCCGTTTAAAGGACAAAACATTTGAAGAACTGATGTTTATCAGGTGTAATCAATTTTTGTGACTTTTTAACTTATCAGATGTAGTGATGTTAAAATACAAACGTTCATTTTTAATAGCTCTAATTTCACAATAAATATCAAAAAATATAATAATAATCCACATAACACTTTCGCTAATGGTGATGCAATTAAAAAGTATTTGTATTTGTAATTTGAAATACTATATCTAAGAAAGTATTTGTATTTGTATTTTGTATTTGAATTCTTTCAAGTATTTGTATTTGTATTTAAATACTATTCAGAGTATTTGACCCCAACCCTGATTCAGACTCGGCTGCATAATCCTTCATCATCACTTCAGTTCTTTCTGTCGGGATTGCTACCGCTATATTCTTCAGCTCTATGGCCTACAAGTCTGAATCTTGCACTGAACTACCTCGCTCCCACTAATGAGCAACCAACTCCAAGCAACATCGGGAATACACCATCACTTCTGCTCCGGGGACTAACCATTTCCAAAGTTACAACGGCCATCTCACGGCTCCTCATTATCGTATTTCTTATTTTTGTTTACAAATGGGCTCTTTTTAGAGCTACCACCAAGTCAATTGATTATGATTATGGTTTCCGGTGGCAGGACACCCTTAACAGTGCTGTACAGCTGAATCCTGTGAATATCAGAATATTTCTTGAGACATAGTAGGTAGAATCAACTGCTCTTAATCTTGCCGCTTTAGAAGAACGCCTCACCAGTTTGCGTTTTCCAATGAAGTTAAACTAAGTTAACATAGGAACTAATAAAAGCGGGTACAGGGTCGTCTCACTCAAAGCTACAGTTCAACTGAGGGCCACTGAGCATGCCCAGTTGAATCTCTACGCTCTCATGCAAGAAGAAGGTTTGCAAAGCTGCTCCCTCCCTCCCAACCCAATAACTCAATAAAATAAAATAAAAAAATAAAATATATATAATAATAATTGGATCTCCATCTAAAAGATGTGCCAGAAACCTTTTGATGTGACTGGGCTGAGGTTAGCGAGTACACCATTTGGGCGAAATATGGGCTTGGGGACCTAAAGGGCCCAAGCAGTAAGTTGACTGCGAGGCAATGGCTGAAGTCAACTTAGGGGCCCAAGCGTACAAAGGTGTTTAGATTAGGATAGACAATCATGGCTACCTCTACCCTCCCGGCCAAACACTGATAATTGCTTCTGGTTAAGTACTAACTGCATTCCACATTTACCGCACTTGCGGTCGTGCCAACTCAACTTGGACATACTATAGCAATAGGTGAGTATTGGAGTTAGCAATTCCTGTGCAGCTTTTATAAATATTTTATTACAATGTTGACCATGTCAAAAATGCAGCTTACAGTTGTAGTGCTGGTGGTGGTCACTTTACAAGTGGTTTCATGGGTTCTGAAAGTGAAACATGGGTGACTTTAGGAACACAATATTTCACGTAGACAACAATTTTTATATCATTAGAAAAATCACATTCCCTCTACTAATTAAACTGAGGAAATATTATTTCAATGGCCAAAATTATTTCAGTTAGTCACTAAATGTGCCAATTTCATAATGTTTTTGGGGATGCATCACTAAGCCCACAAGAGAAGAGCTCATAGCAATCAATTCTTAGGCAAATAATATGAAGATAACTTTCTGCACAACTACACCACACCCTTCAACCCCTCAGTGGACTCACAATCAGGTCCTCTTCTATATGCGTCTCTGTCATCCCTGTCTTCACGCATGCTAGGATCACCATCACCAAATGCTGCAACAACAAACACAGAACTTTGAAAAGCACACTGAACAAGCAAAAAAAAAAAAGAAAAAGAAAAAAAAAAGAAAAGAAAAAAAAAAAAAAAAAGAAGCAATTTTAGTAAAGATACATCATTAGGTCAGTATAGCAATTACACTGTCGCCTTTATTATCAGGGTAACCAGTGAACCTGCCATTAGAATCGTTTACTCCCCACTGCCTGATATTAGTCCACTCACTGCTCTATCGAAACATAAAACTGAACTACAACTACTGAAATGCTTTCCTTCTACAGTAAACAAGCCACACAAAGTGACAACCCTTTACCTGCATTGATTAAACCTACATTACTTGACAAATCTATAGTAAGCAGATAGAAATTTAAGCATGTCGCAGGGGTATTGTGAGCACTGCCAGTGGGCTCTGGCCCTACAGCCCCACACCCACCACTGCCTTCCTCTACTTCACCATGACGACCTCGTCTTCATTGAACAGAGTGCAAACAGAGCACTACTCCAACCAGGTGCTTTTATGGGAAGATACATAACCCATTACCATCTTCTAACCCCCCCCCCTCCCCCACACAAGGGATAAATGTACACCAGTCTTTCAACAGTAGTAGTAACACTGAAAAAAAAAATCAGTTTTCTTTCAATAATTAGAGCAATACTTAACAGGGCTTTAATTGGAACCTTGTTCCCTCTCCCGCCACATAACTTTGTCAGTTTAGTCCTCATAAGACTCACCTTTAGGTCTGGGAGCTCTGGTGCCTTCTGTGCGTGTTGGTCTCTTCAGGGTGGCAGGAACGATTTCCTGTGGCAGGTGAAGAAACTCTCTCAAATATTGAATACCTGTAATTTACAATTTACTCTAGCCAAGTTCATAAAAAAAAAATCATTTTCTATCATACCTTCATTGGTAAGGTACCAATAGTAGTATTGCCATGAGAACTGTTCCTTCACATATCCTCTAGACTTCAAAGACTAAACGCGAAATACATAACCTACTCTCATCTATTGCATTTGGTGTATTTGAATTCCAAGTACCTGCAAAGCCTTGATAACCTGAAGGTTCGGAACGTTTTCTATTTCATTGTGTGTTGGAGCATTGAAATCTTTCTTCGCCACAAGGACGCCTTCCTTAAACAGGAACTCGTAAATAACTTTCCGATTTTTCTTCGGAATTAACATCCTAAAATCCAAACACAAGATATTTCTGACTACTGCTATTTATCTTAGCAACCTGGTAAAGAGAGATGACTACAGATACAGGTGCGCTTACCTAAGGACTTTCCTTACGAGAAAGGGGCCCAAAAAGGAAGAACACGTGTTGTGCTCTACTCTTGAGCATGCGTTGTAATAGGACTCTAAAAGTTAATGAACACGCCTCCTCTTTCTCGCACAAATTTGCAGGCAGGCGGCACCTGCGCTCCCCCCCCCCCCTAGCTGCAAGCCTATGCACAGCTATCTGCCCCGCCCCTTCCTATTCTGAGATCAAATTTGCACTCAAAATTGTTTCAGTCTGGAATACTCCGGGTTTGACTGTAAAACGAAAAGAATCTTTTTGACGCGGCAGAAATGGATCGGCCAGGCTTGGGCTACAAAAGTGAGGAAGATCTCACAAGAATGGATGGACCAACTTCAGAAAGTTTCTGGGACATTGGTAATTATAGGAGAGTGGTCAAAAGAGTGGACGATGGTCTTCGTCTTTGTAACGACTTCATTAGGATGGCTCAGGAGAAGGCAGAGATAGAAGCTAAATATGCCAAAAATTTGCAAGCTTGGTCCAAAAAATGGGACGATTGTATCTCAAAAGGTCCTGAATATGGGACCTTGGAAGTAGGATGGAAGGCCAATTTTGCAGAAGCCGTAAAAATTGCAGAAATTCACATGGAAATGAGCCACAGGATCATCGATGAGGTGGTAGAAGGAATGCTTTCCTGGAAGAATAGCCATTTTCACAAGTCCATCGTGCACCTCAAGGAAAGCAAGAGAACGGAAGAAGGATTTTCTTCAGCTCAACGTCCGTGGTCCAAGAAACTGTTCAAGTTCGTCAAGGCTAAGAAGACATATCACCAGTGCGCCAGAGAGGAAGAAAGTCTGTCCAATCAAGTCCACGTGGCAGACATCACACCCGAGGTGAGCGCAGAGCAAGTTCAGAAGCTCAGGGCGAAGCACGACAGGGCTGAGACAGATAGAGACAGAGCTCTGGAGAAATACAAGGACAGGCTAGCTGAAGTGCAAAGATACAAGGCCAGGTGAGATTTGTTGTTTTTTAATTTGCAACCGTTGAACTGGCTGTCAGTAATTATTGTGATTATTTGGTCGATTATGAGTGCCATCTAAGTACAATTGTTGTGTCTATTATGCTAGTAGGTGGAACTATTTGATGAAAAATACTTTATGTTTGTGTATTCCCTTATTTAGTCTAAAAATCTAATTAAAGGAGTGAACTGTAAAATAGTTGTGACTGTCAGTCCCTATTAATAATACACTCGTACTCTTGTCACAAGATTTACTATTGATGCTGCATAGCATTTGACTGCATGTGTGCAGATTTTAGTTACTGAGTGCACTTATAAATTCATTAAAGTGGAAGAGGTGGGGGGGGGGGGGGGGCGGGGGAATGAGGTTACGCCCCCATAGTATCCCCACTTCTCATGCCATTGCCGTATTACTGTATTCAAATAGGTGTTTTTATATCACTTTACAATGCATATGGTTTGCATTAGTCACTACATTTACACGCACAATTTTTATTTATTTATTTATTTTTGAAAAAGGCAATCAAAGACAGCTTGTATTCATTTTTGCCTCAAATGATTTCAGAGCACATTACTGAGGAGTGCAAGAGCAGGTGTAAGACACAGACAGCTGAGTCCATGCACCAGTAAGTGTTAGTTGACTTGCTAATCCTTTTGGCTACACCTCTGCTGAACTATAGGGAATATGTCTTCCTTGAAAGCATGCTGGGTGGTACGGTTTTTACAAAATAGTCAGTAAAGGCATGGTCCGTAATAAAGAAGCCGTCATTTTACTCCATTTTTGTTTTCATTTACTCTATTTCATTTCCTTCTGCACACATATCTAATTTCCTTTTTGTGAGTAATGAATCGAACGAATCATTGTTAGTATTGCCCTCTCTCCGCAAACACTGCAGCAGCGTGGTATAAATGTGTGTGCGTATACAGGGAATAAAGTTACTTCGCTACGTGTTGAGTTTATTAAACTCACTCATAGATTCAACACTAGGTTTATTCAACTGTGATAGTCCATCAACACCATCAAGATGACAAGGCAAAGAACACACCTTAAGAACTCGACTCTAAGAGACGATGAAAAGTTAATTTGCGATGGACAGACATGATTCTTCATCTCATACTTATGCTTCAGCTTTACTAACGTGTGTGTGTGTATCCATGATTATATTATGGACAGCTTAGTCAGGACAAAGCTAACAAAGTTAGGGTCTGATTTATGGCAGGGTTATTGGCAGTATGTTGGAAGAGACATTATTTCAGAGTAATAATGAGCATTTCTAAAGTTAGGGGCATTCTCCGCTACCAAGTAGCACTGAGATGTTTTGTAATCCATTTGTTGGGTATTATACACTTAATTCAGGAAAATTCAGTGTAAAGATGGAAAACAACAACAACAACATGCAACATCAATGAATTGCCTGGCCTGGTGATATTAAAAAAAAAAAAAATCAATGTTGCCAAGCAAGATAAACAATTCATAGGTTTAAACGGTAGAGGAGGTATTGAGTATGTTAATCATTGGGTTGGTTTCAAATGCTAATAATTTTTTATTCAACTGTGAGTAAGTGGTTGATTTTGTATGTAAGGTCAGTGAACACTAGTCAAAATTTGGCAGTATGCCGACAGCAATGTAATTGACTAAAAGAAAATACATTGAAAGTTTTGAAATAAGTCTATGAATTTAGTGTTCATTAAACATATCAAATTGCCCCACCCACTTCTCTTTATTCCCCCAAGCACGGCCATTATCAAAATAGTGCGATATTACCAAAATGTTACCAGATTAAACATCGAGTCGTTAGTTTCAATCGATTGTTGATAGTACAGAGATTGCATCACTCATGTTGTTTCTCAATATCCCCCTCCAGCTATCGACCATCTATCAAAACAAGTTTACAATGAATAGGTGTGTATGTGTGTGTGTGTGTGTGTGTGTGTGTGTGTGTGTGTGTGTGTGTGTGTGTGTGTGTGTGTGTGTGTGTGTGTGTGTGTGTGTGTGTGTGTGTGTGTGTGAAGGGGAGTGTGTGTATTGATCTAGTTTCAGTTTGCCTGGGCTGCTAAACATCATTGTAACTATTTGAGTTTAAATTCAAACAGTCTAATCACATTCTGACACCACCTTTGAAAAAGCACAATTTTCATTCACTCAGGTCAACTCATTCTGTTGGCCTTGTCAATTGTAAATAAAATACAGTGTGATGTATCAAATAACCAGTTAATGGCCTAAAGTGGCTGTACATAATCTCGTTGCTTCATGTTGTTGTTGTTGTTGTTGTTGTTGCTGTGGTTTTGGTATTAAACATCAGCTTTATGAATGTGTTTTATCTCTCAGGTATGATGAAGATATGACGATCCAGTTCAGTAAATGCCAGGACGCTGAACTAGCCCGGATGGAGTTCTTCAAACAGACGTTCTTCCGATTCCACGAAATACTCAACATAACAACAGCAAATCGGTAGGTCACTTGGGCGAGCTGTTCCTGAAGGGGAAGACAATAATTCATAGGGGAGAACCACAAGTCTGAGTAAAGACACACAAGTTATGAAAGAGTGTGTTACCAAAAGGTTATGGCTTTGTATTTGAAGACTGCACATAATCCACACACATGCTGTAGACACTACATGATGTTTTATGAGGTTGCGTCAAAAACCAATTTGTGATTCTAGTCGCGAGTTGAGTCTTGCTTCCCAAATGTTTTAATTTATAGAAATCCTGTTTGGATTGCAGTCCCAAATACTCCATGTTTACTGTTAGGATCTTCAGATATTGGCTCCTATGGTGTTGTGTGTGTGTGTGTATGTGTGTGTGTGTGTGAGTTTAACCAGTCCACCCAGCTGTGATTGGGTGGGTACCTGGCATTGCTAGGATGCAAATTCAAGGTTTTTCTCATAAAACAGCAATGGTCCAGGTGGGACTATGAGGAAAGGCATGTTCTCCTGCGAGTTCCTACCAACTCCAGGAGCTTTACTTGCACAGCTCACAGTGCCTGCTTAGTGCACAGGCATCCTGGCTCTGCCAGGTGCGTGTGCTAGTGGTAGCAAGAATAAAGTTTGTAATTACCACTGCATCAAGTTTACAAAACATGTAGGTGAGAAATAGTGCGAGAAATGCTCGCTAGTATACATTGCTAATTTTCTTCGAGGATAATTTCACAATACAGTAAATTTTCCGAATATTGGGCACTCTGGGACATCTGCTACTGTCAAGCTGGGTTCCAAGAGGAGATCCACTGAAAGATAACAATCTACACCTAATTTGTCAGTTTCCATATAACTGCTTTTCTAGTTTCCTCCTCTATTATTCATTGAAAAACCTTTCACTGAAATGGCCATGTGTTACATAGTTCATTATCCCATGAACTTCCAGATTATACCTCCAGCTATGAGCTATTGCTAGTCATAGACTATTGTCCTGGCTTAGTGTGACATAGAAGAATCAAGGAATTTACCTCAGATAGAAATAACAGCGCTTAGAGGAACAACTGACCCTCTTACCTCCTTGGCTTAATTAGGGGATGTAGCTAAATGTCCGCTATTCAGGAAGCTTTTTTCTATTGATTCCGAGTCTGTCAGTTGTCCGGAACTTAGAGGTGATCGTTATTCAGGTGCTGCAAATACATTAATCTCATTGAACTTTCAGTCAGTGCACAGACCTCTGTCTGGTATTAGGCGTATGCCCGCTACCGGAAGTGTCGCTGAATGGAGAGTTTACTGTACAAATATAATACCTGTTATTGATAATGAACTAGATGAGCATATAACATGAGGTTAAACAACAAAATTAAAACCGAGTGTTATTGGTTTTTTATTTTTTGTAATTTTTTTTCTTGTTTTTGTTATTATTCTGAAGGTGGGCACAATGGCCATTGTTTCCTTATCTCTGGGTCATAGCACAGATGTAGTAAAGATAACAAATTATTTCAGTTCTCTGTTAAAACTGCTTCAGCTTGTAACTACTGCCAAGCTCAAGCTTGTCTTGTGTAAACAGTTCAAACGGAAAACTTTAATTCAATAGAAGTATTATTGAGAGAGTCCTTTTAAAACTAACAAACATCTCTCCTGAGACTTGAGCAAGTAGTCTGCTTGTGCTACTGTAAGAATTTTCAGTTTCTAGACTGAAGTTTCAGTATGGCTTTTTATGCAATTAGCTAATTAATTTCAATTACTATTGCCATGCCGACAAACGTTGCCCTCTCACTAATACGATTTGGATTGTAATAATAAATAATAATACTAGTAATAATAAGTCACATTGCTAGCATCAGGAACTATGGCAAATTCTATTTTAAGCTGTACATTCTTCACGAACCTTTCAGAGATTGACGTATCATAGTTGATATAGTTCTAGTTCTGTCATTCCAAGACTGAGAGGGACGGCTCCGCCATGAGGGGAGGGGCCAAGGCGTGAGTTGGGGTGACAATAGGTCATTGAATGAGTGCCTGTTTGGTGTAAACAGTAAACAAAAACAACCGCAACATGAGTTGTAATTATTATAGCAAGTGCCAGCGAAACTGACCATCTGACGATGAGGATTTACATTTTTGTGTGTGCTGTACATCATTTGGGTGGAGCTATGGGCAGAGCTATACCTGTCAGTTTGACTTATGTTTGGGCACTGGTGGGTTGGTTTCTACAATACTTCAATGGATCCAGTACTTCTAGTGTAAATTATTTATGGCTAAATTTGCTCTTTGTGCAACTCACAAATTCTAGGTGGGACATGCAAATGTGGACAAGGTGCTACAAAGAGGGACCAATTGTTGTGTGATTGTTTACACTTGCACACCCGTCCATACATGCACACCCGTCCATACGTGCACACCCGTCCATACATGCACAATGGCGTCTATCTGTTCCCCAGTGGTTAAGGCACATGCATAGACATCCAATAGATGCATCAATGCTAGCTTTTGACACAATCTTTTTCATTATAAAGTTGTTTACTCTTTGTACCTTTGTGTATGTGTGTGTGCATGTGTTTGTGTGCATGCAGCGCACATGTATAATGTGCTTGTGTGTGCGTGCGCACATCTCGAGTATGACACTTATTCTTTTGTTTCCTAAGTATTCACATGTTAAGAGATTGTTCTACAATGCTGCCAGCATTTACCATGCTTTGTTCCTACATTTCCTATTTCAACATGGCTGTATAGTAAAGGCATGGATAACCAGAGCCTGTAGCCTCCAAGGAGTTCTCAGATGTTTGTGCTTTTAAGGACTTTTTTTAAAAGTTGTTTGTGTTTTTACTGGTTTCCCCAATGCATAAACATGTGGTGTTTGTTTTGCTTTCAGACTGAACAGTATCTACGCAGATTTTGAAGCGGATCTGGAGAGCATCAGCCCCGACGAGGACCTCAGGTGGTATGCTGTCAACTGTGGCACGGGCATGTCATACAACTGGCCAGAATTTGAGGTTAGATGCTAACTGATAGTTGATGTGTGTTCCGAGAGGTAAAGGGTAGACATGCAATGCAGGTGTATGGATGGAAACATAACCAGTGGACAGACGGGATGACTAATTGATTGAAGAGCTGACATAAGGGAATATACTGATAGACTGGCGTAAGGAGACAGACAGGCTTAAGGGGCTAGATAGAGGGATGGGCACAGGCAGACAGACAGACAAATGGATGTGAAAACTTACCAATGAATGGACATTACTAGCAACCGTCAGAGATACAGAAAGACTGACTAATTAATAGTAAAATGACTCACAGAATCCTTCACCAAACAGGACATGTTTTACCAATTGTACTTTACCCCACATAATGAACACAGATGATTCAGGTGGGCTAATCCAGGCAATTATGTACGATGTATGTCATATTTATTACCAACATTAAAGTGTGGCATGTGTACCAGATGGTGAAAGTGCCAGGGAAATGATGGTGTCATAGCATAGCTAAAACAAACATACGTGTAGTTATCCCAGATCATCCAACATAGCTAGTAGACTCTACCTCTGGAGGGACAATTACCACAAATGACAATTCTATCTATCCACAGTAAAACTACCTAGGAAACATGGCTAATACATGAATACTTTCCTGAACGATTTAAAAAATTTAATATGTGATAGTCTTGGATATCTAATATGCTCAAATTGATAGTAGGTATAATTTAAGAGCATTAACACTTGTATTTGTTTTTCCCCCTCAATATCTGGTTCATAGTTTTATTGGTGTTCTTGTAGCCTTATGTAGTCGGCACTGTGAAAACACCGTCACTCTCCCGGCCTCCCAATTCCAGGGTCACCAATAGCGGACCCCCTTCCATGGCCCCAGGCATCTCTCACCTATCAGAGCCAAGCAGCAGCAATTCCAACAGTCCCATATTTAACTCTACACTGAAGAATCGCTACGGAGAAGAGGAGGAAGACGAGGACTGGCTGGACCCACCCCCGCCTATGGAGGTAAGATTGCATGCTAAGGATCATCTCGATATCTAGTTGGTCTCAGTTTGATCACTGAATTGAGTAATTCCATTTTCATAAATTCGTATAGTTAATAAACCGCTGTATATACCAAGCTGCATTAATGACTGTAGAAATCCCCACACAAAGATTAATAATGTTATTTATTATGTAGTTGATGCTACAGTGCCTTCAAGTTAGGAATTCTTATGCCCCAATACCATTAAAAAAAGTGCAATGTGCAATGCACTGATGAAGCTGTTTGTGGGTAAAATCCATGTTCTGTGTGCAAGCAGATCTGGTTCACATTAGTCTGGATTATACCGCACAGTTGCAAGGTATTGAAAGTGTGAGAGTCCTTACCTACTTGCAGCATTCTACTGAGCACCACTTCTATCCTTTCCCATAATGCATAGTAGCATATCACTGGAAGTGCACGATGAAGAATCAGCTCCATGTTTTGTTAGAATAGTTCACACAATAAACCACACCTTTCTTTATTGTGCAGGAGGAGGAGCCGACAAGTGGAGGCAACAGTAGGAGTGGCAGCGAAGAGCCCCAGGGCAAGCTCATGCGAGCTCTTTATGACTACACGGGCCAGTCAGGCGACGACCTCAACTTCAAAGAAGGCGACCTCATCAGAATCATGTTCGAGGGAGAAGACGGATGGGCAGAAGGCGCATTAGGGGACAAGTATGGCTACGTACCCATCAGCTACTTTGAAGCCGTGTGACGACCGTAGTTTAGTAGGATCACATAATCCACGTTTACTTGGTGTGTCGTATCAGTTTTAAATACAATAAACTTATTTTTGAACTCCCTTGGCTTATTTTACTCCTTGTTACTATATTTATCACTCCTTGTTACTATATTTATCACTCCTCACTTCAAACATGTTATGTGGCATTAGTTTCACTTCATTACAAGGCACTGATTATTACCCATTATTATGAAATTACTTTTTAGATTCAAATTTATTATTAGATTTGGGTGCACGTTACCAGTGTGCTTCAAATGGGATAAAAATGACAACAGTGAAAATAATGAGACAAAGAGAAGACTTACATTTACACATCCCTAATAATACCGTTTCTTGAGAGTTCTGTACTTTTTGAGTTTATACAAAGCCTCAATCTCTTTCACAACATAGTTTCCCAAGTCTATGAACTTCTGAATCTTCTCGGGATTGGTCTCCTTGCTGTTCCTTGTGAAGGCGCCCTTGGCTCTGTCCCTGAACACTTGATAGCCCTGGGGCCAGTCTCGACCCATGTATAGTAACTGCAGAGATGGAACACAAGTGGTACGACTATTCCAATAATAATTTTGTAAGAAACTGAACAAGCTTGAGGAATAATTACTATTGCAAGTCACTAAGTTCTACAAAGATTAGCTGTTATAAATAATAATAATAACAAAAACAATAATAATTTATATTCAAATATTAAATAAATCACTAATATTGATGTATGAAGGGACGCTAACAGGGATTCATACAAATTAATGGGAGCCCTGCAATTCCCCCACCCCTCCCTCTCTACCCCACATGTTCAGTCTAGTTCTAGTCCTTCAACAATTAGTCCATCTGTGACAATCTGCTTCATAATCAGGACTTCACCATTTTCATGTGGCTAAATGTTGTTTTTTTTTGTGACTCTACAAATTAATTATTGAAGCAAGACTCTCACTAATGAGTCTCAATTGAGATTTTGGTATATATATATATAATATATATATAGCAAAGTTCAAAGAGGTCAATGCATATCCACCCCTGGAGGCTACTTAAAAACGTAAACATTAGCGCGGGCGCAAGAAATTCGGGAGAAAAGACTTTGAAATAATGCTAGGAAAAGAAAAAACGGCAAAGAGCTATGGACACAGAATGGGAGAGACGTTCACAGTTAGTCTTACAAAGTTAGCCGAGTTCATTAATTCTTTTAGCGGCAGTTAAAAGCTAACTTCGTCAGTTCGCTGTTTGTCATAGCAATACGCCTTACGTAACAGATTATTTCTTACTTGAAAATCCAAAGTCCAATAGTCAAGTCACTAAGAGAATACAACCTAATGCTATATCTAATATCTACTAGAGCTCTGGTACAATAGAGCATTTTGACCGTTAGTTTATTGATCCTTACCCGTATCATCCTTGGAAATTTGATTGCTTACCTCTTGAAAATCCATTGTCCAATAGTCCAAGTTACGAAGAGGTGTTGTGTGTTGCTAAAGAATAGCAATGAACTAAACAAAAAATATTTTTAACTAACAAAAATTATTAGCTTTAGCATTTTCAGTCAGACTAGCTCACTCTCCAACCACTAGTATAATTTTATTATAGTGCAGGAGCAAGTTATCCAACTATATATGCCACATGGTATTTTGCTTTAGCATTAAGCCGATCCGCACTATGTGCAAGTTTGTTAGATTATTTTACTCCAATACACACCATTAGTAATTAATGTCATAAAACTTTCATGGATTTAATTGAACAAGGATGCATTTATCTCATCAGCAATATATGTTAAGTATGTTGCTCCAGGATTGTAGGACCCGTATTAAATTTTTTTTATGACTAGCCTAGTAAGACCCTTCCCCCCCCCCCCCCCCCCCCCCCCCCCCGTCATTACTTACTTGCTTATAGAGTCTCAACACTTCTCTTCTCGTCTGCGCCATCTCATCTCTAAAAACTAACAGCGACTGATTACAGTTTTACTTTTCATTTAATTAGATCACTCGTAAAACAGCGAAGAGTTGTTTGGTGACGCTCTTTACCTTAGGGTTTAGATTTATATTTTCTCGAGTTTAGTCAACCTTGTGGCAACTGTAGGTAATGGCTCTGAGGACCAGGATACCATTCTTATTGCGTTCCAGCAGGATGCTGTACGCCAGAGCTTACTCTGACGTGAGTTAGACGGTTACTTGAAAATAAACTATAGCAAGCTAAGAGCAACCATTTGAATATAGCTAATTTTGACTTAGGACCCGGGATCTATTCGAGAAGCTGGTGGCTCCTTTGGCAGGAAAGAGAAAGCAATAGAAGACCAGTACTTCAGGAAGCTGGTATGAAATCAGTAGATTAATTAGGAAAAGATCATCAGTGGGGACAGATAGTTGTACATAAAATGCATTCATCATTGATCCACTCACTATTACCATTGTAGGAAGCCCAACAGCTAAGGAGGCTCAAGGAGGATAAAGCACACCACCATGAGGAAGAGATTGATGAGCACAAAGACTCCATACGTGATCTGGAAGACCAGATTAAGAGACACAAGGAGAAGATCAGGAAGCACAAGAAGAAGATGGAAGAGATTGACTCAGACTCTGAATGAAGATCTTTAGGACTTCCACCAACAGTAACAAATGGCACACAAAACAATTGTTCGCTGTAATTTGTTGACCATCTATAGTTAGGAAATAAATGTAGTGAAGATTTCTTTTGTATCACTTCTGAAGGAAAATTTTGATTGAGAAGCTGGCTCACCTCAAACACGCGCATGTTAACAACAAATCTACTAGGTCAAAATCAAGTGCAGCCTCCTAACAAATAACTTGTATAAATGTAAATACTTGAATATGTAATAATTAGGATTAAGTGCATAATTTCAGAAGGCCATCCTTTCCACACATGAAATGGGTATGTATAATAAAGTATAGCCCCTCAAGTCAGACAGATCAAGAAGATTAGATCATTTTTATTAAACGTTAGTAGTTTAATCTCGCTATGTAGTGAGTAACAATCTAACCTGATGATTAAATGCTACTTGTTCAAAATTTCATTTTTATAATATACAAATTATTCAACTATTAAAGAAGAAGAAAAAGTGAAGTTTTGAGAGTTGTGAAGTCCTCGGCAAGGTCTACCAGTCACATGGACCGAATCTTTTGACCAGCTTGTCTTGATCTGCCAAGTCTTTCTGCACTTTTTTCCTCATGTAGAAAATAGGACAATCTCGACTGCAAAACAAATAACGACAACAAAACAATATAACACAAAAAACAACAACAAAAAACAAACAAAAACAAAACAACACACCAGAGCATTTTAGTCAATCTAAAGTACAACTTGACGTACAAGCTACTGCAAGTTAAAAAAAAGAAAAGAAAAGAAAGAAGTAAAAACTATTCTCGGCTGAAAATAATATCCCAGCAGTAGATTCCCCATATTTAGAATCCCTTATTTGGCGGCAATCATTTCACATTTGATATTCGATGTATTTGCAAGCCCCACTCCTTTACCTGGTGCATAGGACATCTTCGTGCAAACTTCCCTGGCACCTCTGACATTGTGTCCACAAGCGAGAGAACTTCTCCTCCAGATTAGAAAAATGAGACAGCTCCTTCTGGTAGAGCTCCGACTCCCTACACTGGCATCCCTTACACACAGCCGTGCCCTCTAATCACGCACAAACACACAATTACATACATATTGTACCATAGTGCTTCAATTGAAACTTGCAGTTCATGTTTTACATACAAATTATACCTCTACACCCATACCCCTTCATTATACATCTACACCCACACCCCTTCATTACACCTCTACACCCACACCCCTTCATTACACATCCTTCATAAAATGGCAGATTGCGGTGCAACTCATTTCAAATCCATAAAAAAGTGTTTTAGAGCTGGGTTCATTAGTTCTGAAGAGTCAAAGTACTTCTAAATGCTAACAATGATACACTAGCCCACCTGTCATGTGACTTCTATAAATGATGTCAGCATGCCATAGACACGGGTTAAGTGCCCCACTTATAACTCCAAACGGCAAGGAATAGACTTTTAACAAAAAAAAATTTGGGTGCTTACAGCAAGTGAGCACCTAAACACTGGGTCTGACCGCCAATCAGCAGTAGACAAGACGCACGGAGAACAGGGTGTGCTTAACAACCAGTGTATAATGTGCAGCATGATGTGAGAATATATAACTCAACCTATGAAGTTTTCGCTAAATTATTACACAGCTCAGCTCTGACTTAGCTAGTTAAACACACTGCACTCACTGTTGGTTGGAGTGTACCAATAATAATATCATGCACAAGTGTTTTTCTAATATTACTTATAAAACAGTTCCTATGCCAACATGGGGCACAAAACTTGCCTGACACAGGGACTCTACAACCGACACAGGTGGCTTTCTTGGTCGTGAATCGAGACAGCATTCCTCCTGCCTTTCCCGTAGATGTGGATATTACAACAGTCTTGGACCTAGTGTGGCTTCCCTCTGGAGGAAAAAAGAAGAAAAAAATAAAAATAGATAAAAGCATTAACATGGTGATGATCATTACCAACTATGAACAATTAAACCAGTCATCCTATAAGTATTTTCTCCTTCTAAATTTACAAATCCCACCTTCTCCATTCCAGACTTACTTAGCAGTTCTTGCTGAGCTTTGGTGTCTCCCAGGATGGGCTCAAATATGCGAAGGAGAGGTTTGGCCAGCTGGTTTTCCAGGTAGTAAGAGGTATCTATGGGTATGTTGTGCTCCAACACATAGATAGGATCCTGTGGAGGGGATAGACAATCAACAAACAAACAGTCATAAGGAACAAGAAGACAAATACAACTGACTCAGTACACTTCACTAGGAAACAATGTCACTAAAATAATCGCATTTCATCCCATAACTGACAATATGTCTAACCTTTACCCACTTCTATTGTCCACTCTCTATGTAACCCAGTACAGTATTATAGGCAAGCAAGCAAAGCAAATGATGCATTTCTGGGGTGTACAACTTTGGGCTGTTGTCGCCCTGCCCGTGTGGCATATTAATAATACATACATGTGATATAGAGAAATGAAATAGATGACCTTTAGGTAAAGACTTTGATGCTTTGGCAGTGCTTGGACCTAAAGCAATGCATCCTAGAAGCTTACAAACATTTAAAGAGGTGTTGAAATGGCATTACTTGTTTTTACTGTGCCACTGAAGGTGAACACATAAATTCATAACTATGTTGTTAAAAATAGGCAAAAATAAATGCTGCAGCTTGTGATTTACATGTCTGTTAGAGTGGAAGGAAGTACAACACTAAGAAAATGATATACCGTATCTGCTTAATCAGATGTCGCGGCTAATATTCTTTTTGGTTCAACGAAGAGGGAGGGCACTATTTGAGAGTGTTGTTTGTTCATTCACTCTCTTTTCATCCACCCAAAATTGTTTCCCTGCCCCCCTCCCCCCCAATTAGTGTTTTTTTTCCCCCAGCATATTTTACCACTTTTAATTTGAACCCTACATCAAAACTTCTCCTTTTTCTTTGATTAGAAGTCATAGGGAATACTATAAACTTACGCAAAGTGGGTAAGGATCGCCTGAGGCTACTATTCGAGAGCAGCTACTGAACAAGGGTGGCATCTGATCGAACGGATACGGTATTTAATAACTTAAAAAATACCAATCACCCACCTACCTACCCACACACACACACACCTCCGACTTCATGTAGGCTGCTGCTCCTTTAGCTCCAGCGATAATAACATAGGGCACTCTGTCACCTAGATTAGGGGCGGAGCCTGCATCACGTTTACGCATCCTGTACAAAAAACATTTCCAGATTGGTCACACACACACACACAGGTACACACACACACACACACGCACACACACACCTCTCTGCCAGTTCAACATGAGCCAGTTTGGGTCCTCCTCCTGTGGTGTAGTCTTTGCTGGTCTTAGTGAGCTCCTTGGTGATGACTAGTTGGGAGATGTCAATTCTGTTACATAGCAAGTCTGAGATGGTCTGCTGTGCATGTAAGAGAGCTCCCTTAGGGTCCCTGGATGTGTGTGTGTGTGTGTGTGTGTGTGTGTGTGTGTGTGTGTGTGTGTGCATAAATCAATTTGTTCTAATATAAAATAAGTAACACACATACATACTTACAAAACATTACACACGTCCAAATCCAAAACGAACTAAAAAGGAGAGTTGCCATGGTTACTTACCACCACACCCCCTTCCCATCAACATTGACCACTGTCCAGCTACTGTCGGTCGTTGCCATGGTGTCATGCCACACCCCTTCCCATCCACTCACCTGTCAATGAGTATCTTGTGCAGACACGTGTTGATGAGGTTGGCCACTAGCATGCAGTTATCTCTCCGCACAGTCTCAATACCTTTGCAGTCCATCTTGTCGTACGTCTCGGGTTTGGAGAAGAAAAGGCCAGCGTAGCGCTTCTTGTTGATCAGAAGGTAAGGAAAATAAACCTACAGGAAACGACAGCTTGTTATTAATCACACTGTCTACCCTATGATCATTACATTGGACTATTGTAATACTGGGATGTCAATTTAGGTCACACAAACATTAGCCTTGCACAATGAGTAATGCCCTTACAATTTAGGTCACACAAACATTAGCCTTGCACAATGAGTAATGCCCTTACAATTTAGGTCACACAAACATTAGCCTTGCACAATGAGTAATGCCCCTACAATTGCATCACAATCATAATAAGCGAATAACTCTGCAACATATTTTTATAGCTTGGGTTTCCTAGGGAGACTTACATAAATTCCGTCTGCTCAGAATGGCAACTCAGCAAATAAAATGTCCAGTCAGTAACTACTCTGTATTGTTGAAATGGGACAAGTGACTTGTGTGTGGCTCTGGTTATTTCTTTGGAAGGAGAAGGACGGAATATTTATTTTAAAGATACAAATGACTTTTCACTTCATAAAGTGATAACTAGGTAGGATTTGAATTTTTTATTTATTTTTTGCTAATGAAAAAAAGTTAGATACACTGAGACCAAGATTTATTTTTCTCTCACCTTCTCAAACTCCAGCTTGATGGGTTTGGGGAAGGTACTGGAAATGTAGTCTGCCGCCTCCTTACCTAGCTTCATGCTCTCACCCACTGTGTCCACTCCAAACCTCACCATCACTGAGTCTGTATCACCGTAGATCACCTGACACACACACACACACACACACACACACACACACACACACACACAGGGGTTCATTTAGGAATTAATCTGGGGGGGGGGGGGATTGAGCTGGCATTATCTCAAGGGGATCACAATTTTCACATGTAATTAATGGAAGAGGCAAGACAATAATTAGAGCAGCAATAAACTTATGAATTAAACATTTGCAATCACCTTCATTATTCACTTTTTCTTTTTGCTTACAAAATTGCAAGAATAGTTTGGGGGGGGGGGGGGGGGTGAGTGCCCCCCCTGCCCCTAAATCCTAAATGAACCCTTAACACACACACACACACACACACACACACACACACCTCTGGACACAGTCACACACACACACACACACACACACACACACCTCTGGACACATATATGTGAGAGTAATTGGTTAGAAAATATATTAGAGCCAAGTGAATTATTTGTGTCTTAGAGTCTGTCTGATTGCACATACATGGGGAACACTGCCCTTGCGATCTCACTCCAGACGTTTACTGTAGAATTCACATGTACACACAAACTTTACTGGGTGTGGTCAAAGTCAGTTGCTTCCTGTCTCATCAGATGGCGATTCCTATCTCAGGCTTCACCAAGTAGTTATGATAGTTTGGAAATAAAGTTTGTGCTACCTGACATCAACGCTAAATAATCGGAGGTGGTAGATAATTAACTTAAGAGCTCAATTCCATAGTAGTATAAACTAACAATTTGTGACCTACATCTGAATAGAGCAAGTAGCAGGCAAATCATCATGACCTTATTGAAGTTAACTGAAGGTAAATGCATTAGTTACACTAAAGGAGGATGCTATGCACAAAATGCAGCTCAGGTATTCCACACCCACCTGCTATTGACAGCACTATGACCGCTAATAGTGGCACGGAGCCTATACCAAGACGACTGATACTAGCTCTACCAGAAGTACTGACATTTAAACTGCAGCCAATACCGCCTGCTCCACCCACACAACCCCACCCCCAACTCACATAACCCCAC
>WLWD01001800.1_pt1 | contig 119631 bp, 102 predicted proteins | sample 6712731 | NCBI WGS metagenome assembly WLWD01 (sample SAMN12718690, study PRJNA576275) | sponge metagenome | isolation source: marine sponge | host: Mycale hentscheli | place: New Zealand: South Island, Marlborough, Capsize Point | collected 2014-11-01
CGGAGCAGGCTAACAATAATGTCACACCTCTGAGCTGTGACTTTGTAGCAGAAGGAGAAACACAAGGTGGATATACTGCACTTCTCAGCCATCTAGACACACAAATACCAACACACACACACACACACACATACACACATACATAATAGTGTAAGGTATTACTCACACAGAGTCTAGTTTGTTGTAATTTCCTGTCATGTACTCAACTCATTAAGTAATTGGAATCACGGCTAACACACATACACAGATATGAGGTGTGTGAAATACATGCAATAGAACACAGCTCACACATACACATTCCTTACATGTGAGTATGTGCACACACAAAAGGACAGATACTTGTGTATTGGACAAATGTCTGATCACCTAAGCTATTTGTAAAATAATGGTCAACCAACTTAACTTGTGGCTACTGTCAGGTCATTATAAAGTCATAGACTACTGTCAGATCACTGTCAGGTCATTATAGTCATCGTCATAAACCATTGTCAGATCACTGTCAGGTCATTATAGTCATCATCATAAACCATTGTCAGATCACTGTCAGGTCATTATAGTCATCGTCATAGACCACTGTCAGATCACTGTCAGGTCATTATAGTCATCGTCACAGACCACTGTCAGATCACTGTCAGGACATTGTCCTAGTAGCGTTCAACTACTGATTAGCGATCACTCTCACTTTTCAGGTTACCACTCAATGTTAAGTGCCTATTTTTTTTATTAAGCGCCATTTCCTTATCGTTTGAAGTTATAAGCGGGATGATCAGCAACCCACATCTACAGTACGTACCTGTACCAGTCCTGAACCATCCAGTTTAACACAGCTATCAAGTTTCACTCTAAACAACACATAGTTTAGATAGTAACAACTATCCAATTATTAAGAACTAGCAAGTACCCTGCCACACAGTGGCGCTTGATGTAATAATTATTAAGAACTAGCAAGTACCCTGCCACACAGTGGCGCTTGATGTATTATGAATGCAGTAGCATAAGGTCTTTGCACATTCTTATTTCCGATATTACTTGATTAAGTTTAATCAGTTTTCCTCTCCTGCCCTTTTCATGACTGTGGACTTAAGCTTTGTGAAGCTATTGCCTTCTCTGTCCATTCCTCACCAATTTACCTGCTTCCACCGCCTTCATTTCCTTAATTGCCATCTATTGAACGTGATGATGCATTACCCATTCAGTTCAGGGCAACACTTTACCAACAGGGGCTGAGCTCACGTATTATTCATGAATACACATTCCGTCATCGGTCGTTGTTGTTATTGACACATGCGTGTATTATTATACAGATATTAATATTAGTATATTAATAATTGGTCATTCTCAACAATGTAATTGAGTTTAAAGTAATATTACAGGGAAAAAATATTTTTGGACAAGCGTATGAACTTTATGTTGATAGAAACTGATGCAGAGGAACATACATAGCTGCAGGTCTGGGACATCCTACATATATGACTCTATGAGGATGTGCAAATAGCCTGATACAAATCTTACGGCAACGAAATTTGATCAATTTACAAACAAGTTGTATTCTGCTACCAGAATCCTCAATATATAATGAAAAAAGAAAAGTATACAACAGTGGAGATGCCGTAAAAAGCTCAGCTTTGCAACTTTATTGTTATTATCTCTCTCAATATACATGTACTATGATAGCTGCAAAGCGCCAACACAAATCTACTGCAAAGCTTATGAAGTTGTACACACTTGTCTCCTCCAAGTGACCACCAGACCATTGGCAGCAAGTCACTAATTAGTGGCATTGTATATACTGTGCTACTACTAATACTACACATCGTAATAATTCAAAGTCGAAGAAAATAGTAAGTTTATGGCTTCAAATAACTCAACCACAATACCACACTTAGAAAATGACACACAAAAACACACATATTGTAACGTATAAACCATCTGGTGAGAGGTCTCAAACAAACTGAGAAAAGCCATCGTATTTTCAGCCAAACCACAGGCAGCCAACACTACAAACAAGACATTTATCTGGGAGCCACTACGCAGACAACCCCTGGCGGTGAAACTTGCTGTAAAAACATCCTGATCAATTGTACCTGTATTTTATAGGGTTATCCTCCTATAAAGTAGATATGAAGATGGGAGGGATTTGCTGGCCTATAAGGTGACTGAAAGTAGGTAAAAATCGTCAACACAATAGCTACAATGTAGTACGTGCAACAATCTAGTTGTGTTATTGAACAAGTACATATTTAGCTTGTTAAAGCAAGTGAGAATACTGCAAAATGGTATGGAGTAGTATAAACTCTGGCAGCTTTTGCTTTGGGTGTCATTGAGCTTTTTTATTCCAGAACCAATGACCTTGTTTTCCTTTGAGAAAATTAAAGATTGAAAGAATACACTAATATAAGAAGCCAGACACCCTCGTTGAAGGTCACTTCTTCAATATCATTATTGCCGAAGACTGATCAGCATAAATTGTCATTTGTGAACAGACTTCTGAGATCATAGTACTCACTCTAAATGCACACTCATAACACATGTCAAAACATGAGTGTGTCTGGTAAAGCATCGACAAAACCATAACCACAACCACAAAGCCACAACCAAAAACAGTTTGTTCACTATTCCCCTCAGCGCGCATGTGTGAGAGGGTTTAGTTGTCCTGTCTGTTTTTTATAGATTACTGACAATTACCTAAATGACATGTAGGTCACATTGTTTTCAAATTTCCAGCCTATTTTTTAAACTTGAAGCACTCAGTTCAGCGTAGATACTAGCTTTTGTGGGTAACGCCCCTATTGTCAGGTCCTAAACATGAAAGCAAATAATTTCTTGCTTCCCGCAGTAGTTTTGCTTTATGCTGAGTACATGTACATAGTTTCCTGGATCCTATACCGAATGTTATAATTAGAATTTCATGTTAAAACTACTGGTGAGTTCGTGCATTTAGCTTCTTTTAGACAGCATTTACCTCTACTGATTTCATTGCTCGAGCTATACTGATACCTGATTAGGTATGCACCAAATATACTATTCTTTTGGTCTGAGAAATAATTTTGTAATAGCTAGCTAGTGCATAGTAGCGTTGAGGGTTCGCACCTTTGGTGCTCTTGGTAGGTACAAGGTGCAATACAGATCCATGGGATCTGTGACAATAACATGCATGTATTACTTAAGGCTAACTATGATACCAATTATGTAACACACGTACACACAGAAAAAAATCTGGTAAAGAGTAGACAACACCATAACCACAAAACAATCAGCTCATTGCGCCTCAAATTACTCAGTTGGACATAATGTGCAGTACAAATCCCACCAGTTGTCGCCACTCCCACACAGCCACTCCCACACAGATGGCTGATTGCAAATATTCATTTGAAGTAATAATATGAAATGAGAGCATCACAAACTAACCTACCACACACAATATATTTATTGCATTCTGCTGGTAGTTTTGCACAATGTTGTAAGGGACAATATTAAATTTGATCACATTAAACTATATCACGGTGCTGTTCCTAATAACTATCTGTAAACTACATTTCATTAGTAGTTAGGAGTTTAGTAGCTATGGCACATCAGGAGTGTAGTTAGTCCGGCGTAGCCAGACCCTTTACCGAACTGCTACGCTGGGAATGGGTCTGGGGACATGGCCATACCAAATTTGTTCTGCCGCACATATATTGCGGCGGTCAATTACCGTTAGCAAATTACCGGGAATAACCCTCCTCAACCACAAATAGAAATTTCTGTGCGTGTCAGCCACCCTTTCCAACGCTAGGTTCAGCAATCATGGCTAATTTGCGGTAGAAATGGTATAATAGGAGGTGGGGCACTCACCACTTCCACATTCCGCCAGAACAAATTTGGTACGGCCATGTCCCCAGACCCTCCATGCGCTACGTGGGTCTGGCTACGCCAGACTAGAGTGCAGTAGCACTCTCTATCTAGGGTTGACCTCTTTTGTTGACATCTGGTAAGAAAAAAACAAAACAAAAACAAAACAAAAACAAAACAAAACAAAAACAACAGCAACAAAAACCCAAACAAAACCCTAAAGATTTCAGCGTTTAGGGTGGTACAGCTTCATATCAAATTTCTAAGCCAGAATTCTAAAATAATGGAAGTAACAAAAGCTTAAAAAAAAAATTGCTTCTCAAAAGTCGCATTTTCCATTTTGTAATGTTCATCATCTTCATATTCTCCATGAGCCGGGCTAGACCAAAATTGGTACCACTAATTGGGCTAAAAAATATGATAATCCTGTCACACACTATCCATAATGGGTCCATGACCCTTCAGCTTTACTGCACTGGAAGACTAACAAGCTGTCTAATCAAGACCGTCTTTTTAATGCTTCCATTGCCGCCATGTTTTAGGTCTTCTCATGCCATTGAAACATGAAGTGAAATGACCCTTACCAGTCAAAAAACAAAAACAAAACTTATTTCACTGTGTTGTGCAATAAATAGAACTTCCCGAAATCTTGAAAAGGTTCTTATTAAACAAGTTTGTGCTGTTGGTGTTTACTGAAAGTTGGTTTAGTTACTTTGGTTTAAGCATCTGGTAAAAACTACACCAATTTCATTTGTTGGCAATAACTATTTTCTATAATTGATGCAGATATATATTTCCTGCACCATTGTGGTTGAAAACATTGGCTTAAAGATAAAGTCAACAAAAAAAGGACGGAAACTGGTAATAAAAAAATCTTTAAAAGTGTAAAATTGGGGATCTAGGGTTGCTTAAAAAGTATGGAAAGAAGAAGGGTAATTTGCCCCATTTGATGATTCTATGTCCCTAAATTACTGCCTCTTTCAATGTTTATTATGTAGCAAATGTTAACCAAAATGATCTTTCACATATACAGTAGCAGTGGTTTAGGGATACAGAATCATCAAATGGGGCTAGTGGCCTTTCTTGTTTCCATACTTTTTAGAGCATGTTAGCTTCCATACGTTTAAAGAGTGGATTTTTTAGCTTTTTGGTTAAGGCTGCTAATTCTGCTATAATGTCTCAAGTATGTGTAATAGAAAGCTATAAATTTGTATTATTATACATTAATGTCATATTAACATACAACAGACAAAACCATTTTGTGGGTTTGTGGTTATTTTTGTGGTTATAGGTGATGGAACTGGGAGCTTCAAGACAGTGAATTTGGAAGTGTTTAAGCTGGAAAAAGAGAAATTATTTTTCCTTATCTCTAAGGCAATTTTACATCATGTGTCAAAATTTTAGAGATATAACTCAATAAATTCAAAAATCCTGGCTTAAACACTTTTTTAAAATTTTAAATATTTCAAGATTCAAATTTCGTGTGCCCACAAAACCAGGCTCATATGAAACTCCAGGTATTAAAGTATCAGTATACCAAGTTAGTACATGTAGCTAGCACTGAGGAGTTTAGTAACTATGACACAGTGAAATAAAGGCTACAACTTCTCTTCCTAAAAAAAGAGAATTTTTTTTTTTTACAGAGAGAGTAACAGAATCAACTTGGAGACAGTCTTTGGTCTCAGTAAGTCCAATGTGTTCAGGTAGAAGATTTGTGCTTTATATATGATAATTAGAAGGGGGGAAATGTTCTAAAATAAGTTATTGCACCTACTGTATTTAATTGAGCTGCTCTGTCAAGTCACATAACACAATAACCATGCCAGGATAGCGATCCCTAAACTCCAACAGTATGCTATTCTGAAATCTATATGTACAGATTGTGAAATTGACTATAGTCTGTCTTCAAATTTGATAGGTGAGAAAGGGAGCATGCCTCAAATTACATGCAACCAACTACAACAATAATAGAATAGCTTAGTGTCACAAACTGTCATGTCAATGGACTGTCCTATTCTGACCTTTCAGTTTAATCTACCACGACCAGCTCTGGGCAAAGCACAACTTTTAACACGTTGAGCAACCATTAATATAACCCAGTACTCATCCATGCATACCGACTATGTTGTTCATTAGTCCTAGCACTTGCATTCAAGCTGAATATTTCTCTTTCATATTTCTCAAACTTAGAATATATTGGATTTCTGAGCCCATGAGGAGAGGACATAAGTAGTTAGCCATTAAATTTTTCACTAACTCCAAACACAAAATAAAAAAAATTTAAAAAAATTAAAAAATTAAAAAAAAGGGAAAAAAAGAAAGAAAGAAAATTTTAAATTTATTCTTGGCTTTTATCTGTGGGCTCACATATAGGAGAATAAATAGTTTGTCTTTTTATTGTAACTTTGCATTTAAATGTACTCAATCATTGGCCAAGAAAGACGACTACAGAATAGTGGAATATGCAGCTACCACATCAATTATTACTAAGATCTCTTAGTGTGAGACTGCCAATCTTACAACATGGGAAATAAACCAACTTAAACAACAACAGACACACTAAACTGAGCTATTGCCAGCGCATCACCTCCCATGACACACTAAACTGAGCTATTGCCAGCGCATCAACTCCCATGACACACTAAACTGAGCTATTGCCAGCGCATCACCTCCCATGAGCAAATACCATTCATTTTAGTCTGAATGAGCTTTTACCCTGCCACAAATAACATGGCCAATGGGCGTGACCAGCAAGGAATCTCAAGAATGCTCAGAATCTGGTAATGGTTGACATTAAATTAACTCACTCATCCAGCTGCTGACAGTAGTCTGCTAGCGCCTGTGTCGAAGCCGATGTTATGAGATTTAATTCTCCGATATCCAATGCCACCTAATAGCAATAAAACAGAAATGAATAGCATTTCCTAAAAATTCCACTAACCACCCGGCCCGGTGAAAGAGAAGAAGTGGAAGATCACAATTTAAATTACAGTCAGTCACAATTCCCTCAGACAAAACACTTATGAAAAACAAAACAAAAAAATTATAAAAGTGATGTTAAATAAATGTGTATTTTGCAAGTAAATACTGCAGACTCCCCTAGAGAAATGTGGTCAACCCAGAATAAAATGCACAATTTTAATTTTTTACCTTGTTGATCTTACCAGTTTATTGCCTAAGGCTTTAGCTACGTGAATGATAGCCTTATCGGTCAGCTTGAAAAGTTCACAAAGATACAATTTGGATATGTTTGGGCAGTTATTGACGACAGTAATTAACCATACGTCTTCTATATTATGGTTCTCCTTCAAGTTCAACTCGGACAACGTCCTGGATTTCACACTTTCCAAGCCTTTCCCTCGAAAGTCTCGACTAATTTTCTTCAACTTGAGGCCTTTAACTTTCCTGAGAATGCGCCCAAGAGAAGCCACTCCTTTGTCAGTGACACGAGGGCAGGACTGGATGGTGAGGTAAGAGAGGAGGCAGCCACTGTCTCCCAACAGACTCAGAATGCTGTCGTTGACCTGGTCTGAGTAAGATAGGTTGACTCTCTGCAGTTGGTGTGATATGAGGTGGTACAGAATGGACGAAGTGTTGGAAGGAAGCAGCAACTTGTGCCAGCACATTCTTTCCAATAATATTTCCTTCAGTCTTGGGCTCAGGAAGTTTCCCAGGCGATGGTAGCCAGTAATGTTTTTGGATATACACGATAAACAGAAGTCCTGCAGTTTCTTCACCATAGCTGGGAGCCTAGACGCCGCGAGGTTGACTAGTCAGGTTGAGTGGATCTCCAATTCTTCATCGCAGCCTGGACAACAGCTGAGTCAGCTATTTTAGTGGGAAATACCGGAAGCGGAAGTATTAGACGACAGAGAGTAGTAGCTATCAACATACCAGACCCTCCCCTTTAGCGGGACGGCGTCAAGTTTACGCGACTTGCACACCGGGTGGAAGTGTAAAGTGTAGTGTGTATGTACTCTTTACAAAATGTCTACTGTTCAGCAAGAGGAACACTATCAGAACCTGTGCGTGAACGTTGGTGAACTGTGGAGGCAGAGAACCCTCTGCGACGTCAACTTAATTGTGGAAGATATCGATGGAAAACCTAAAGTTTCTCTGGCAGCTCACAGGGTCATACTGGCGGCCACGGTGCCATACTTTAAAGCCATGTTCACCTCAGAAATGCAGGAATCCACTCAAACTGAGGTCAGCCTGAAAGGTGTCGATGAGGTCGGCTTGAAGGCTATTATAAGCTTTGTGTACACTGGAAAGGTTGAAATGACAGAGAGCACTGTGCAGGGAATATTGTCTACAGCCAGCTTCCTGGGCCTGCACGATATAGTGAAGTCCAGTGCCTCATTCATGATGAGAAACTTGTCTAGCTCCAACTGCCTTGGTGTGCGGGAGTTCAGCCGGCTCTTCGATCTGGATGACCTGAGAGATATGGCCCACAAGTATGCACAGCAAAACTTTGCTCAGGTATGCAAGGAGGAAGAATTCTTGGATCTGTCTGTGGAGGATGTGGAAGAGTTTGTGTCCAATGATCAGATCAGTGTGGAGTCGGAGGAAGATATTTATTATGCAGTGACTCGCTGGATAAATCATGAGAAAGATGGCGGAAAAGAAGATCGGCCTCAGTACGCTGAGAGGATTTACAACCACGTGAGATTCCCTGTATTAGATAGAAATTTTATTAAGTCAGTGGTGCAGCACAACGAACTCATAGCCTCTCAACCTGCAACTAAGATCATGCTCAAGGAGGCTCTGGAGTACCACGACAACCCAGCCTCTATAATCCTGTTCTCCAATCCAAAGAAGACTCAGCCCCGCAGCTCCATGATGGGCGTAATCTGTGTGGTGGGTGGGGTTGGCGATGCCGGAGAGTCCCTCACCGATGTGATCTTCTTCAACCCTCACGAGCAGCTATGGAAACCCGGCATCAAATTGCAGCAGCACCGATCAAGGCTAGCACTGGCGCTGTTCAAGGGAGAGCTATACGCTATCGGAGGCTGTGACGTGACTGGCTCCTTGTCCAGTGTGGAGAAGTACTCGCCTGTTTTGGGAACTTGGGAGAAAGTGGCTTCTCTCCGCTCTGCAAGGAGAAGCTGTGCTGCAGTTGTGACACGATTCGGCATATTTGTAATGGGAGGATTTAGTGGGTCCGTTTTCTTGCACTCTATGGAGCTGTACAACCCAACACTGAATGAGTGGAGCTATCAGATGCCCATGATAGAGGCACGCAGTGACCTATCCTCTGTGTTCTTTGACCAGAGAATCTACGCCATTGGTGGTGTAAATTCCAACTCGAAGCTGCGCAGTGTGGAGAGATTCGACCTCATCAATAGAAAATGGGAAATGGTGGCAGACATGGCTGTACCCAGGGCAAATGCAGGTAAGCATAATTTTTAACTTAACAAGTTTTGACAATAATGTGATGTAGTAGTTCTCTTCTTTCCCATTGCCAAATATCCAGGTAATTTGATTTGCCCATTTTAAATTTGTTATGCCTTTTGTAAAGCCACCCACAGACATGTGCATGTGTAGAAATAGAAGAGACTTGTTCTTGTAGACTGGATTTACGAGTTGGTTGTCTCGTACGTGAAATTCTAATGTGTTTGTCATTAAGTAAAAGTTGACTGTAAACACAGGTCTGTCAACATCCACTTCGTTCAAATATTCATACAAAACATCGTAAGCACAATTTTTTAAATGGATGCAATGGATGTTCCAACTCTTTTAGCGAGATAATGTGTCTGACTGTGAAGTATTAAATATGGCTACCTAAAACAAACAATCAGCAGGGCATGAAGAACTAGCATGTATATTAAGGGTTTTCCCCTTTGGACTGTCGCATACATGCACTACATCCTCCCTACTATCATATGTGCCTGTAGCCGCAGTCTTGCTGGGTCTAGAGATCTTCGTTGCAGGAGGTCAGTCAGAGAAGGAGGTGATTAACACTGCGGAAGTGTACAACCCGGAGCTGGACCAGTGGGAACACATGGCCGCACGCATGCAGCATCCTCGAGTGGGCCTGGCCCTAGTATCCATGGGAAATATGGTTTATGCCATAGGTGAGCCAAAAAGAAGCAGTTCAATGGGTGCATTGGTGCAACATTTCTACTATTACAATATTGTTTGGGAAAGGGAGAAGTTCAGCAGGGTCTATTGCAGGCTGAGTATACTAAGTTACATGGTAAAAATGCCATTTTTCTTTTGAATCAGTGAAAGTAATTGGCATGATGTTATTTTGGGTTCTGCCTAATGGTGTACTGCACGCAAAACATGCAAATATGAGGGGGGCGAAGTTTGGGGGAAAGAAGCCCCCCTCCCCCACCCACCCACCCCACCACCCAGTAGATAGAACCCTGCAAGATACAGTATGGTAATTGACAAGGAATAGGCAAGTTATTGCATTATTAAGCTCTTACAAAATTACACCTAATATATGTGGTGTGTGTGTTATGTCCAGGTGGGTCTAATGGCTACCAGTACCTGAACTCAGTGGAATGTTACGACCCTAGCAAGATGAATTGGGTACCAGTCCAAGAGCTGCCCTCTGCAAGATTTGGAGCAGCTGCTGTCGCTTTCTCCAAAAGAGAACTCGTGTAATTTATATGATGTATTTGTAATGTGCAACTACCACATGTGCAGTCTTCATTCATAGCAATCACTTCTTATATTTTAATAATGTTGTTGTTATTGTTGTTGTTGTCATTTTGGTTGTTCTTCAGAAACACAATGGAAAAGCTATAGGTTAAACCAGTTCAAATGCTCCATCCTCCGTCAATGGTAAATGTGGTGCCTGTCACAAATGCCGACTGCAAAAGCAAACAGAAAACATTTTTGTAAAGGCCACATTGTGACCTCTCAATAACATCCTACGCACCTCGTTACTTGCCAGGTACACAAACATGTTAGCCACCTCTTCAGGGGAGCCCAAACGACCCATCTTCTGCCTAGCAACAAAAGTAGACCTTGTCTGCATAAAGAAAGAAGAAAGGGAAAAACAAAACAAAAAAACATGCACAATTTAAATGTTTACTTTTATAATATCCACAAAGCAAGTGATCATTTGTACAATCTTCCTACTAGGCCATATCTGTCATTTACAGACTAGTGCTAGATTTTTCTATGATTAAAGCCACACTGAAGTAGCTACTCACGAATCACAAAAACACTCAGAATATTAAAGAATCACTCCATGTATATTTATTAACGGTACACTAATTGGCAAAATAAGCAAGCCACCAGCACTCACTGTTTCAAGGTCTCCACCCAAAGCCTTCATTCGATCATTCAGTGATGGTGTGTCCACTGTTCCTGTAATAGTTCACATAAAGGTACGGGAAGATAATGGCTGCTTTTACAGTCACATCGTCTGGCTAATGAATAACAGAAGGAGTACAAACTGAAAGCAAGTTCACACAACAAAACTTTTAAGTCACACAAGTTGTCAATCTCATTCTCTAACTCGACATGCAGCACCAAGCCAACTTGTAGTTCAAGCATAAACTATAGACCAAACCTCCTATTATAATATGGGTGCATCTGGAATTGAATTCCAATGAGTAGGATAAATAACTGCCCATGTGATCATCACATGGTTTGAAGTATAAACGGTTGTACATGTAATATAAGATGATGCTCATAACGTTTGAGAGGCATAGTGACGCGGTTTAAATAATAGCTAACTATAGAATGCTCATAACTGCCCACATTTTCTACATTCAAATACATTACCATGATACTACTGTACTTATGAATTTCCTATTCACCTGTTTACTATTAGGGTCTCTATAACTTTGTCATAATGCATGCTCAAGTTAAAGTAACATAACAATGCTTTTATGAATCAAGACTGACCAGGACAGATGGCATTACATCGCACGTTATCTTCCACATGGTCGGCAGCAATGGCTTTAGTGAGTCCAATCACTGCCGCCTTGGTCGTTCCATAAACACATCGATTAGGAACACCCTTTATGGACGAAGCAACCGACGCCATGTTGATGATATTGCCAGCTACTTCCTTTGCCTTCCAGAGAGTAAGGACTGCCTTGCATGTATAGAACATGCTTTTCACATTAATGTCGAAACTTCTGTCCCAGTCTCTCTCTGAAGTGTCCAGTAACGTACCAGCAAATACAAATCTGGTAAGCATAAGAATGTTTTTATTATTATAAATGTTGCAACAAACAAGTGTGCCCCTATATTATAGATAAACTAGGCACACCCACTCAACTTATACTCAAAATAACATCAAGTGCATTTATGTGTTCGTCATAGGATATATGCATGCTCAGAGGTGACCCACTGGCTTGTTCTTCATATGCCAATAGTATATTATCATCACACTACCATCTGTGATGCACAGATGAGATAAAAGACACAACAATGCAAATGTTTTCGGTCACAAATATCAATTCTATTAGTGGGCATGGGCAGGAAAAGAGGGTGTGTTTTGAAAGTGAGAAATACTCAAGCTGCTATTAAATAATTTAGACACATAAAATGGTGAGTAGCAAAAAGAGTTAAGGGGGTATAGGAAACATAATTATTAACTATTTTCCATACAATCTCACCCAGCACAGTTGAACAAAACATTTATGTCCTCGTATTTGCCAATCACTCTCTGTACATCATCTGCTTTGGTCACGTCCAGTTTGTCCAATACGAATGCCTCGTTCTCATTCTTGAGTTCTTTCAGCTTCTCATAATTCATGTCTGTAGCTATTACCATGGCCCCTTCATTGATACATTTCTAATGAGCAAACACATGACACACATACATATATGGCAATATCAACAAACTAGAAGGCGTGCTCTCACAGATAGAGCTTAGGAATGTACATACAAGCCAAATAAAATGGGTGACATTACTCTAGATGCCTGATTTCAGTTAATGATTGCAACACGATTACAGAGAAGCTGTTATGTCAACAAAACGCAGTTTACATCCGTCTTTCATCTCGTAGCAATAACACACACACACCATCTTAAGTATAATTGCCTTATGACTTCCTGCAAATGCATCCATTAATATGGCAAGTCAATAATTTCCAGATTATGTTGTAAGAGAGTCACAAGCTTTACTTAACTTATACTGATATAGCTAGCTAGCTTGCAAAATCTCAAATTCGTTTCTGGAAACAATAACAACTGACTCGAGTGTTCAGTATTCTGCACATTACGAGTGGCGTTTAACTCACCAGAGCAGTGGCCCTCCCGATGCCTTGAGCTGCACCGGTGATGAAGACTACTTTCCCCGCTAACCTACCGGTACCCGTGGTTGACGCCATTTTCCTACTATAAGGGTACCCAAGCAAGTACTGAAATGGGTGGGGCTGGCTCGTGCGATTCTTCTATCCTCCTTTTATGGGACTTTTCCCGTCTTACGCCCGCCCCCCCCCCCAGATCTCTTTACACAGCCAATAAATTAAAACCAATAGTGCATACTGTAATGAATTTCAGCAAAAGTCATAACTGCATTACAGTGTTTCCATTAATGAAATAGTCTTTTATAAAAGTGAATACAACAGAGCAATTTTAGTATTTGTATATTCAATGCCAGCCATTTGTAATTTAGCTTTCGTCCATGCTTTCTCCACTGCTGCTGCCATCTCTGTCCAGCACCTTGATGGTGAATGGATACTCTTGGTCACAGCCCATGTAGGCATCACACATGAAGTACAGGGTATACTTGTGAGAGCCGGGAGATGGAGCAGCAAACTCCAGCTTCTGCTTGGAATGAGTTTGTAGGGTTAGTCGCTTGATAGATAACAAACTAAACAACAAAATTATTACATTTAAAACAAAATTTATAATTCAACAATCTAATTGTAAAAATAAGAATTAATTTACATAATATAGTTTATTTTGAGAGAATCAATTAGAAGGCAATAGTGAAGTGGTGAATGAGAGGGGGGTGGGGCACACTACTGATGGAGATAGATACACCATTGATATAACGAAAGGTAGGGGTCAAGGAATCATTTCAAAACAATAATGGTTGCAGACAATTGCTTTCCTATCTCTGTTGAATCTTCACTATCTGTATAATATGTTCAATGGATTTAATGGTAATAAATAGGAGTCCACAACGCCCTCCCCCGCCCCTGTGATTAGTTCCAAGATAATCACGACTCACATGATAGTTGTGAAATTTTCAATTTTTCAAACTACTACTATGCATACATGTACGTGTGTGATGCAAACTAACAGTGACAACCATTACCTATTAGTCTTGGGGTTTCCGACCACCACCCACCATCCTTCTTCACGTTTCTACAACACACACACACACACAGTATAAAATCATGTACATATTCTAATCCACAAGCCACACCAACCTGTGGGAAGAACGGTGCAATGACATGAGGAGCTACACTCTCCTCATCTTCTCTCTCCAACTTCACACTGACCTGAACTGGAGAGCCACTGCAGCAAAACAAATCTGGCAATAATCACAACAACAACAACAACAACAGTCACATCACAGCAAACCCACCTGCGGATGTTGTCTTTGTTGGCTACCTCGAATGAGAGATCAATGTTGGGGTACCGGTTGCAGAACCTGGCCACGTCCTGCATCTGAGCCTCCGTCAGCTGGAGCAGGGAGTTGCGATCTGCATCTTCCATGTCCATGATGTCAAACACAGACTCTATGTTCTACATAAACGCACACACACACACACATGTATCATTACATTGAGTTCAACTCCACATTATGCACATATCACTAAACTTGATATGTTATTAAAGGAAAAAGGAGAGGAGGAAGAAAAAAAAAAATCAGAAGAAAAAAGATGAGAAAGTACATAATTGTACCTTCATAATTAATGATAAGTGTATTATATATATAGATCACAAGCACTCTCCACACCCCTAACCAGCACACTATAAGACACACTTACCTTCTCCGTGCACCTCTTGATGATGTCAGTTGTGAAGTGAGGTAGTTGCTTGAGGAAGGAGTCCTTACTCCACATGGCTTGTGTGAGCATTTGTGCCAGCTCCATGGCAGTGAGAGCAGGAGACAGCCAACCATTGCTACTCAATACATCCACACACGCCTGGATCAGACGAATAGCCTACACATACACACAAATAAATAAATAAATATTTATTAAGGATAGTCACCTCAGAAAAGTGAACGTGTGCGAGAGGGTTACAGTAGTCATCCCATCTGTTTGTTTGTCTGTCTGTCTATCACGCTCTGATTTTGGAGATTACTGACAATTAACTGTGGCCCCCAAAAAACGGGCCTTGAAGATGGTGGGTGGCCTCTCGAAAATTGAAACAGGCATCAAAATGTTGTGCTGGACTTTTTTAAGTTCCTAGAATTTTTCGCTTTAGCTAGTTATTTTTAGGCCGTATGATCGTAAGTGATTATTGGTTACGCTCCCTATAGTCATGCCATACTCACATGAGCAAATAATTTCTTTGCTGCCCATGGTAGTGTTGCTTTATGCTATATTCTCAGTGGTTTACCGGAGTGTTTGGAGTTTCCCATTGAAACTATTAGTGAAGTGAGATTCACTTGTATGTTAAGCTTCTCTTATGAAGACAGTATTAACATCTACAGTTTCAGTGCATGAGTTGCATATAGACTTGCTCAAGTTTAAATATCAACTTGCATGAGCTACATATTGGCATATTCATGATACTCCAAATAAATTATTCTTTTGGTCTTTGTGATAGCTAGATAGTGTGTAGTAATGCTGAGGGTTGGCACCAAATTTAAGCCTTTTTATAGTGCTACTTCTTTCTTTTATTAGAACCAGTTGCTATATTGTTACTAGGTGTACTAACTTGGTAAGTGTGCACTATTTTTTGCCTTTAGGTATATGAACTGTGCATACTAACAACCCTTGGGGTATTGCTATTTTTGAGTTTTAGTTTAATAGAATAGGCTGGATTCCTGCTGGCTCTGGTACCACAGGAATTTACCATAGCTAGCTGCTTTACTGCTTACTGCAGAGCAGCCCAAGTAGAGTTAGATCTGGAGATAACAGCTGGCAGCTACAAATGCTAAAGTAAACTTGCTAAAGTAAACTTTCTGGCGCGCTTCAATTGAATTTTAATTTTGGGCCGGAAACACGGAAGAATTCGCTTGACACAGAAAATGCTGATAAACAAAGTTGCTAGTGGAAACTGGGCAGGCCTCTGGGTAAACGGGATCTAAAATAGTTAGAGCATGCGCTTAGGTACTGGGCCGAGGGCTTTGTGCACTAAATCCACCAGTACCCAAGCGCTTATGCTCTAACTATTACTTATTTCAGGCTGATTTTTGAGAAACGTGAAGCTATCAGCTCCAAGTAGGTACTAGTTTTTGTGGGCAACGCTCCCTTTCATCATGTCATAATCACGTGAGGAAATCATTTTTTGCAGTATGTGGTAGTCTTGCTTTATGCTAACTATATATTTTTTGCTGGTGTAGTTGTGCTAAGGGTTTGCACCTTTGGTGCTCGATAAAGAGAGATGGTGGTGTGTAAATTTGTGAATACATAGGTCTAGAAAATTGAGTGAGAAAAAAAAAGAAAAGAAAAAAGAAAAAAAAAAGACTTGTAACTCAACCTAGTGGTAGAGGAATAACAATGGATTTGTGATACTGCATTCCTAATTTGCAAAAGTTAATGGCACCACTATGTGGTTGTGCGGTGGGGACTTGCTACATAGTTGTAACTATTTCTTTTTCAACCTACACACAGCTCCTCTCTTCCTCCCCCCCCCCCCCCCCCCCCCAACCACACCTCGTTATCTTCAGCACTCCACTCCCCCTGGACACTCCTCCCATCCGTACATTTCACAAACTCTTGCACCTTTTTCAAAATCTCTTCTGTATCACTCTGCAACTCAGCGGACAGCTGGAGACGCGACAGATGAGCCTGGATGAGCAGATTGGTCTTGACATGCGGGTCGTTGTACTTGGCCTGAGGCAGTTTGAGAGGTACTCGAGTGCTTAGCTGGCGCAGCAAAGTGTCCTCCTTATGGCGAATGGGGAGACCCTCGTACTCGGCCGCAGATGACAGGATCTCCAGGAGACCTTTCAGCTTGGTCTTGTTATTCAGGGACATACTGAACAACTCTGACGCAAGAACAACAACCAGTCAAATACCATAAATAAAATAACAATCTAAACTAACACAAACTAGTAAAAAAAAACTCCAGTAATAATGAGAACTATGTACATACAGTATACCTCCCTGTAAATGAAAGAATGCACCATTGGGTGTGTGCAGGGTGAAAATGGACAGACGGTTTCTGTATGTAGCATCTCACTAGCTTCCATAGTCTTCCAATTTCAGTATTTACATATCCATTCAATGTTAATATACAAACAAATAACTTGCACGTAGCAACAGTCACACGTTGCCCAGTTGAACCATCAACCCCAAAACCATGAAGTTGTAAAGGTAGTAAGTGGGCCTAAAATATGTATTGAGAACAGAATGACTGACTAGCTGAGTACACTTATGTGGTTAACTCTACAATAAGTAAATTCACGTAACAGACTGATGTGATAAATGTATGGTCTGTGTGATTCAGTCAAGTTTGAGTTTGCTACATAATTATTTAAAAAAAGTGGTAATAGCATTATTAACATGTTACTGATTAGAAGCTAGCTGGGGTCCTTGGCAATGTATCTAATGCATAATTTTTTTCATTGGGTTTACTAGTGATTCTCTGTCATAATTACAAGGGTATGGCATTAAAGAATATTTAAGCTTACAAGAGGTGAGTAGAATGCTAGTAAGGTCTTCAATAGCTCATAGCTGTCAGTTACTCTAGTTCAAAATACACAAGTGCCTATTTGTAACCCACAGTTTACTTTGTACATCGATGTAAGTAACTAGGGTTAGTTAGATGGATGAAAGGAAATTAAAGTTCATTCTTTTAGGTCTGCTCCAAAGCTAGTCTGCTTTGCAAGCCCAGGAACTACTGAATGATCCTATACTCTACTCACACATGCTACTATCACGCTACAAATGTGTCTATATGGCTACCTACACACAGACATACTGATAATTTGCTAGAATTTCTACTACCACTACAATTGACCGCCAGGTCGCCATTTTGAAGTAAGCCAAAACTCAGACTTCAAAAGCTACCTCGTTGTTTACACTGCAGCCTTAGAGAGATACTGCCATCGAAAATCACTTACTAATTATACAGCTAACTTCTCAAGGCTATATAGTTTGAGTGAAGCAACGCAGGCGAGAATAAACAACGACTTTCCCGAGGTGTTACTTCAAACAGCCATACAGCGGTGAAAGGGTTAACATCACAATAAGCCCACCCCCCACCTTTTTTCCCCGGCAACAGCTTCTCACCTATGGTTGTATAAATGATGTAGTAGTAAGCAGCGATCATGCCCAGGTTGAGGGGAGCCAGGTCAATATCATCTTCTATAGATATACACTTAGACTGCTCCAAGTCTGACAGAGTGTTCTCTACTAACTCAGACAGATGGTCAGAGAGATGTCTGTGGGTAATACCTACATGCACATGCACACACACACACACACGCACACACACACAGCTCATATAACAGTAACAATAGTAGTAGCAGTGGTAATAATATAGGAGTCAGAAGTACAAAATGATGCGAGTAATTTACTATGTGTAAATAAAGTAGACATTAGATTAACAGAAACCCAAGGAGGAAATTCTACAATAAAACAAGAGATGCATGCCGTGTTAAATATTAGGCAAAGATAACAAATACACAAAATACTGGTAATCCAAAAGACCTCACAACCATCAGCCAGCATCCCCACCTTCCTCACAACTATCAGCCAGCAACCTCACCTTCCTCACAACCATCAGCCAGCATCCCCACCTTCCTCACAACTATCAGCCAGCAACCCCACCTTCCTCACAACTATCAGCCAGCAACCTCACCTTCCTCACAACCATCAGCCAGCAACCTCACCTTCCTCACAACTATCAGCCAGCAACCTCACCTTCCTCACAACCATCAGCCAGCAACCTCACCTTCCTCACAACCATCAGCCAGCAACCTCACCTTCCTCACAACCATCAGCCAGCAACCTCACCTTCCTCACAACTATCAGCCAGCAACCTCACCTTCCTCACAACCATCAGCCAGCAACCTCACCTTCCTCACAACTATCAGCCAGCAACCTCACCTTCCTCACAACCATCAGCCAGCAACCTCACCTTCCTCACAACTATCAGCCAGCAACCTCACCTTCCTCACAACCATCAGCCAGCAACCTCACCTTCCTCACAACTATCAGCCAGCAACCTCACCTTCCTCACAACTATCAGCCAGCAACCTCACCTTCCTCACAACTATCAGCCAGCAACCTCACCTTCCTCACAACCATCAGCCAGCAACCTCACCTTCCTCACAACTATCAGCCAGCAACCTCACCTTCCTCACAACCATCAGCCAGCAACCTCACCTTCCTCACAACCATCAGCCAGCAACCTCACCTTCCTCACAACCATCAGCCAGCAACCTCACCTTCCTCACAACTATCAGCCAGCAACCTCACCTTCCTCACAACCATCAGCCAGCAACCTCACCTTCCTCACAACTATCAGCCAGCAACCTCACCTTCCTCACAACTATCAGCCAGCAACCTCACCTTCCTCACAACTATCAGCCAGCAACCTCACCTTCCTCACAACTATCAGCCAGCAACCTCACCTTCCTCACAACTATCAGCCAGCAACCTCACCTTCCTCACAACTATCAGCCAGCAACCTCACCTTCCTCACAACCATCAGCCAGCAACCTCACCTTCCTCACAACCATCAGCCAGCAACCTCACCTTCCTCACAACCATCAGCCAGCAACTTCACTTTCCTCACAACTATCAGCCAGCAACCTCACCTTCCTCACAACTATCAGCCAGCAACCTCACCTTCCTCACAACCATCAGCCAGCAACCTCACCTTCCTCACAACTATCAGCCAGCAACGGCAGGTGAAGCACAGCGGACCGAGGTTACCAGCGGTTAAAGGGTTGGGTAGAGCCAGAAGCCCGAGCTAGGGGTCGGGCTGGCGCATGCCCAGAGTGAGCAAGGGCATCGTGAGGAGAGCATTACTTAGAAATAATAAGAGTGAACAAAAAATGGAGAAGGACAAGAAAGATAAGACACCCAGACAGCTGGGAAAGGCCGCGGCAGAGAAGAGTTGCCGATTACAAAGTGATGGAAGGAAGCGGGGAAGTCCGCGGTCGATAGTGAGGACGACGGGTCAGGAGAGGAGTACTACTCGGACTCCAGGGAGAATTCAAAGATGATTAGGGGACTGATGCAGCAGTTGGGTAGCCTTCAGAAAACAGTCATGGAGAGACTTCCAGAGAGGAAGGGTACGTGATGACTGGTTGGGGGCATTAGTGTAATGGGTTAAGCAGGAGAGAGCGAGCTAAACTAGTCAGGGACGGGATGAGGAGGCCTGGAAGGCTAAGGCAAACGTTCCTGATGCTCACCTCCGTGCTAGCAGTAGTGCGTGACAAACCGAGCTCAGTGGGCTTTGTGGAGGCGTCCAGTGGGCGAGTGTGAATGTGTAAAGTGATGAGTAAGGAAGCAACGCCTAGGTGAGCAAGATAGGCGGTAAAAGAGAGGGGTATGAGTAGCAGGTTGGAAGAAAGGGAAGAAACCTGCAGGTAGTAGGGGTAGTTGTGCGGGTAGATAAGGGTAGTCAATATGGGTGGGCTTAAGGAGAGAGGGACGAGGGCCACGTTGGAGGGGCCGAGTGAAGGAGGCCGGGAGGTCAGTGTTAACGAGGGAATGAGCTCTACTGGCCGAACGGTCTCCAGGTTGGAGCCGAGCAACGTGTGGTCCCTAAGAGAGTGAGGGCGGCAGGGATCCAACATTGGAGGGCAATGTTGTGAAGTCGCCAGAGGGCTGGAAGAAAAGGCCAGCAGAGGTCCAGTATTGGTGGGCAATACTGTGGAAAAAAGCAAGAAAGGGGGATGGAGACAGTGGTCCAGAACTGAGAGGCAGTTCTGTGAAACTAATAGGAACAGGGTAACAGGGTTGTGCATGAGGGAGGGGAAGGGGAGGAGAGAGGTCCCCAGGAAGAAAAAAGGGGGGACGAGGGTCCAGGGTCGAAGAGCGACACTGTGAAAGTCAGTAAAGAATTAGAGGGTGACGGAGGTCCAGGACGAGGAGGTAGTCCTGTGAAGTCGCCAGAGTGAATGGATAAAAGCAAGGTCCAGTGCGGGAGAAAAGGGCACTGTGAATAATGGAGTAAGAAAGTAGAGTGGCAAAGGGGGCGAGACAAGAGGGGCTAGTGGGCCAGGGGTGTCTCGCCCGAGAGAGTGCCGTAAAGAGGGGAGGGGAAGGGCGTGCACAAAAGTGAGGGCAGGGCACCAAGAGAGAGGGTGGTGCCGGCCAGGAGCCCGGAGAAAGGTGCACTAGAGATGGGATGTGAACCAATGAAGGGAGACATGGTGTGTTCATGTCTGTGGCATTGGTGTTCATAGACAAAGTGGCTCAGCTGGCAGAGAGCGCCAGGAGCAAGGGAGCCGCTGTGGCACCAGCGGGGTCAAAGGGAGAGGAGCCGCTGTTTCAAAAGTTGTGGGACAGCCTAAAAGACTCCAGGGCAGAGGAGAAGGAGGAGAGGAAGGCACACAAGGTGGTGCACCTCCTCAAGAATCAGCCGCCACTGCCGAGCAAGGTGGTCGAAAGGATACGAGAGGGCTCGTTGTTGATTTTGCCTTCTTCCCGGTCTTCGATGACGGGCCGGGAGAGCCGGGGGACTGGAAAGCTAGTCAGGGCGAGCCGGGGGAGAGCCCGGCCGCGGGTACGGCTGGCAGGAGGAAAAGTACCAAGGAGGTACCCGATCTGGCGGGTTGGAGCACTTGCTTTACGCTGCTCCAGGTGGCTTGGGCATCTAGCAAGCCAGAGATGTGGGTCCCATTGGCCGCCTATAGAGAAGTTATCTTCAAGCTGGCGAAGAGGCACCAATGGTCCCAAGTAGCCCGCTACGATAGGCGGTTCAGACAAGAGGCGGCGGGAAAAGACGATGTGAGATGGGACGAAGAGAACTTGTCGCTGCTGCTGGACATCGTCCACACCATCGCCCGCCACCGAGAAAGATGGAGCAGAGGCGGAGAGGTGCCTGTTTTCGCTACAACAGGGGCGAAGGCAGATGCAATTTTGGAGCCCAGTGCCGTTTTGCGCACGTTTGCTCCAACTGTGACGGGGAACACCCTGCGTTCCACTGTAACAAGCCGGGAGAGAAGAAATAAAAGATTTAAACAGTACTCTCATGAAAACTTTTACATGTAGTGATCTTCTGTTTTGTATGTGTGATGACACGTCATGATTGTATTTTAACCGCAAAGCGGAGGTCAAAGGGTTGTAGATAGGCAAGTTAGGTCGGAGGGATGGGGGGGGACTAGTGACTGAGTGTGCGGAGTTAGCAGAGGGGGTGGGGCTGGGTACCTAGTCGGGTAGGGTGGTAGTACCTCTTGCATGAGGGAGGTCTGGGGTAACTAAAGGGTTAAGGGAGATGGTGGGTAGGGTAGTCCATGCACACGCACAGGGGTAGTGTAGGGTGGAGAAGTGGATTGGTGTGGGAAGGCAAAAGCTAACAGAGTGTTTATGCTTTTGCAGGGTACCGGTTCACGAGTCAGTTGAGAGATCTCGAGAGGAGATCAGAGAGCAAGAGCAGTAGAGTGCTGCGAGGAGCAGAGGAGGTGGTGACCCCTCTGGTGTGGCAGCAGTGGGAGGAGGAGCTAGAAGGACACCCAGACAGAGAATGGGTAGAGCTCCTAGTGAGAGGTATAAAAGATGGATTCAGAGTGGGGCACGACGTGAGCAGAGTCGTGCTGTATGAGAAAGGTGGATCCATGTATGAGACCTCGCAGCACAGAGATATAATCAGTGAGTACCTAGAGAATGAGGTACGGAGCAGGAGAGTGTGGAGGGTGGAAGGAGACACTGAGGGAATCCAGTGTTCCCCCTTCGGTGTGATACCAAAGAAAGGGAAGCCGGGCAGGTGGAGGTTGATAGTGAACCTGTCCGCCCCGGAAGGCCACAGTGTGAACGATGGCATAAACAGAGAGCTGTCGAGCGTGGCATACACGTCTGTGGATGACGTTGTAAGGAGAGTGCTGGCGTTGGGCGAGGGCGCCCTGATAGCCAAGGCTGATGTGAAGGCAGCCTACAGAAACATTCCCGTGCACCCCAAAGACAGGTGGTTGCTGGGAATGAAGTGGGAAGGAGAGACCTTTGTAGACGGCACCTTGCCGTTCGGTCTCAGGTCGGCCCCCCTGCTGTTCACAGCGGTGGGGGACGCCATAGAGTGGATTGCCACGCAGAGAGGAGCAGAATGGCTCAGACATTACATTGACGACTTTGTGGCAGTGGGGAAGAGGGACACTGACCAGTGCGAGAGGGCCATGGTCGTGTTCAAAGAGACGTGCCAGCGGCTGGGTATGCCGTTGGACGAGAGCAAGGAGGAAGGACCCAGCGAAGTGCTGACCTTTCTGGGTATGGAGATTGACTCGGTCAAGATGGAGGTCAGGTTGCCTCAAGAGAAGTTGACCGAGATGAGGGCCCTCCTGGCGAGATGGAGAGGCATGAAAAGTTGCAAGAGGAGGGACCTGGAGTCGTTGGTGGGGTCCCTCAACCATGCTTGCAAGGCAGTGAGGCCGGGCAGGGCCTTCAAGAGGAGGTTGCAAGACCTCATGACCACGGTAGAGAGAGACGGCCGAAGGGTAAGGCTGAACGTGGAAGCGAGAGCCGACATTGAGTGGTACATCAGGAGGGAAGAAGGTGACCAAGCGGCCTCAGCCAAAAAGTGGACAGAGGCGTTCAAGCAGGAGAGGTCCAACTGAGGCCGGACAGAGTGCACTGAGTCATGGTCACATGTCATCTCCCTTTACTAGTGTTCACTGGTCATTGTCTGAGTATGTATATGCAATGATTGTATGCCATCTGATGTGTGGTGGGGTGAATAGCGGGGAAAAGGCTGCCTTGAGGGTGGAGGCGTAAGTAATAGGGTAGTCCTACCCAGGGTAGTGTGTGTGCGTCAGAGCAGTCGGGGCTCTCCGAGGGGTGTTGTTGGGGGGTTTCGGTGGGGGATGTACAGCTGCCGCAGGGTAAGCCTCAGCTGCACAAGGGCTAGCCTCAGGCACAGAAGCCTGGGGCTCGCCAGACCCCAACAAGGCCCAGGCGGGGGCGGGGCTGAGCCCTAAGAGGGGGCGTGGCTCCTCCCACGCGCGCGCGACTGCAAACCTCCGGCACACACAGACTTATAAGGAGCAAAGCCAATGGATTAATATTGCAGTTATACTTCACACAGACCCTCAGCAGGTAACCTCACCTTCCTCACAACTATCAGCCAGCAACTTCACTTTCATCACAACCATCAGCCAGCAACCTCACCTTCCTCACAACTATCAGCCAGCAACCTCACCTTCCTCACAACTATCAGCCAGCAACCTCACCTTCCTCACAACTATCAGCCAGCAACCTCACCTTCCTCACAACTATCAGCCAGCAACCTCACCTTCCTCACAACTATCAGCCAGCAACCTCACCTTCCTCACAACTATCAGCCAGCAACCTCACCTTCCTCACAACCATCAGCCAGCAACCTCACCTTCCTCACAACTATCAGCCAGCAACCTCACCTTCCTCACAACCATCAGCCAGCAACCTCACCTTCCTCACAACTATCAGCCAGCAACCTCACCTTCCTCACAACCATCAGCCAGCAACCTCACCTTCCTCACAACCATCAGCCAGCAACCTCACCTTCCTCACAACCATCAGCCAGCAACCTCACCTTCCTCACAACTATCAGCCAGCAACCTCACCTTCCTCACAACCATCAGCCAGCAACCTCACCTTCCTCACAACTATCAGCCATCAGCCAGCAACTTCACTTTCCTCACAACCATCAGCCAGCAACCTCACCTTCCTCACAACTATCAGCCATCAGCCTCACCTTGCAGGTTGTAGTAGTTGGGATTCTGAGTCATGCGGCGGTAGATGAAGGTCCACGTGAGGTAGTCCACGGCATCTTGCTTGCTCTCCACCGTCTTGGTCACTACCTCCGCATTGAAGTGGTCATGAAGGAAATGGTCCAAATGAGACTGCAGAGGATATAACACCACCATGATTCACAGTGTGGTATATAATCAATACATGATGCACATGTACCATAGTGGATATACATATACATACATGTACATATAATGTATAATATCAGAGATTACGATAGCTTCCCTATTTAAGGGTGGCCGCACACCGCCTACGCAATTTTTTGTTGATGGTTGCTATGCACGATTACTACTATTGTATACTTACAGGGGCTTCTCCACTACTACACAAGGACAAAGTACCTGCCGAAGGAGCCGCTCACTAATTTTAGAGCGAATCTGGAAGAAATATCGGGGCCTGGTTATAAAACTTTGTAGCAGTTTTTTTGAGCGGTGCGGTAAGTTGGAGCTCCGCAATTTGGTGCACTACTAGCCGAGCCGATACTCTACTGCAAGACAAAGAGTTATTTTCCATTTCAATATTACTTTATGATTTATTCGCAATTTTTTCTATTTATAAGATATTGAAAAATTCTCTACGTGGTGCAGTTCATTTTTTTTTGGTTTACCCGTGTGTAAAATTTTTATGTCGTTCTCATTATTATATTCCAAGAAAAACTGTTACAAAATTTGGAACTTTAATTCCACTCGCAATTCTTAAGAAATAGCCCCACCCCCATATCTCGTACTACGAGTACGCGAGCAATTTTTTTTCTCAATTAGTTTGTATTGGTTCTAAAAAGAGCCCGCCTATATCAAGAGTAAACAAACATCAATAGAACAATAACAAGAGAGTCAGAAGAGAGAGCAGTTTATTGGAGATAGCCAGAGGTGAAGGTATTAGACCTGCGCATCTTGGGAAGTCTTCGCTCTGCAGAAATCGAGCCTGGTGGATCCACCCGCTTGAGTTCAGGTGCGCAGAGTCCGGAGAACGGCTACTGGAGGAGAGGCAGCCTGGTGCACCTTGCCGCGTGAGCTCAGACGACGTATGGAGAGTTGCTATAAACGAATATGAGACAACAAGAAGCTAAATTAAAACACCACAACTTCGCAAAGTATACTTCTGCTACTACTGCGCGATTGTTTCTGCTCGCGTATTATCGAATGGTGGGGTATTGGCGGGGAATAAATTAATGTCCGGATCTACAGGCGGTGCGCGTTGCTATGTGCGGCCACCCTTAACCCTTTTGACGCCGCAACCACATATATGTGGGTGAGGACTGGGCAGTGTTCTCCGAATTAAAAACAACAACAACAACAACTATTTTAAAAAAAATTGAACCTGTATTGGCAGGTTACATTGTTTTTTGTTTTTTTTAATTGTCTGAAAACAGAAATTGAGAAAAATATTTGATGGAGAATTTCCAGGGCGCCGAGTGCCCCAAGTTTTTTGTTTGCCTATGAACTTCCAAACATTTATAGAAAGTATGAAGCCTATAGAGAGTCCCTCAGCATTTTGGAAGAATATGGATAAAGTTTTCCCTACTGGACATCACGAGCAATCAATTGGTCTATTTCCTCGGAGTCTCCTCGAAACCTGCTGTAAGATGGACTGGTTAAGGTTCTTTTTCAGACTTTTAGAAGCTTCATTTTTTGTTGTTGCTAGTTATAAGGCTATAGCTACCTAATTTGGATGCCTGGCAGGTTTGGTTATAGTTTTTTGTGGTAGATATTCAAACATCAAATTCGACTTCTAAAAGATGCCCGAAGTGCTGAAGCCAAAAAGGTTAATATTGACCACTTAGACTCCATACAAAACATATTCCTAATCACTTCAGTTTCTATATGACAGCAATGTGCTCTTGACACAATAAACAATTTTCTGAACCAAACAACAAAACAAAAAGTGACATAAAGTCAATCAATCGTTTTCTCCTTTTCTCTACCGTACACATTATGTTTTTGCTGTTATTATCATTGTCACCCCCTCCCCCCTATCTCTGCTGTTGTTCATGGGCTGGATGATGTCAATGCTTAGGAAATGAGTCGACCTTTACTTCATGTAATCTCACTATTTACTATAACTATTTACTTCCTTCAATGTATTCTCTCTCTTTCACAGGCTTCATCTTCAACAATTATAGAATTACAAACTCTTGGCTGTCACCAGAGACCGAACCCACACCCTGGACAGGACGCCAACAAGTTCCCTGCTGCACATGTCTAATAGGCTAGGAAAGTTAAAATTTTTTTTATCTGTTATGTTGTTTTTTTAACTCGGTAGACCACATGAATTTTGAGCTTAGCAATAGAAGTCCAACATTAGAGGTATACAAAAACAGTAAGGCAACTAAACGTTTTTAAAGTACTACTAAAAGGGTTGCTCACCTCCACAGGGAGAGGCTCATACAAGAACTTCTTGTAGAACTCTTTCTTAGAACTCTGGCAGAGCAGGACAGCGGCATTGCTGTCATCTATGAGAGGTCTGTTAGCACGCCCCAACATCTGGATAATGTCTGTCACTGGGTAGTCCACATATCTATATATACACCCACATATGACAACTATTCACAAACACCAATTATATCAACAGTGCTCTCATGTGCTATGTCGTAAAGAGTTACCTCTGTTATGTATTAATATAGTAAACATATATTTATGGATAACAAGAATACTACCTTCACATGCTCATTAAATATCATATTCACAGGTTTTTTTCTTTACTAAATATACAGCTTACTAAACACTGAATTTATCCAAAGTAAATAGTACATAAACGAAGGTTAACAAAATTAAGTACTTGGTAAGCCTGTGCCACCATTTATACATGGGCAAACAAGAAATATATATAATAATTCCCACTCACTCCTTCGTCATCATATAGCAATTAAACAACAATCAAAACAATATTACAGATGTCACACGAACCTGTGACCTCTACCATCATAGAACTGGGTATCCATGACAACCGCAAGGTGGGCGTTGACAGTAAGTCCCCAGCAGAGGTTGCGAGAGACAACGAGGACCTGGATGGCCCCAGAGGAGAAGAGCTGCTCCACTACCTTACGTTCCATCTCTGACAGACCTTCATGGAGGTAGGCCACGCCATTGGACAAGGTCTCCACCAGTGTCTACACATGTACCAACAAAATATTATTACCAACAAAACAAACAAACATACAAAAATACACACAAACAAACAAACGAAGGCTCTTAAAGGTTTTACTTTTTTGCAGTAAGGGAAATAAATTACACATAAAATGATGCATACAATGAGCTAAAAATTTAAATCTCTCTCCAATTAACCATTCCTTGTTATAGTTTAGCATTAAACTCACAACACTGCTACATTATGTACAACTGGCAATTGTAATATGTTGTACAAGATGTCCAGCACTGCTCTCTGTTTGCCACACCCACCTTGTCCTTCACATGGCCTATATGGCCAGTCAAGTCGTCTTTGCTGCAATGCAAGAACCTCTGAGGTTGAGAGTCCGCTGCACAGAAGGTCAAAAGGTCAACGGCAGTCAAACGCGTCTGCTTTCGAGACGGAACGAAGACAATGACTGGAAGCTTTGGGGAGTACTTGCAGATGGAGTGGTAGACAGGTTTCATCATGGCGATCAGGCGGGAGGGGGTGTGGGTGATCGTGAATCCCTGGATGTGGAGCTCTAGGGGGACAGGGCGGACATTCGGGTGGAAGCTGAAGAGACCGTGGGTGGAGGCCCCGAGCCACTGGCCCAGGTCCTTGGAATTGGCTACAGACGAGCTCAGAGCAACAATGCGGATCTTACGCTCAATCTGGGAGGAGATGTAGCGCATGCGAGAACACACGATCTCCAGCACCGGCTGTAGGAGGGATTGGAAAAGAAAGGGAAAAAAAATTGTTTGTGAGGGTATGGGTTTGAATGGTAATACAGTGAAACAACGTCGTTGAAGTCAATACGTACTGGGAATATCATAGAATCCAATTCAGTACACTGACTTTGTTTCACTGGTTGCCACTAAAGACTGGGGAAGGTAAAGCTATGTACATGTATGTAGTTGGCCACTGGTCATCCATTATGTCATGATTTAGCTGCCTAAAAAACACAAGAGCACTGCTAAGCAGAAGGGGTAGCAATAATACTGAAGCTAATGCAAATATCTCTCGATCAGGACACCATTATATTTCCCCCAATCAGAACACTCACTCCATTCTCTCCTCCAATCAAGTGAAGCTCATCAGCTACGAACAAACTGACGTTCTGGACATTCTTCCTCTGTTTCCATCGTCGTGACAACATATCCCAGTTTTCCGGAGTACTGATCAATAAATTACCCTGCAGGGGAAAAACAAGAAGATACAGGGGGGAAAAAAACAAAGAAACAAACAAAACAACAACATGCACTGAGATTAAAAACTAACCAAACGTGCAATACATGTAAACAACAACATATTTATTGTATTGCATTGGCAGTGCCTTACATCTCTAAGCAACCTCAGGTCAACACTTGTTTCTCCTGTCAGTTGGAAGACCTTCTTTCCCAGCTTGTAGCCAAACTTCTGCAACCAGTCTGCACACCTCTACATACACACATATAGGACGCAGATGTATATACAGTAGTCAAACTAAGCAACACATGTAAAGAGACAGCAGAGTGGATGCATAATGACAAGCAATACATATGGTCAATGTAAACCTTTAGGTTTATCTGACAAAGTGTCAGGCCAAGTATGAATCTGTCAGACCATTTCGCACTGGATGCATAATGTAAAAATGAACATTATATATTTTAACTGACAGGGAAATTTAACATTGAAAGTTGGTTGCAATTACTGTAGCTAAGATCATTCACACTCTGCCCACTCTATCGGCCCTACATGCCACACCCACCCACTGACCTCATCAGCCAGGGCTGCACTGGGCGTGACGTACACACACCTTCCGTTGGGCATGGCAGAGAACATGCGGAGAATGGCAAACTCTGCACAGATAGTCTTACCACTGCCAGTGGGGGCTCCCACAAACACATCGTCATCAGTGTTGTACAGAGAGTTGAACACTACAAACAGTAGAAATAATATAACATTAATTAAGCAAGGGCAAGGCTAATTTAGAACAACACTAAACAAAAAAGATGATGTGATGGAGCTTATTAATACACCAATATTTTTATAATTGGCTGTTAAAACAGAAAAATAGCTATTATTATTTTTATTACCACCAAATACATTTCTCCCACAGTGAGCAGGGAATGGAATTGTGAGTCATAATTGTCTCTTTTTAAAAATTAGTGATTTTCAAACGTGCCAGTAGGTGGGTAATAAAACAGCTAATGCCTGTCGGCCTTGGATATTATAAACGCTAATACTCCTTGTCCTCCAGCTGTGCCCTGGGACTCAGACCATTATCAACCATAATATCAGCGGCACAAATATCAACTAATATTTCTTCTTATTATTATAATAATCATCTATATGGTAATACGCTTGTGTGTTAGTAACGATGACAAGGATCGATGGTGTGTGTATGCATGACTAATTCATGGGCTTAAATAGTCAGGTAAAGGGTCATCTTTACTTGAATGGGTAAAGCATCGTCACATCCAGTAGAAGGTGATTAATTGTAACTAAAAAGAGGTTAGAATCGGCGAATCGTAGGTTTCAAAAAAGGAAGGCAAAAGTTTTGTAAAGCCTAAGTCCACAATCATGATAGAAAGACAAAGAGACTCAGAATCAGGGACTCCTGAAGAAAGAGATGAAGAAAGGAAGAGGAGGGGGATAAGAAAAACCCGAGATAGTTTAGGGGAAAAAAGGGAGCAGGAGAACTGATGAAACCTTAACCAAGTGGTAAGGGGTAACAATGAATAAGAAAACTTTACGCCACTGCATTCTCATTTTGCAATACGTCAAGCGCCACTGTGTGGTGGGGTACTTGCTAGTCATTCTTGTTGTTATTATTATTCTAGCCGAGAATGACTGAATCAGAGAAAAATGCTATGATTTTAATGCCGGTAATACTTCATTGACCCTACCCCCACCTGCACGAGGCAGCTTCTAATCTCTAATACTCAAGGATAAGACTAGCCTAGAGCATTACTGTCTGGACTTGACAACAACCACAACTAACAAGGTTAGTTAGTGGGAGACGTGTTCACCTTGAGTTTGAATTGGGTTGAAGAAAGGAAACTTGTCAGAGTAGAGAGCCTCATACGTCGGGTTTCTGAGAGCAGAAACTGGCAATGGCTGCAGGTCCAAGAGTTCAGTGGGAGGAGGGAACTTCTCGGGTAAGATGAGGTGGCGGAAGGAGATGGGAAGTTGAGTCTCCGACGCTATCCACCTGTCAGACACCACCTGGACATATGCACACACATACACACACATAGTATGTCTAAATAGTATACAGATAGTCACCAAGAGGAGAAATTGTGGAATGAGTTTGTGTAATTTAGATACTATTTCTCAGATTACCGACCTTGATGAAGTACTGGGGTGGGAGGGGCTCAAACACGGGCACAAAGAAGTTGATGGCATGCTCATCTGTGCAGTACTTGCTCTTGAGGAGGAAGTACTCATGATGGAGAATGATCTCACTGTCCACATCTTCAACCAGAATCCAGAATGCCTGGCAACACACAGGACACGGTCCAATGAAACACCCGCCACTTCTTGTCTTCTCACCAAACATACACACACTGGAAGGTCCAACTCACCTCAGAGGATCCGTGGACCTTGTCATCCCACTGGAAGTCTGGAGTGATGGTCAATTCCACTTGCAAGGTAGACCTACACACACACACACACACACACACCTCGTCTGATGTCTACATTAGTGTGGTAGATATTACACAGTTACTACTAGAGTTTATAAGTAGAAATGTAATACGTAGATATGCTAGCAAAGCACTTAACAAATAATTTGCAAGTGTTGTTATGTGACAGATCACAGTAAAGCTGGGAGGTATACTGGTACGTAGTTAATACCGACTATTTCGTACAACACCGTACTATATATATCGAGCACACGCAAAAACCAAATTGCCAAATGCTCGCTTTCTGCATGCAATTATTTTACGCGCACCATTTAAATTCCGGGTTTTGGGGCGGGTTTTTTTTTTTTTGTTATAAATGGTGCACAACAACAATAACTAAGTTGACTAAAGTGCAGAGGAGATGGCCACAGCAGTGTTGAAGAAATTGTGGACGTTGGTACTGTTGTTTGCCAGTTCTATCGCTGCTAAGATTTCCGATCTGCTCGTTCATCTTAGGATATATCATAGCAAACTGCACAGCAAGGTAAAAGTCATTGAGACCACCCGCAAATCCAAAGATCAGCTCACACTCGGAACAGTGCTTGAAAGTACTTAAAAGTATGAAGCAATTGACCAAATCCTTTATTAGTTCATTTTTGTTTGTTTTTAGCTAACAGCTCATGTTACCCTGCTCTTCTCAGGACATTTGTCAACCATTCAGAACTTCATTGAATCCTCAAGAATTAGATATGCTTACCTTTCAAAAACACTTTGTTTTGAAATAATTGAAGTTGTTAATCACTTTAATGATGAATCATAGTCGGTATTTAGTAATATGGCTATAATTTAGAAATAATTATAGTGGTACTATATCGGTCAATACCGTCCAGCCTTAGATCACAGATAAATCAGGAACGGTAAGTGCAAATGTTGGGAAAAGATTAATCTACTCCTGTGGATTGAAACGGTTAGGTCAATTGTCAGCAATGGTTGAAGCTACGGCTATAAAACTTGGAGAGCTCAATACCTGGATGCCATGAAGGTCTAAGTGCAAATAAATCTATTTTGATGCGTCCGCATTGTGCCTGATTTTCCTGTGTACAGTCACACAATGTAGGACTAGATGGGAAACAGCCATCCTCTATCAACACACACACCAGGGATTCATACAGGATTTTTCTCTAGGGGGGGGGGGGGAGGAGGAGGAGGAATCCCAGGACTCCCATAGTCTGTATGAAACCCTGCACACACACACACACCTACCTGGTGACAGGTTGAATGTGAACTGCCAGCTCTAACTTGGGGATCTGATGAACATACTTGTGAATAGTCTTGCCCATCTTGGGCATGCGTACTAACTCCCCTATCTCGTTGTGGCCCAGGTCGTAGAACCGTTCCCAGGGGAAGTCCTTCTTCTCAATCCTTCGAACGACATCATCGGGAAGTTTCTTGAACTGCCTGAGGGGAGTCATGGACTGCCACCTGAACACACACACACACACACATCCATGCACGCACACATACACACACTGACTGAATTGTGACATCATACATCTATCACTGTCCCTCACATTCTTTTGTCTATCATCTTCGAGAGAGAGTGAGCTTTCTCTGTCAACTGGGCCCATCCATTGTGAAGACAAATTTCAAATATAGCGCGCATTAAACGCCCGGCAGACTACCAAAAAAACAAACAAAAACAACAACAAAAAAATTATGTGTAACTGCGCAGTAATTTTAACCTCAATTTCACCTACCTGAGTGACATATACCATGTCAGAGACTAGAGCAAAGCCTTCCAACTTGAGTTGAGAGATATAGGTTTGGAGAAGTAAGTTAATCTGCAAGAATAAAGTTTCTTTTAACAGTAATTAAATCACTAACTTAAAGTTAGTTGCCCAAATAGTGCCATAGCTAAACATTCACCCCAGCACAGCTGCACAAACCTTGGCGGAAGGCTCCTCTATCCCTTCTTTGATAGGTATGGGCACACGCTCAATGAGCTTCGCCAACTCCACCTTCTCCTCCTGAACATACACAGAGCCATGGGTTACAGCATATGCCACTGATACCAACACCACCACTAAATCTGGGGTACATGAATATATATATTTTAATCTTGCACCAAAGTATGTTTCTTCAATAGTTACCCTGTACCCAACTTTGCTCTATGTTGCATTTGTGGCCAACCTGCAATGTAAAACAAGCTCAATGCCCTGGGCCTGGGGACATGGCTGTACCAAATTTGTTCTGGAGGAATGTGGAAGTGGTGAGTGCCCCACCTCCTTTATACCTGAATTTCTACTGCAAATTAGCCATGATTGCTAAACATAAGCGTTGGAAAGGGTGGCCGACACGCACAGGAATTTCTATTTGTGGTTGAGGAGGGCTATTCCCGGTAATTTGCTAACGGTAATTGACCGCCGCAAAATATGTGCGGCAGAACAAATTTGGTATAGCCACGTCCCCAGACCCATTCCCAGCGTAGCGGTTCGGTAAAGGGTCTGGCTACGCTGGACTACAGCAATAGCTGGTGGAGAAAAGGCTGTCTCTGATTACTATAACTACTAATTAAGTGATGGTCCTGTACCTAATATAGTATGAACTGTATACCAGCTCCTACATTGATAAAGATCCTGTAAGTACTCAATACAATGACCACTCCAGGCAGTGATGACCAACTACCTAATGCACCAACAATCCATAGGTATTGACTACCCTTACCAAACAAGTGTTGAGCCGTCTTTGCGTACCAAAGTGGACGCTACGCATGCACGGTACGTACCCCAACGCAAAAAATTACGGAATAGAACCACTGCACAACACTGACCTCTCTAACAGCTACAAACTTGAACTCTGAAGAGAGAGAGAAGATTCGGAACAATTCAATCTGACTGAGAGTGGCCTTGAGTAGCTGCTTGTACGTGGACATGGTCTCATTGGTGATGTAGTAGTGGCTGGCAATGCGACCTAGATCTGTCACCTACAAACAAACAAACAGAGAAACAAACAAACAAACAAGCAATATAATTGACAAAGAGCCGATTGCATTAGACATGTACGATGGAGCTAGGCATTGCATTAAATACAACAAACAACAAACAACTATAAAAGTCACATCTCAGGCAAACTCTGTACTCCTCTCAGTAAGTAGTGGGTTTACTCTAATTATTGCACATTACTTCACACCTACTCAGTCAGCAATGCCAGCTTCTACTCCTTGGCGTTTACCCCAGTTATAGCAGCCCCGCCCCCCTCTACCATTTTCTATTGTCAGGCTCACCTGAAAGGCTCCGCTCTTTCTGTCGTATTTGAGCAGGCTGGACTTGTCCAGCAGAGAAGCTGCCGTGTGGATGAGGTCTGCCCTGCGTTGCTCCAGCAAAGGATCCGCCTTGATCTCCTCCTGACTCACTCCGTACAGCTGAGGGTTACGCAACATGCGGATGTACAGGTACGTATATCCTATAAACAATAACCAAAACAATAACAAACAAAACAAACAAATAGAACACCAAGTAAAGCATGACGAGTACTAAACACCACAGCTCTAAAGAGACATCCACCTACCCAGCCAGTGGACAGCATCCTTGGCATTCTGGATCGTGCCCAGTACGACTTCTGCATTCAAGTTGTCCGCCAGTTTGCCTATAAGTTGGCTCTCCACTGGAAGCTATAATAAAAACACAACCATAAGAGCAACGTGTGTGTGTATGTGCGTGCGTGTGTGTGGAGTATGTATATGTGTGTTTCCTGATAACTGATAGTTTACTACAATGTTGACACATTGTGGGAAGCACTCTAAATGAGTACAGTGATGACTAATGAGCAAGCGGCACCTGTTCTATTTATCACTACATTACAGCTGATCTACTGACTTCAATTGAATTCAGTTGAATTCATATATAAAAACATGTTAAATTTCATTGTAGTACCACACGTCCAATAAAATTAGTACAAGCCTTCACCCTAATATCTTGAGCCTCAGTAGGATATCTTTCTACAAGTCTAAAGGTGCTTGACAGTATCACTGAGGTAAGCTTAGATAGTCTTCTTCCTTACCTCGGCCAATATCAGAAGAAGCTACTATAGTGTCGTGGTTACTCACTATTTCTTGTGATTCCTGTGTAAAACTAATTTTCACAAGAGAGGAGTTAGTGGGATTTAAAAGTTCCACAAGACAATGAATGCTAATATAACAGTGAGAGGCTATAGATGATGTTTCTGTAGAGGGTATGTCAGATGGTGACCATTCTTTCACCAGCTGTTGTGTCTGCTCACCTGCTGGTTCATGAGAGACAGGTAGTACTGCAGCTCTGCATGACCCGTGATGAGAACTCCTTCCCCCATCTTGTCATACTGGGGTCTCCCTGCTCGACCAAGCATCTGCAGAACATCAAGCATCCCTAGCTCCACCCACCTGCCTTGTTCCGGGCTGTACACCTATAAATAAAAACAACAACTATAATAAACATTTGCCTATTAAATAGCTATAAGGTATAAGTGAACTTGGAATAAAAAGCTCAACAAGGTTGAAATCTTTCAGTGTGATCACTGCAAGCATTTTCACTCACTTGATGTTGAAAGGTCAAATATTCATGAAGAAGTTTGTAATTTACTTCACCGATTTCAATATATTAATGGTCCTGGTGTATATGGTCTGTGTGTTAGGGTTCGATACAGGAATTTTGACTGGGGGGGGGAGGGGGAACATTAGTGCTAGAGGGCGGGGGCTGTACACTTCTAGATGTGCAAAATACATGTGCTGCAATTTATAAATTAATTAACCCAAAGATTAAAATTGTCTAAAAAAAAATCATAATTCATCTTAACAGGTGCATGAGAAAGGGAATTATAAAAGGGATTGTCTTTGGGGAGGAAACTTTGTTTAAGAAAGGAAAATTCCAGTGTCCTTCCTCCCGTCCTGTATCAAACACTGCCTGCATGTGATGTGCCACAATATAGCTCAGGCTGGACGCTGATGCTAAGATAGTGCTCACGACAAACCAGGTTAAACATGGTAACCACTTGTCAACTTGAATATTCATAGCCAGGGGACCACAACTAGGATGGCCGGGGACAGGACAAAGCACCATTAACTTCTCCTCCGTCCGTCCCCAGCCTTCTATATTGGTCACAAGAGATGGACACGTCATCTCTCTCTAGTGCCCCTAACGGTACAATTCCACAGAAACTGAGTGGGCAATTCCCCGGGATTTGTACCACACACGTAGGAGTAGCTCAGCACAGCACCATTTCTATATATGTGACATTGTTTACACCTCCTTGGGCCAACAATGAGCATGTGTATGTAGTATGTAAGAACAGATAGTATATAAACACCAGAGTGATATCTAGAAATCATTCTTCATTCCAAGTGTGAGGCAAGAAACAACTACAACAAAAGCAAATTTTATCACTATTGCAATTATAAAACTACTAGCAATGTCCTCTATTTTAAATCGACTAGGTATAGCTGTGTGTGTGGTGTTGTGCTGCTTGGCAGTATTGGGCAAGACTCGAGCAGCAGCCTTGACTCTGCCGGTATTGCATCGAGTCAAAGGTGACCCCGGACTCTCTCCCTGTCACTACGTGGGCCAGGTTGTAGAGGCACAACAGAGGGAGGCTGCTCTCCGTTCAGCCATTGGGTCACTTCAGGAGGGAATGGACGATAGAGAAGATCAAACACCGAGGAGGAGAAGAAGGAGAAGGAAGTGACGAAATATAAGCACTGTGTCAACTGCAACTTGAACGTCATCAGCTCTTTCTTTAAATCACTATGTATAGTACATATACTTCTTTATTTATGAATTTGCAAAAAAATATATAAAAAAAATGTATCTCTTATTTATTGTAATTTAGTCATTCATCTGCAATTAGTCCTTTATTTTCATGTGAGTGAGTCTACGAAAAGGGACCTTATGGAGCAAACCAAGAAAATTGAGTTTTTAATGCTAATAAAAAGTTACAATTTATCTCAACTTAGTGCTAAAACACTGGAGGGTAAAACCTTCAACGTGCAGAGAAACTGGCAGTTGAACTGGGCTGTATTCAGCAAAGCAATTGAACTAGAAATCAAGAAAACATAAATTGAATTTCCACTTCCGGTATAATTAACGTTTCCGTATACTTTACGGCGTACTCCGCATACACAATTATATCGTACAGCCGCTTTTTAACGGCGACTAACGAAGTTTGCGTAGAGTTCTTTTTAGCTTTCAAAGCGTCTCACGGCCTGTCTTGTCGGAATCCTTGGCTACTCTATTCACTGTAGCGGTAAACTTTCAGCCAGAGGTAAGCTGTAGAGTGCATGCAATAGCCTCAAAGTTATGCCGTTTTTTTTTTTTTTTAGCTGCTTCTTTGAAACTCCGCCCATCCCCCGTTTATTGTACTTCGAGAACGAGAGAGAATAAAAAGTAGCTTGTCTTTCCACGGCACGCTTGGGGTCTTTTAAGTTGTTTTGACATTTGAAATTTGGCATAGACGTAGAGTAAGGGTCACTAAGACTAATTCTGCAAAAAATCAAAAATAGGAGAAAGAAAGAATTTTTCCGATGACTTACTTCTGGAGCCTATATCTCAATTTCAATTTTTGCGCCTAAGGTCCCTTTTCCCAGACCCGCTCACATATTGCTGCTAAGAATAAAAAAATAAAGTAAAATAAAATAAAAACAAAAAATAAAAAAAGTAGTTTGCTTTAAGAAATTTACGTAGTTTTGCACACAGCTGCATAAGTTGGCAAGAAGTGAAAACTAAATTTACCATGCCTGAGGTCGTAATCACTAAACCTAGACTGCCGATGAGATCTAACCCGCCTTTCTCTCCTCCTTCATGTAGCTTCCTTAATCTACACCATTCCCCTACTGATACACATGTTAAGATGAAATAAATACTGACTCGCAAGAGATCTTGGATAACCCAGCTGTAAATTGCAGCATGTATACACACACAACTAAAACTGTATAGCCAACTTTCTAACCCTTACATTCCTCCACCGCCCCACCCCCCCAACCAAAATTCCTGTATCAAACCCTGCTCCCGCTAACGCCCACACAACCTATAAACGTACTTGAGTTCCTTTGATGATGACTGTGTGAGCTGGTAGGTTGACGCCCCAGGCCAATGTCGCCGTGGAGACGAGGACCTGAATGTGCTTGTCTCCAAACAGTTCCTCCACTAGAGTTCTCTCCACACGGTTCATGCCAGCGTGATGGATGGCAAAGCCGTAAGGAAGCAAGTCCTTCAACACAGAATTCTACAGTGGTCACACACAAAAAAATGAAACCTTCATTAAAGGAATATCTACCCTCTCAATAAATAACAGTGGAATTGCCATCTGCAGCAGTTTCACACCTCCATTCTCTCCCCATTATAGTTTAGCATCTTACAAGCAATGCATAAGGTTTGACTTAAACGCTATGATGCACAGTACTGAATGATCCACACTTAATAGGTAATTGGAGCACTCACTCCTCTGAGATGCTTTGGAATACAGCGTAAACTGGAGAAATACAGGTAAGATCACACTAGTGACATGTAATATACATAGTAGTTAAGATGCCAAACATTGATGTGCAGAAAAGTGCAAATTATTATCAATGAAGTTAGCAAGGTATCACCACTAAATAGGTAAGGTATCATAAAAAACAGGTAAAGCATCCCCAGAAACTAGGTAAGGTATCATTAGATACGGCATCCCCAGAAACTAGGTAAGGTACCATGATAGAATGGGTAAGAGGTTGCCATTGCTATCAGTAGGCAATAAGTAAAGTGTCATGAACTATACTACTCAATATAGCACATGCTCAAGTGGCATGATTGGGCAAGGTACACTACCTTTTAAAAACCTACTCATAAATGGTAAGGTATCATCACTCAGAATACTACATTGAGTGATGACCTCCCCCACATGCACCACAGTTCATCACCTTAGTCTGCTCCCCTTCAGTCCGGAGAACCTCAGTACTGGCTGAACCTTCCTTGAGAAACATGCCAATAGTATCCTTCTCAAGACACAGATCTCTAATAGCCTTGGCTGTCTTGGCCGTCTCTTTGCGGGAATGGACAAAAATGAGCACCTGGTTCTTACCGGCATTCTGCATCACTTTGTCATACACAATTTCATTCATCAACTACACACACACACACACACAGGTGTGATTAAGAGTTGAAAGGAGTGTTGGTATAAAACACAAGTATTTCAAAGAAATTGCAACTGCAGAGTATCTTTCAGCTTCACTGGTAGTGCAACGGTGCTGTTTGTTAGCATACAAACATCCCAGTGCACAACCGAATAAAAAAACAAAACAACTTAACTGTATTTTGTATAGTGAAAGAGAGTTAGAGGAAAGATGGAAGCAAGCAAGGCACTCTCATGAGGAACACAATACAGATCCCCCAATTTATACATGGCACTCTTCTAGGCTAGCCCGTGCCAGTAAGACTACAGCAGTGGAGAAATTACTGATGTGCTATTAAAATTACGTGCAGCATTCCTATGTTGTTGTTTTGTTGTTATTTTAAAAAAAAAAATTTATATGGCTAGAAAATGAAACTGTCAGCTATTTTAAGTTTTGTATACCATTTATTATGTTCTTCTGCTTTCCTGTTTCACTACTATTATATCCTTTCTCTGTTTACTTTGTTGCAGAGCTGCCCTGCTATTCTTTATCCATTGTTACTTTCCATTCTAGATCTATTGAATTTCCCAGTGAGTTGAACAGCGATGAAGTGATGTGCACTTGTGCCACATGCTAGCTCTGACTAAATTCCACTCACTCCATTCGCAACACAGAGTAAATTAGTAAAAAGTCTCAACTAACTATTGGTCCCTTCCTCATGGTGAAATTTGAATTAAAAATGATTACCCTTTTTCTACGACCATTGCTGTGGAGTTGATGTATGTCATTAAACCTGTCTGTTTATTTGTTAATAATGAATGTCATAAATAAAGCACACCTAGTCATTACTGTGCCTTTTATATGTGATTTTATACTCTCGTCCGCACCTCTTCGTCCCACATGTATACCTAGAACTCAGTCCTAAAAGTATATTTATTACCACCTCTGATGATTTCAACTCCTCAAAGCACCAAAAATTAAATCCAAGTACAAAAGTAAATTTTAGCCACAATCACAACAAAACAAAACAAAACAAAAACAAAAAAACAACAAAAAAAACAAAACAAAAAAAACTAACAGTCATAATAAAAATATTTAAAACCTTAACTGGCCCTACCTGGAACCTCTTAAGAGCCTTCTTCTCAGTGATCCCCACGTAAGCCTGATCCAGAGGCACTGGTCGGAAGCTGTTGTCAAAGAAGAAGAGTCCCTTGGAGACGTCGACTCGCATGAATGTAGCCACATCCTCGTAGTTGGGCAGAGTGGCGGACAGGCCCACTAAACGAACCATCTCCTGCGTCGCCTCAATCTGTCTAATAGTACGAGCTACAATGGACTCTAGAACTGGACCTCTGCTGTCGTGCAGCAAGTGGATCTCATCCTGAACGTGTATGTATATGTGTGCGCATGAGAGGAAAGAGAGAGAGAATACAAACCAATAAAACAAATTAACACGTGGTGCTTACATGCATGAAGCGTTTGTGTGTATTTGGGCTTGCAAGTGTGTTTGCTCACAATAATGACGAGGCTGACAAGCTGTGTGTACGTCCTCTCTCCACTCTTCCGGGTGATAATGTCCCACTTCTCTGGAGTGCACACGATGATCTGCGTGGCCGCTATCTGCTCCTTGTTCAGCTGGTGGTCGCCCGTCAGCTCGCTCACCTGGATATTGTAGCTGCTCAAACGCTGCCACAGAAAGTGAAATAAACAATAGATAATTGTATTCTAGGCTGCATTAACAAGATATACTACATCTATACTTAATTATTGCTTAGCCTGACATCTATACCCAATCCCCTATAGGGATTAATTTACAATATTGGTAGTAAATGAAAATAAGATAAGAACAACTAAAGAAGCTCACTTTTTAACGAATGTATCAATGAATTTACTAAATAAATGGAGAAACTTTATGCCACAGCCAGAGACAAGACCCTAACACATGTACAATGTGGGTACTTACCAGTTTGGCTGGGCTATTACAGAAAAGTTTCCCTTTCTTCCTCTAAACCGAACCCTGAATACTCCTTTCTTTCCATTCCCATTCCAACATGCTATCATAACGAATGCTCACCTTTGAGAAGTTGGCCACCATCTCCTGCACGAGTGACTTCATCGGTGCAATGTAAATGATCTTGAACTCGTCCAGACTGACTACATTGTCAGAGTTCATGTGCTTGTGGAGCTCTCTCAGCATGCACAGGAGAGCCACATTGGTCTTTCCGGCTCCCTACATGCAACAGATACATGTGCATGTACGTAAGTGCCATACATGCACACACACACACATGTGCAGAACTAGTACAATAAAGCATGTGTACAAACATTCAAGTCTTTTATCCATATAAGAATAGGTCACTACGCACACTCCCACACCCCACACATACACACCCCTGCTCTTAGGACCTACCGTGGGTGCACACAACAGCAGATTCTCGTCAGTAGTGAGTGCAGTATCACAGAGACGACTCTGGATGCGGTTTAGACTGCGATATCCTGTGAAGGCATCCTGGGCCCAAGACGGCAGTGAAGTTATGGGTTTTAAAGTCTGGAAGGAAACATAAAAGAAATACACACATAATATACAGTAATGCATAGGATTCCCTCAGCACATCCAGAAGTGCAATGCTGGTCTCAGAACTTTATAAATAATAGCCAATAAACCTGAGCTTTATATGGTCTGGAAGTTATAAGGAAAAGTTCCACTAACAACTTGAGATACCAAAATCTACTCAGCATGCACCATTGGTGTCGTCACAGCTAACTAATAGCTCCACCCTCCCCCACCCCACAATCCTTGCTGCTCAGTTTGAAATTGAGAGTGTGTGTTGTTAGAGTCCATCCAAGGTATTGTTTACGGAAGTCAGAGTAAAACAGACAGATTCAGTGGTTACTGCATTGAACAATCCTCATAGCTTACCTCTTTCACTTCGAATGGCTTTGGTTTCTGGGCTGGAACATGCACTTCTTCAAATCCCTTCTTGGTCTTGCGAAACGAACCCGTTGGAAGTTGACATCGTTTGTTGGCCATGAAGTGACTGCCATCGGTGAAGGAAAGATCTTCAAAATCTAGCACCTTTCGTGAACCCAGCTAAGATGGAAAAAAAAAAAAAAAAAAAAAAAAAAAAAAAAAAAAAAAAAAAAAAAGTGCAGTACATGCATAAAACATATAAAAGCATATAATAGCAGATATACAGGAGCAACAACAACAACAACAGCAACAACAACAGCAACAACAACAACAACAGCAACAACAACAACAACATCACCAACAACAACATCCCACACAGATGTGTGGCAGAGACAGACTGCAGAACTACTTACTCCTTTCTTTTCCTGGAGATCGGCACTCTCAGCATCCAGATCAGCATCCATTTTGGATTTTCTGACCGCAGCCTTCCTGGTTCTTTCCTCGTGCACTAAGTCTTCGCTCTCTACCATAGACAGAGCCTACAAAGAGAGAAAGAAAGAGAGAGAAATAAAAACAACAGAATAGGTCCAACTACCTAACCTCATTAATAAAAAAGCAAGTACACACAACAAGGAAGCATTGGGAGCTGATCCTCAGTAAGTTTTACTAGACACCAGAGATGCAAGGAACAGCAGATCATGGACTGAAGCAAGTGTGGTCAAATACTGCGGCGTGTTTCCTACTGGAATGATAAATCGATCAAGTCAATGGAACTCGAGCTGAATGGATTCTGCCTTGGCCGCAATGCTTATTGAACACTTGAAAGGAAATCACGAAAAGATGGAAAATCTCCACCCACTAGTAAAAGTCACAAAACAATGGCATTCACGAAAATTATGCGAATTATCTGAGGTGAAATACGTACATCAACATATTTTACATGTGATAGAAGTAGAAATAAAGTTGTGTTTTTAACTGTCTTGCAAACTGTGAGCCAAAGACAGAAATCCTTAGAGGAGAAAGGAATTGTGAACAACAGGATCCACGGGCCTGTTTATACTCAGGATAAACCCCCTGCTACTGGTATAAATGTTGCTTCTATACCACTGCAGAAGATTATAAAGGAAATAGAGGATATGAACAAAGCTTGAACATTAGTTGAATGATTAAGCATGAATGGTGTGCATGTGTGTGTGTACAATCATGTGCGTGCATATGTGTGTGTGTGCACATGTGTGTGTACAATCATGTGCGTGCATATGTGTATGTGCGTGTGTGCACATGTGTGTGTACAATCATGTATGTGCTATACGTGTGTGCATATATGTGTGTGTGTGCGTGCATGTGTGTATGTGCATGCATGAGTGTCCTGAGGATGTCAAGACTTAGGTTTTATTGTGCTACTATTTATTCCAATGTGGAAGGAGTGTGGGAGAATTAAAAAGAAAACATCCTTTCATCCCACTTCTATGAAATATGCTAATAAGGTGACAGTTTACTTAAAAAAGTGACGTATCACGTATCCAAACAGAAACCCAAGGCACTTACACTAGAGACCACATCTCCATTATGGTGGTTAAATAATCTTCAATCACAACAAAAAAGAAATTACCTACCGAACTCTATCCTACGATCCATACCTTTAGAACAGCTTCTTTTTCTGGATCTGCCCTCATTTCTTCTTCAATGGCCTTGCGGGTTTCTTCCTTCTCCGTCTTGGCCAGCAGAGTGCAATACAGCACAGTCCAGCGGTTCTTGAAGAGTATTTTGATGAACTGGAACTGGTCATAGCCGAGCAAAACCACAAGCTTATTCTCACAGTCCCGGCTGTCACCGGCATTCTGTATAGACAACACACACACACACACACCACAAGCATAAAGCAAGTAAGTCTACATTGGAATCTATTAGTGCAAGTAAATTTACCCACTCATTAAGAAATCTTATAATATACACTTGTTTGTCCACGGCGACTATGTGTACTCATGAATAATTCATTAGCCTAGCCAGTTGGTAAAGGATTGTCAGTAACAGGTTGGCAGAGTGCTGTCAGTACTCATGACGTTGGTGTGTGTATTGTTGAATACAAGGGTAAAAAAAAAAGGAAAAAAAAAAAGAAAGAAAAAAAAAGCAGACTGATGTAACGAATCCAAGTGGCAGGAATAATAACAATGGATAATAATATTTCATGCCGCTCGAATTCCTAATTTAGTTCATAAAGTGCCACCATGTGGCAGGATTAATAGTTAGCAAAGCCACAACTTAAAACTGACCAACAATAAATAGTTAATCAACAACAGTCAATCGGTATTTCCCACTTATACACACATTAATATTCCCCAGCTCCAACCATGTGACATACACACGTACATGTACCTACACAGGTGGGTCGTGGGTCACATTGGGAAAAAACTAAAACAGAGGGGAATTCATTGACACTAACGGACACTACATCAATTCATTCTCGGAAAATCAAACCAATTTACAAAACCAACACAATTCAGCTGTTCAAGAGTTACTTTAGGTAATGAGAAGTCTCCTCTTGATCTCATACTTGTTGTTAATAAACTTACAAGTAACAAACACTGCCGCCATTAGCCTAAACTGAAACTATAGAGTCCACAAAAACACATGCACAAACACACAATCTCACTTCCACCATACCGTGAACCAGCATTGCACACGCACACACACACACACACAGATGTGAGTGAGATAACGCTAGAGACTCTGCCAAGAGTTGAGTCTGTTCTCTACACGCTTCCCTAATGGTCTTGATGATGGGCCAGACGACCCAACCTTAAGCTAAGACAACCACTTATTTACAAGTCTAAAGTCTGAGTAGAAATTAAGAGACTGTTTGATAATAAACACAAGAGAAGGGGGAAAGTGGGCAGAAAATGAGCCAGAAAGAAATAAAAACTTTCTTAGAAACAATTGTCCTTTGTCAGCAAATAAAGACATGGAATGGAAAAAAATTTTTTTTAGGGGGGTGAGGGTATCAGTATAATACCAGTTCCTATATAGTAACACTATAGAATCACTACCAACATCAGTGTTGTTACATATTAAAACCATTCTTATTTCTCTCTCTGCTTATTGTTGATTAATCCTAGCACAACATCGCACAGCCCCGTGGAAGCCTAACCTGCAGTATCTCCATGACCTCGTTAGTCTTCTTCTGACTGACAATGGGGTCCTTGAACAACTTGTTCAATTCTCTCTGCAACCAGTATGCATCCACTGACCGTGCCTCTAGCTTGTCTGAAGAACCACGCCCACTGGCATCCGATTCTTTCTGAAAATATAAAATAATAACAACAACAATAATAATATTAAGTTATAAAAATAATAATTATTATTCCAAGGGCTTTAAATTAATGTGGCTACACATCAAACCTACTCTTGTTACTTATACCATATGCTTCAGCAGAAATTCGGAATTAACCATCAGTGCATGCACATGACATGCCTGAGGAGATAGCTATAGTGCTCATTGCGTCTGACAACAGCGAATCTCCAAGACGATAACATTTGCTATCAAATGAGTACTCAAGTACCTTATCATACATCGTCATGGCAAGCTGATTAAAATTGACATATTTAGGATATTTTTAGAACAAAATTTCACGGATGCCAAATCGAAGTTTCAAAATTTCTAGGGGGTTGGTCATTTTCATGAAAATGATGAATATTTGGGGACAACGTCATAACGATTTTCAAGGGAGGGGCAAAATCATTTTCAGGGGAGCAAAATGCCCTCCTCAAAAATCTTTGTTATTACGCATTTCAAGTCAGTGTCACTTACGGCTGTTTTGAGGACTACATCATAGTCAGCCTCCATGCCTTCATCATCATCATCTGCCTCCACATCGTCGTCATCGTAGGCAACATTGCTGTCCCTCCGTCTCTCTGTGCCCCTCCCTTCCTCTTCTTCCTCCTCGTGAAACACGACAGCCACGCCATAACTCTCATCAATGGCTTCATCTACGATAACACCACAAATTATTCTAATTAAAACTGTTACAGTCCTAACACTAGGTTAGTAGTGTATGACAAGTTGGTATGCAATTCAGCCCTATTAAAAAAAACAACAACAACAAACAAAAAACAAACCAAAAAACAACAACAAACAAACAGAAACAAGGAGTGATTATGTTACCTTCTGCAGCTGCCGCAAGTTGCTTGTCTACTCCATAGTCCGTGATCTTCTTCCCCAGGCGTACAAGGAGAGCGTATCTTTCATCTCCCACTGAACCCAGCAGAGAGTTGATCTCTTTCTGCTTCTCTTTCTCCTTCATATGCTCCTCCTTCAGAGTAGCGAGAACCTCATCTGCCGCTCCACACAGTATGTCCCTGGGCTACGTACCGAGAAGTGAGCATGTGCAAAGATGGGACCACACACACACACATACACACCATCACCATATAAGCATGCAAAAACACATACATATTCATGCACAACATCACAGATGAGCAAAACATGGTAGACTATGCGTACAGTATTGATTGCATGCACTAACCCTTTACCTGGTCTCCAATACACTGCTGAATAAAAGACAAGAGAAGCTCATAAGAAGCTTTTGTCTCTTTGGTTCGGGGACGGTAGTAAACTCCACCTACTTCCACATTAGCACTTTGTTGGAGGGTCACTGAAGTGTGATCACTGTCTATTCGAGGACGTTTCCTAGACAATCATCATAAAAATATATACTATGCACTCCAATTAAATCAATTTTGGAGATAAATGTAATTTTACATGAATGTGTTTCCTCATCAGTAATTAAAAAAGAAGTAAATGAAATTAAATTACAATGAATTGGCAACAATAGAATTATGACTTACTTTTCTGGTTCATGCTTCTTTGACAGCTGTGAAGGTCTTGTCCGTTCTGCTTTGTCTCCCATCTTCATCCCTTCTAGCCGCCCACCTATTGATAGAGTTTGGACCTCTCCAGTAGCTTCATCTTTGCCCCTTTTTGGTGCAAGTGTCTTGTCTGCTTGCAAGACCAAATTGGAAGTCTTCAGAAACATTGCAGTATTTATAAATTGTAAAATAAAAATTGTGTGAACTTACAGCTTTGTACTCATACTGAAGTGACCTCTCTTTGGCATCAGCCATAACTGATTGTCAACTAGCTAGACGTTCCTACTACACACAATTAAAACAGGTGCCACACACGTCTATCCCCGAATGAGGCGCACCAAATCACGGAACTGCGACGTCGCCTCACCCGGTAAAGGTCGATGTCTGTAATTGGCACGCAGGGGGGCGGGGCTTGAAATTATCAAAACAAGCCCCACCCAGTTTGATTAAAACGGCGCATGCTAAGCGGCCAGCTGCAACGCAGCAACATAACAAAAATTAAGAAACGGAGAGTGGAAGGAAAGAAGGCGAAAGGCCGTGTACGAGTTATAATAAAAAGTTTGTGACAGGAGGAGAGCTGCCTGGAGCATCACCGATGTCAAAACTCGACCCCGTGGTGTACACTGAAGGCCTACTCCTGAAAAGGCAGCGAGGTCTTCGTCAGGGTAATGCGAAGAAGCTTAAATTTCAAGAACGGTTTTGCAAGCTCACGAGCACTTCGTTAGATTATTATGACCCTCAACCCAAGAAAAGGGTGAGTATTAAATTAGTTGGTTAGTGGTAGGGTGTGCAGGCAAGGTTGGTGGTGTTGTAGTCTTTCTATGCAATGTGCTTCCATTTTAGCCCTCTGTTTTGGACAGTTAGCTGAATGAAATCGGTAGTAGTGTCATATCAGGGAAATGTGGGAAGTGCAAATGCAGCATTGTGGAAAGGTTATTCAAGCTGTGCATAATCTCCATGTCTCTGAGATCCTCAATCCTTCCTTAGTCGGATACCAGAACTGTTTGAAGTTGTTTTTCAACTAGAGACTGGTCAACATCCTCTAGTTTGTTATTTGTTTTTGCTTACAGTTTCCTGGTTTGGTAGGTTGGTCTTGATAAGCATAATTGCCAGCCTAAGTCTTTAAGATACAGTAGCAATAGGTCATGTTATGTCTAATGGCTTCCTAGAGGTAGTAGATAATTGATTCTATTTTTTATTTTTTATTAACCCAAGTGGCCATATGACCACATATTTTTGCTCCTGGCTTCCTGAACTTAGCCCCAATCTGCACCTACTGTCCTTTCTACCATTTTCTCCCTCTCCCTAGTTTACTTATGCATTTGAAAATCCTAAATGTTTCGAGTGAGATTGCTTGATCTTGAAAGCCTCACCTGGAGAAGATTGCTAACTATCTCAATTGCAATGTGGTTTGGTATCATCAATGAGAGTGTAGTCCACTAACTTGTTCAGCTGACACTCAGTAATGGCTCTTGCATGTAAATTCTCTTACACTGCCAAATGTCGGCGGCTTTGTAATGAAAGTGTTGATCAGTTGTAACTTTTTGTCAACCCAGGAATAAGAAGATAAGCCTCAGATCAGCTTAATGGGGATGGTTAGAGGTGTTGTGCCATGCTCCCCTAGTGTGGTGTGTACTAAGAATCCATGAGACACTACAGATGCCTTTATAAGGCCATAGCTTAAGAGGTGTGTACTTTAGCAGTTGTGCTGCTTCTCTGTAAGGTTGTGTATGTGCATGCATGCAATGTTGATCATCCTCTCACCTCGCCGCCTTCAGACTTGTGGGGATGATGTGGCTTATTTTTTAACTTGGTACCTGTTTCTGTCTGGGAAACAACTTTGGTGAATTATAATTGTGTGATTTCCATGTTAGCTTTTAGCAGCTTTGCTGAGGGAGATGGGTGAGGTGAGGGTAGGTTGTAATAGTACAGGATAGTTGCATTCAGAAAATATGAACTCTGTGTTGTGTGTAACTTGAGTAAAATATTTCAATAGAATGTGTGGAATCAAAAATAAATTGATGGATCTCAATAATATCGGAGTCAAAATGTTTAGATGATTGTTTTAAATATACAGGTGTATCTGTGTCTTTTTAAGATCTAAATATCAAATATTCCAAGTTATTTTTGTCACCTCCAATCTTTTCAATCAATACCAATTCAGTCGTGTTAATGTTATTATTACATTGTTATTACATTTTATCATCGTCCTAAATCTAGTTGCACATTGCACTCTTTGTTCTATTTCTCTTCAATGCTATTCAGTGAGACAGTTAATTCATATACCTATGGAGTATTATTTTGGTTTATAGCCTAATGTATATCTGAGTCCAAAGTGAAGGCATTAGCAAGAACTGGATGGTATAAATTGTAACATTTTAGAAGGTCGTGGCTGGAGTAATGACCTGTCTTTCTGAAGACTTAGCCAGCCAGTACTTAGGGGACTCAGAAAAACCCCTTTATTAGTATGAGTATGAGTGTGTGTGTGTGTGTTTATTAATAACATGTGAAAAGCTTCACTTTCACACTGTGTCTGGTGTGCAGAATGAAGGACCGAAAGGACAGTTTGCGGTGGAGCAGATCAAGATTGCCGAGATTATGGCTAAAGACATTTTTGGAAAAGAGTATCCATACGCCTTTCAGGTGAGTGCAAAGATGTGCATGAAGTTAAGCTCACTTTTGCGTAACTAGATGAGAAAGATTGTGATAAGATATATTTACTTGAAGTCTCAGGTTATTTTTGGTTGTATATATCAGTGACTTTCATGAGATGGAATGATATGTAGGAGTTCCAACGTGAAGGGATCATGGCTTACTGTGTTTTAAAATAGTTTCCGAAGCATGATCTTCAACATATGGCTAACAGCAAGTGTGGACAAGAGATGTTTACAGTTAGAGTAATACCTGAAGTTTTTTCTCGGGGAAAAAAAAGCTTTTCAGTTGATTGTTTGTCTTCCCTGCCTTGCTCCAGCTTCTTTTTTTCTTCTTTTTGCTTCTTTAGTAATCAACAGTTTTTTTTCTTAGCTGTGACCAGATACAATTATAGTAAACAATTCGTGAGTGTATGATGAACATACTGGTGGTATGAGGGTGGAGATTTGTTGCTGTGTCATGGTTACGATGAAGTGGGTTTCAAGTTTTGCACCATGTAACTCTCAGATTGGAGACAACACAGAGATTATGTACTTTGTGGCTCACACAGAAGAGGAAATGTTGCAGTGGATTGACGCTTGCAGGCACGGTAAGCTCGTAATGGATGTTCACGTGTGTGTGTGTGTTGTTTATGAGCTGTTACTTGTGTAAAATATGTGTGCTAGTGTGTTTATTGACATCTTGGGTGGGCGGAGTTCTCCAGGTTGAACCGATTTATTTCTTTACTAGGCCGTGATACTTGTTGCGTTGTGGCCATGGCTTGTGGGTCACTCAGAAGTTGGCTACAATGGCACATGCGCACACATATATACCATCTTCATGTGTGCTGTGTCCCCCCTTGGAAATTATTTCATATGCTTAATTGCGCTGTCTACTCCGAGTAGTATTTCCTTTCTGATGTACGCCATGTACCCGGGAAATATTTCCTTCCACATTTGCACTGTTCAGCCTGGAAGTGTTTCCTTGCACTCCAGTTTATTATAGAGATTCTCCATTCTAGCTGGGATGACGTATTTTAACAAGTTCGGAAATGAGTATCAATTTTATGGGATAGTTTGGCTGTTGCAAGATGGCTGTAGTGCCAGCAGAAATCCTACAGTAAATCCTCAGTCCAAAGGCTTCCAGTGTGTGTGTCATTTGTGAGTCTGTGTGAGAGCACATACACAAGTGTGTAGAATGTATGTACTTGTGTATGTATGCATGCTAGTGGTGTTCGTACGTGCGTTAGTTTGAGTGCATATTTAGTATTCCACCCACCTATATTTGCAGCCGTGCTAATTAATTTGCGCATGGCTCATTCGACTCTATTTGCAGGACTCTCGATTAGAAGGACATGTAAGCCTGCTTTTATAATCATTGGGAAAGAATGAAGACAAATAAAGAAACAACAAGTTAGATTGGTTTCTCTGGGAATTGGTTCGAGTCTTTCACATAGTAATAAACTTTCAGTTTGTCCTTCCTTGGTGTTATTGTTGCCATAGTGAGCTCCTAAACTGTGTTTCATCCAGGCGCAGTCGTAATGGACTGCTAAGTAAAGGAGAAGGCAGGGTGATATAAAAAGTCCAAAAACATTATTTTTACACACACAGAATCCTTATCTTTTAGAAATAGCTTTTGCACAACTCATTATGTTTTCAACAACAAGAACCAACTGGAGATCTACATGTATGTGAGTGTTGGCTTGTTGCCGTTGAGCGTTATCATTCCTCAGCAAGTATGTGTACACTCCTCCCACTCGACCCTCCATCATCTGCCTCAGTTCAACAGAGTCAAAGACTGAAATGTACCATACATTGTAGTTATCTACTATATATATGACATATACATGTAGCATTAATACATTTAAAGTTAATTATTATTGTTGACATTATTATTATTATTATTATTATTGTTGTTGTTGTGTTTATTCCATTCAGTGGCACGAGATGCTGGTAACTCCCTCCTGAGCCACCATCATCATGGAGTGTTTGGCCTCGTCAACAAGGGGAGGTGGAGCTGCTGTGCTAACCCGCGCAGGGGATGTCCTGGGTGTTCCCCCAGCTCGGGCTCTGACGGTGCTAAGACTGGTATGTTCACATGTGTAGTGCCTGCATGTGTGTGCACTTAGACTATGTAAGCAAGAGGATATTGTTTATTGTCTTGTGTAATATTAGTGGTTGAAGTTGTATGAGGTAAAAATGTGAGAAGGAAGTGAAAGGTGATAAAAGCAACATTTATTCCTGCTCTAGTTGTTCAGTTGTTTTACTCCTTACAACAAATCTTAAGTTTTTTTATTACTTATTTTTATTTATTTTTTTTGGTGTTTTTATTTTTAATTTTTTTAATTTTGCGTGATTATGTGTTTGTGGTGTTTTGCAGCTGAAGTCAGTACTGTCAGCCTCAAGGCAACTCCTCCCACTAGTAAGAAGAGTCCTCGGTTTGAGCACAAGTTTTCTAAATCAGTGGACACCATCAGCAACGGCTCCATGGACTCCGAGGATGAACGAGTGGCAGCAGTTCCCAAGATACGTCGCTTCACTCTGGCTGACCCTCTCATGATGCCCGTCACGTAAGCTTGCTCCTCTCCCCTCCTCTCTTTCTATCAGTCAATACTTATGTGTGTGCTCTTGGCACTTACCCATGTTGATTTTTATATAACTAGTTATCTACAAACATACTTGTGCTCTTGGTTGTTGTTGTTATTGTTTTTTGTTTTTTTGTTCTTTAGACTACTTAAGTGCTCTGAGTGTTAATTTTTTTATAATTTTTTTTCCCAGATGCTTTTCATCCTTTCGTTTAGGAAGTGAAATGATTATTTTTGAGCATATGAGCTGTTACTTCTATTTTTAGACTAGGTGAAGTTATGTTGTGAGTAGCTGAAGTGTTGGTTAGGCTGTTTGCTTAAGAAGGCTACTACAGATCTCATTCCGTGTCTGCAATGTTTGGTTGGACAGGAACACAAACTGTCAAGATTTATACAACTGCAGCAAGTGTTGGTTTTAGCGAAGCACGGTATTTGGTTCTTGACTAAGTTTTGATGAATACAAGTTTCTTTTTTTTAAAGCAGTTCTTGTGTTCAGTTGTTTGGCAAATATACAGTCTCAATGTAGATGTTATGTTTTTATGAAGGAGTTGGGATTTTGTAGTGTTTTCAGAGAATGTTTTCACTTCTCAAAGAAGTCCCGCCAGAGATAATGGTACACTGTTTTTATGGCAACACCACACATGATACCCTCCCCCCCCCCCCCCCCCCCCCCCCCCCCCCCCAACCCCCCCCCTTTTCTGGTTTTTTATACATTGTGACACTATGTGAAGAATGTTAGGTTTTAGAGGAGAGCAGAAAACTTGAGTTAAACCAGACTGTGTATTTAACTGAAAAAGATATACGGTTGTTTTATGTTTATTTTTTTTAGGCCTAAGAAATTGAAAGCCATGAAGTCTAACAACAATGAGAAGGAGAGTTCTATTGAAGAAGAACAGGTTGATGAGGAGTTGGAGATGAAGGGGGAAGAGAACCTCATCAATAGCTCCAAGCGGACTAACAAACCTCAGCCACAGGTTAAGAAAAGTGCAGTGAACAGAGCCAGGTCATTGACCTCATCAGAGCTGGACAATCGCAGTGACAATGACGCAGTCAAACTAGAGGAAGTTAAGAAAGAAGACTCGAGCTCCGTGGACGAAGAGGAGCTCAACAAACTTGGAGAGAATAAGACAAGAGATTCACCTTCTCCTAGCATCGGTGAGTGAAGGAATTCTTTAGAAAGCTAGAGCGTACTTTTTTGTGGTTATATTTCAAAAGGTAAGCACTAAGTGTACCAGTACCATTTTGTTGATTCCATTTTTTGCATCAGGTCAAGTTCCAGAAAACCATCAATCAACTGGTTTACATTGTCTTTATATGAGGGTGTTTGTGAGCCCACTAATTGCAACCAGCTGTTTAAGTTTTTACCATGGGCAGTTCATTTCCCATTGCGTACCACTTAAGGTATTCATTTGCTGTGTAGTTCTAGAAGGGAAAAACAAAATTGGAAGTCCTGATCCCACAGGAATGCTGTTGTGTCTCTCTAGAGACTATAATGACAAGAATTCATCGCTCCCTTCTGTAGCATAAGAGACGGTCAATTAATGAAATTCATTCCATCTTGGAATGTTCTTGGTTGCTATGTTTAGAAATAGTTGTGGTGGGAACAATTTCTTTTTCCAGCTGCCTTAAATTGCACCACACACACAAGCACAACACCAATGTTGTTTGTTGTTGTTGTTTATTTACAGACAGTGGCTGTGGGATTTCTCGTCCCAGCTCCCAGACGGACACTATGGACATGAGAATCCATCGAGCAGAGAGCGTGGGGAAGAAGTCCGTGCAGTCGGTAGTGTCTGACCAGGGTGTGGTATCCGATGACAACAACAACAAGCAAACATTCGGCAAGGAAGTGATCATGGAAGGCAAGTGTTAAGTCATGTGTGATGTAATGAGATGGTATGAATATTGTTTTGAATATGTTTGGGGTCATGTAGGGCGGAAAGGCTAAAGTACATTGCTTCCTCTTTTAAATTGGGAAATACTCTATTGTATTCTCTTCTTTAATAATTTAAAGAGAATGCTAAGCTGTTGGCAATATAATGTCATATCTTTTATTTTGAAATGAATTATCGTGTGGCACAATATTCATCATGTTGACTTGAGGTATCAGGAAGTCTTGCATGTAATAGTCTGTACCATCACACATAATGTATTGTTCGTACTGAATGTTCTCTTATCTGTGTATTCACACTGACAATACGTGTATGTGTTTGTGTGTGTCATTCCTGGCATACACTGGGCCTTGTTGTAGTAAGGTCAACCTCACTTATCATCTCTTTGGGGGAAGCCATTTAAAATAGCTAGGTTACTAAAGCAACCCTGGTTAACCGAACTACTAAGTCTGTGGGAGATGACACGTCCTCATGTTCACATACACATAGCTGGCTGCTCAGCCAGTGGATGTGGCATAGGTTACGCTTGGTGGGCATTATATATAATGTATACATTGGCCTCTAAATCTGTTGTATTTTGTTTGTTAAATTTTAAACCTCATAAAATAATCCAGACATAGTAGTTCTGCTGAAATAGTTGGGTGTTAACATGTTAATTGCCATGGTAATTCCATGTGATGTACAGTTATACTTATGCATGGTAACATATATGTATTAATATCATTAAGAAATGAACCTGAAATCATAGGTATGCAACTGAGTTGGATGTAATTATTTATTTATTTTTAATTTCAGAAACGGATGGGCCAAGCAGACCGAGTGGGAATAGAAAAATGTCGGAGAAATCCTGCAGCTCAGATACGTCTGAAACAAAAGAATCTCCCAAAACTCCTGTAGACAAGAACAGCATGGCGTCATCGTCAAGTGGGCAGGCCACTCCAAAGAATGACCAGACGCTGGCATCTCCAACTATACGAGTCGCAGAACATGTGGACGCGGTAAAACTACGGCAACGACCTTTGTCCTATGTCAAGCAGCGCCCCACCTCCTCATTGTACGACTCCAGTGGGTCTGAAATGTCGCGCTCCATCACACCCCAGCATCGGAAGCTCCTGAATCAGATGAGCTCGCCCTCAGGGTCAGATAGACCAGTGGTGAGTGAGCACGAGGGTTTCATTTGAAAATATGACTGCATAGAATGGAGGAGGTGTGGTTAAAGATTTTGTTTCAACAGGTTTAGTTGTTTACCATATATCCATGTTGTTTGATTGTTGGCTTTTTTGTTGTTGTTGTTTTGTTTTGTTTTTTATTTTTTTTATTTTTGTGAGTGATTAATTCATTCCATGCATGTACATACATGCATACTTACTACAAACTGTATGTACTCTATTATTGCAATGGCACTGACTCATTGACTGTATGACCTCACCTCTCCCTCTCTCTCAAGCTACTTGGAATGTTTTAGCAGTAAAAAATTGTAACTAGGCTACGCTACTAAAATGCAGAGGCAGCCCCTCCCATGGCTCTGGCGCCAAAACAGGATGGCAGGAGGTAATATTGCGAGGCAAACAGTCAGGCATCTCGTACTGAGTCCTATACATTATACATACGTACTGGACATACGTGACTGCCACCTGCTACTGCTATGTAGCTGTGCTGGCCAGATAAAGTGGTTTAATTGACAAGTAGTTAGGTTGAATGTGGGTAGGGCAGATTATTTTGACTTCGACTAATGGATTTCGTGGTATTTGTTCTCTAGAGTGTAATCAAGGGACCTGCCATTTCCCTGGACATCCAGTATATGCCAGTGTTCAAACCTCTTCATCAGGCATGTCAGGTAAGTGTCATCCTACTGAGCATGTGCAGTGGCCTGGTCATTTCAATGGAAAGTGACTTTACTGGACACTTTTTTTTTTACCCTGTATCATATTAGGATGGCAACTTAGAGCTACTCAAGGAAGAGCTGAACTGTAGTGATCTACTGGACCTGGATGAACCTTCCAATGGTACCATTCCTTACTCTGCCCTCTTCCTGGCATACATCAACGATCATTTCCAGGTGTGAATTGATGGAAGTTAGTGGGTGTGGTTGATAATGAAGGAATCAGATTAGTTGCATGTACAGTGCTTCCAGCTTAAAGAGCAAACTTTTTGAAACACTATGATATGATCAATTTTATCTCACAAAACTGTAGTTACAAATTTCTTGTCACTTAAAATATAGGTTAATACAAACACAGCACCACAAGGTTCCTCAGAAACTTCAAACCAGACTTCTCCCATAGACTCAAATACATTATCGCCATTTTATTTTGTCGTCATTATTTTCTACCGTGTCGTCACCGGATCGTCATTCAATCCTCACCCGTGTTGAATTCGTCATTATGATGCGGTCCAAACGGTACTTTCCCTATTAATTTCTTGCCCGCGTGTAGGTACTTTCCCTTATTAGAAATTGCTGCATGCTAATTAACTTTATTCAACTGCGATAACTCACACAGCTAACGAGAATAGTTTAAATTACTGGTTGATATTGCTAAAACTATTAATACCAGAAGTATTTTCCAGCAAAGATAATGTAGCAGGCCCTGCTGACCCTCTCCTGGTGATGCTCAAGGTCATCTAGTAAGTATTAGTCATTGTTGAAGCTGTCAGTAGATGATGCCACTGGTAAACTTGGACTAAAGAACTGGATTTTACCTCCCACACCAAGCCTACACTATGCCAATGCTGACCAGTCATTCTTCTGGAACACATAATTTATATACATTTTCTTATTATAAAGTTGCTATATCAGATTTTTTTATTTAAACGTCATGCCTAGATTTATTCATTCTTGATAATGCACCTTCATAACAGAAAACTGGTAAAAATATAATGTAAATGTGTGACAATATAATATTATGACTAATGACAACATCAGAGGGATTCCAGAAGAGCCTGAAAAGTGCCTGTCAGAGTGAGGTGGAATCAGGACGGATGAATGTTTCACACATCAGTGTGCAGCCTAGCACATATAGCAAAATTAGATGCAGCAATATTAAGTATTAGTTCACATTATGAACTATATTTTTTTCTCCAGGTCTCCCAAGTTTTGTTTACAACCTAGCTAACTATTCTAAAACTACTAGTTTAGACATAACTTGTCAACTAAAATCTAAATCACTGATTACTCACATCTTAGCTACTAATCCAGAGCGCAGAAGAGGTGCTACAATCACTGAATCCTCTCATCAAGGTGCCTCTGCGTGTCCATTCTTGGCAGGCATTTCAGGAATGCTTAGTTCCTCTGTTTTCGGCTTCACCTGGTTCTAAACAGCAGTACCGCCAGTCCCCTCCTAGTACGTCCTCTAGATGGACGACAAGAAACTTATTTTCTGGCCAAAGTGCAGAAACTAGCTACCACTTCCAAGAACGCCTTAGCTTGCACCCGGAGAAAGAAACACAATAAGTAGTGTTACCCGCTTTTTTGCCGCCCGGCAATAATTGACTTGAGTGCGCCTGCGCTAAGATTTTACGTAGCGATTTCGTAGAAGGCATACCGCTAAAAGCTGAATAAACGTCATCTGACGTCATCAAATGGCGATCTCTGCCGCAAAAGCTGATAGCCAGCCAAAATTTTCCAATTTTTTCCACTAAATATTATATTTCAACACACACAAAATATATATATGAAACTTCAATTATTACTCTATGTTCTGACAAGTCTAGAAAGGTCCAAGTATAAAAACACAAGAATGCTGGCTTAAACACTTTTGGTACTTTTTTGCTACATTTTTGGCCATAAATTTTGAAATTTTTGAGTAATGAAATTAATTTGGTGCACCAATTTATTTTTTAAATAAACTTCACATTACATATTTTGTATGTGCTAAGTGAGAAAGGTCCAAGTATAAAATTGTTTTTTTTTCCTGGCTTAAACACATCAAATTTTGAAAACGATAAAATTCAGCCTCTTCAAGGTGTCATCTACCACACGAATAACCACAAAACCACAAACTAATTTGATGTACCTATTAACATAGCCTTAATACATCTACATACAAAAAATAAACTTTGTAGACTATTTTGTTTCCCTGCAGTGGAATAAAAACAATAACACAGTCAAAATTTCAAAACGTTTGCTCTTTAAGCTGGAAGCACTGTATACATACATATTATATGTGTACTTACATGTATCTGGCTGGGGAGAAGTGAGCAGTTATTTTACATGACCACGGACAGTCATTATGATAGCTTTTAATTTAAAAGCACACTGGTATCTGTGATGATTTGGACAGCTTTCAGTTTTTGGTGCTGCGTCAACTGTTAAATTGATGTATTTGTTTGCATATATGTGACCGGATTTGGGAAAATCCGCCTAAACGCGGCAAACAATTTTTTTCAGTATCACCGGGTAAAGCCTTATGGGTCGATTTTTTTCGAAAACAATTTTATGGCAGAAATAGATAGACATCAGTTAGCTCTAGCTTATTACGCAGTTGTAAGCTCTGGCGTGCTCTAGAACTCACACTAGGAGGCTAGAAACACTAGCCGGTTGGACTCGTGTACGGAGAGTTGCTAAGAAATTATTGGCGGGCTTTTCACTAACAGCCGGGAAAAAACTGTAGCTAACTAATTCACTTACTATTCTACATAATTCACGTACTCACGCAATTCTCGTCATCATAGTTTCTTAAGGAGCCCCGCATTAAGCCTTTTAGACTTCTTTCAATCCGCCTGTAACCGGTTTATTCCATAGTGTCCCGGAGACACGCAGTAATAGTATACGGACACAAGGCACGCCCCCTGACCTTAGCAACGCCTTTACCCGGCGTTTTTTTCGAAATCAGCAAGAATAAGTTTAGCAAAAATACTGAAGTGTTGTAGTGCGTAGGGCGAAGACGGCTTGTGCTACAGCTTCCAAATTAGGAGGAAGGCATCCCAAGGCCCCGTGCAGCCTACTGATAGAATAAATTAGAAGACTTTAGATGCCGCGTTTAGCCGGGTTTTCACAAATCCGGTCACATATAAGCGTGGATGTGTGTGTGTGTGTGCGGGTAAAGTGTTTTAGTGTGTGTGTGTGTGTGTGTGTACGGGTAAAGTGTTTTAGTGTGTGTGTGTGCGGGTAAAGTGTTTTAGTGTGTGTGTGTGTGTGTGTATGGTTTTTGGCAGACGATGGTGACACTGCTGGAACACGGAGCGAACCCGGACACCGTGGAGCCGATGGAGAAGGCGTGTCTGCTGCAGTGGGCGTGTGAGAAAGGAGTGCTGGACATGGCCGACGTCCTCATCAAGTACAAGGCAGACGTGAACAAGAAGGACATCAATGGGAACAGCCCTCTCATGGTGGCTTGCAGGAATGGTCACCTGGACATCGTGCAGCTATTGCTGGAGAGGTAAGTGGGTGCTATTTGGTGGGTGTGGTTCAATGGGCGTGGTTCTGTGGGGTAATGAGCCCCGGTTGTTGGTGAGGTGTATTTCTCTCACAAGGATTGTCTTGGAATGATAACCTTCACAAGAGTTTTGGTTTAGCATCCGTAGAGTGAAAAGATAGCTCCATTAGGGACTCTTAGACATGTGAACACTATCGCCCTACAGGACCTCTGGCAAGTGTTAACAGGACAAACATGGTTGTTGACAAGTGATGGGGTAATGGGAATATTTGGGGGGAAGGGAGGGGGGAATTTGTGCTCTAGGAGTCGGCCTAACATTAGCAACAGACAATCCAGTTCATGTATTCTTGTGTTAATTACAAAGGGAAATTTTCTTCGGTTTGTTTTCTTGTTAGTTTCGCTAAGAGTAGTTGTCTTTTGTAGCTAATGTTTCATAAAGAAAACCTCATTTGTCATGCACGATCACCTCATAATTACTACGCCGTGTTGTGTGTGTATGTGTGTTTGTTTGTATAGTGGAGCTCATGTAGACAATGACAACGCCATCCAGCGCACTCCACTCCATGAGGCAACTGAAGCCGAGTACACAGACATCATGGAGCTGCTCCTCAGACAGAGCGAAGTGGACCCAGCTGCCAGGGACAATAAAGACCACACCCCTTATGATATTGCCTACTCGAAGAAGAATGACCAGGTCTGTTTGTTTTAAGTATTAGAAATAAAAATTTTAAAGGTGCTGGTTGATAAATTATTGGCAGCTAGTTTTATTAGTGTTTTTGTTTTTGAAAGCGTATGAGATTTATTAGAAAGAGAAGATTTAGTAAACTGTCACTAATGGCCTCCTTAAGCTGGCCTGGTGTTTTTGACAAAACAAGGCAAAGTCTAGAGCATTCATGAAATTATTCTTCAGCAGTGTGAATGTTTATGGCCTCCATCACACACTCGTAGAAGAATTTTGTGTACCTCTGTGAACGACTGAGCCTCCTGTCTGTTCCTGTTTGTTTTTCCCGCTCCTCATTCTCCTCCTTTTTGTCTTTGTCATTCTCTCCTTCCCTTTCTGCCTCCGTACAGCTAATGAGAATGCTTCAAGTGGCACTCCCCAAGGACCTCCAGCCTTACACTGTTACTGCGTCCACTGCAGAAATCTCCTCCCAAATGATAACCAATATTGTTTTCAGCAACTCTGACACAATCATCACTGGATCTCGAGATTGTAAAGTAAGTGATGGAATGAGTGTGACGTTCAATGGTGGAGTCTGTGTAGACAACAGACGCACATGTGTATGTGGGCTTTAATACTATACAACTGTATGTGCGAGCTGAGCTGATGGCCTGTGAAGATAAGCGTTTCGGCTCGTTGATTGCAATTCCTATTATACAAGCATGACAGATAGATTTAATAATGATGCATTAACCTTATTTGACTCTCTCTCTCTCCAGGTCAAATTTTTGAACGGTTCGAATCTGTCTGAAGTGAGCAGTATATCTATGACAAATACCGTCTTGGACGTGTCGACTTTTAACGAGCAGCATGTGGTAATGGCCTCCACTTCCATCCAGCTAGTGGACTTGCAATCACAGGACAGAAGACGGACTATCGCTGATGATGTTGCAGATGATGAAAACCTCGAAGATCCGCCCCTTCATCTTGCCCAGTTTGGTCCGACGGGGAAAGTGGTCACAGCTTCTGTCGAGAGTAATGTTCTGAAGTTGTGGCCGTCCATGTCAAGTACGTCCAGCCCACATGTGCAGCCGGAGGCAAGAATACAGGTCCAGGATGACAGCAACTCTACTGGCTGCATATATAGGTATACATATGTATGTACACTTGTCTCTCTGGGAGTGTGTGTGTGTGTGTGTGTGTGTGTGTGTGTGGTGATTTTGTTGAAAGATAAGAGATATGTGTGTGTGTGTGGTGATTTTGTTGAAAGATAAGAGATATGTGTGTGTGTGCATCTCTCCATATAAAAAGAATAGTTGTACATTAATAAGTATTCACAACCCATCTACAATGCCCTGCCCACCTTTTCTCTATGCTACTCTTTGTGTTTTTGTTGGTATCCTCTAATTTTTCCAGTTTCTTGGAAATGTATATTTTACTAATTGAACTTCTTGTTGACAGTTTATAGTGTTTTTTTTTTCTTTTTCTTTTTTTTTGAGAGAGAGAGAGTAGGGAGGGAGAGAGGTTTTTACCTACTACATGCTCTGCTATCCAATCTGACTTGTTGTTCCCCTTGATGATGTTTGCGTACACGTTACAGTCAACATAACAATTTTTAGGAAAACAAATATTTACAGCCAGTGTGAATGTGGTTCACTTTCAGTTTGGCCGTCTCTTCCAATCCCGAGTGTCCATGGATAGCGGTTGGTTTCCAGCCGGGAGAAATGCTGAAACCTAAGGGCTTCAAGCTGGTGTACTGCTACAACTGGAACACTCGGTCTATTGAGCAAATATTTGACGCAGGTAAGGGAGAGGTCAAAAGTCAGTTAGTGTTGCTGTGTGTACATTGTGTTTGTGGGTTGTAATGTGGATTGAATTGATTGCAAATACATGGTTTTACTACTTTTATATAATATCTATTTCCTTTAACTTCTCTACTTTAACTCTATTGGGATAATAGTAGCTGGTCTGCCTATGGCTATTATTATTCTGTCCATAGCAGATTTCCAAAGGCATCGTGGTGGTACCTTTTCTTTTTCCATTATGATTCATTTTGCTTTTGATGTAGCTGGCATTTGTCAGTGTCACATCAAACCACAAGTTCAGATTTTTTTTTGTTTGTGTTTTTTTGTGGAAGTGCAGATTTTTTATTTATTTATTTATTTAATTGTTTATTACTTTTTTATTTCAGTCAGTATTCATGTATATATATATATGCTCTCACTTTATGTGTATGCGCTAATTATTAAAGTTTTGCTGCATTTACTCCACCTCACTGTCTCTTTGTATTTTCTTTTGCTTCAGGCGCTGGAGGATTGGATACTGGAGTGGCAGCTGCATTCTCTCCTGATGGAAAGTAAGTAACAGAAATGTCTCTTGTAGACATCACCCTTGTCAATCTTCCATCACGCCAGAGCTGTGAACACAGTCATTAGCTATACACGCTCACAAACATGGGAACTTGCTTGTTGAGGTACTTGTATGACAAGAGATGTCACGGCAAGTCGGCTGGGGACAAGAATCTTCCATTTTTAATTCTCCCATTTTTTGTGTGACTTTAATGTGAACAATATTGCTCAGTGTGATATGTTTGTTTGTTTGTGTTTGGCCTGTGTATTTCTAGACATCTTGCCATTGGGTGTGGTGAGCACCTGTGTGTGTGGGAGGTCAAGTCAGGTGATCTCCTGCAGAAGTTCAACATTGCCAAGGAAGAATTGGTTACTTGTCTCTGCTACTCACCCAGCGGCCATCACCTTGCCGTGGGTCTCAGCTGCGGGCAAATTCAAGTCTTCCACACCATCTGTGGCTTTACCTTGTTTAGCCTTCCTTGCATCTCGGTAAGAGCTCTGCTCACCAGCTTGCGATAGTCTCTTCTGTCGCAATGACATAGAATTTCCATTTTGAAATGTTTGTGCACGCATGTAGCGCATGTGTGTGTGTGTGTGATTAGTCACACAATTTTCACCTCTCTCTAAAGACTTCTTAGCATACTTCTGCCTAATAATGCCATTAATTCAATGAGGATTGTTGTATACCTTACAACTGCTCTAGTCCATAACTGCTCTTACAGAACTATTTCCTCCCTAATATGTGTTGAAATTCAATACTGTGTATTTGATACAGTCACTAATATTGACGTAGCATGTGCACACACACACACACACTCAGCTTCACTTTGCTGTTTTTTTTTTTTTTTTTGGTGTGTTATTATGTACAGTGGAAGTCTCCAGTGACCGCAATATCCTACTCCAAGTGTGGAAAGAAATTTGCAAGCGGCTATCGGAATGGACTGCTGAGACTCTGGGAAGGTGAGACTAATTGAATTATCCTTTTTTTTGTTCTTTCTTTCTTCTTTTAATACTCACTGAAGTTCTATAAATTAATTGGATTTTAATAGCCCAATTAGTGCACACTGAGAGTCAGAGGTGTTCCATCGAGTGGCCATTTTAATGTCTTCTGTTCCTTGTTTGGTTTTCATTCTGCAGCTGGTGTAGGGGAGAAGGAAGAGGCCGCCAGTTGATGTCACTTACAGGAACTATCAGGTGTATTTGTGTAGTGTATGCGTGTATGTAACATTGTGTAATTGAACGTCTTCACCAACTTCGTGCGTGGATGTGTGGATCACAGACAGCTTTACACCCACCTCAAGGACTCATTTCTTGAAACCATGTATATATATATATTTTGAGTGTATATGATGTGTGTTATGTGTACATGCTGGTATATATTATTTTTGTATGATAATTTCACATGTTACATGATCATTGCTTTAACATGATGATGATGATGACTATAATGCTGGCTAAATGGTGATGTCAAGCTCGTGTTGTGATTGAAGCTGGAGCTAAAAGATAGAGATTTCATGTTTTATCATGTTAGAAATTTATGGGCATTGATCATGTTTATGCTCAATTAAAATTAAGGGTAGGAAATGTTTAACTATTTGAAGAAGTGCAACCATTACTCCTTGAGGCACTCTGACATTACATACTAGCGCACAATACGATACCACTAGTCACCTGGTGTAGTTATGGTTCAATTTTACATTTATTTCATTTTAATAGTTTTTTACATTTTTTTAAAGTTCAGTATTTCAATTGAACTATCAAACTTACACATGCAAGACCTCTGCCATCTTGCAAACTAGCTATGGTTAAATTAATTGGCTTAAACTGCTAACTAAAAACAACCTAAATGGTTGCACTATTATAGTCTGACTACAATTAGGTAAGGGGATATTCTAGAAACTGCCTGACTTTGCAATGGGTATGGGACACAAACAACTCGAACTTACTGCATATAAATGTAAATTCCACCATAGTTACTATGTTTTGTGAACTATCATTTTAGTTTGGCAACTAACTAAATCAAAGTGTTCAGCAGTTTTAGAACTAAATGGTATTTAAATAGTTCAGAACAATTTTTGAATAAAGTTCGCTATTATTGCTTTCAATTCTAAATCATTTTAGTAAAAATACTAGCTATTTTAGCTATAATAATTTGTTATTTAATAGAAAATAACTAAATCTAGATCAGAAACAGTAAAATAATAACTAATTTGCATAACCTTTAAGATTAAAAACTATATTAACCAACACTACTTTAGTTACACTACAATGACAAAAAAATTAACTAGTTTATTTTTTTTTTAGACACTCTTGTTCCTTTGTAATACTGATTTCAAATGGGTGACTTGCAATATTGATATATTTGCTTGTACAAATAATCTAGACAGATAAAATATCAGAAAAATAACTTTGTTCACGGCACGCTGCATCCAAGAGAAGGAAGCAGCCGCTAGCATTATTGGCGAGCGAGCGTAGCGAGCGAGACACTTACAGGGGTAACACAATCGAAAATCGGGGATGTTTGTTTATTTATTTATTTATATATATGTTTGGACGTATGTATGTCATTTTGTACTTTGACCCTCCGTATTTTTGTGTTCGCTCCGCGTTCGACCTCGTCCCAGTCTTCACTAAACAGAATCCTCCGGTCTAGCGACCATTACCCGTATCGCCTTAGAAATTGAATTGTTTACGGCTTTGAATTGTTTTGCGGGTGCAGTTAAAACTCAATAACTGATGGGAGCTCCATTTCTATTCGAGTTAGTGGCGGTGGTAAGTTAATACGCTATTTGTCACAGTTATAAGCCCTACTCAACAGTGTTTACTTGAAAATGCATTGTCCTCTAGACGAATCACGAAGGTAAGTCTTGCGTAGGTATGTTCAGTTGTGTGAAAGTATTGTGCGTTACAACTACTATTAAGAATATCACAAATAAAATTTTAAATAACGTGACTTGATTTTGTTGCTTCTTTTTCAATTCAAACAGTTGCGGGGAGTGGTTACTATGGCATTGAAACCCCTTTACCACATACGTAATTTAAAAACTCGACTTTATTTTAGTAGCTTGAGTGTTAGTTGTTAAAATCAATCATTTAACAATAGTTTAGTTTAAGGCTCGCTCGCCATTTGTGCTCAAGCACACCACTAGTAACATGCAGTACACGAATATGAGGCGCCAGCATCAGCCAGATTGGATAATTGTTGAGGGGTTCATTAATCAACGATCTTTACCTACTCAAAACAATGCGGGGTTTTCCCCGCACAATGTTGTCTGTTTGCTGGCGCGTAGGTATACATGTATCGCTGTTAGAGAGGCGTGTCTTCAGTGAAAAAATGGACGCTCGTTCGGCAAGAAACGCGCCTGGTCGGAGTGAGCACTGTTCTATTCTGATTTCTAACCTACCTGAGGAATGGTTTCAATTAGAAGAAGATGGCAAAGTGAGTATTAGTTTATGGCTATGGAGTATAGCTATAGTATTTCACTGCCAGCAGAGACTGGAAAAATAGCTAGCAAGCTGGAATTAACTGAACATTCAGAACAAGCAGTGTTACTTGATCTCTTCAACTTATCCATGTTAAAAAAATACATAAAATAAATGAGGCACCAAAGGTGAAAACCCTAAGCGCTACTATAGTAATTTATACACTAACTAGCTATTACAAAATCATTTCTCAGACCAATACAACAATTTATATGATGTATCAGTTAATATGTAGCTCGTGCACAATGAAAACAATAGATGAAAAGCTAAGCATGTAAAGGACACTTGTCTCACCACTAGTTTCAAAGGGAAACTATAATTCCAACATTTGGTAAAACCTCTGAGACCATAAAGCAATACTTCCGCGGGCAGCAAGAAATTGTTTGCTCGCGTGATTATGATGTGACAAAATTGTCTAGTACAATATTTTGATGCCTTTTCAATATTCTGGAAGCTGCCATCTTCATTATCTGCTGTTGTATAATAAAATGACTGACTGACTAACTGACAAATTGAGTCATTCTCAGGCATAGTTAATAGCAAATCCCCAATATAAATGGATAATCATTACTTGTAAGTTTCATTCTTTAGGTTGCGTTCACTTCTTAATTTGTTGATTCAGCTAATGTAGCATAAAATAAGTGTCTTACTCTTGTTTTATGTACTAGTTTAAGGTCATTTCAATAGCTTGGCCACCACTAGGAGGACCATTTGGGAGATGTGACCATTTGTACCTGGTTATCTCTATTCCTTATCTGTAGTAAAAAAAATTTTTTTTTTACCTATCTGGGTAGAAAGTTTATAGTTTTTAGCCACAGCCTGGATGCTTAGACATGACCTGTTCGTGTTAAAATAACATTATTATGTAGCTATGGTGGAAAGAATTATTAAATTCACCAGCAACATTTACTGCCTTTGTGATAGCATAGTGACCTGTGTATGTATCATTGTCTATGAGCCACATACGAGTTTACAGTAGCTTTTTAGTAGAGTTATTTAAATATTTCCCTACTCCAGTTTCAGTAAGAAAGGAAAGAAGGGAAACCATAGTGGCACTTTTTACGCTATGATTCGACAGCTTTCCATGATGTGGACTATAAACACTTGTATTGTTCAGACAATTTATATGTACATCTGTTTAGGGTGCTGGCACATAGCAACTTGCCTGGGCGCCTTTAGTAGCGCACTCCAGACCACAAAGTCACTCGCTCTGTAACAAATTAGTGCCCGTGAAATGCAGCTGTGCCTCACTCACCAACTACCAACAAGTGATGTCAGTTGATGTCCAATAGCATGTGTAGATGACAAGGATGAGTTGTAAAGTAATGGCTTATGAGTAATCAGCTAAAGTCAAGCTTGTGGCATGCCTCAGCCAAATGATGACCCAATAGCCAAGATATATAATTTAAAACAATAAGGAGGATTTACATTAGTCACTAATTGAGCAAATGTTTATGGTATCATCTACAAGTCCCATATCTTCAAACTTCTGTTTATTTTCCTTATTTTTATTCTCTATTATCTATCTAGTAATACTTGTGATCGACGACGATGTACATTCATGAATTAATGAGCTAAAACACGCAGACGCGCAATACTTGTAAACTAGCGCTGAATTACCGGGTAAACCAAGAGCATGGGGCAAACTGGTTAGCAACCAAACCCAGTAGAACAAAAATGGATAGTACACGAGAGTGACAGAGAAACAGGAAAGTAGCTTTCTTGAACTAGCGCTGAATATCGGAGTAAACCAAGAGCGCAAAATTGTAAAGAAGGAAAGGGTCAGGCTACACTAGACTACTGGCTAGTGAATTCGTTAGCTACCAAACAAGGTACAACAGTAATACATGGAAGGAAGACCAGAGTGGCAGGAAAACAGGAGAGCAAAGGTAAATAGAGAGAGAGAAAGAGAAAAGGAACTAGGAGAGCAGAGGGTGTCTGGGTTCATGGAGAGAAAACGAAACAGGGAAATAGCTAGAAAGGTTGAGGATGAGGAGGAAAAAAATGGAGCAAAGAAGAGATGGAGGGAAGACAGGGAAAGCTAGAGAAGAAGAAGAGCAAGAATTCCAACACATACAGGTTGATCCTACAAAGGCACTAAACTGCTGTCATAATGGAAAAATTAATTTTTGTACTTGCTATCACAAATTAAAGCCCTATTCACTGGCTCCATTGAGGGTAGAAAATTCAGAGGAAGTGTCAGAATAGTGCCTTCTCCTTTGCCACATTAAAAGCCAGCTGCATCACTCTGTCTCAATGGTGTTTCGCCAGCATGTCCAGCATCTCCCTCCTGTCAGCAGCTACGTATAGATCATTTTTTTCTACAAAGTCAAAGTACAGCAACAATATTTCTTAGCGCCATTTAGCTAGTTCATTAATTTACAAGGTTAAATGAGTTTTAAGTTAAAAATTAATATAAGACGAAAGGGTAAAATTCATTTCTACAACAATCATCATTCAACTTGTTACAGAAGAGTTTTCCTGCAGGAGAAATTAATTATAGGTGAAGTAGAAATACAAATAACATGGTATGGCACTACTAGAAACTTTGTTTTTTTTGCTTTTTTGTAATAGTAATAGTAGTAGTAGTCGTAGTTGTTGTTGTTTCTCTAATAGTAATTAGCTTGATCACTTGCTATTTCTTTTTGTACAGTGTGATATATTAGAACGGGCTTACTAATGCTATAAATTGTCTAATGTGTGTGTCACTATAGAAACGCAAATTTGGTGATGATAATATCTTGAAGATATCATGCTATGATTCTATGGAGAGGAGTGCTGTGGTGCGAGCAAAGCGTTCAGGTTAGCCTAAATAGATACATCTCTAATACTTTAGATAATAGGTATTCAGTATACTAGCCTGACATGTAACATATAGAGAACTTGTGTTTAGTTTTGGAAGGCAGTTGTTGTTCTAATAATGCAGTAATATGCAAATGATACTAATGGTGAATTTTCCAAGCATGTTACAAAGAGGGAAAAAAATATGTGAGAGACAATATGTATTTTTTAAAATTTGGATTTCCTTGTTATCTATAGCACTTTCTCAAATACAAAGAATTGCAACTCCTCCAACTGCTGCTGCTATTATTATTGTAAGTGAAGCAATACATTCTTTAATTGTATTTGTGGTATTAATTTGTGTTGTAATTGCCTCTTTTGCTCATTTTACATAATTGATTTTTTTTTTTTAACAACTACATAAAAAGTCAGAGTACAAAAAATATTTTGTTAAATTTTAATTATATATTATGTAGAGTATATAAATTGTAAAGCTAATATTGCTACTAAGGCAAACAACGCAATGACAAAAAAAAAAGCAACTAAAAAAATTCTGCATCCACCATAATTAGAACTTACAAATCTCTTGCCTTTTGTGGCAGTCATAGCATTATTTTCTTCAAACATTTTCAAGTATGTGTGGCAAATAACTAAATGAGCAGACTCCTAGTAGGCAAAAATTGCCATTCTGCAAGCCAACAATGCTGGAAAGAATTGTTTTTCCAAAAGATTGCTTTGGAGTAGTTGTATGAAACGATGTAGCTCACTCGGTAGAAATGTACTATGTTACAGGGAGACAGGAGAATAGTGACTCAACTGCCCACAGTTACCCTGCTGAACCCACAGCAGAACAATCCTACACTAATAACCCAATGTTTCAGGCTACTAAGAGACAAATAGTGTATTAGAAAACTGACAAAAGGTAGTAACAGTAGTAGTAGTAGTACAGGTATAAGAACCAGAGAGGATGCTCCACTTTACCCTTTTATAGGCAGAGCAGAGCAGGGCCCCTCTGAGACAAACACAAGCAATGTAAACAAAGAGCAGGCTGGAGATGGAGAGTAACAGTGTAAGGGTGAATGAGGTATAATAACTGTTAATGAGAGTGAACACAAGAGGTACTAATTAGTAATATAAGCAGTCACACATGCAAATGTGCACCAGCTTCTGTTCAGGCATGGCCAGAACAAAGGACCAGGCTGGTTAGGAGTTTCTTAAAAATCTTTCAAAAGGCTCAATATTAGCTATTTAATCCCAGCAGTTCGACACTTGATTTCGACCGCCCAAGCTTGACAACAGCTACAGGATCCAGTACAGATTAGAGAAATTAATATACTCCCCCCCTTTTTGTTAAAATATTGGTGCAGCCATGGCCGCTCGGCTGCACCCGTTCTGACACCCCTGCAACTTATAGGTTACCGTAGATTCGGGTTGTTAAGCACCCCCGACAGTGAGTGGTATCCTAACAACTGAGCACCAATTAGCAGTAGATGGAATGCGTGGAGCGCTTAATAAAAAGTGCTAAAAACCAGGAAGAAAACGGGTGCTTAACAAAAAGCAGTGCTCAACAAAGAAGAGGCACTTAACAACCTGCACCTACGGTAACTGACATTCTCACTGCTTCCTAGAAACATTGTTTTAGTTGCTTTAGATGCTTTTATAAAGCTATGTCAATACTTATTGTGTTGTCTATCAGGACTATAGTAGGTAATTGTTTAGCTGAGATTTGAGGGAGGATAGTGAAGATTAAAGATAACTATTCTCATTAACCTTTTGCCCAATTACCATTTTGGCCCCAACACAAATCCATTCAACCTGTCATAGCAATGTTTATTGAAAGAATATAATAGATGAAGTAACCAAAGATGAGACCATTGACTACAACTGCTTACCAAGTAGAATATTGACTAAAGTTTATTTCTTTTTTAGCAGAGAAGTAGTGTTACATAACTTGCTACCCTTCATCAAGTTTTTGAAAAGTGAGGGTGTGGTTATTGAAAATATAATGACTAGGACCTCTCCACAATTATAGTGCTATGCTCAAGGGTATTGCCAATAGATTGAACTTTTTTTTTTTTTTTTTTTTTACATTTGCAACACTGTACACTTTTTAACTTTTGGATTATACCAATTCACCCTTTCTCATTCTAGTGGTGTGTGTTTCTGTGTTGTGTGTGTATTTGTGTGTGTGATTTATTGAAATAAAAAAAATACCAGCACTGAGTGTAATAAAGAAGGCATGTTGTAATGACCAAATTATGGTTTCTTCCATCATGTTTTTCTTTAATTATAGGAAAACGAGGAGGCATCCCTTACTCTTAGCCTAAGAGATACTCGAGATTGTGAACTCCTTGAACGGATAGCTGGCAGATGGGATTTGAATACGTATAAAAGTGAAACAAAAAACACATACACAGTTTATGGAAGTTTGGAAAGGATTGCTGATTTTCGCCTTGAACTGGAAAGACAAGTCATGATTGCTCATATAGGCAGTCCTGTTGATGCTCGAGACACTACTACTGGTGCTGCTACTATTACTGCTGCTGCTGCTGCTGTGGGGTCTCTTAGCACTACGAATACTTCAGGTGACTTTAAACATGGGTTAGATCCCCTTCCAGACTCCTTTCGATTTGAAGTATTGTTAATGATTAAGGCAAATGGTACACTTTATGATGGCGTTTTCATTAACCTACGTGACAATATTGTGTTTGTGGACAAACAACACAAGAAGCTTTTTTATGAAACGTATGATGCCCTATCTAGGCAGAATATATTCAGTGAAAGAATATCTGTTCCAGCACACTTGTCCTTGCATTTGTTTGAGAGTGAGATGGAGTCACTGAAACAAAAGCATAATATGAGTGGATATGTCTTTCTGAAAGAGTCCTCAGAGGTCGCACTAGTCTCTACTTCATCTCGTCAGCTGGATTCATTTGTTGCACATGTTAAGGATTTAATTCAAACGAGTGGTTTGTCGTGTCAACTTCCTAATGGGCGTGTACTCAAGCTTTTGAAGAGAAACATTGTTGCTGAAGATGTTGATATCATTGTGAATGCTGCCAATGATCAATTAGAACATGCTGGAGGTGTGGCTGCTGCTATTAATAATGCAAGCCACAATGTGGTTCAACAATATTGTAGGCAGTTTATGAAAAAACGTCACAATAGGAGTCTGAAAGTGGGCAATACTGCTGTTACAGATGCAGGAGGATCTCTGAAGTGTAGAAAAATAATCCATGCTGTTGGTCCTGAGCAGCGTTTTCACCGTGACTGCCAAAGCATTTTGATAAAACTTGTCCATGCTATCCTTAATGAAGGAGAGGCATTAGGTTTAAGCTCCATTGCCCTGCCTGCTATCAGCACTGGTATATTTGGAGTAAGCAAAGACCTTGTTGCTCAATGTTTTTTGTCAGCAATCCCTAACCACAGGTTTTCAAAGCCCGTTCCTGTTATGCAGGATATTAGAATTGTCATTATTGACCAGCCCACATATGATTGCTTCCATGGACACTTTCAAAAAATGTTGCTTAGTGGGCCAGTTAGCAGACCTCTTGACAAGAGCAAAAGCAAAGGTGTTCCTATGAATAAACGTTCCAATGACCGAACTACTCCGCCCCCAAGCTATGCTGCTACTGTACGAACAAATGAATCTAAAAAAGATAATGGTCGTGAAAATCTAGACCATGACAGTAGTCGTCGAGACAGGAGGGTTAGCCCTGGCAAACCTGATGGTAAAAAGGATGGAAAGCATCATGGACATGGGCCAAGAGCTGGAAGTGAAAGGGAAAAAGAGAGAAGAAGTGTTGGAGCCAATGAAGCTAGTGATCCTAAGTCATGTCCCCCTGAAAACTGCGGAAACAATAGCAGAGATAGCAATACAAATGATTCGATAGATCTTAGTAAACATGATGACTCTAAATTTTCACATTCTTCTGGCAAAGAAAGTAGTGATGCTCATAGTCCACTTGGTGAGGTGGTCAAAAGTGAGGATGATAATGATGGAACGTTTTATGATGCTGTTGGTGGGAGTGGTCCTAGTAGTACCATCCCAAGTGAAGGTAATAATCCTGTGAATTTAAGCACAAAGAGCACTGTAGTGACAAAATCTGAAATACCTGATATGTCTCCAGAAGAACCAACACCTTCGGAGTTGAGCACCACTGGATATCAAACAAGCAGTGTTGGAGGAACATCAGATGATACTGTTTCTGGTAGCACGGAACATGCAACTGGCTCTAGTGTGCCTAACATTCCCAATCCTCCTCCGGGACTATCTCCAATGTCCAATTCTCTGTCCTCTAATTCAACCAATTTACCTCCTTCTTCTCCGACAACTTCAGCCATAGCCACTACTGCAACTACTAGCTTTCCAGGTCTACCGCGATCTACAATTACTGGAAATCTGATGAGCCTCGGTCCAGCGCCAAGTTCTCCTCATTTACCAGGTAACAAAGGCTTATGTACTAATTCACAATAAAAAAAATTCATGCAGAGATAAAATGAATGGAAGTACTAGATTGTTGCCAAGGAATCTGTTAGTTTGTTGTTGTTCTTTTTTTTTTTGTTTGTTTGTTGTTGTTTTTTTACACACATTAGTTTTCTAATTCCTATAGAACTACTTTGATTATGACAATTTGTGACATCTTTTTTTGTGAAGAATTAAAAGCTTGGTAATTCGTTGGTTCTTATTACAGATTGGGAGGTGTGATTTATTAGTAGTCATATGTAGTTAATGTCCCGATGGCAAAAGCATAAAAATGGCTTGTCATGAATTTGTAACCACAATATTAAAACAGTATAAATTTCCAATATTTCATTTTCTGCACAGAGTGTTACGCTAGTTCAGTTTTGTGGTTAACATCTCTAAGTATATAACCTAGATCGTGGATTCATATTTTTGTATTTAATGTATAATTATTTTATACTTTTTTTTTTTTTTGTTGCTGTTTTTTAGTCCAATGTTGCGCGTGTTCATCCGCCCTACTGTCCGCATCCATGGGATGTGGTCATTTTAAATGTCAGGATTGTTTAGCTGTCAGATATATATGTCCGGTCTGTTCACCTGAGCTCCGCAGAGATATCTATCCCTCCCTTTCTGCAATTGCTGTCAATGTAAGTCTGTATTATGTACTTGGTCATAGGTGCCACTTGTCTAATTATCTTACAACACTAAGTCCTCTACAATTTTTTTTTGTCTCTAATCATCACTTTCCCAAACTATTGTCAAACTCCATGTTGAGCTAAAATGCCATTTTGCTGTTTTTTCTGAGCAAAATAATAGGTATTCAGTTTTAGAATTATTTTTTTAATTATTCAAATTTATGAAATAATATTGGCTGTTAAAAAAGAGAAAAATGTGCTATCATTAGATTCATTTTTATTACATACTAGTCGTAAACAAATATCTGATAATTGTAAGAGTCACTGTCAGCTTTTTTTAATTTTTATTTTATTAAAAGTGTTTCCATTTAAAAACGGTTCTCCTGTAGCTGAAATGTATTAAATACTTATTATTGTACTACTATAAAATATTCATATTCATGAACATTTGACCTCACTTTCCAGGCAAAAGCTTACACACGCCAGAATAAAACATCTGGTACTCGCACACTCTCTACTACCTAAACGATTGTAATAATTAGGATTAAACTTACATCCCATAATCGTCACAAGTTGCCGAGTCAGTAAGTGGCAGTCCATGTCTTAGTTGAGCTATTACTTTATTCTTCGATAATTCTGTTGTCATTATGAGTTGTCTCACTGCACTCCTCTTCTTTGCTCCATCTGCTGTCTTTACTTTCAGTCTTGGTAGCATATTGAATTTGACAGTAAATTAGTATACACGAGTCGTCAATGATACGTTATACATTTTAGCTGCGCTTTTTTTTTCTAACTAGAACAATGAAGTGAAGCTATCTAGCAGAGGCTAATAGAAGTGGACTTTTTAATACAGATGTTTTATTGTAAAAATGTGCCGAAAGTTGGAGTCAGAGAAGGCAGTAATAAATGAGTTGTTGGAGCACAGTTTGTGTATATCAGTAACATGAAGGATCATGCGAAGACAGTCAGTATGCCCATGCAATGCTTATGCTCCCATTGCATTCATGCGAGCTTTGTTTTTCTTAATTTTGTTTTACAGTTTGGAGAAGGATCCTTAGCAGGTTATCCTGATTGTAATACCATCGTAATTCAATTCACATTTCCTATATGTATTGAGGATGACCTCTCTTGTGGTACGAACAAATTGTTGTCATATCTACCAAATAATGCAGAAGGACATGAAGTTTTATTAGTAAGTGTTGCTATTTATCTCTAAATTGTTACTGATTACATCTTGTGTCTTAATCAGCTCTTCCAGAAGGCGTACAGTCAGCTGCCCATGTATGCTACTGTTCCAGATGGAAAAAGGCATTTTATTCTTATGGGTCATTCTTATATCAAGGTTTATCCTAACAGAGGTGGATTGTAAGTGGTTTTAATAATACATATCCACATATTCACATTATCATTAGTGAATCAAGTAGCAAGTTTGGTTGGCTAATATTATATCATACCCAAATTTTGAGTTATGTTTATGGGTGTAAAGAGACATATATATTACAATTGTAACAATATTATATTCATCTTTTCTACTTCTTTGTAGTAATATTTTTAATCATTTGTTCAGAAATGTTTCGACCCTGAGAGGTCTTAACTAGTTTGTAGCATAAACAAATTGTTTCAAACTGATGAAGATCTTCTGTGGGCAAATGTTTAAGCAAAAAACTGAGCTTATGTTATGACATAGGTTAAAGAGATGAATATAAGGTAATAAAGATGTTTAAGATTGTTAAGGTTTCACCCTCTCTACTAATCGCCCAAAAGTTTGTAACATGGATATATTCAGTAATTTAGCTGATGCTTTATAGTCTGTCTGCAAGAGTTACCACAACAGCAAGTGAGAAATACAACACTTAGTTCTAATTGGAAACAAATTGTGCTTTTTGTTTGTTTATTGTTGTTGTTTTTTGTTTTTTTAATATTTTAGTATGTTATTGGAAGGTGATAAATTATTTCTAATTCATTTGTGAGAAAGTTTAGCTAAGTAAATGTTTGTTAGTATTTGTTGTGTAATTTTGTAACATATTAAAATGTCCTCTAGGTGGGGTTATCCAGATCCAGGCTATTTAGCAAAAGTCAAGGATTATCTAAAACGTTGTCTACAATGAGGATCAGTCAGTGAAATATGATGCAGTTTATTATAAATGACAGTTTGTATTGCAACACACAGAGTGCATTTAACTAATTAATTTGTGCCATCTAATTTTTTGTCTTTGATTTCTGTCGGCCTAACTTGATTAATTTATCACTAATTTCATTATATATCTTCATAATGTATAGATATGTGCCAACTTATTAGGGTATTGCTTATTGAACTAGCTAACCGGACTTGTAGGGAGTAAATTCAACAGACAAGCCACAACAAGACAAGTGTGGCTAGTAGGTAGGAGCAACCAGTTAGTCAGTCTTATGTTGCTTATTATTGGATTTGACTGTGTGTATTACCTTACTGTGGTAGCAGTTCGTTAATGCCAAAATGTCCAGGATAGGACAAAAAGTAAGGAAACTACAATTAGCTATAACAATTTCAGTATAATTCTCTCGTTAAAATTAAAATAAGCTAAAGACATTTGTACTGTAGTTACATCTGTGAAGGTCACTAGTAATGATGCAACTGGGATGATCTGAAACTTAAAAAAACCTGGATTGACACTTCAGACAGGAAATAGTGTAGTGAGGGTTCCAAGAAGTCTGGGAACAACTGCCAGCAATGTGTGCTTGACAAAAGCACAGAAGTTGACACCTGAAGTCGATGCTTTGTGTTACTATTAATAATATAGCATCACTCATAATGAAGTTGTGTTGTGTGAAGTTAGATTTTTGAAGGGACAATGAGAGTTAAAATGCTGACACATTTGTAAAGCATGCAAAAATTGGCTGATTCCATACGGAATAGTCAAAACGTCACTAAATGAGCTTTAGAGGTAGGGGGGGGGGGGGGGGGGGGGGGGGGGGGGGGGGGGGGGGGGGGGGGGGGGAAAGCAATCAATGCAGGGTGAGTATCAATTAGAAGTATCATAAGAATGTATAACACTATGTAATGAAATGAAGCTATAGAGAGTGCATATAACTACACAGGAGTCCACTGTGACAGGTCAAACTAACATGTTGAGGTAGAGGGTAAGTATTATGAAATAGTAAGAGTCCCCCAAACTGACGTTACACCAGGTCACAGCCTAAACCAACATCATTATTGCTCCTTCATTTTATAGAACTTGTTTTGTAGCGAAAAGCAATCTACATTCTGAGAATAAAGGAAAGAGACCTAGCATTCAGTCACTGATTTTGCCTGATCTTCTCAATCAAATCAGAGTGAAATGAAAGTCATTCTTACGAAAGCTTGGAGATTAAACTGTCCTTGGTTTTATAGACCCATTACATATGCATTCTATTAAATCCTCCTGTCATTACCTCTTCACATTTAACTACTTCTAACATAATAACTTATACAGGAGTGGGTATAGGGAGATAATAGCAATGGGTACAGGTAGACTATAGGAGTGGGTACAGGTAGGCTATAGTAGTGGTTAGACTATAGCAATGGGTACAGGGAGCCTACAGGAGTGGGTATATCAGACGTATTTAAGCTTAGGGTGTCCTCTAATATGAGATCAGCTACATCTGCATAGAATGGCAGCATGTGATACAACACAACCTGAAATTTGTACGACTTTCCTGTTAAGCCATTGGCAAAAGCAGATATCACAAAACATTCTCACTACTGCTACTATTTCTGCACTTAAATTAAAATGGATGATTATAATTCATCCAACCTTTTCAAAGGATTACATTCTGGTACCAGTATAGGAGTTGGAACTAACTGATACTGAGCTATAGTACATTAGGATTCTTATTAACCTCTTCCACAGCTAGCACAGGAGCAAGTGATAATATCATGACCTTCAACACTAATGAAAATACTACACAATAACTGCGCAAACTAGTCTCATAATACACAAACTAAATAGCTACATCAATAGGCTGACTTCATGGATGGAGGGAGGGTAGGTGGAGAGTGAAACTAAGACAATAAGTTTATTTTTCATTGCAAGTTGGTAATAATAATAATTTAACTCCTCTCTTATAGTAACAGTGATTATATGACATATTGTTTGGGGGTTGTTTTTGAATAGCTAATAGTTGAATTACTTGTTCTGTTTATGATGCTTCATTGCAGTAAGTAGATCACAGTCACTCTTTGGATCTTCAGGTATGATGAGATAAATAAAGATGAATGTCAATTTAGAGGGTTTTTTTAGAATTACTTTATTTTAATAATCTATGATGACAGCACCAATCATTATATTATTGTGATGTCGTTGCAGACTCTAATTCTGGCTGCACTCTAAAAGAGGAGGAGTTTCCAGTCAACATCATAAAATTAACAGCCTGTACAATTAGCGGTCTTTCAGTATGAGACTGCAGCAAAATTTACAACGAAATTAGAACCAGTAGGTTATTGTGGCTCAGTAGTTAAAGCTTGGTGGGATGGCTGAAAATAGGAATGGTTCGACCATAAATTCCATCACATAGTTCATACACCACTGACTCTATAATATATATGATGTTTGCATTGCCTATGATGAAGTTAAGCAACCCATGGTGAGAGAGTTCTGACTCTTTCCGTTTAGACAAAAAAATAAAAAAAGCTTTCAGGCCACATAGCTTGGAGTCACTGCACCAATGTGTTCAATGACACTGGTTCAGTCTTGCTTCTTTTTTTTTTTTTTTCTTTTTTTTTTTTTTTGATGCTGGAACGTTGTGACTGGGTTAGCTGCCATGTATCTGGTAAGTGGTCAACTTCTTCTGTCTTTTGATCGTTCAATTTGCAGCTTCTGTTGTTTTTGTAGCCATTCATTTGGAGTTATTCTTCAGCGAATGGTAAGAACTTGACGGGGTGACTCTGGTAGCGGAATAGAGCTGGATTGTGGAACTCCAAAGGATCAGTAAACCAATTTTCTATAAGAAAAAAAAATATTTTCTTGATTTTGTTACATTTAAATCAAATGTACTATCATGCTCTAATTGTATGTTGTTACATATTTGTACAAACACATTTTTCTAAAATTTAATGGCTAATTTTAATGTACATTTAGTATATCTGATTAGATATACACCATTTAAGCTTAGTGTCAGCTTAGTAGTTATAAAGATGAAATAAAATAGTAAGTACCATGTACATACAGCTTGAAGCGAAGAGAAACATTGAGAACTACTTGTCTATCTCGTGACAGTCTGTGGGGTCTTTTGTTAGTTTCCAAAATCATTTCAAATGTGTTTTGACATTAAACCTAAAACCATCATAAAAATACATTCATTGCTTTATAACTATGTAGATACTAAATCTGAAAAGGACTTACTTACTATTCATATTAAGTTTGAAATACAGTATCAACTTCCATTATTGTTTGTTTGTTTCTCTTTGTTCATCACTGAGGAAGATAGATAGAGGGAAACTATGGTAATAACTAATGATGACCACCAGAATTTAATTATGTATTCATTGACTTTTATACAAATATCAGGTACGTATGGACTAACAATTGAAGTACTTTCCAAGATCCAATACAATGAAAATGGAAGGTTGAAATCATGAACTTCACCAGTTTCAGCCACTGTTGTATTTGTTTGAATTCTCATTTGTGAAATTAATGAAATAAATTGTAGATGACTACTGGTATTCCTAACAAAATATCAATATAATTAATGATTTACTTAAAAGTTTAATATTAAAATATTTGATACTTACTAAATACCAAATGCATGAGCTGTAAGCTTAAAACGTTTAGTGTAATTATAATATATGAAGCACCAAACATGTGAACCCTCACCGCTATTATAGTATGCACTAACAAGTGGTGTGCTTCAGCACAAATGGTGAGCGAGCTAGCCTAGCTTCACAGTGATAGCTAACTATTGCCCTTGGTATAAACTGTATTGAAATGTTCTAACTTGACCTAACTATTCGATGACGACGAAGAGAAAAAAAATAGTGCTATTGGGTCCGCTATGATTTCTTAAGTAAACAAACAATAGTTCAGGTATTTAGGTCGGCTCCAAGACTAGTTTGCTTTTCAAGGCCCGCAACTCATTACTGAATGGTTGACAGGTTCATTACTTTGTTATTTTATCAAATGCTTTTCCAACTCATGCAATTAGTGGAACGAATGAAAAAAGGATCACACAGAATCTCAAATACTTATAGCTATTACAAAAGACAAATAATATTTATTTGGTCGTGTCAATTGTTGACATATAGCCAGTACATGTATACGTTGTCTTCATAAGAGAAGCAAGATGTGCAGGGACACTCAGCTCACCTGTAGTTTCAACAAAAAGCTCTAATTCCAGCACTCGATTAACTACTGAGGCTGTAAAACAAACTATGGCTAGTAACCAGAATATTATTGCTCATGTAATTATGACATGATAATAGAGGGCATTACCCACCAAAACATACCTTTGCAGTGCGGTCAATATAACTAGCTTTTTCTAAAAAAGTAAGTCTAAACAAAAAAATTTTTCTGAACATTAAATAGACTTAAATTGTCTAGTACACCATTTGATTCCTCTTTCAAGTTTTGGGAAGCAGCAGTCTTCAAGATACGCTGTTGTGTGACAGAATGACTGACTGACTGACCAACTGAGTTCTATAACCCTCTCGTGCATGTGCACTGAGGGTTAACATCTATATTCTAGTCACATGGATATATTTTAATGCATTATGAAAAGCAGTAACTAAATAACTTAATATTACCTTTTGATTTCTGGAGACTGGAGAGAGGTGCGGATAACTACTACTCATGCCAGCAATATACACAAATAGCAGACCAAAGTTGCCCATCTTACAGAAATTTGTAAACAGGTAAAAAGTGTGAAGATCACATCTATAAATACATAATATATAATATGTCATTACTGTTGGTTTTATTATTTGAATAATGTTGCTGTCACATGAAATAGAGACACTATTATCGTAAAGCCCTCTAGAGAGATAAATTTATTCTATTTTACATGCTTAAATGTGTAATGTATTTCAATATAGTTTATGATAATGCTACAAGTGACATACCAATTAAAAAATATAATAACTTCTTCTGACTCAGTTCATTTTCGTACTGGAATAGATCAGAGAATCCTAATCCATAGCTTCTATTTAATATCTGCCAATAGATTGCATGATAGACATATTACTAGAAATGGCAAACTATGAGCACAATAAATGACTTACAGTACATGAGCAGTTGCTACAAACTGATGGCACTAGAAATAGTTGGCAGTAGTTTCCATGAGTCATTTTCGTTGAAGAATTATCTGTGACATGGGGGAGTGGGGGGAGGAAGGGGAAGGTGGGGAGGGTGGGGGAGGTCTGAAGGCCAATGGCCTTCTGAAAAGAAACAAGATATGTAATGTTAAAATAATAAATATTTCCTTTTAGGTAATACAAAAGCCACACATGATACCTCTCCTTAGCATTTTGATTATTATATCAATTAAAATTCTATATACTACTTGCACATGTTTACCTAGACCAAGGTAGAGAAGATGTTGGTGGAAGAAGAAGTGGAGGATGAGAATCCCTCAAACACTTCTTGGTCGATGGCTTCCACCAGATTTGGGACGACTACAGTTAGTCTAGGAGGCTGTGACGTGAAGTCTGTGTCGAAATTACAGCTGTCTGCATTGTGCCGCTGTAAAAACAACAACATAATAAGGCGCTTTAAACAATGAGTAGCTAAGTGGAATTATTCATTAATACCACTATCCTTTAATCCTCTCAATAGCTAATGCTTGATACACATACAATCACACACATACACACACAATCACACACATACATACACAATCACAAACACATGCACACTATGTTTTAGTATAATGCTTAAAGTAAATTGTAGCTCTTTTTAATCACTCACATTAAACAATATATCCTTAACATAAACATACCAAATGTGGTTTAAAAGGAGGTTTCAATTGCTTTTTGTCAATCTTATCCCAGTCTATTTTCCCGAAAAAGGGGTGTTTTCTGATGGGATATTCGTTTTCTATACACCCAAGCCTTTTGCTAGGATTTCTGTTGAAAATCTGCATACATAAATCACTTTCAGATATGCAACTATGTTAGAAAAAGAAGCTTACAGCATTCAAGAAGGAGATGATCTGCCAGCTAGTATTATGTGGGACGCTCACTTTGGATGTGAGAATAGACTGGATAAGTTCCTGTTCATTGTCTCCATAGAAGGGCAGCTATATTGCATAATTATTACAATATAAGTTTATATACATACAATGCATATATTATACTTAATACATGAGTTGAGTGTGAAGTAGCAGATATTTCATCAGCATGCTGGCTTACTTATTTTCACAGAGCCAGAGGCAAGTGAAAGTAAAAATGAAATATCTTGCTATATCATCTTGATAGAGTGTAATAAGTGGTTTATTATATGCTAGATATTTTCACTGCAGTTGTCAGTACTAAGCTTGATAACACTCAGAGTGTTAGTTATGCTCCCCACACCCCCACCTGCCTTGACCAAGTTAGACAGTTCCAGTTGAAAAGCAACTGTGAAAACCTGGGAACTGTTAAGCTTGGTTTGGTTGTTATAACAACTGAATAAGCTAAAATGATATTTGAGTTACACAGATATTATCACATGCTGAATTGCCCAGTTTCATGAACCTAACAGTATATACACTATTGTGAAAATATCCATCATATATATAATTATAATATATATATTATATATAATACTTATAGCACGAGTCAGAGTACAATATGGGAAAATATTTTACGAGCACGCAAAATATTTTCACGAGCCAAAGGCGAGTGAAAATGTGGCGTGAGAGTAAAACATTATTCCCATATTGTACGACGAGTGTGATAAGTGATTTATTGCTTCTTTGAAATTTTTCTCAACCGGTTACAATACAATTTTCATTGATTTTACTCGCTACGCGCGCGCTACAAGGAGCGTACAATATAAACCGTACAATATGGGAGAATACAGAACGCTCGCGTGATGCGGAAATATTCAAGTAAAAATATCAAAGCTGCAATAAATAATTATATATTATATATATTTATATATATATATATATTTGGATAGTTCCTGGAGTATGTTGTAATGAGGTGTTGTTACTGGCTGGATTATAATTATTATTGAATATTAATATTATCCACACCTTCTGTTATTGAGACTCTTGCAATACAGATGCCATACTAACTGAACTAAACAAAACAAAACAAAACAGCAAATAGATATTTCTACTTACCTCCCCAAATAGCATTTCATAGCACAAGACACCAAATGACCACCAGTCGACTGCAAATGAATAGTTCTCCTTCTTGATCACCTAATGAACAATAAAAAATATATAAATTTAAATTTATTGTGTGCTAATTATTAATTTAATGAGCTTATTTTTTTATAAAATTACTTTCTAATGGTTTATTGAGACTAGATTATTGAAAGAGTTAGTGCATTGTCATAAGTTTTTTGCTCTGGGAGCAATTCTAAACTTATAATAATATTACGTACAAACAATATTCTAAAAATACGTCATATGTTCTATAAAATAATACATAGCTATGACAACCATACCTCCGGTGCCATGCATTCCACAGTGCCCACAAAGTCATTGGAAGTAGTCACTCCTGGTATGATGTTCTCACAGCACATACCAAAATCAGCCAATACAGTGACCCTCAGCATCCAGCAAAACATTCTCAGACTTCAAATCACTACAAGTAATACATTACTAATATTCAAATTTAAACGTATATTGACCATTAATTTCATCATTAAATTTAGATTTAAATGTAACTTTGGTGTTGACCACAAATTTAGTTTACCTGTAAATGATTCCATGTTTGTGGAGAAACTGCAATGCTGCAGATATTTCTGCTGCATAAAATCTGTGCAAACAGTGAAGTAGTTTGATTTATGTGACAGTTTGCATTATCTAACCTTACCTTGCTCTCTTGAGTCCTACCCCCACTCCATTACTACAATGGAAGAAGAGGTCACCACCGCTCAGGTAGTCCATAGCAAAGAATAAGTGGCTCTGTTGAATAATAGTAAATATACAGACACTCAAACTTAAAATAAAACATGCTAAATGCAATACAAATATCCACGACAGACAGACAGACACACATAAAGATGGATATAACAGACAGATAGCACATAGGCTTCATCTTAATAAATACAAAATATTGTAAGAACTTATTTATAAACTTACTGGACTTTCAAATGTGGAATGCATTGTAGGAAGATAAGGAAAAGTTGAGCCAAGAGATAGGACTCTCTTCTCCACAAAAGTTTCCGCCATTAAATTACAATTAAACACATAAGTCTTTTTCAGAGCCTTTATAGCCAAAACTTGTTGGGTTTCATTTTCCTTAGCCAGAAAAACCTATAAAGCAATTATAGAGATTAATCTCATTTACAATTGTATAGACACACATCAATTTATTAATTACAACATCATCAACAACACCTTACTGTTATAAGTATAAACACAAATACTCAATAGCTATACCTTAAATATACTAAACAGCATGATATCATACAGTGGATTCTGTTTGCTAACTACTGCTAGGAGGTAATATTAGCATGTGAATTACTTACTTTCCCATATGTTCCTTTTCCGACCACTTTGACCAATTCAAAATCAGACAACTCATATCGTTTCAAGGTGTTACTGGAGGTCACAGAAAAAGGAACATTGTTGCTGCCAACCATTGAAGAGGAAGATGTGCCAGATGAAGTGGTGTTGGAATCTAAATTCAGTAAAGAGACATATATAAAATGAAGGTGCATGTAATTTGTGTAGACTGGTGAATCAGGTTAAGTGACTCGTTATAACTATTTAAAAATGCTGTTAATTGTACTAACCAGGCTTAACTGGAGTCCTTTTCTTTCCCTTCCTCTTATTGTACCACTTCTTGGCTGAACGAGCCACTCCTGTGGTAGCATCAGTAGTAATAGGACTTCATAACCGGCGCCTTTGTTCACTCTCTCTCCTTGGACCACAGCGTGTGTTGAAGCTTGTTGCTTTTACCTTTAATGTCCTTTGGGTTTGCCCCAGAGGAAATCAAAGACTTTCTCTCCTTTAAGAGAATACTCTCAGAGTTTCTCTTTGAAGGGGTCATATAAGGTTTTATATACACCTTTGATTTGGTCAATTTACTTCGGTTGGATAGGATTACAGACACTTCAGTTGTTCTCAACAACTTCACAAGTAGAGGTCGAGGCCTTACATGAGAGGGGCTATATTTACCCATTCTCGTGCAATCTCTAACAGAAAGCTTAGAGATATCAGGCATGAGTGAAGATAATACTGATATCACTTGCTTTTGATCACTGTCTAACCTAACCTGATGTGAAGTGCCTTGAAGACATTCATCAATATCGTATATCACTAAGCTAAACTTACGTTCCCATATATTTACAAATTCTGCGCATCTTCACTTGCACATGCAGTTTCTCTTCTCTTTACTGTCATTATGGAATCTCATTCCATTTCAGCTGACTGGAAGGTACACAAATCATTTCCTCTCCACAAGAAAGGAAGTGTATCTGAAGTTAGCAACTACAGGCCTATTTCTCTCCTAAACATTCTTCATAAAGTACTAGAATTAATAGTCTACTCTAAGATAATAGATTTTATATATCCAAAAATTTCAAAGACACAATTTGGTTTTATCAGAAATAGATCCACTCTTCAACAACTTCTTCTATCATAGCTATACTTCAGTTTTCAATTCTGTGGAGTCAAAGCGACACACAGAAATTGTGTTTCTTGATTTTGCCAAAGCCTTTGATTCAGTCCCCCACAATGAACTTCTGTATAAACTTTGGCTAACTGGCATTACTGGTCCTCTTTGGTTACTTTTCAAAGATTACTAACAAAATAGAAAGCATTTTGTTGAGGTTGAAGGGTGTAAATCTGACTTACTTCCTGTCAAATCAGGTTTACCTCAAGGTAGTGTACTTGGACCTCTGCTTTTTCTTATTTATGTTAAAGACATACCGTCTCTCTGCTCTTTTTCGTCTGTGTTTTTATTTGCTGATGATGCCAAACTTATTGCCTCTCTAAACTCTGCAAGTGAGAATTTAGCTCTTCAAAAGGATCTTGACAATTTATTGTCATGGTGTCAATCTTGAAAACTTTCTTTAAATACTTCTAAATGTGCATACATGAACGTCTCCCTATCATCATCTACTAACAACAATTACACCATCGGTAATGATACAATTAAAACAGTGACTCAACAGAAAGATTTAGGTATTTTAATCTCTGATATATAGTTTATCTTGGTCTGTCCACATCAAAGAAATATGCAGCAAAGCTTATCGGTCTCTGTATTTAATTAGGCGAACAATTCCTTGCACATCACCCATTAACATTAAGAAGTCCCTCTATCTATCACTTGTAAGATCTCAGCTGACCTACTGTTCCCAGCTATGGTTTCCCAACTAAATACAAGACATTATCTTATTGGAAAGAGTTCAACGGCGTGCAACTAAATACATTTTAAATAATTATAATATTTCTTACAAATTAAGACTTATTCATCTCAATATTTTACCACTAATGTACTACCTACAATTACTAGACCTATTATTTTTTGTTAAATGTCTTAAGAATCCGTCTGATTCATTTAATGTATTTAATCACGTCACTTTTCATTCTGGGTCCACAAGATCTTCATCTAATCCAAAAAACTCCGAAATAAGGTCAAACTCTCTACAAAGGCCAAAGGGTTCGTCCCCATGCATGGCTGTTGTTCGAAGGTTCGACTGTATTCTAAACAAGTTACCAAGGCTTACCAATGATATTTCTTCAGGAACTGCTTATGATTTTTCATCTACTTCCAGTTATCCACTTTAAATCTTTCTGCACATGAATTAACACCTTTCGTATCCTTGCTGTCAATTCCACCCCTAGCTATAATACCTTACACTGCCACTTCCAACCTATCTAATACTCACCCTTCATCAAAATCACCTGCAAAATCCATGTCTATCCAAGAAGCATCAAATATTTTACCTACACCCAATTCTTCTACTTCCATAACTAACCCTTTACTATGTGCTACTAACATTCAAACAAAGAACAGTATTCCAGGAACTTTTATATTTAACTCATGCCCATCAATTACATTTAATATTCATCACTAGTGTTTGCATATTCATGGTTATTATCAGTTTCATTATCATAAATATATAAGTATAATATATTGTAACAATAACAAAAATTATTTGTTTTATTGCTTTTGCATGTCTAGCCTCATCTCTCCTAATGTATTATATATATCACCAATTCCATTTATCATGACAAGAGAGCGTACTCCCTTGCTGTAACAAGCACAATCATGAAATTCCCATATAGATGTCCTTTGCCCTCAGAGCCAGGGCAACTACATATAATTCCAATGCTACCTTGGAGAGGCACTAATAGAATATGTAGCGCCTTCAATTTGACCAATCTGATCCCTCAAATTCAGTTACCAATGTTCTAAGGTCCCTCAGGCCCAACGTAGCACTCTCGCTGCGCTCGGGACGCTACACCTAGAGCCTAAAAACCGTAGTTCTCTCTGAGCGCTCTGAGCAAGCAGCGCTGGACTCACAATTGCAAATTGGAGATATTTATTTATTTTATGTGCGGACGTAGCATGTCATTTTGTTCTTAGTTTTATGTTTACCACTTCCCATACCTCTATTACTAAACAGAAACTTTGATTAGGATCTGGTCAAACTCGATTGACTTTTTTGTTGACATTATCCACGATAATTGTGGATGACATGCGTGTGGGTGTGGCCTCCGAGCAAGGATGAAGAAGAGGACTGAAGACCGAGAAAGAACTGTTGAACAGACTATTGTTATTGTGTACTGTATATATGTAGTGTATGATTTTTGTATCACGCTAGCTAGCGTAGGTAAAGGATTGTCATTTATTTCCTGTGAATGATTTTGTGTGTATGTATAATTTGTGTTCGCGGGTGTGGCCGGATGTTTTCATCTTTTTGTGTTAGAGCACGTGCGTGGCTTTTGGACAATAAATAGTCGAGCCACGCACGTGTCAAGGAGTCCTTCATAATTTCACAAATAATTAGTTTAATAAGGGACTGGCGGTTTCAGTGGTCGATAGCAAAGGTGAAGGAGGATTCCGGTGGCAGCGTACCAAGTCTGCGCCAGCTCAGGAGAGTTTAACCGCCATCCCGAGTCAGCGCAACCACAATGCGCAAAGCCTACGTCATCAATCGTACCACCTCTCGTAAAAGTATTCGCATTGCAAATTAATTGCTGACGGTGCGGAACAATTTCGAGTACCGAGTTTGACCAGACCCTACCTAGCTTGCTTACTGTAAAGGGTCTATCCTGGCCAGCTAAATGTTATGAGGAATTGTTACTATGGTATTGGAACCCTTTTCCAGACGTAATAAATAAAAAAACTCGGCCTTTTTTTAGTCACAAAAAGTCTGCAACTAGTGGTTACAATGGGATTGAAAACCCTTTACCAGACGTAAATTAGAACCCTCGCCTTTTTTGCTTGTTGGGGCTTACTAAGGAAGCTACCACTACTTGGGGAAGCTGAGGTAAGTAGTAATTCCATATTTTTTGGCTAAAGTTACAAAAATAACACTGGCATTTTTTTTTGCTGTGGTAATTGAGGTAGTCAGAATGGCTTAAGTTGATACTGCAGAAATTACCATTACTCAGGTAAGAGAGTAATTTTGTATTTGTTTGATAAAAATAATGGTCAACTGCTATTATACTGTTTGCATGGACTAAGCTAAAATATAAATTAAGTAGTAACAATACAGTAGTTTTATGTCACCTAACTATAACTGTACAATTATAGGCAGCCTCGCTCGATATTTGTGCTCAAACACACCACCAGTAGCTAATTGTCTTTATTTTCCAATTTGCGTAGGTATGCGTGGACCCTTTTTGTAACCTCAGGCGTAGGTGTACACTTTTTTTCTGCTAAAGGCGCCTGAAGTACCATGGCCATAATCTTCAACACATTTGAATGCGGGTATTCTTGAACTCAATATAAATGATAAGCAGGAAAAAAAATAGCTATGGGAGACAAAAAAAAAAAGGTTAAAGCTGCCGAAATAGCCGAAGAGGGAGAAGTGAAAAACGAAATGAAAAAAAAAAAAAAGGGGGCTAGAAGAAGGCTAAAGAAACTGTTACTGTAGAGCAGGTAAGATATGTAGTATTATATTATAAATACATTATGTTAAAAAGTAGTAGCCCTAAGGACAAATAAAAAGTGTAGAAATAAGTATAGTAACTGCTAAGAATAAAATTCGGTGTGCAATAGTTACAGAACTAACTAAAGCCAGCATTGGTGCTCTGCAGTGACAGACACAGTATTGGCAGAAAATTCACAAACACTTCTTTTACAGAATGTGAAGAACCATCTGATCCTAATGCTCTCCTGTGAGTGTAAGATAATTAATTAAATGTCAAGAATAAAAGATTACAAAATCTCTGTAGAATGAGATTACAAAATTATTATTACATGCTTCCAAAGGACTTCAAAAATAAGAATATTTCTATGAAAGAAATTAATATTTGGTATATTTATAAAGTATTCAAAATTAACTTACAATATTCTATAGCTATAGCTTTTCTATTTGCCTAGCCCCTTAGCTCGCTCCGCTGACTTCAATGTGATATTACGTTAAGCGGTGACTAATTACAAAGGAGGTTACGTAACCTGGCTGTCCTTCAATTCAACAAGTGATAAAAGAATTCTACCAGGATTGGAAATGTCCAGTAGCCAATACAAAAATGCGTATATCTGATTATTTGCAGCTCCCTCACTTCTTTATGATCCACTGTGTTTAAAACGATAGCTAGTGATGCTGAGACTGTAATATCTGCTGTACACTCCTTTAGGACCTGAATCAGGAAGTGGAGGCAGTAATACGTTTCATACTTGGCTAATCTTGAAGTATATTTAATAGCTAGAGTGCACATGAAATATTTGATAGCTTTTGGCAAGAAACTAATTGGCATTATTCATGGCTGATCACAAAATGCACTTGAGTAATTAATGCTAAGGTTGCTCAGCTACTTTAGTACACATGTATATAATTTTAAATGGATCTTACACTGATTATAAAGCTTGATCAATGTGAACTTGTAGGAATATCCCGTAACAATAACCGTTTGTGATCATAATCATAATGCTTATTGCATTTACTAGTACATTACATACCAGATTCAATTGCTATTATTGTATCAGTTATTGTCTCCCTCCTAACTATTTTAATTAAGCGGTGGCTGCCATTGAATTGATAAATATGTCTCAGTTAACTTTTCTGTGTTGTCATTCACTTGTTTTTCTTCTCATTAATAGAAAGTGCTTTGAAGAGGAGCCAGAGATCTCTCACAGTTAGCTTCAAACTCCTACCTTCTATAGTAAACAGGCTCAGGAGAAATGCTGAAAGAAGGAAGCTCTCTGGAAATAGTGGAGATAATTTGCCAAAGAACAATGACAACGTAAGTGAAACATACATATAATAGTAAAAGGGGTATATATGTATACGTTACATCATGAGATAGAGGTCGGTACCGGATTTACACAACTGAGTGCCTAAGTGAGGATGGTGTACTGACCAAACAGAGTGTTACAACAGACTTGTACCATGGCTCTAGGCTACATTGGAAACATAATCATCAATTTTTGCTAGCAACAAAAAAAGTGGAGGAGGATCATTTTGAAGCTTTACTGTCTCAACTGATTGCAGCAATCTTCTAGCACAGTTAGACTATCCGAAGCTAGACTCCAACTCTTCAGAATCATATATAATGGGTGCCAACCACCAGCCTATCCAGTCATCTCCCTCTGCTACTCCAGTCAGTGGAGCAAAAAAAAGTTCCGTACCAAAAATACAGCGGAGACAGTGTTACTTGTGTGGTTATCAATCATCTAAGGACAATACAGTAGAATGATTAATATTTATCAGAGAAAAGGACAGAGTGGGCACTATTATAGTGATAGTGGGTGCCTACCCTGTAGAATACGACGATAATAATAATAACAATAATTGGCAAGCAAGTGAAGCAAGTGAATTCAGCTGCCTTTAATTTTTGTGCCAGAGTCTTAAGAAACCTAATGAATGAAAGTTTGTGCCTATGAAAGCTGGCTATCCTTGGGGTAGATGTGAAGACTTGGAATTTAGCTTACTTTGTCGATCAACAACACATAGTGACTGTTCAGGCCACTGAACACTGTGTAACAGTCATAATTAACTCACTTTATTTTGTGTATTCTAATCTAATCATTTCCTGTTGTTGTCCTACCACTTTCCATTACTTCACTCCTGGTGTGTGCTGGCAGCTGATTGGACAGTTGTTAGCCATGCTTTCCAGTTGTTACCATGTTAGCTGTTTTATTATCACTTTTAGTTTTATCTCATACTTGTGGTCACTGGACTCTTATATTTAGTGGTTATTTGCTCTAGTGCTTGTGGTCTACTATTCTATATCAAACTTGCCTAACCAATATATCTAATTCTGTGTGTGTGCGGAGACAGTGTAACTTGTCAGTGGATTTACAACCCATAAGAGTTATGTAATCTAGTTTCCAATACATACACTCAGGACTTTCTCTAATTCAGGATTCCCATTGGATACTTCCAGTGTCAGAACCCGCATCAACAGTGACTATAAGACCTATCGTAAGACTGCACTACCATATTAGCGGCATTACACAACAAATAGCTTGATCACTACAACTTCTACCACTTAACAAAGTATATAGCAGACATAAGAACTCCTGATAAAATGATACTATTACATGGCAAGTGTACTTTGACCTCAGAGTGCTTTTAAATTTCAACTTTAGCATGAGTGTGAAACACTACACTTGGGCTCAAGAAACTAGAAATTAGGAACCACTAAAATATAGCTGAGCTATCTCACTTACTATTTGTGTTGAAACACACCACTAGTAATAATAGTAGTACAAACAGCTTAGTCCTATCAGCTTTGAAACACCACCTTGAGGAGTGCATACGCGTGTGTCTGTATGTGTGTGCGAAATTTTCCATACACACCTCAAAATTTGTATTGTTTCAATTGCGGCAGCATAGCCAATGTTCTCTATAAATATATTGTGTTGGAGACCAAAACAAAAACTACACCAGCTATGTGCTAAATCGCATTTATAAACCATTGAATCGCTCTACGTGTAGTACCTAACAGTATCTCGGTCTGCCCAGATTGAACTAGCTAGAGAGATAAGGAAGTTACATTTTCTAAAAGAAGTGTTGTTAGCCAGATTGAACTAGTGAGAGAGATAAGGACATCACATTTTCTAAATGAAGTGTTGTTAGCCAGATTGAACTAGCTAAAGTAAGGATGTTACAGTTAAAAAAAATGAAGTGTGACTAATTGAGAAGATTCTAGAATAATGTTTTAAAAAGTTATTATGTTATAGTAGTACTGAAAATTAACACGATTATTGTTTTATAGTCATATTTCTAGAATCTTCTCAATTGTGGCACTATCCTAGCTAGCTAGCTGGGTGATTTTATTCATAAACCTTATAGCTAGCTAGCTAGCTAGGATCATTATGTGCTTATAATGAGGAAGCTACTGCCTCAGATGTCTCATGGCAATTTTGGCCCTAGTTTTATTACATAAAATAGGAAATAGAAAATTAACTTGATTAATTTATTCCTAGAAATAGAGCCTAGCTAGTTATTAATACAATTATTAGTGCATAAAGTCATACACTTTTGTTATAGTGATTCAGTCATTCTTGGCTGAAATAGTTATAATTCTTCCTCTTTTTAATTAACCCGACGTTTCGACTTCTTGCTGAAGTCCTCATCAGGGGTCAACTGAGGTCGAACATCCTGGAAGCTCTAAACCTATGTCTCTGTTAAACTTCTTGTTGTCAGGTGTCATCTGTATGTGTAGAGCTCACGATTCTTACTGGCTCTGTCTACAACTCTCTTCTTCACATTTAATGGGGGTGGTGCAGCTGCCAAGCATGTTCAACAATGGCTGAAACCTTCTAATCACCTTACAAGCATCCTGATGTTCTTTCATTCTCTGCTCAAGCCTTCTAGTTGTTTCACCTACGTATACTTTACCTTTTGTTATACACACGGTATACTCCAGTGACCTTATCTTATTTACATCACCATCACTACTGTGTATCTGTTGTAATCGACTGTATTACTGGAGTATGAGCACAAAAATTAGCAAAACAATAGGAGAATAGAGCAGTTCAAATGCTACTACATGTCATCTGATGCAATACTTTAAAACAGAAAACAGAAGAGTGAAAGACTAAGGGGGAAAAAAAAAGAACAACAAATGAACAAAAAATAATGTCAACACACAACACACCTGAAGAGTTGATAATAGGCAGTTGTTTATACAATTATAGCAATCACATTACTACGGCTGAACAGTAACAAAAAGTTTAGGAAATGTTAAATTTATTACTCTGAAGTAAGCTGATCTTTTGTTGTAGTGAAAATTATTTATGAAGAATAACAGACATGCAATAATATAAACTGGAAGTGATGACACTGTACACTACTCGCACAACAAATAAACCAACAAAAAAAACAGCAACAAGAAAATAAGTGTTTTATAGAGTAGGTCGTCTATAACCAGTAACTCTTATAGACCATTCCGGTTCTATTATCAACCGGCATAGTTTTCGGACATCATGGAAAATTATATTATAAACTGGCGTAGTATACAGACATTCACAAAAACATCTAAATAGTAATACCAAGTTATGTAATACTTGCTATTATTTTTTGTTCATCTTTTGCTTTAGCATTCCGCATGCCAGTACACAACAATAAATTGATTATCACTGGATACCACTGGAATACCGCTCGTCTGTCTGTGGCACTTACACTGGTGCCTGCTGCACTGTGTAGCTAATGCTAGCCAACAGACTCTTGATATTCTGGGGTATTTAAAGATTAATCTATATTTATAGCCAGTTACTTGAGCGACCACTCTTGCAGTCAAATCTGATATAGTCCCCTGTATTCCCTACAATCTTCTTTCTGTTGCTTTTTTTTTTTTTTTTTTTTCCCCTCCAATTCAAACAGTTGGAGGGAGTGGTTACTATGGCATTGAATCCCCTAAAAAAAAACTCAACTTTTTTAGTAGCTTGAGTAGCTAGAACTTAAAATCAACCTTTTAATAATAGTACAGTTTTAGGTAGCTGCCATTAGTGTGAGGAGTGTAACAAAATGGTTTATTCTACCCTAGATATCTTCACTACCGTAGTAGTTTGTACTGGGACTGGGGTAACTCACACAGAGTAAAGTTGGTTGTTGGTTCCTTACACCCCTAGCTGATATCGTAACAGCTGCTCTAGCCCAGTTGGGTTGGCAACATCAGAGAAAGGTAGCTGTATAACCTGGAAAATTAGTATTCCATCATTCTTCACTTAATTACTTATATTCAGTTCAAACATTTCCCATCTCAAACAGTTGAAGAAATGCAGATTAATGGGTTTTATTTTATATACACCATAGAAACAAAAAACAAAAACAAACTGTAACAAGAGACGGCACAAATTGCTAAATTCATGACAATGAGTTTTGCCTAAATAGAGCTTATCTAGAGTTAAACCGGCGGTGCTTTTGTCAGCATTTTCCTGCAACTTACATTACCAAATCACTTCCATCTTCTGCACTCTAATTATAATACATTTTGTCTTTGTTTATCAAATTCAGTCTACTACATTCAAATTACAATTACTTTATTGGAAAAGTTTTCCTGACTTGGGTTTTGTAAAGCTACCTATTAACCCAGTCACCAAAAGGAGCATTACTTCTTGGATGACTGTGGAGACAAACTGCTCAATAGACTTTATCTTTTAAGTAGAAATCTGATCATGATTAAGTGCAATAGGCACAACTTCTGTTGCATTGATAGCTACATTTCTATAACTACAACACAAAGTAAGTGATAGTCTCATGTCCTATATAAATACATGATTCTTCACAAACTAGTCTGATAGTACACCACACACTAAATAGCTATATTAAAAGACTGACTAGAGGGAGTGTAGTGGGAAATAGTGAAACTAGCAGAAGTTTATTTTCATTGCAAGGAGGTAATATTATAATTAATATTTTGTATAGTAGCAACGTAATATTGTTTAGGCATTGAGTTGTCGAACAGTTGATAGTTGAATTACTTGATCTGTTTATGATGCTTTCATTGCAGTGAGTAGATCACAGTCACTCTTTAGGTCTTCAGGTATGATGAGACACATAAAGATGAATGTCAATTTAGAGGATTTTTATAATTACTTTAAATGATCTATGCTGGCAGTGCCAATCATTATATTGATTGTGATGTCACTGGCTGAATCAGTGGGTAGTTTTGGCTCAGTGGGTAAAGTATTACTATGTGTAGAATCGTGAGTTCAACTTATTCGAGACAATTCAAGTTTTTCTCTTTGCGTATTTCATTTTTGGCTTTTCCTTTCATCATTTTAATTGATAAAATTTAATATGTGAGTTCATACACCACTGACCCTATAATATGGTGAGGGATTTCTGACATTTTCCGTTTAAACAAAAAAAAAAGCTTTCAGGCTACATAGCTTGGAGTATCACTGCACCAATGTTACAGTGACACTAGTCCAGTCTTGCTCCAAGCTGTGCGGCCTGAAGGCTTTTTTTTTTTTTTTTCCCCCTGTTGATGCTGGAACTTTGTGACTGGGCATAATATTCCTGTGTTTGTTCATTAGCTGCCATATATCTGATAAGGGATCCACTTCTTCTGTCTTTTGATCGTTCAATTTGCATACTTAAGACTTGAGCTTCTGTTGTTTGTAACCATGTATTTGGAATAAAATGGATTATGATTGGGTTGTTCTTCAGCGAATGGTACGAACTTGACTGGGTGACTCTGGTAGCAGGATGAAACTGTGTTGTCGAACTCCAAAGAATCAGTAAACCAACTTTCTAGAAGAAAAAAAATACTTTGCTTATACTTTGTTACATTCCAATAGAAAGCACCATGATGCTCTAATTGTATGTTGTTACATAGTTGCATGACTAAACTTTATAATTGCTTTATTTCAAATGTACATTTATTAAAAATATACCATTTAAGCTTAGTACAAATTTAACAGCTATAAAGATGAAATAAAAATAGAAAATACCATGTATATACAGCTTGAAGCGAAGAGAAACATTGAGAACTACTTGTCTATCTCGTGTCAGTCTGTGGGTTCTTTTGTTCGTTTCCAAAATCACTTCAGAAGTGTTTTGACATTAATCCTGAAATAAATCATAAAATATATTCATTGCTTTTATTATGTAGATACTAAATCTGAAAAAACAACAACTTACTATTCATATTAAGTATTTTTATTTTTGCTCGTCACTGGGGAGGAGGTAGGGAAATTATGGTAATAAGATGTCCCAAAATTATTTGCTGTTTGCTGCTACTGTTGTCAGAGTTAATATAATGACATGATTGAGTGGAGTAGCAGATTGGACAAGGTGCTCCAAATATAACCAGTATGTCTACAAGAAAAGATCATTAACTTAATTTTTAATCCTGATATGGAAGAATTGAATTATTACTATCCTAACTACTAGATCATTGTATTAGAATTTTATATATAGTACTCATTACATGAGTCAGAGTGTGATATGGCGAAATATTTCATGAGATTTATTTTCATGAGCCAGAGGCCAGAGTGAAAATAAAGCCTGAGAGTGAAATATCTTGCCATATCACTCTGACAAGTGTAATGTGGCCCACACTAGAAGGAAGGGTAACCCACAGCTAAAGTTGGTTGTAGAGGGCTGGCCCCCCCAGCCAACATTTTAGCAGCTGCTCTATACTATTGAGCACTGAGCAGGGTACACTAGAGGAAGGTAGCTGTAAAAACTAGAAAATTGAAAAGTTTGGCCCTGTTGCTATAACTACAAGGAGCTTGAAAATAACAGCATGGAATATCATGAGTTATTTCATTGTGAAGATATCTAGGGTGGAATAATACAATGTATATTTAGTAATTATAATATCATTATTGTGATCAGATGTTTGCTTTATCTCAACCAAGTATACTTAAATAAGTATCATGGTTCATGTTTAGCTAGTTTAGTTGAAAAGGGCAATGGGATAGTTACATAGCTACATGCAAAAGATAGAAAATATTTTTCTAAACATTAAGGTTTAGTTAAACAATTGGTGATATGGTTGAAGGTCATTAAAGCAAAGAATTCATGAAATATTGGGACAGGGTCGACCACCAAGCAAACACAAAAATGTGAGGATCAAAATACAAAATGACATATGTACGTCCACGCATATACAAACAAATATCCTTGATTCTCAATTTGACACCATTGTATAGTGTCTCAGTCGCTTCGCTCATTTGCCAAATAAACATTACACAAGTTGTTTCGAAGCTTGAAGAGATTAATTGTGATAATATAGCTATATGAAGCTTCAAACATGCTAGACCTCAGTGCTACTATAGTACACATTACCTAGCTATTATGACCAAAAGAAAATCATTTTTTTGATAGCATCAAATGTTAATATGTAGCCAGTGCATTTAAAAGCTGTCTTTATAAGAAAAGAAAAGCAAGAGTGCAAGAGACACTCACCCCGGTTTCAACTGGAAACTCCAATTCTAACTTGGGAAACTACTGAGGCTGTAAAGCAAAACTTTTGCGGATTAAAAGAGAATATTTGCTCATGTGATTACAATGTGACAATAGATGGCATTACCCACAAACCTTACCATCGAATGGCCAAAAAAAAAAAAGTTGAAACAAAAATTCTGGCACATCAAAGAAACTTAAATAGTCTAATACAACATTTTGATGCCTGGATGCTGCACTTTTAAATTCGCTGTTGTGCGACAGAATAAGACAGATTGATTGACTGACAAACAGTCCCTCTCGCAGTGATGCTCTAATGGTTAGCAACTACATATACCATTTAAGTCACATGAATATTTTAATGTATGAAAAGCAGTAACTAAAATACTTTAATGATACCTTTGGATTCCTATAGAGACTGGACAGAGGCACTCATAACTATGTTATTCCTGTCAGCACTTGGAAATAGTTATTGGATACACAAACAGCAGTCTTGCACTTGGATAAAAGTTGCACATCTTACAGGAATTTGAAACTAGTCAAGTGTAAAGATCACATTCTATAAATACACATAATAAATCAGTCATTACTGTTTGTCTTATTCACTGAGTAATAATGCTGTCATGAAATACTGAAACATTATTAGCTACATCTTAAATACCTAAGGAGATAAATTTATTCTATTTACGACATGGTATAAATGTGTAATGTATTTCATTTTTATGATAATGCTGCAAATGACATAACAATTAGAACTAAAGGAAGAATGTAGTACCTTCTTCTGACTCAGTTCATTTTCCTACTGGATGACACCAGAGAGTCCTATTCCATTAGTTTCTGTTTAATATCTGCCAATAGATTGCATGAGATGTATAGCTTCTATTAAATATCTGCCAATAGATCACATGATAGATGTATTACTAGAAATGGCAAACTATGAGTACAACAAATGACTTACAGTACATGAGAAGTTCCTTTCAACAGATTGTGACACAATAGATGGTAGTAATTTCCTTTATCGAAGAATTATCTGTGTAACATTTTGGTAAGAGGGGGAAGAGGAAAAGGAGACATGGGTTGGTGGTTTGGAGGAAGGTGGGGAGGAGGGGGGGAAGGAGGTGGGAGGGGGTAGGGGTGGTCTGAAGGCCAATGGCCTTCTGAAAAGGAACAAGAAAAATATAGTGTTAAAATAATAAATATTTCCTTTTAGGTAATAAAAAAGCCACACATAATACCTCTCCTTAGCATTTTGATTATTATATCAATTAAAATTCTATATACTACTTGCCATGTTTACCTAGACCAAGGTAGAGAAGATGTTGGTGGAAGAAGAAGTGGAGGATGAGAATCCCTCAAACACTTCTTGGTCAATGGCTTCCACCAGATTTGGGACGACTACAGTTAGTCTAGGAGGCTGTGACGTGAAGTCTGTGTCGAAATTACAGCTGTCTGCATTGTGCCGCTGTAACAACAACAACATAATAAGGCGCTTTAAACAATGAGTAGCTAGGTGGAATTATTCATTAATACCACTATCCTTTAATCCTCTCAGTATCTAATGCTTGATACACACACAATCACACACATACACACACAATCACACACAATCACACACATACACACACAATCACAAACACATGCACACTATGTTTTAGTATAATGCTTAAAGTAAACTGTAGCTCTTTTTAATCACTCACATTCTAAACAATATATCCTTAACATAAACATACCAAATGTGGTTTAAAAGGAGGTTTCAATTGCTTTTTGTCAATCTTATCCCAGTCTATTTTCCCGAAAAAGGGGTGTTTTCTGATGGGATATTCGTTTTCTATACACCCAAGCCTTTTGCTAGGATTTCTGTTGAAAATCTGCATACATAAATCACTTTCAGATATGCAACCATGTTAGAAAAAAGATGCTTACAGCATTCAAGAAGGAGATGATCTGCCAGCTAGTATTATGTGGGACGCTCACTTTGGATGTGAGAATAGACTGGATAAGTTCCTGTTCATTGTCTCCATAGAAGGGCAGCTATTGCACAATTATTACAGTGTAAGTTTATATATGTATATCCAATGCATATAATATACTTAATACATGAGTCAAGTGTGATGTGGCAGATATTTGATGAGCAGGCTTACTTATTTTCACAGAACCAGAGGCAAGTGAAAATAAGAGTGAAATATCTTGCTATATCATCTTGATAGAGTGTAATAAGTGGTTTATTATATGCTAGATATTTTCACTGCAGTTGTAAGTACTAAGCTTGGTGGCACTCAGAGTGTTAGTTAAGCTCCTCACATCCCCACCTGCTTTGACCAAGTTACACAGTACCAGTTTAAAAATAAGTGTAAACATCTGGGAATTATAGCAGTGTAGGAAGATGTTTTGGTATATGGACGCTTCAATGGCAAGTTTTTGTGGTTTAAAAGAGTTCAATTGAGAATTCAATTCATTATATGCCCCATAATTATGGGGGGCTCCTGCTCCTGGAGCCTCCTCTTCCTACACTGCTTAAATGATATTTTAGCTCATGCTAAATTACTCAAGCTCATTACCCTTACATCTATGATATTTTGAGCTATGACAGGTTCACGAACCTAATAATACTAATGTGATAATATCTGCCATAGTATATATATATATATATATATATTAGATAGTTCCTAGAGTATTTTTGCATCACTTGAGCATTCCATATTTTCCCATATTGAACACTGTATATTGAACACTCTAATATACCTATGCATAGTTCTTGACAATTGAATTTTTTAGAAGTATGGCAACAATATCTAATGAATTTATTACACTCATTGTACAACATGTGGATGCCAATTTCATTCTCACATTTGTACTTCCACTGGCTTTTGGCTCGTGAAAATGCTTATACGTGCTAGTAAAATATCTCTCAATATTGCACACTGACTTGTGCAATAATTATTATATATACAATATATTTTCATTATGTAGTAATGACATGTTGTAATTGGCTATTTTCTTCTCACTTTATGATGCGTTAATTTATAATAAAATATTAATATTATCCACACCCACTAACCACCTAAGACTCTTGTAACAACAGATAACTGAACTAAACAAAACAAAACAGCAAATAAATATTTCTACTTACCTCCCCAAATAGCATTTCATAGCAGAAGACACCAAATGACCACCAGTCGACTGCAAACGAATAGTTCTCCCTTTTGATCACCTAATGAACAAAAAATATATAAATTTAAATTTATTGTGTGCTAATTATTAATTTAATGAGTTTATTTTTTATAAAATTACTTTCTAATGATTCATTGAGACTAGATTATTGAAAGAGTTAGTGCATTGTCATAAGTTTATTCTAAACTACATATATATTATGTACAAACAGTATTCTAAAGATACGTCATATGTTCTATCAAATAATATATAGCTATGACAACCATACCTCCGGTGCCATGCACTCCACAGTGCCCACAAAGTCATTGGAAGTAGTCACTCCTGGTATGATGTTCTCACAGCACATACCAAAATCAGCCAATACACAGTGACCCTCAGCATCCAGCAAAACATTCTCAGACTTCAAATCCCTACAAGAAATTCATTACTAATATTCAAATTTAAACGTATATTGACTATTAATTTCATCATTAAATTTAGATTCAAATGTAACGTTGGTGTTGACCACAAATTTAGTTTACCTGTAAATGATTCCATGTTTGTGGAGAAACTGCAATGCTGCTGATATTTCTGCTGCATAAAATCTGTGCAAACAGTGAAGTAGTTTGATTTATGTGACAGTTTGCATTATCTAACCTTACCTTGCTCTCTTGAGTCCTACCCCCATGCCATTACTACAATGGAAGAAGAGGTCACCACCGCTCAGGTAGTCCATAGCAAAGAATAAGTGGCTCTGTTGAATAATAGTAAATATACAGACACTCAAACTTAAAATAAAACATGCTAAATGCAATACAAATATCCACGACAGACAGACAGACACACATAAAGATGGATATAACAGACAGATAGCACATAGGCTTCATCTTAATAATAAGTATTATTTAAAATTAATACAATATTGTAAGAACTTATTTATAAACTTACTGGACTTTCAAATGTGGAATGCATTGTAGGAAGATAAGGAAAAGTTGAGCCAAGAGATAGGACTCTCTTCTCCATAAAAGTTTCCGCCATTAAATTACGATTAAACACATAAGTCTTTTTCAGAGCCTTTATAGCCAAAACTTGTTGGGTTTCATTTTCCTTAGCCAGAAAAACCTATAAAGCAATTATAGAGATTAATCTCATTTACAATTGTATAGACACATATCAATTTATTAATTACAACATCATCAACAACACCTTACTGTTATAAGTATAAACACAAATACTCAATAGCTATACCTTAAATATACTAAACAGCATGATATTACACAGTGGATTCTGTTTGCTAACTACTGCTAGGAGGTAATATTAGCATGTGAATTACTTACTTTCCCATATGTTCCTTTTCCGACCACTTTGACCAATTCAAAATCAGACAACTCATATCGTTTCAAGGTGTTACTGGAGGTCACAGAAAAAGGAACATTGTTGCTGCCAACCATTGAAGAGGAAGATGTGCCAGATGAAGTGGTGTTGGAATCTAAATTCAGTAAAGAGACATATATAAAATGAAGGTGCATGTAATTTGTGTAGACTGGTGAACATGTTAAGTGACTTTTTACAACTATTTAAAAATGCTGTTAATTGTACTAACCAGGCTTAACTGGAGTCCTTTTCTTTCCTTTCCTCTTATTGTACCACTTCTTGGCTGAATGAGCCACTCCTGTGGTAGCATCAGTAGTAATAGTCAGCATTGTTCTCAGGAACAATTGGAACGTAAAGAGTTCCATGATGCTCAGATAAGTTGTAACAATCTAACAGAAAATATTAGGAAAATTATATAATAATGCCTATAGCTAAGCTTGATACGCTTATTATACAGTATTTGTTATATTTTCGAAACTGCAGCATAAACAAGCACAACAACTCTAACAATAGTAGTAGCAATAAATAAAATAATGGTAATAATAATAATAATAATAATAACAACAACAACAACAACAATAGCATAAACTAATGTAGTAGACAGCTTAAATTATATAATATGTACTGTAATATATATTCTGCCTTTATTATAGAATCTCTAGACAAGTTTTTATGGTTAATTTTGCTTTTTTCATTAGCTTTCTTACTAGTGATGTGCTTGAGCACAAATGACAAGCGAGCCTGTGCACAAACAAAACACTTCAAAAGAATTTTCAGTCCATTTTTAAAAGTTTAAGTACGTAGCCGTTGTGACCATACTTTAGCTAACAAATACAGAACTACTTTCTTACCTTGATTTCCCGAGTACTGTTATTTTCTATCGTCTCTAATATATTCTTACCATCCGAATTACCAGTAGCTCTTGACCACAAGCACTCACACCTACTATGTAAATGGCCGAGTTTTAGAAATTATGTCTGGTAAAGGGTTTCAATACCATAGTAACACTTTCGCCATAACATTTTGGGACTTGAAAAAAAAACAGAAGTTCTAAAGAATTACTGCATTGTTTTGAGTCTAACAGTAAGTTTTGAAGATCTAAGTGCGTTTTGTGGCATTTAGAAACAACATAATACAAAGGGGCAAACAATTTATTTTCTTTGAATGATACGGGATCGCTTAACGGAAAGATTTTGTTTAGTGGAAGTATGGGAAGGGATAGACCACGAAGTAAACACAAAAATCTGAGGGTCAAAGTACAAAATGACGTATTATGTACATCTACACATATATATAAACTAGTGGTATGCTTGAGCACAAATGACAAGCGAGCCTGCCTTGTTAGGTTGCATAAAACTACAACATTGTATGATGTATTTTACCTGAAGAAGCTGTTATTTCATGATGACAAAAATGGTTATTCTATACAGGCCCATAGCCAGAAGTTCGCATTGGGGGTTTTGCATTGGAGTGTTTCGATTTTGAAGACACAAAATGTCACGCCTACTTTTGTTTCCTCGTTAATTCTTCTAGCCATAATTTTTTTTTTAAACAGAAGGTAACTGCACAAAAGCTTATAATTTTGTTCTATGTATTCTACTTCAAAACTAGAAGTTCATTAAACACTGTTGATATTCGAGAGAAAAGCGGTATCATTCTCGAGTAACCAGGCTTCTAACTACTACGGTGAGCTATATATAAACAGTGCAACATTAATACACCTTTTTCGTACACTACAAGTTATTTAATAGTACGGCATGTGAACTGCCCGTTCAAAAATGTATTGGAAAAATTGCTATAACTAAGTGAAATAGCACGGGAATAAAGTGAAATGCCGTGGTAGCTTAAGTGAAACAGTAAGGGTAAGTGCGCAAGCATGCATCTCTAGCCTTGGCAATGTACAGTTCAAGTAGTTTCTAGTTGGAAGAAATGTCGTTCTTTAGCGCAGAAGCTCTACCTTTATTAGACAGAATTTTTTCAACAGAATAGGAGGAGCCATTGGTTAAAAGCAAAGTTCCAGAGAAAGTTTATCCTGAATTACAGAGATAGTGACTGCACTATACAGTGTAGCTAACATTGTAAATAATTTTTAGCTTACAGTAGTCTCATGCAATTTTTATAAAGCTATTAGCGTGTGATAGCCCGGAACCATGCTATTCAGAATTAATAGCACAAACAACGCGTTAAAATAACACGAGGTAAATCGGAATGCTGTTCAATAGCTTTACGAGCACTATTGATCCCTAATAGCACAGGCTACCCGTGCTATCACTCGCTAATAGTAGGCCAGTTTTTTTTAATCATTTGCAGTGTAGCTACACTGTATAGTGCACTCACTATCTGTGTATTTCAGGATTAACTTTCTCAGATACTTCCAGATGGCTCCCCTCCTAATCTGTTGAAAAAACTCAGTTGCTTGTGCTATTAATATCGAATAGCACGCTTACCCATGCTATTACTCTTACTAATTAATAAGTGCTTTACGTTATACTTTATAAATAATAGATGTAACGTAGCAAGCTTTACTTATGCCGATATGAGAGCGAAATCTTTTAGTCAAAGAGCTGAATGTTTATTAGGTCACTTGGACTCAGACTAGACCACCATCCTTATACAGAGCATGAAGTACATCTACGGAAACAGCAGAGAATTCCATCATAGATTCAGCACGATCAAACAGATGATGATAATCCAGAAGTTATATGTGGGGTGTGGCTAAAATATTTACTTCTGGTCACTCTAAAGGGGGTTCAACCGAACCCCTCAAACCCCCCTTGGCTACGGGTATGCTATATATTTAAATACAACAAATAAGTACAGAACTACTTACCTTAATTTCCTTAGTAGTGATAAGTCTGTAGTATCAAATTTGTAGTATCAAATTTAAGCCATTCTGACTACTTCTATTACCAGTAACTCGTCAAGCTCTCAGCTACAAAAAAAAAAAAAGGCCAGAGTTATTCTTGTAATTTTAGCTAACAAATATGGAATTATGTATATCTCACCTTCCCCGAGTAGTGGTAGTTTCTTTAGATGCCATTCTGATTACCAGTGGCTCCTGACACCCATCAAGCTGCACTTTACAGCTCCAAAAAACGTGACATTTTGAAATTACATCTGGTAAAGGGTTTTCAATGCCGCCATTGTAACTAATCGCAGTATCTTTTGGTGACTTGAAAAACAAGCATTCCACCGGAATTATCTCACAATTTAAAGCCTAAGTTTGTAAGTAAGATTTCTTAATGCTGTAGTATCAGAAGAAACAGGTCAAGCCTAAAAAGCGGAGAAAAAAGAGCCCGCCCGTGCGTTTACATATATTCTTAGTAATTGTATTGAAGTACCCAAACTCTTCATTATTCCATTTTGCTTTGATCTGCCTTCCACCATAATTATGGTTGCTAAGAACTATATCAGACTTTTCCCCGCTAATACATTTTCTTACGAGCATACCAGACTGTATCCGATTTTTATAGCCCGTTACCCGAGCGACCGCGCTTGTCGTTAAGAACTATAAATCTGATACAGTCTGGTATGCCCGTAAGAAAATGTATTAGCGGGGAAAAGTTTGATATAGTTCTTAGCAACCATAATTATGGTAGAAGGCAGATCAAAGCAAAATGGAATAATGAAGAGTTTGGGTACTTTAATACAATTACTAAGATAGCTAACGCTATAATTTGCTCGTTGTTTATGTTCTGGCTATAAAATAGTTATAAACCAAAATCATTAGGTTTGTATTTCGATTTATAAATCCTCGCCACTCGGGCTGCGCCCTCGTGTCTCGGAGTTTATAAATCGCATACAAACCTCAATTTTGGTTTATAACTATAACATAGTTCTTAACGACAAGCGCGGTCTCTCGGGTAACGGGCTATAAATCGAACATAATATACCCGATTTTCAATTGTCCACCCCTTATAGTATCTCGCTCGCGCTCGCTCGCCAATGACCTATATTTACCTAGCTATGTAAGGCCATTCTTTTAGACTACTTGTATTAGGTAAAATATATATTTATAGTTGCTACAGTAAATAATATGAATATTTCTTATATCTAGCTACAGTAACTAGCTATTTTTTATAGCTTACACACATGACTACAATTATTCTAAATACATATCATTTATTTTACCTGATAATAGAAGACTATTCGCAAGTTATATAACACGTACAAACGAGTACAATGCTAAGCTCAGCACAGCTTTCAAAACCGACGTAGCCAATTTTACCAGGAAAATCAGCTAAAACATAACGCTAGATTGTAGCGTTTAAACCCCACCTACAGAAATATCGCGCACTGTGACACTAACTACCTCACTGTTCCAGAGCCTCTAACCTCTCACATGTTAATTCAGTATTTTTGGTACTTGCTTCACTTGTTTCCTTAACCCTCCCCCATACCCAGTTTACTGATGATATAGAACTCTGGAAAATGTTGAGCAGGAATCTTAAAAGTACAGAGAGAGATAAATAAGTAAATTAAAATATAATTTGTGCTGAAAATTAGTTTTCTAACCGCTAAAATCTTGTAAATTGTATGTCCACTACCGATTTTGTCCCCTGCTACAACACCGCAATTGCGTGAGCTCGTGTGTGCATCGCGTGGGAAGGAGAGCTCGGAAGCTAGTCTCGACACAATTTTGTCTGGGAGGAGGTTCCAAGGTTGAGTTACAGCCATCCTATAGGATTGTCTTGTAATTTTTTAGACTCTTACCATAGAATCCTATTGGAGTGCCATCGAGTAAACTGTTGTTACTTCGCCATCCAAGATCACGTATGGATGTCATCAAACCATACAGTGCTGAGAGAGTAGAATATCAGCAGAATAAGTAGATGGATAAGCATAATTTGCATGCAAAGGAGAGGAACTTCGATGTGGGAGACTGAGTGTTTGTGAAGAATTATTCTCAAGGTCAATGGAATTGCGTTAAAAAAAAAAAGACCTGTATCAGCTCACGTTCAATTACCCAACGGACAGCCTCGACATTGTCATTTTGAGAAATGAGCAAGATCAATTGAGATTACTCTAGCTATTGAAGACAATGATTTTAAAAATGCAATTCCTAATGAATATAAATAAGCCACTGTGTCTGTAGAGCCAATGAAACAGCATTGCCAAATACTTCTGCTGCAAGTGAACCTACCAGTGAGAACTCATTGCAGAACTTACCATCTGATGACTAGCTATCTACCACAAGAAAGTAATATGGATTCAAACACAAAACCTGTACTGATTTTTGTGTTTTTTGTTTTACATGGGTTCTATCACTAAAAACCCTTTATACACATTCACCGTTTGTTCACTAAAAGCATTAAAGCATAATTCTGTATTGTCCAAACAGGCGTAAATATAGGAGGGCAGCATAATGTGTTGATGACGACAAAGAGCTGGCTAACCCTGTAACAATAGTGAAGACCAGTCAAGCAAGAAATAAGAGTTCAAAGTTCAGGATACTACAATTATTTTGTGGATCACCTGCTGTAACTCTTTTGCTTGTGTTCTAATTATTATTTTTTGTGTTATGTGCTTCTGCATAAGGAGGAGATGTAGTAATTATGTGTAGTAGTTTTGGTTTTTGTTGTTACCTATCGTTTAATTGTATATCTGTTGTCACTCTATCAATAATGAATATTCTAAATCATTGTAATCACAGCCATTAAGTACAGTGTCTCATTTGTTTGAATTGGGTTGTGCATTTTATACACTACTCAATGTATTTCAGTTGATTTGGGTCATAACAGCACAAAAACAAAATCAATTCAAAATTGGAATATGACCACAAAATGTATGAATCTCTAGTCTAAAGAGCAACCTTGTCGGAGTTCAAATGGTTCTTTCGCTAGGATCACTCTGTGACCAATATCTCTCTTGTTGTTCCCCTGGTAAAAGTGATGTTGTTAGGCCAGGTATATTTGAGAACACTGGCCTTATTGGTGCAAGTCGAGATAGAGATGAAGTCGGGGTCATTAAAGGATACAATGGAGGTAGAGATGAAGTTGTATTTAAAGGATACAATGGAGGTAGAGATGAAGTTGTATTTAAAGGATACAATGGAGGTAGAGATGAAGTTGGAGTATTTAAAGGATACAATGGAGGTAGAGATGAAGTTGTATTTAAAGGATACAATGGAGGTAGAGATGAAGTTGTATTTAAAGGATACAATGGAGGTAGAGATGAAGTTGGGGTATTTAAAGGATACAAGGGAGGTAAAGATGAAGTTGGGGTATTTAGTCGAGATGAAGTTGGGGTATTTAAAGGATACAATGGAGGTAGAGATGAAGTTGGAGTATTTAAAGGATACAATGGAGGTAGAGATGAAGTTGGGGTATTTAAAGGATACAATGGAGGTAGAGATGAAGTTGGGGTATTTAATGGAGGTCGAGATGAAGTTGAGGTATTTAAAGGATACAAGGGAGGTAAAGATGAAGTTGGGGTATTTAAAGGATACAATGGAGGTAGAGATGAAGTTGGAGTATTTAAAGGATACAATGGAGGTAGAGATGAAGTTGGGGTATTTAATGGAGGTCGAGATGAAGTTGAGGTATTTAAAGGATACAATGGAGGTAGAGATGAAATTGGGGTATTTAAAGGATACAATGGAGGTAGAGATGAAGTTGGGGTATTTAATGGAGGTCGAGATGAAGTTGAGGTATTTAAAGTATACAATGGAGGTAGAGATGAAGTTGGGGTATTTAAAGACAATGTACAGGCTACAGGAACACATTTCTATATTCAGTAAAAAGTATTTCATAGCATCATTTTGCAACTCACATTTCTCTGATTCCTCTGGTAAGAGTGAAGTCATAGGAGAGATGGCCATACCTGATGAAGTGTATGCTGATGAGGCTGTATAACTAACAGTAGTTGGAACAATGCTCCAGGCTAAAAGAACACAATTAGATAACTTCATTATATTCTGTACAATAATGCTGCTTACTATTATTTGATATTTCAATATTGTATCTCAGCATTTCTCTCCTGGTTTGAGTAACCTGCATTTTGTCTAGAATACCATTTCCAAGAGAATTTACGAGATTAAGATTATGATAGTCTGACACAGCGATGAATGTAGTTTCAGGGAGGGGGAAGGAGAGTTCTTCGCACCTTGAAAGTGTGTTGCTGTAGGGCACGATAGCAATTTTTACATGGTACTTGTGATTGGCATGTACCAGCAGCTGGGAAAAAAAAATAATTATATAACATCATAAAATGGCATTGTATTATTGCATAAATTACTTACTGTGTCTTTCTTAGGTGAGTTAGAATTTGATGAAATTTTAACACCTGCAAAGCTGATTGGCATCGCCATCCAATACTGACCAGTCTTCAATCCACTATGATTGAATTTCTGTTTATTTTCATCTTGACACACTTCAGAGATTCCAGCTTCTTGCCACATTGTATCTATATATCTGTACCAATAGGAGTCTGAGGAGGCGATAACAAGATATATCTCATAAAATGTATCAGGATTCAGATGAGTAACTGTGATCACAACTTCTGGGAATAGTTTCCTATAGACATAATGAGTGGTCAGCATTATACTGTGATAAAAAAAAAATCTTCTTAAATCAAACACTCGTTCTCACCTGCCAACCCTATTTATTCTCATCTCATTGCCAACTTGTTGAAGCTGTTTCCACAGATGCTTCTGATGAATAGAAACCTTGATGGACCAGCTCAATTCTGTAGAATCTACAGCTTCAGAGAAAGTGGCCATTGTGTGCTGCAGATACTTATTTCTGAGGTAGCATGCAAGGAGCTGGACCTTTTATATACACACTGATCCTGAGAGAAAGTGTGACAGTTGCCTTTGTTCCTCTACTGCTTGTGGTATTGTTGTGCTATTTAGCTAGTGGTCAATATTGAAAAAGGGCTGGCAATTCAGACATATAGCAAAGTCTTTCAGCCCAGAGCTATTGATTACTATAGCTAATTAGAGCCTGTTCTTTAATGCAGTTAGTAAGAACCATTCAGTCCTGAATAGAGATAAATCATTAGTAAGTTTCTTATCTAATGAGAAAAGAAGAAATAATGAAAGGGAGAATAATAAATACATTGAATTCCAATATTGCATTATATCTTAGTGTGAACACTGATGATAGGGTTGTACATCATAGAATGTGTATGTGACACGAGAGTGTACACCAATAGCTCAATGATGACATGAGGTTGTACATCCATAACATGAAGATATATAATATACTAAGTATAATGGGAGTGTACACATATTAATTCACCTGTGAAAGGGAAAATGTGCAAGATCATTATTTTTTTATTATGTACCCAAATTTTTTTTAAAACCATGCCGTCTTTGGAGATGAAGACAAGGCACGAGTTTTTCTTGACAAAAAGATTTAAAGTTTTACCAGAGATGATGTCTCATGACATTCAAATGTTTTATTTGTTTTTAAATTTATCGTATATGAAACCCTGCTTTAATTATCCCCAGTCAGCACTTGTTGATTGGGGGGAGGGGTTCCAGGCAACTACCCTAGCCAAACCAACTCGGCATCTAGTGCTGAGGAAATGGGATAAATAATGGACATTAGAAGCTAACTGGGTTGGTAAGTAGAGTAGGAACTGCAGGATTAATTGCTTATTATGGACTGAACAGAATGGCATGTCTTACATCAGTAGCCAGCTACTAACTGGAGGTGCATGCTACAAATTAGCTACTAAATTACATGATGGTCATCAAAATTGAAAGAGTGATAGATGGTTTTCAAGTTGACAACCTAAAGAATATATATATGAGTATACATGTATATGTGTTTGGAAGGAAATGGGCTAGCTATTTAGATGAATTGACCTTTAATTTTTGATAGAAGTAATATAGGACTCAATTGTCTTATACAAATTATTGTGGTGGAACACTATACAATAATATTAAAAAAAGAAAAAGATTAACACCATGTGGGATCCCTTAACATGCATTTCTGTTGTACAGACTCTAAAGGTTGAAAGCATCATGGTGACAGAGCTATTATATGTGGGATGCCTATGATTATGATAACCTCTATTAGCTATATTTTTCATGCTATATTTGTGGATAAGTATAGACCTGAGATGATTTTTAATCAAACGGGTGTGGTTTCAGCAAAAGTGGATGTGGTCAAACAAATGTGTGGGGGCCCCCCTCCTTCCTAAACTCTTTCCCTCCCCCCAGAAAAAAAATCCTGTATGATTAAAGAGGTGGGTTGAAGCCCCATTAATCCCGGCAGCCACGTTATCAACAATAGACAGCAAGCTGACTATCGGAATTTGTGTCCCCTTCCCCAGGTAAAGGTGTGTGTGGGTGGGCTCTCACACTTTTTCTGCTTATGGGTCTGTTGAATGCTAGCAGTGTGCCTCCTTTGCCCACGTGTCACCTAGTGCGCTTACGCCCACCAGGCCACCCTTTACCGCACTCGTAGAAGTTTCCTCCTGGGATTAACCCCACCTAACTTGCAGTTAAGCGGACATTTTTTGTACAATTGTGGATAGCATGAGGATATTGGAGTTATTTTCTGATTTCAGACACGTTACTAATTTACTAATTTTGTTTCAGCAATTTGTACCACAACTGATGAAGTATTCACGGATGTGAAATAGTTTGTTTCAACCATAATAATTTTAATGGTAATAAAAATATCAAATTGTATTCACTAACATAAATAATAACAAACCCATATAACATATAATTAATCAAGATTTGAAGTATGTTAGCTTTTCTTCAATTTTTTCTTTTAATTTGTCCCCATACACAGTAGTTGGGTACTCTGCAAAAATAACACCAAATCCTTATTATTGAACTTAGGTTATGAAACTCTGGTAAATATACTAACTGCAAGATTGATTAGTTACTGTGTTAATGCACACCCGGGTAGCACACCTGGGTAACCGCCTTCTTATGAGCGTTAATTTATTCGTGTGTAAATTGCTATTAATTCACATGACTAAATTGCTCCCAGTTTTTTACCAAGTGCATTCCTTGTTTACCGTGCTTGCGGCCATGCCAACTCAACTTGGACATACTATAGTAATTTCTTCATAAATATTCTGCAGAGTCAGTGACCTAACTCGTACCAATCAACAATAGCATGCTATATTTGCATGGTGACCACAGTTAAGGGGGGCTTTTACCATACAAAAATGCTTTTTTTCTTTTTGTCATAACTTTACTATGCATGCATACTTTTTTTTACTTTTAAGTTCAAAACATTGCTCATCTGAAACACTTCAAAATGAGCTAAAAATATTGGCAGAAAACCACACCCATCAAAATATTTGGGCGTTAACGTCTAGAAAACCCTTACCCGCTCTGCCGCAACTTAACCCCTCCTACTTCAACATCAAGACTTCAAACTTCACACACACATTCCTTGATACCTTGTTAATAAAATGAATGCACAGATTTTTCTAATTATTTTTTGTTGATTTTATATTAATTTTTTTTATAAAAAACAGCCGTTTTTCAATGAAAATGTGAAAAAACGTGAATAACTTGATAACAAAAAATTTTAAAAAAATTTGTGCATTCATTTTAAAGAGTAAAAAAAGAGCTTTCAGATGATATAAAAACATCACTGTAAAAAAATAGTGATAACAAGTTATGATTGGCAGAAGGTTGACAGTTCCACTTTAGAGATAATTGAGGTTAACCACAAAACAAGTTATTCCTGCTGATAATGCCTGTAATAGGGGAAAATGAAGCATACAATGGTGACCCAGTGTAAAATAAGGATTTACTAAGTTACCTTGTGAACATAGGTCACTCCACAGCTGTTGATATAAGAAAATACTGTGAATATAGAGGTATAATTCTGACAAGCAGCACTACTCAATGCACCAGGAAAGTCAAACATTGCGCACCTGGGCTTCCCTTGACAGCTTCAGAGGACAGCAGCGTTAGGCGGGGGTTGGTTTCTCGTATAACGGTAAGTTGCCACGTGGGTGGTTCCAACATGCAACTGATCCTTATAACGCAGACCATCTCTCCGTAAATATGAGGGCTGTTTTAGCCATGAGGATGATAGGTCAGGGTAGTTCTTCGTTGGAAACTGTGGCAGTGAAAGAGCTTCTCTAAAGACCATTGAACAGCCCAATAGAGAAAATAAAATTTGCTGAATTAGGCTTGTCCATTCTGGCAGTTTCAGAACTACTGTTTGGCAATTCAGGAGAGGGTTTACTACCTCTGGGACGCAATACAGTGGTAGAGCACCTAGAAACAAACCCTAATGAATCACCATTAAGTTTTAGCTTACTAACTGACGGTGGGGTGGCTTCCTTTTCCACTGGTGTAGGCTCCACTGAATCCTTCCTTCGATATGGAGTGCACAGGAAGCCTCTAGGGCGCTTCCTAGATCGTTTTCGGTCAGACATAGTGAGACAAAATAGCGAAAGAGATTTTACAACACCAACTTCGATTCGATCAAAAAAGAAAGAACACTCCGCGTGCGCAGTCACTCACACTTATCCCAATTGGAGTGCAGTTTACGTGGTTGAATAGCTCTTCCTGTGTGCTTTATTTTGAACTGCAATAAGCTATAGTTTTGTAAACAAAGACAGACGAAGACGCGCTCAACAAAACGGTAACGGTAAGACCTGAAAGGTTGGATTCTTCCTGGGCGGTGATACAATAAATAGTGTTGACAAAAAAAAATTATAACTAAATAAAGAAATGTCCAATTGACTTGAAACTTTGGGAACAACTTAAGAGTGCTTTGACCTACAGAATAAAAAATTAAAATTAAAAGTAAACAATAAAAATAAAAATCATTTTTTGTATGGTAAAAGCCCCCTTAATTTAGAAGCACAACACTTACTTCCTTTAAATTGCTAGCTGTTAGAATGCATTGCCCAATTAAAAAAATATTCAACACCACCTGCAGCTAAAACAAATAAAAGGTCAGGGGTAGAGGTGCATGTTTATGCCAACAGAGTCACCACAAGCTCTAGATATATGTGTACCTGCATCATGTATATGTAATCTAAAAACCATTAAATGTTAACGTCTTACAATAACCCTGTAAATTAATGGCACGCTAGGAAGACAACCTGCCACCTGCTCAAATTAACACATGTCAATTAACCCATTAGTGGTTAATTGCTAAGCAGCTAGATTTAGATCAGATGGCACACTGTCATAATGTCTTGACAACTAATTAGTAATCCATCATAGGTTAACAACTAATAACTAAATTTCACCCGAAATATTTGGGCTACAACAACAATTAATCACTATATTAAAATAAGTGACCTAAAATATTGGCTAGTTAGTTTTATAGTGCAAACTTCTATTCTAACTGCAAGTCCAAATTGTCGTCATCGTCCTAGACATACAAGTCATGCACTAACCTGAAAAGGGCCTTCTCGGCTCCCAAGATCTGCACAGTGCTCGCTGGATATTTAGCAAGATTTGTCAGACTTCCAGCATGAGATATCAGTCTTGCCCCAACCTATACACACAGAGAATAAAAGCTGGTATGAACAAAGGAAGATACCATTTTATCCCCACCCCAACTATCACTTGTGGTACTACTTCAGTGTGCAACACAAGCTGTGATATCGACACTAGTGAGAATGATACTCCATAAATCCTCACATGGGCACCTAGACCACAGACGATGGCAAATCTCTATAGTTACCAACAACAATGTGGAAATGACAAAAATATCGTCACGAGACTCTCCATTTAAGGGAGAACCAGGATACGTGGATGTTGCATAGAAACAACACCAGCCAGGCACATGCTGGTTCAGTACCCATAAATGACACTAATGACTATTTCTATGCCCCATTCCAGTTTAGCTTCCTTATTTATTTTAATAATAAACAAACACAAATTTTGCATCATTTTGTTAGCTATTGGACTCAATCTGCTACACCAATCACAGGAGACACTGCATTTTAGAACATCATAGACTGTAAATGTAGTGTATGGCATGACATACTGTACATGAAAGACGGGGAAAATGAACTTTAGGATCTCATTAATAATAAATTCCTTACATATTGTTCTGAAGCTACTTCTGCCGCAAGCCTTTGATTGATTGAATAATCAGGCAACTTATGGTATTTTGTTTTAGTACATGACTAGCATACCAATAACGGAAGGTTTCACCTCACTACCTTAATTGAATATTGGGTGAGGATAGGGATATACCTGCCATGCGACCAAGATACTGTCATAAATGTATGTGTATGTCTTATGTGGGTGTACTTTTCAATTGCAAACAGACTGTATGATAAAATCTATATAGCTAAGGGCCCCAAGAATTACCATCATGAAAACTATAAAAGGAGGAGTTTAGTGAATAAAGATATATTCGTGAATTAGCGACAAAAAAAAGGGGGGGGAGGGGGGGAGGGGGAAAAGTAAGAAAAGGAGAGGAGTGAAAAATCAAAGCCACACGCTTAGTGATGTGTACCTGCTCTCCAATGAGAGTGGTGAGATTGGGAGCCACATTCGCCATCTTGGAGCATAGGTAATCACTGAGTTTCTTCCTGTAGTCTGAGAGCTCCATCACTCGGCTGGAAAATCGCTCAATATTGATGAGGTCCACAGTGGCTATGTCCATACCTAAACAGACATTGGGAACAATATTAAAGATGCAACATGATAGTACGAGTTCATAGCACATGTACGAGTCATCCCCTCAACTGATGCTCACAGAAATGAAAGAGCTTGGGAAAGAATACTAAACGAAACAAAAGATTCCTGCTAATTGACCACACCCATCAATGCCAAAGCACCCCCCCCCCCCCCCCCAATCCAAAAATTGTACACCACACACACACAAAGTACTACTGGTGCCACGCACGGTGATGAGTCATGCTCAACAGTCTGCAGAGAAACTATAGAACTGCAGCTCAACCAAACAATATTGGAACAAATTAATTGGAACTAGTGATGTGCTTGAGCACAAATGGAGAGTGAGCCTCCCTAGATAGGTTACATAAAACTACAGTGAGTGATCCTAAGTCATATCCTCCTGAAAACTGTGGAAACAATAGCAGGTATGCAGTTGAATCTAAAAAAGATAATGGTCGTGAAACTCTAGGCCATGACAGTAGTCTTCGAGACAGGAGGGTTAGCCCTGGCAAACCTGATGGTAAAAAGGATGGAAAGCATCATGGACATGGACCAAGAGCTGGAAGTGAAAGGGAAGAAGAGAGAAGAAGTGTTGGAGCCACTGGAGCTAGTGATCCTAAGTCATATCCCCCTGAAAACTGCGGAAACAATAGCAGAGATAGTGATACAAATGACTTGATAGATCTTTGTAAACATGATGGCTCTAAATTTTCACATTCTTCTGGCAAAGAAAGTAGTGATGCTCATAGTCCACTTGGTGAGGTGGTCAAAAGTGGGGATGATAATGATGGAATTTTTTGTGATGCTCCAGATAGAGCTGGCTCTAAATTTTCACATTCTCTTTTGCTCATTTTACATATATTGATGATTTTTTTGAACAACTACAAAGTCAGAGTACAAAAAATATTTCGTTAAATTTTAATTATATTATGTAGAGTATATAAATTGTAAAGCTAATATTGCTACTTGGACATATAAAGCAAACAACGCAATGACAAAAAAAAAACAACTAAAAAAATTCTGCATCCACCATAATTAGAACTTACAAATCTCTGCCTTTTGTGGCAGTCATAGCATTATTTTCTTCAAACATTTTCAAGTATGTGTGGCAAATAACTAAATGAGCAGACTCCTAGTAGGCAAAAATGGCCATTCTGCAAGCCAACAATGCTGGAAAGAATTGTTTTTCCAAAAGATTGCTTTGGAGTAGTTGTATGAAACGATGTAGCTCACTCGGTAGAAATGTACTATGTTACAGGGAGACAGGAGAATAGTGACTCAACTGCCCACAGTTACCCTGCTGAACCCACAGCAGAACAATCCTACACTAATAACCCAATGTTTCAGGCTACTAAGAGACAAATAGTGTATTAGAAAACTGACAAAAGGTAGTAACAGTAGTAGTAGTAGTACAGGTATAAGAACCAGAGAGGATGCTCCACTCTACCCTTTTATAGGCAGAGCAGAGCAGGGCCCCTATGAGACAAACACAAGCAATGTAAACAAAGAGCAGGCTAGAAATGGAGAGTAACAGTGTAAGGGTGAATGAGGTATAATAGCTGTTAATGAGAGCGAACACAAGAGGTACTAATTAGTAATGTAAGCAGTCGCACATGCAAACGAGTAATTCCAGCTTCTGTTCAGGCATGGCCAGAACATAGTAAACAAAGGACCGGGCTGGTTAGGAGTTTCCTAAAAATCTTTCAAAAGGCTCAATATTAGCTATTTAATCCCAGCAGTTCGACACTTGATTTCGACCGCCCAAGCTTGACAACAGCTACAGGATCCAGTACAGATTAGAAAAATTAATAGACTCCCCCCTTTTTGTTTAAATATTGGTGCAGCCATGGCCGCTCGGCTGCACCCGTTCTGACACCCCCGCAACTTATAGGTTACCGGGTTGTTAAGCACCCCCGACAGTGAGTGGTATTAATAAAAAGTGCTAAAAACCAGGAAGAAAACGGGTGCTTAACAAAAAGCAGTGCTCAACAAAAAAGAGGTACTTAACAACCTGCACCTACGGTAACTGACATTCTCACTGCTTCCTAGAAACATTGTTTTAGTTACTTTAGATGCTTTTAAAAAGCTATGTCAATACTTATTGTGTTGTCTATCAGAACTATAGTAGGTAATTGTTTAGCTGAGATTTGAGGGAGGATAGTGAAGATTAAAGATAACTATTCTCATTAACCTTTTTGCCCAATTACCATTTTGGCCCCAACACAAATCCATTCAACCTGTCATAGCAATGTTTGTTGAAAGAATATCATAGATGAAGTAACCAAAGATGAGACCATTGACTACAACTGCTTACCAAGTAGAATATTGACTAAAGTTTATTTCTTTTTTAGCAGAGAAGTAGTGTTACATAACTTGCTACCCTTCATCAAGTTTTTGAAAAGTGAGGGTGTGGTTATTGAAAATATGATGACTAGGACCTCTCCACAATTATAGTGCTATGCTCAAGGGTATTGCCAATAGATTGAACCACTTTTTTTTTTTTTTTTTTTTTTTTTTTACATTTGCAACACTGTACACTTTTTAACTTTTGGATTATACCAATTCACCCTTTCTCATTCTAGTGGTGTGTGTTTCTGTGTTGTGTGTGTGTTTGTGTGTGTGATTTATTGAAATAAAAAAAATACCAGCACTGAGTGTAATAAAGAAGGCATGTTGTAATGACCAAATTATGGTTTCTTCCATCATGTTTTTCTTTAATTATAGGAAAACGAGGAGGCATCCCTTACTCTTAGCCTAAGAGATCCTCGAGATTGTGAACTCCTTGAACGGATAGCTGGCAGATGGAATTTGAATACGTATAAAAGTGAAACGAAAAACACATACACAGTTTATGGAAGTTTGGAAAGGATTGCTGATTTTCGCCTTGAACTGGAAAGACAAGTCATGATTGCTCATATTGGCAGTCCTGTTGATGCTTGAGACACTACTACTGGTGCTGCTACTATTACTGCTGCTGCTGCTGCTATGGGGTCTCTTAGCACTACGAATACTTCAGGTGACTTTAAACATGGGTTAGATCCCCTTCCAGACTCCTTTCGATTTGAAGTATTGTTGATGATTAAGGCAAAGGGTACACTTTATGATGGCGTTTTCATTAACCTACGTGACAATATTGTGTTTGTGGACAAACAACACAAGACGCTTTTTTATGAAACGTATGATGCCCTATCTAGGCAGAATATATTCAGTGAAAGAATATCTGTTCCAGCACACTTGTCCTTGCATTTGTTTGAGAGTGAGATGGAGTCACTGAAACAAAAGCATAATATGAGTGGATATGTCTTTCTGAAAGAGTCCTCAGAGGTCGCACTAGTCTCTACTTCATCTCGTCAGCTGGATTCATTTGTTGCACATGTTAAGGATTTAATTCAAACGAGTGGTTTGTCGTGTCAACTTCCTAATGGGCGTGTACTCAAGCTTTTGAAGAGAAACATTGTTGCTGAAGATGTTGATATCATTGTGAATGCTGCCAATGATCAATTAGAACATGCTGGAGGTGTGGCTGCTGCTATTAATAATGCAAGCCACAATGTGGTTCAACAATATTGTAGGCAGTTTATGAAAAAAC